>Ga0310811_10010848_pt1 | contig 11788 bp, 13 predicted proteins | sample YCmetagenome_FD_207642 | JGI IMG/M metagenome (GOLD analysis project Ga0310811, IMG submission 207642) | Soil microbial communities from experimental microcosm in Duke University, North Carolina, United States - YC | ecosystem: Engineered > Artificial ecosystem > Soil microcosm > Unclassified ...
GCTGATCCTCACCGCCGCTCCCGGCACGCCGCTGGCGGAGATCGAAGCGGCGCTCGCGGAGAAGAACCAGCGCCTCGGCTTCGAGCCCGGCGATTGGGGACCGCTGCTCGGCGAACCTGGCGGCCTCGCCACCATCGGCGGCGCGATCTGCTGCGACGTGAACGGTCCGGCGCGGGTGAAGTTCGGCGCGGCGCGCGATCATCTGCTGGGGCTTCGCGCGGTGAACGGCTTCGGCGAAGCATTCAAGGCCGGCGGCAAGGTGGTGAAGAACGTCACCGGTTTCGACCTGCCCAAGCTCGTCTGCGGCGCCTTCGGCACGCTCGGCGTGCTGACCGAGGTGACGCTGCGCGTGTTCCCGAAGCCGCCGCTTTCCACGACGCTGATCGTGCGCGGGCTGGAACCGGAGGAGGGCTTCGCGCTGCTCCGCAAGCTGTGGTCCTCGCCGCTCGACGCGACCGGGCTGGCGTTCAGCCGGGGCAATGCGCTCATTCGCTTCGAGGGCGAGAAGAAGCCGCTGGCCGAGAAATGCGCCGCGGCGCGGACGCTGATCGGCGCGCGCGATATCGTCGAGACGCCGGAAGGCGAGATCGCGTTCCGCGCGCTCGGCCGCGGCGAGGTCTTCGTCGAGGAGCCGTTCGATGTCTGGCGCGCGATCATTCCGCCCGCTGCCGCCGCGCAGCTTGCCGCCGAGGTCGACTCGCCGCTCTGGCTCGCCGACTGGGCCGGTGCGCTGTTCTGGATCGCGGCGCTGCCGGGCAGCGATGCGGTGCGCGGTGTCGTTCGACGGCTGGGCGGTCATGCGACGCTCGTTCGCGCCGAAGAGGAGACCCTGGAACGCCTCGCCGTGTTCGAGCCGCAGAGCGATGCCGAACTGGCACTGACGAAGCGCGTCAAGGCGGCGTTCGATCCGCTCGGCCTGTTCAATCCCGGCCGCATGTGGGACGGGATATGATGGATTCGCATTCTGCCCTTGCAATAACTCGATTGTCATGGCCCGCCGGAGAGCGGGCCATCCATGAGGACGAGGACCACATGCCGAAGTGGGAGTCTGCGTCACATGGATGGCCCGCTTTCGCGGGCCATGACAATTCGGTTTTCGACTAGCACAGAACCTGCCATGCGCACCGGCTTTACCCCGACCCAGCTCACCGATCCGCATCTCGCCGAGGCCGAGAAGAACCTGCGCGCCTGCGTCCATTGCGGGATCTGCACCGCGACCTGTCCGACCTATGTCCTGCTTGGCGACGAGCGCGACGGGCCGCGCGGGCGCATTGTGCTGATGCAGAACATGCTGGAGAAGGGCGGCGCGCCCGATCCCGAGACGGTGCTGCATGTCGACCGCTGTCTCTCCTGCCTCGCCTGCAAGACGGCTTGCCCGTCGAGCGTGAACTATGCGCGGCTGGTCGATGAGGCGCGGACACATATCCAGGTCCATTATCGCCGCCCGCTCTCCGACAAGCTGTTCCGCTGGCTGATCGCCGCCGTGATGCCGCGGCCGGCCGTGACGCGCCTCGGCCTGCTCGCCGCGCGGCTGATCGCGCCACTCGCGTTCCTGCTGCCTGGACGGCTGCGCGGCATGGCGGCGCTCGGCGCGCGGGTGCGCCTCAGCGGGCCGGAGGCCGAGACACGTGCGATCCTGCCCAATGCACGGCGCATCGCGCTGATGCCCGGCTGTGTGCAGAAGGTGGTCGCGCCCGATATCGATGCCGCCGTGGCGCGCGTGCTGGCGCGGCGCGGGATCGAGCTCGTGCCGCTCGAAGGCGCGGGCTGCTGCGGTTCGCTCTTGCATCATCTGGGGCGCAGCGAGGACGCCAAGAACTGGGCGCGGCGCGCCATCGAGGCGTTCGAGCGCGGCGAATTCGAAGGCGTGCTGATCACCGCGACCGGCTGCTCGTCGCATATGAAAGACCTTTCGCATCTGTTCCTCGACGATCCGCTGTGGCTGCCGCGTGCCCGCGCGTTGCAGGAGGCGTCGCGCGACTTCCTCGACCTCGCGGAGCCGGGCGAGAAGAAGCCGCCGCGCTCGTTGCGCGTCGCCTGGCATGCGGCCTGCTCGCTGCAGAACGGGCTCAAGCTCGGCGGCAGGGCGGAGGCGCTGCTCGAGGCCGCCGGGTTCGATGCCGTGCCGGTGCCGGAGGGTCATCTTTGCTGCGGCTCGGCCGGAACCTATTCGCTGCTCCAGCCGGAGATCGCCGGCGCGCTGCGCGCCCGCAAGCTCGACAACATCGCCCGCGTCGAGCCCGACATCGTGGCGGCGAGCAATTTTCCGTGTCTCAACCATCTCTCCGGCCCCGATACACCGCCTTTCGTGCACCTCGCCGAGCTGATCGACTGGGCCGAGGGCGGGCCGGTGCCGGTGGCGCTGGCGGAGCGTGCGGGATAGGATTGCGTCATGCGCAAGCATCTGTTGTTCCTCCTGTGTCTGGTTCCGGCCGCGGCCATCGCCGCGCCGCCGGCGAAGCCGACGCTCGAGTCCCTGTTCGCCGATCTGAAGCGGGCGCAGTCGCCGGAAGAGGCCAAGCCGATCGAAGAAAAAATCGGCGGCATCTTCCTGACTTCGGGCAGCCCGAGCATCGAGCTTCTGATGACGCGCGCGAGCGCCGCGCAGGCTGCGGGCGACAACACGACGGCGAAGAAGCTGTTCGTCGCGATCACCGATATCGCGCCCGGTTTCGGCGAAGGCTGGCATCTGCGCGCGGTGCTGGAGCGCACCACGGGCGACGACAATGCTGCGATGCAGTCGCTCGGCCGCGCCATCCTCGCCAATCCGCGCAACTTCGTCGCGATGTACGAGCTGGGCACGCTGTTCGAGGAATACGGCAACAAGGCCGCGGCGCTGAAGATCTACCGCCGCGCGCTCGCTCTCGACCCGCAGCTCGACGGCGCGCAGAAGCACATCGACGCGCTCACGCGGGATGTCGAGGGCGAGGGCATCTGACGGCCCATTCGCAATTTCGGGAATATAGGGGAAATGGTGTTTGGACCGACTCGGTTCAAGACCCACCGGAAAATTCTTTTCACCGGGACTTATCGGACTCCGTACACGGATAATTCCGCGGAATGCGCGGCGATTTTGCGCGCGGCATGTGGATAGGGATTCGGGATTCCGGTTGCCGGCGATATTTTCTTGCTGCGAAAAATATTCCGCGCGGACCCTATTCCCTGCTCGGCCCCACGAACGCCACGCGCAGCAGGTTGGTCGAGCCCGGCGTTCCCAGCGGCACGCCGGCCGTCACCACCACGCGGTCGCCGGGGCGGGCGAAGCCTTCCTGCCAGGCGATGCGCGCGGCGCGGTCGGTCACGTCGTCGAGGTTCTGCGCATCCTCGGTCGGAACGCAATGCGTGCCCCAGCACAGGGCGAGGCGGCGCGCCGTCTCCGGCTTCGGCGTCAGCACGATGATCGGCGCCTCGGGCCGCTCGCGCGCGGCGCGCAGGCCGGTCGAGCCGGAGGTCGTCCAGCACACCACCGCTTTCGCATGCACGGTGTGCGTCACCTGATGCACCGCGGCCATGATCGCGTCGGCCGTGGTCTCTTCCGGCGCGTTGCGCTGGGATTCGAGAATCTGGACGTAAAGCGGATCGCCTTCGATCGATTGCGCGATGCGGTCCATCATCTGCACCGCTTCGACCGGATGGGCGCCGGAGGCGGTCTCGGCCGAGAGCATCACCGCATCGGCGCCTTCGAAAACCGCCGTCGCGACGTCGCTGACTTCGGCGCGGGTCGGCACCGAGGCCGAGATCATCGATTCCAGCATCTGGGTCGCGACGACGACCGGCTTGCCTGCCTTGCGCGCGGCGCGGACAATCTGTTTCTGCCGCCCCGGCACGGCTTCGAGCGGCAATTCCACGCCGAGATCGCCGCGCGCGACCATCAGCGCATCGGACATCTCGAGGATGGCGGCGAGGCCTTCCAGCGCCTTCGGCTTCTCGATCTTGGCGAGCACCGCGGCGCGGCCGGCGACGACCTTCTTGAGCTCCGCCACATCCTCCGGCCGCTGCACGAAGGAGAGCGCGACCCAATCGACGCCGAGATTGAGCGCGGCGTCGAGATCGCTGCGGTCCTTCGGCGTCATCGCCGGGATCGGCAGCAGCGTATCGGGCAGGTTGACGCCCTTGCGATCCTTGATCGTGCCGCCGATCACCACCTCGGCCTCCGCATCGGCATCTTTCACGCTCAGCAGGCGCAGGCGGATCTTTCCGTCGTCGATCAGAAGCGTGTGGCGCATCTTCATCGCGGCGAAGACTTCCGGATGCGGGATCGGGATGTCCTTGGGATCGTCGGCCTGCACCTTGCGGACGAGGCGCACGCGTTGGCCTTCCACCAGCTCCATCGAACCGCCGGGCAGCGTGCCGAGGCGGATTTTCGGGCCTTGCAGGTCGGCGAGGATCGCGATCGGCCGTCCGGCATCCGCCTCGACGCCGCGGATGAGCTTGTGCAACTCGGCCAGCATCGCATGGCTGGTGTGGCTCATATTGATGCGGAAGACGTCGACGCCGGCGTCGAACAGGGCACGGATGCGCTCCGCCGTGGAGGTGGCGGGGCCGAGAGTCGCGACGATCTTGGTCTTGCGGCGGCGTCTCATGTCAGTCCGAAAAGATTTGGTCAGTCCGAAAGCATCTGGGTGTAGGAGAGGTTGTTGCCCGTGTCGATCTCGAAGAAGCCGCGGCGGTCGAAGCCGCGGGCGCTGCAGCCGCCGCGCCCCACGATGGAGAACTTGTCCTCCGTGCCCACGCAGAAACTCTTGGCCCCGTCCCAGGTGCCGATCGCGCCGTCCGAGGCGTACATATAGTAATAGCGTGCGACGAGTTTTCCGGCGACGAGCTCGGCGCAGTTTTTCGGTTCCACGCGCCACCAGCCCTCGCTGATCCAGCGCGTGCCGTTGAAGCGGCCGAGCGCGACCTTCACGCCATGGGCGCTCTTGTTGCACACGGACAGCCCGGCTTCGGCCGGAACGGCGAAGGCGAGGAGCAGAAGAAGGGAAAGCGTGATTCGCATGAGGCCTGTTGGCCGGGGAGCGGCCCGGTGTCGCGCATGGCTCGCGCGCTGTCAACGCGCTTGCCGGGGAGAGGAGAGCGGACAATTATCGCCTTTCCATGACCGAAAGCGCATTCGAGCGCGTTGCGCCCACCGGCACCGCCGCCTTGCTGTTCCTGTGCGACCACGCGTCGAACGCGCTTCCCGCGGAGTTCGGCACGCTCGGCCTCGATCCGGCGCTGTTCGGAACCCATATTGCGAGCGATATCGGTGCAGCGGCGGTGACGCGGGCCCTGGCGGCGCATTTTGGCACCGGGGCGGTGCTGGGGCGCTGGTCGCGGCTGCTTATCGATCTCAACCGGGGCGAGGACGACCCGACGCTGGTGATGAAGCTGTCCGACGGCAGCCTGATCCCCGGCAATGCGCGCATCGGAGAGGACGAGGTGGTGCGGCGCATCGCGGCGTATCACGCGCCCTATCATGCGGCGCTGATCTCGATGCACAGCTTCACGCCGGTGTGGAAAGGCTTCGCGCGGCCCTGGGAGATCGGCATCCTGTGGGATCGCGACGGGCGGCTGGCAAAGCCGCTGATCGCCGAATTCGCGGCGGCGGGATTCACCGTCGGCGACAATGAGCCATACTCCGGCGAGCTGGAGAACGATTGCCTGTGGCGCCATGGAACGATGCGCGGCCTGCCGCATGTGCTGATCGAGATGCGCCAGGACCTGATCGCGGATGACGCATCGGCCACAGCTTTCGCCGCGCGGATCGCACCAATCCTGGAACGCGCGCTGGCGGCAATGGGGCCGCCCGCGATAGAATTCAGCCGCCCGCGCAAGGAGTGCTGACGATGGACAATGCTACCCGCGAGAAGCTCGAAGCCGCCGCGTTCCGCCGCCTGGTTGCGCATTTGCGCGAACGCACCGACGTGCAGAACATCGACCTGATGAACCTCGCCGGCTTCTGCCGGAACTGCCTCGGCGACTGGTACCGCGAGGCTGCGGCGGCCGAAGGGATCGCGCTGGAGAAGGACGAGGCCCGCGCGGCCGTCTACGGCATGCCGCCCGCGGAGTGGAAAAAGCGCTACCAGAAAGAGGCAACGCCGGAGCAGCAGGCGGCCTTTGCCAAGAGCCACACGCACTGAGTTTCAGACGATTCACAGCTTCAATCTTTGCCGCAGTTGCGCACCCCACACCCAAAATCCTAATTGTCATGGCCCGCAACAGCGGGCCATCCATGAGACATTTGTGCTGGTGTCGACTTTGGAGTCGCGAAAACGCCCGGCAAATCTGCAGGGTGTCGCTTGGATGGCCCGCTGTTGCGGGCCATGACAGTTTTGGTTTGGAGACTTTAAGATGGCCAAGTCCGGTTTCGCGAAGGAACACCTGAAGTCCTTCATCGAGCGCATCGAGCGTCTCGAGGAGGAGAAGAAGGCGTTGGCCGACGACATCCGCGAAGTCTATGCCGAAGCCAAGGGCTCCGGCTTCGACACCAAGATCATGCGCCAGGTGATCAAGCTGCGGAAAATGGAAAGCGCCGATCGCCAGGAACAGGAAGCGATGCTCGATCTGTATAAACGCGCGCTCAATATGGCAAGCTAGGCTGCGGCGTCGAAGGCAACGCTGTTTTTCGACAGCCAGCTTTCGATATTCTGAGCTGCCATGACGAGCTGCTCGGCGCGTGTCTTGGTAACCTTCGCGTATTCGCTGAGTGCTTCTGCAGTGGGACGATACGACGCTGCGGCGCCGCGCAATGCGAGGACACGATCCGTGATCGTGTAGGTCGCATAAATCACCCTGCTTACATCTTTCGACAACTCATGGGGCAATTTCGCGCCATCTCGCGCTTTTGCGCGAAGCTCGTCGAAGAAGTGTGGTGTGACGATATCGCGGAATTGCTCAAGCGTTAGGCTAGGCGGCTCGTCAGGTTTGGATCGCAGAAACTCTTCCATCCGTTCGAGGACCGAGGACACGAAAGTCATTTCGTTTGCCGCGTGCCGAAGCCAAAAAGACAGCTCGATGGCGATGCCGATCTGGTCCTGTTCTCTTTGGTGCTCTTCCCGCTGTGAATCTAGGTGGTGCTGATAGGACGATCCGAGAATGACGGCGATCGCCGCGACAATCGCCGCCGCAAACGATCCGTAGAACGAGGGCGCGTCCTTTGCACCCCAGATGAAGATGGGAAGGGCAACGATCGACAGCGCCAATCCGGCGACCAGGCCCATGATGGCCGCAGTCAACAGTCTTGACAGCAAAATGCCCCCGCACCTGGCCAACGACCCACTGTTGGCTAGCTCCGGTTGTGCAGTCAAGAGTTGCAACTATCCTGCTGCCTGCTGCGCCGCTTCGCTCACGGCCGCACCTTCGCCGTCCGCAGGCTCCAGCCCAAGCTCTTTCAGCTTGCGGTAGAGCGTCGAGCGGCCGATGCCTAGGCGGCGGGCGACTTCCGACATGTGGCCGTCATAGCGGCTGATCGCCATGCGGATGATCTCGGATTCGATGTCTTCCAGTTTGCGCATGTGGCCGGCACCGTCGGTCGCCGAGAGCGCGAAGGGCGGGCTGTACCGCGACCGGCGCGGGCGCGCCGATGCCGTGATGCGCGGTCGGCAGCGCGTCGTTGGTGTACTGCACCGTGCTGCGCTGGACCCGCGCCTCGACGCCGAGCGCGGCGGCGATCTGCGGGAAGTCGCAGACATCGAGCAGCGTGCCGTCGCAGAGCACCACGGCGCGGAAGATCGTGTTTTCGAGCTGGCGCACGTTGCCGGGCCAGTTGAACTTTTCGAGCAGCATCGCGGCATCCGGCGTCAGACCCGCAACGGGCTTGTTCTCCTCCGCGGCGAAGCGGGCGATGAAATGGCGGGCCAGCGCCGGAATGTCGTCGCGGCGCTCGCGCAGGCTCGGAACGAAGATCGGGAAGACGTTCAGGCGATAGAACAGGTCTTCGCGGAACTGGCCCTCGCGCGAGAGCTGCGCGAGATCGCGGTTCGTCGCCGAGATGATGCGGACATCGACCTTCACCGGACGCTTGGCGCCGACCGGATCGACCTCGCCTTCCTGAAGCGCGCGCAGCAGCTTCACCTGCATGTCGAGGCGCAGCTCGCCGATCTCGTCGAGGAACAGCGTGCCGCCATCGGCTTCCTGGAACTTGCCGAGATGCTTGTCCGACGCGCCGGTGAAAGAGCCCTTCTCATGGCCGAACAGGATCGACTCGATCAGGTTCTCCGGAATGGCGCCGCAGTTGACGGTGACGAAGGGCCGGCCGGCGCGTTCGGAGGTGCCCTGGATCGCACGTGCGATCAGCTCCTTGCCGGCGCCGCTCTCGCCTTCGATCAGGATCGGGATGTTGGACTGCGCGGCGCGCGCGCCGAGACGGAAGACCTGTTTCATCTCGGGCGAGGTGGCGATCAGGTCGTCGAAAGTGAGGCGGTTCTCGCTCTTCTTCTTGAGCTGCTTCACCTCGCCGGAGAGCGTGCCGATCTTGAGCTGGTTGCGGATCGAGATCGCAATCCTTTCCGGACTTGCCGGCTTTACGAGGAAATCGTTGGCACCGGCGCGCATCGCCTCGACGGCGGAATCGATGCCGCCCTTGGCGGTCAGCACGATCACCGGCAATTCGGGATTGGAGGGACGCAGCTTCGACAGCACTTCGAGGCCGCCCATGTCGGGCATCACGAGGTCGAGCAGCATCAGCGCGATCTGGTCGCCTTTCGGTCCGCTCAGAAGATCGAGCGCGGGGCCGCCGCCGGGCGCGGTGACGACATGCATGCCGGAGCGCGTGATCGCGGCTTCCAGAAGCCGGCGCTGCACCGGATCGTCGTCGACTACGAGAATCGTCTGGGCCATGTCCTGCTCCCCGACGTCGCCCTTCGGGGGCCGCTGCGCGGCCACCTCTGGGTGACGAATACCTGCACGTCATCCTGAGGTGCTCCGCAACGCGGAGCCCCGAAGGATGTGGACCCGACTATCGCGGGGGATCGGTAAATGCCGCGTTTAATCCTGTCCTTTCGCGGGACAATTCGCTTAGGCTTAACGAGTGGTGAACGGGCGATGCGATGAGCGGCGAATACAGGGATTATTGGGATTTCTTCGCCAAGGATGCGCTCAAGACGGGCAGCCTGCTTTATTCGAAGCTCGCCGCGGGCATCGGCGCCGATGCGGAATTGAAGGCGCTGGCGGCGCGCGCGAAGCCGGGACAGCCGCATGCGAATCTCATCCTCGGCGCAGTGCATTTCCTCCTGCTGCGCGGCGCGGATCATCCGCTCAAGCGGTTCTATCCGACGGTGGGCGGCACGGTGCCGGCGGAAGGCGAGGATCCGTTTCCCGATTTCCGCGATTTCGCCGCGGCGCATCGCGCCGCGATCGCGCCGCTGATCGAGACGCGGGTGACGAACACGAACGAGATCGGGCGCAGTGCGGTGCTGCATGCGGGTTTTCGCGCGCTCCCCGTGGATGCGCCGCTGGGATTGATCGAAGTCGGACCGAGCGCCGGGCTCAATCTGATCTGGGATCGCTATGGCGTGCGCTATCGGCGCGGCGGTGCGGCGGCCGTGCAGGTCGGCGAAGGTGCGCCGCTCATCATCGATTGCGAATTGCGCGGCGAGATGCTTCCGCCGGCGGGGCCGGTGCCGCGCGTCACGTCGCGCGTCGGGATCGAGCTCAATCCCGTCGATCTCACGAATGCCGATGACCGCGACTGGCTGCGCGCGCTGATCTGGCCCGATCAGGTCTCGCGGCTGGAGCGGCTCGACCGCGCCATCGCGCTGTTCGGAACCGACAAGCCGCGCATCGTGGCGGGCGATGCGCTCGCGCTACTGCCCGATGCGCTGGCGCAGCTGCCGCGCGACGCCGTGCCGGTCGTCTATCACACCATCGCGGTCTATCAGTTCTCGAAGGAGATGCGCGAGGCGCTGGAAAGCATCCTCACGATCGCCGGTCTGCGCCGGCCGGTCTGGCGTCTGTCCTTCGAGTATGACGGCACGCTCTATGTGCTTTCGCGCATCCGCTATGCCGACGGCCAGCGCGGCGAAACGAAGCTTGCCAGCTGCCACCCGCATGGCACGTGGATGGAGTGGCTTGAGTAGCGCTTCGAAAGCGTCACAATACGCCCATGTCAGACGATCTCTTCGAAGCCGAAACCACCAGGATTCCCCCCGGATTCAAGCCGATGAACTGGTCGCGGGGCTTCGGGCGGCAGGTCGGACCGTTCTATGAGCGGGACGAGGCCGAAGGCGGCTTCACACGCGCATTCCTTGTCGCGGAACACCATGTCAACGGCATGGGCAATTGCCATGGCGGGATGCTGATGGCCTTCGCCGACATGGTGTGGGGCCATTCGATCTCGAACCGGCGCACGCATCATTGGGTGACGGCGCGCATGGTCACGGATTTCATTGCCGCGGCGAAGCTCGGCGATTGGGTCGAGGGCACCAGCGAACTGATCGGCGACGAGGACGGGTTCTACACCGTGAAGGGTCGGATCTGGACCGGCGCGCGCACGATCATGACCGGTACCGGGGTGTTCAAAAGCCTCGGCCCGCGCGCGGAGCCCCGCACATGAGCGATACGCCTTTCGCCCCGCCCGGCGTCGAAAAGGAGATGTTCACGGTCTCGTCGAACCAGGGCCCGCTGGCGGTCTTCGACGGTGCGCCGCCGCCGGCGCCGCAATGGTTCGCCGACACGGTCGCGATCAAGCCGGAGAGCTGTTTCGTCGAAGTCTCCGGCGCGAAGATCCACTATCTGCGCTGGGGCGACCGCAACAAGCCGGGTCTTCTTCTCGTGCACGGCAATGCGGCGCATGCCCATTGGTGGGATTTCATCGCCCCGTTCCTCGCCCGCGACTACAACGTCGCCGCCATGGACCTTTCGGGCATGGGCGACAGCGACTGGCGTCCCGACGGCTATTCGATGGAGCTCTTCGCGCGCGAGGAGATCGCGGTCTGCGAGGATGCCGGCATGTTCGCGCTCGACGAGCCGCCGGTGATCGTGGCGCACAGCTTCGGCGGCTTCGTGACGATGCTGACCGGCGGACTCTATGGCGACCGTCTTGCGGGCGTCGTGATCGTCGACTCGCCGGTCAATCCGCCCGATCGTCCGGGCGGCCCGCCCAACCGGGTGATCAAGCCGCACAACATCTATCCGAGCCTCGCCGCCGCGCTGGCGCGTTTCCGCCTGATGCCGCCGCAGAGCGCCGAGAACCTTTACATCGTCGACTGGGTGGCGCGGCATTCGCTGAAAGAGGTGCCGCAGGCCAACGGCGACAGCGGCTTCACCTGGAAATTCGATCCGGCGATCTGGCAGCGCTTCTCCATCGGCGACACCGCCGAGCGGCTGCGCGCCACGCGCTGCCGCATCGCGGTGTTCCGCGGCGAGCATTCGGTGCTGCTGCCGCCGGAGATCGGGCAGTACATGTTCAACATCCTCGGCCGCCAGGCGCCCGTGGTGGAGATCCCGCAGGCTCAGCATCACATCATGCTCGACCAGCCGCTGGCGCTGGTCGCCGCATTGCGCGCGCTGCTGGCGGATTGGGAGCACTCGACCGCCACACGCAGGGCGCCGTGACGCCGCGAAGCTGACGTATTCGCCCGTGACCATCGCAGGATCGCCAAGGGGAGACTGCGATGCGCATCCGCCACATCCTGTTCGCCATGCCGCTTCTGCTCGCCACGGGTGCGCAGGCCACGACCATCTTTCCCGTCGACCGCGTCTGCCCGGTCGGCGGCGAGAGCTACAAGTCGTTTGAGATCGGCTCGACCTCCAGCTTCGGCATGCGGCTCGACTTCCGCCGCATCGGCCCGGCGGGGCATCTGCCGATCTA
>Ga0310811_10010849_pt1 | contig 11787 bp, 7 predicted proteins | sample YCmetagenome_FD_207642 | JGI IMG/M metagenome (GOLD analysis project Ga0310811, IMG submission 207642) | Soil microbial communities from experimental microcosm in Duke University, North Carolina, United States - YC | ecosystem: Engineered > Artificial ecosystem > Soil microcosm > Unclassified ...
CCGGCTATTCGAGTCCCTACAGCGGCGGTGGATCCGCGCCAGTGGTCCGCGACGGCTATCTGCCTACGGGTAGTGGCCAGTTGCCGCCCGCGTACCCGCCGTCCGGCGGATACTCAGGCGGTGGGTATTCGGGCGGCGGATATTCAGGTGGCAGCGGGTATAGGCGGTAGGCGCCGCTGACTGACGCCGCTCACGAGCAGCGCGACCGTCTCGTCGCGTCCTCGGTCGCGCGCAGATCGACGCATGCCGCATCTCGGCTTTCGCGGTTGCCGAGATCCAGTCCCTTGTCGGGGCTGGATCTCAGCAACATCGACGGATCAGTCCGCGGCGGACCCGGACGATCGACCCTGGTGCCCGTGCTCTCCCGGGAGCGGGGTGAAATCGAAGTCCGCCGGCGCCACCTGGCGGGTACGCTGCCAGTACTCCAGTGTGCTCAGCGGCCAGTTCTGGGTCGATCGGCCCCGGCTGTTCTTGTACCAGGAACTCACCTCGGAGAATCCCCACGCGAGCTTCCGGCCGGCCTCGTCGATCCGGTGCTGGTAGGCCACGGCGACCGACTCCCGCACTTCGATCGTCGAACTCCGGCTCTCCAGCAACAACCGGATGGCGTCGAGTACGTACCGAACAGCACATTCCGAGATGAAGAACACCGATACGCCGTGCACGACAATGCTGGTGTTCGGCCCGTACAGGCAGAAGAAATTGGGATATCCCGGCACACACGTGCCGAGGTAGGCGCTCGCGTCGTCGCCGGCCCAGCGGTGTCGAAGGTCCACCCCGTCGCGGCCTTCGACGCGCATCGGGCTGAGAAAGTCCGCCGCCTGGAAGCCGGTCGCGTAGATCAGTACGTCGAGGTCATGGCTCTGGTCCCCGGCACAGACCACCCCGGTGGGCCGGACTTCCTTGATGGGCTCACGGATCAGCTGGACGTGCGGCTGCTTCAGGGTCGCGATCCAGGTGCCGTCATCCGCGATCCAGCGTTTCGCACCGAACGGCCCGTCCGGGGCGAGCGCCGCGCGCAGTTCCGGGTCGTCCTCGGTTTGCGCGTCGATCCAGAGCCGCATCATCGCGCCGAGTTGGGCGTTGGCCGCGGAGACGGCCTGTTCGGTGGGCGGGTAGTCGGGATCGACGGTGACCAGGTGGAGATTGCCCTCGACGGTGGTGAGAAATTCGGTGGCTCGATACCAGGTGCGGTAATGGGGAAGGTGGTCGAACAACCACTGTTCGTCCGCGGAGACGGCCGTCCGGAGATTCGGGGTGGGTGCCAGCCACGGCATGGTGCGGCCGAACACGCGGACCTCGGCCGCGGAACGCGCGATTTCCGGGATCACCTGGAGCGCGCTGGCGCCGGTGCCGATCACGCCGACCCGTTTCCCGGTCAGGTCCACCGAGTGGTCCCAGCGGGACGAGTGGAACGCGGGCCCGGTGAACGTCTCCCGGCCGGTGATTTCCGGCAGCCGCGGCTGATTGAGCTGTCCGACCGCACTCACCAGGACGTCCGCGACGAGTTCACGGACGGTGTCACCGGTCCGCACGTCGAGAATCCACTTCGCACCCGACGCGTCCCACCGGCTGGACAACACCTCGGAATCGAACTCGATATCGTCGTACAAACCGTTGTCGCGGGCGAAGGCCTGCAGGTAGGCGAGCATTGCCGGCTGAGTGCTGTAATGGTCTTCCCAACGGCCGGGGTAGCTGCTGTAGCGGTAGATCTGGCTGGGCAGGTCGACCCGGCATCCGGGGTAGCTGTTTTCGTACCAGGTACCGCCGACGTCCGCGTTCTTCTCCAGCACGGTGACCGGTACACCCGCCTGCCGCAACCGATGCGCCAGCAGCAGCCCGCTCTCTCCGGCGCCGATCACCGCGACGCGGAGATCACGGTCGCGCGGCATGGCCGAGCCTTGCCAGCGCGGTTCGCCGGGATCGTCACTCGGGTGGAAGAACAGTCCATCCGCCAGGAGCGGGGTGTAGGACGCGAATTCCTCGCCCATCGACCATGCGACAATTCGCTCCAACAGGTCATATCCGGGCCCGCGTTCTTCGGAGTCCCCGTCCACCTCCTCCAACGCGTCCGAACAGGTCTGCCGTATCGCCGCTTGGACGTCCGGCGAATAACCCCGTTCGATCGCCCCGATCGCCATGTCCGGCCGCCACTGGGCGCTCAGCAGGTCCAGCTTTCCGGTGTGGTGCACGGTGGTGAGCAGCAGCGCGAGCGGATCCGCGGCGTGCAGGCGCGCCCGCAACTCGCCACGCTGATCGGTGTCGAACATAGTGAGCCGTTTTTCCTTATTGCGTTGGGCAGGAGAACCTGCATATTGTCTTCGGGTACTGCTTGTCTTCGCGTACCGCGTGGTTGCCAAGCGCCGCTGGGTGCGGCGGTGACGTGGCCAGTGTGCTGCGGGCGACTGGTCAGGTAACAGTCCAACCGGTGGTCATTTGCCGGTCAGCTCACGCGCGGAGAGTTCGGTCCGCGGCCACCAGCGCGGATTCCGCGGCCTTCCCGCGCGGTCCTGGCTGCGCGTGGCCTTTCGATCGCGTACCGTACCGGGTGCACAGGTGGGGTTCGGCTGGCGAAATCTCGACGGGAAGAGAACATGAGCGCTGGGGTGGGGTCGGATTCGCCGGAAAATCCGCCGGAAGTGCGCAACCTGATGTCCGGTGCCGCGGGTTCGGTGCTCCAGGCCGGCCGGATCGAGAAGATCGAAACGGTCGTGCTGGCCCAGGCCTCGGCGCCCGCGGAGGCCTACCGGGTGCGGGTGCCCTGCCAGGTTCCGGCGGCGAAGGGCCGGTTCGTGAACCGGCGGCGCGAGCTGGCCAGCGCGAGGCGTCGCGTGGACACCGGCCGCCGCACCTCGCCGCGGATCCTGGTCGTGGGCGGGATGCCCGGAGTGGGCAAGAGCGCGCTGGTCCGCCAGGTGGTCGAGACGGCACGGGAGGCCTATCCGGGCGGTGTCCTCTACGTCGATTTCACCGAGTTGCGAGACAGCCCCGAAACCGCCGTGAGCGATGCGCTGGTGTCGTGCCTGCGAGCGCTGGGCGTCGCCGATGCGGTGATTCCGTCGGGTCTGGGGGAGCTGACCAGGCTGTTCCGTTCCCGCACCGCCGACGAGCCGGTGCTGGTGGTGCTCGACGATGTCGCCGAGACCGGGCAGGTGCGGCCACTGGTGCCCACCGCACGGGGCAGCGCGGTGCTGGTGACCAGTACCAGCCGCCTGCCCGAGCTGTCGCTCGACGGGGCGGAACTGCTCTGGCTGGAGCCGCTGGACGGGGCGAGCAGCGAGAAGCTGATCACCGGTGTGTGCCGGCGGGCGCGGCACGAACCCGATGCGCTCGCCGAGCTCGTCGAGCAGTGCGGACGGTTGCCGATCGCACTGGAGGTCGCGGCCGCCCGGCTCCGCGACCGGCCCGGCTTGAGCGTCGGCTCACTGGTGGCGGAGATAGCGGACTCCGGCGGTGGTCTGCGCGCGCTGGCCCTCGGTCGCGAAAGGACGGTCTCGGCGGTGTTCACGGTGTCCTATCAGGACTTGGGCGAAGCCGCTCGGCGGATGTACCGGCTGCTGGGGGTGTTGCCCTGCCGCGATTTCACCGCCGGGCTGGCCGCCGTGGCGGCGGGGGTCGAGCAGGCCGTCGCCGAGGAGCTGCTGGACGAGCTGGTGGGCGCCGGGCTGTTGGGCGAAAACACCGACGGCAGATTCTCCTTTCACGGGTTGGCCCGGCGCCACGCGGTGGACCAGGCGGACGCGGAAGAGCCCGAGGACGAACAGGTCGAGGCGCTGCACCGGATGGTGCGATACCTGTTGTTCCGCACCGTGTATGCGGACCTCGCCGTCCTGGGGACCGGCCGCTTGCGCATCACGCCGCACGACGAGGTCGTCCAGGGCGTGACGGACCCGTTCGCCGGCGAAGACCGCAAGGCCAGGGCGCTGGAGTGGCTGGACCAGGAACGGGCGAACATCCTGGCCGCCGTGCGGGTGGCCGCGGACCGCGGCTGGCACGACCTGTGCTGGCAGCTCGCCGAATCCGTTACCGCGCTGTATGTTTCTCGACGCTACCTGGTCGACTGGACCGATTCCTCGCAGGTGGGCGCTAATTCCGCGCAGGTGGTCGGAAATGCCGCCGCGGAGGCGAGGCTGCGCAGTTTCGTCTCCCGTGCCTGGACCGATCTGGGCGACGCGGAGCGGGCGGGGAAAGAGCTGGCCGCGGCACTGCCGTTGGCCGAAGCCGCCGGAGACCGGCGTCTGCTCGCGTCCGTCTGGGAAATGCTTGCCCGCCACTACGATCACGTCGAACCGGCCGGCGCCGACCGCGCCTACGAAACCGCGCTCACGTTGTTCGCCGAGAACGCCGACGCGCGCGGGGTGGCGTTCACGACCTATTTCCACGGTCGCTCGCTCGGCGATCGGGGCCGGTGGGCGGAGGCGCTCGATGTGCTGGTGCGGGCACGCACTCTGGTCGACGAGTTGGGCGAGCCGGCGGACGACCGGATGCGGGGAAGGGTCCTGACCACTCTCGGGATCACCTTCGGCCGGCTCGGCCGGGGCGATGAAGCGGTCGCGGTGCTGGCACAGGCGATCGCTTTGCTCGGCCCGTATCCGCATTTCGAGGCGCAGGCACAGGAGGCGCTCGCCGACGTCGCGGTGCGGACCGGTGATCCGGCACCGGCGGCGCAGGCCCTGCGGCGCGCGCTGGAAATCCACACCGATCTCGGTGGCCCGGAAACCGGGCGACTGCGCGTCAAGCTGCGTGATCTTCCGGAGGCGTGACGGAGACGGACAGGTGGATCTCCCGGCCACCGAGCAGGACCGTCAATGCGCCGTCGGTGAGGCGGTCGGCCGGTAAGGCGGTGAAAACCGCCGAGGCGAGCACCATCGGGTCCACCTCTTCCCGGGCGGCGACGGTGACCCGGCGCTTGTCGCGGAGCAGAACCAGACACCCGCCGGGCACACCGGCGGCGGCCAGGACGGCGCCGGGGAAATCCCGCAGCGTCGCGGCGGCCCAGGTGGCCGCGGCGTCGAGGCCGGTTTCCCGCCGCCGGGTCAGCACGGAAGCGCTCTGGGTGAAGCGGAGGTTGAGTTCCTCCTCGTCCACGATCAGATGCCGGATGGCGCCGCCCACGCCGCCCAGGGTGCCCACGGTGCTGCCCTCGGTGCTGCCCTCGGTGCTGCCCTCGGTGGTTTCCCGCGTGAACTCCCTGGTCGGGGCGCGAGGAAGTCGGGCGGCCCTGGGGTAGCGGACCATCGTGATCGTCGTGGCAGCGGTGAAGGCCGTGTGCACATCGAAGGCGGTGACCGGCCGGGGCTCGACGTCCGGGTCGGCGGCGCGGAGCAACGGGGGATCCGTTCGCGGTGGGGTCAACCCGAGTTCCCGGTACAGCAGGTCGCGAAGTCGCCGGGTCGAGTCGTCGACGTGCGCGAAAACCCGTCCGGTGATCTCGTCGAACCGGTGTGGATCGTGCGTGGCAAAGGTCTTGTCCAGCTGTTCGCGCAGCCCATGGCCGGGATCGAGCCGGACAGCGGTGCGTCCCAGCTCGTCGATGGGGGTGCCGGGCACGATCTCGGTGCCGTACGCGGCGAGCAGCAAGGGCTTTCCCAGCGCGGCGGCGTGCAGGCTCATCGACCCGTGATCGCCGATCACCTGATCAGCGGCCACCAGCGCGGCCTGCCACCCCTTGTCCGGCGGCACGAGCACGAGACCGGCCTCGATGGCGTCGGCGAACCAGGTGCGCACCTGGGGCGCGCCGTACCACGCCCAGATGTTCGGGTGCAGCACCGCGGCGAGGAGATACTCGTCCGCCGGTAGCTCGGCCAGCAGTTGTCGCGGCAACGTCCGCCAGCGCCCGATCTGGGACTCCGACCGCCAGGTCGAGCTGATCAGGATCAGCCGGCGGTTCCCGGTGCCGAACAGCCGGCGGTAGCGGCCGCGGAGTGGGGTGGTCGCCAGCAGCCGGTCGTAGGCGGGGTCCCCGGTGACGGCGGTGTGCCCGGTGATCTCCGGGCAGGCCGCGCGCAGTTGGTGTTCCTGCTCCGGGTGGGACAACACCACGACGACACGTCCACTGCGTAACGCGTCGGCCGGCGGCAGGCCCGCGAGGCGAGTGCCCCGGCCCCGGACGTCGGGCACGTACTTGTTGAACCCCAAGCCGTGCGGCAACACGACGGTGCGGCAGGCGATGGCCGGGAAGTCGATGTTTTCGCTCGCCGAGACGGCGAGATCGCACGCGGTTTCCGGCACGTCCGGCCACGGCACGATGCGTTCGACTCCGGCTGCCCGCAACAGCGCGGCGACGCCGGTGCTGAAGCGCGAGGTGTCGTTGATCGTGAACAGGACCTTCACCCGGAAGTCCGCGCGAAACAGGTCCCAGGCTTCGAGCAGGCGGATCGCGGTGGTCACCGTCCTGGCGACGAACAGGACCGTTCGCTCGCAGTCGAAGGTGCCCCAACGGGCCTCGTCACCGCTGTCGGCACCGCTGCCCGCATTGCTGCCCGCGCCGCTGCCCGCACTGCCATCACTCACGGGCGGCGCCTCGGTCGGTGACCACGACACCACGATAGGGAGTCGGGGACGTGCTCTCCGAGCACCGCGCCGGAACTAGCTCCGGGCCTCCGGGCCTCCGGGCCTCCGGGCCTCCGGGCCTCCGGGCCTCCGGGCCTCCGGGCCTCCGGGCCTCCGGGCCTCCGGGCCTCCGGGCCTGGTCATCATAGTGGATCGCCGGCCCGCGATGATCCGCTGGTGCCGGGACAGGTCATGGAACATCCCGGTGCGCACTTCCCTTCCCGAGGCCCGTCCGCTCGATCGACGCCAGTGCGACGGCCCCGAGAACGACCCCGAGAACGTACGCCGTCGACATTACTTACCGAGAGGCTCGGGGAGTAGGGCGGAGCGAGGACGGTGAGCCGAGGTCACGGTCCGATCGCCGACGCGGGTTCCTGCGGGCGGCCGCGTGGATGCAGGGCGTTGACCGCGAACAGTTGATGGAGCAGTTGAATCGCGACCGAGCCTTCTCCCACCGCGGACGCCACGCGTTTCACCGAACCGTGCCGGGCGTCGCCGGCCGCGAAAACCCCGGGCATGCTGGTTTCGAGGAGCAGCGGGTCGCGCTCGATCGGCCAGGTGCCCTCGGCCAGATCGGTTCCGGTGCGGACGAATCCCCGCTCGTCGCGATCGACTTCCGGGGGGAGCCAGTCGGTGTGCGGGCGTGCGCCGATCATGATGAAGAGTCCGTCGGCGTCGACGGTTTCGTCGGTTCCCGTCCGGCGATCACGAAGTACGAGGCGTTCCAGCCAGCCGTCGCCGCCACCGCCGACGATTTCGGTCGAGAGCCGGATTCGCAGTCCTGGCGTCGCCTCCGCCTCGCGCGTCAGATAATGCGACATTCCCGCGCCCAGTGATTGAGCGCGGACCACGAGTGTGACGCTCCGGGCGTAACGAGCCAGGTACAGGGCGGCCTGTCCGGCCGAGTTTCCGCCCCCCAGAACATAAACGTCGCGGCCGGACATGGCCGGTGCCTCGGAAGCCGGACCGCCGTAGTAGACGCCGGCACCGCTCAGCGCCTCCAGCGCCGGCACGCCGAGCCGGTGATAGGTCGCGCCCGTCGCCAGAAGCACCGCACGCGAACGCACGCGGGTGCCGTCCGACAGGGTCACGAAGAGTTCGTCGTCCGCACGCTGAAGATCGGTCACGCGTTGCATGAACGCGAACTTCGCACCGAACACCCACGCCTGGTCGTAGGCCTGCTGAGCCAGGCGGCGACCGCTGACGCCCCGGGGAAAGCCGAGATAGTTGCGAATCAGCGAACTGGAGGTCGCCTGGCCGCCGAGCCCGCCTTCGTCGATGACCAGCGTGCTGAAACCCTCCGACGCGCCGTACATGGCCGCCGACAGGCCGGCCGGCCCGGCTCCGACGATCACCAGGTCGAACTCCATGCGCTCCGGGTTGACCGGTGAGCCCGATGCCAGCGCGATCTCGGCGTCGGTGGGATCGGTCAGCACGGTGCCGTCGGGGAAGACGACGATCGGCAGTTTCACGCCCTGCCCGGCCTTGGCGAGGCGGGCACGCCCTTCGGTCGAGTCGGCCAGGAAGAACGAGTGCGGGATCGCGCACCGTCCGAGCACCTGCCGCAGTTCATAGGCCCGGCCGGACCAGGATTCACCGACGATGTAGATCGTGTACGGCGAGGTCTGCCGTGCCTCCGTCCATTCGAGCAGCAAACCCGAGATCGCCTGATGGAACAGTTCGTCCGGGGACGCCGACGGCCTGAGTACATAGTGGTCGATCTGTCCACGAGCGATCGAATCGAAGATCGCTTCGCCGGTCGCCCGGTCGCCCCACTCACCCCACGCGATCACCAGCCCGCGCTTCGCGTGCGGATGAAGGCGGCGGAGGCGATCCAGCAGTTCGCTTCCGGTCATCCCGGACAGCCACTGTCCGGAAAGGACCAGTGCGACCTCTTCCCCGGCCGCGGCGAGATCTTCGAGACGGGCCAGCGCTTCGTGCGCCGATTTCAGGCACAGGACACGATAATGGCGCGCGTAGCGCTCGCGCAGTTCCCGCTCGACGTCGCGCAGTACATCCGCATCTTCGTCGACGGCAACGAGCACGGCGCCGGACATGCACTCCACTTTAGACGCGAATCCGCTGGAACGCAGAATCCGCTTCGCGCCGGCCGGGGCGGTCCGTGGCCACAACGGTGCCGCGGCGAAGCCGCGCGTGCACGGAGCGCGCGTGCGACGGTCAGGGTGGGAGGCGGTGGATCCTAGCCAAAGATGATCTTGGTGTCCGCCGCGTGCGGTGTGGTCTTGATCAACTTCGCTGACTATCGCCGGTTCTTCGCGTAGTGGGCCGGGCTCACGCCGAGCATGCGCCGGAAATGCCGGGTCAGGTGCGACTGGTCGTGGAAGCCCACGGCGGTGGCCACGTCGGCGGGCGGACGCCCCGACAGCAGCAACTGCCGGGCCAGGTCCACCCGTCGCCCGGTCAGGTACCGGTGGGGCGGCAGGGAGAACCGCCGCGTGAACGAGCGGATCAGGTGGACCGGGTGCGCGTGGAGCAGGCGCGCGGCCTCGTCCAGGGGAAGTCCGGGGACCACGCGCGCGTCCAGCAGCTCGCGGAGCTGGTCGGCCAGCCCGCGGTCGGGTCCCGGCCGCGGCCGGGTGCGGCCACGGCGCAGGTGATCGCCGACGCGCTCGACGATCAGGGCCAGCCGGCTCTGCGTCTCGAGATCGTCACCGGGCCGGGCCAGCACGGTGTGCAGCCTGCTGATCCGGTCCCACAGCACCGGGTCCGGCAGGTTCGGCCGATCGGCCGCGACGCCGATCAGGTTCGGGTCGAGCACCGGTTCGTCCAGGTAGAGCACCCGCTTGCGGAACCCCTGAGGGCTCGCCGCTCGGCCGTCATGGGGAACGTGCGGTGGCAGCAGGACGACCTGCGAACCGAGGGTGCCGTGTTCGTGCCGTTCCAGATCGAACCGCACGACGCCGTCGTCGAGGATCAGCAGGGTCCACGAGGAATGGGTGTGCGGGGGATAGGCGTGCTGCCGGTAATGGGCGTGCAGGACCTCGGCGACACCGGGCAGGCCGGGACGCCACGCGCGGACCGCGGGCTTGCTGACCACGCTAGAAACGTACAAGACGGCGCGGCGCATCCGGGGCAGTGTCGGGTGCGTGGAATCCGACGACACACCCCCGCGTTTCGACACCAAGATCGCCGTGCTGCTCCGGGACGACCTGATCGGCTGGCAGCGGCTCAACGTCACCGCGTTCCTGGTCAGCGGCATCGCCGCGGCCGGCCCCGAGCTGATCGGCGAACCGTACGAGGACGCCGACGGGACCCGGTACCTGCCGATGCTCCGCCAGCCGGTCCTGGTCTTCGCCGGCGCCAAGGAGATCCTGGTCTCCGCGCATTCCCGGGCAACCAGCCGGGGGATGGCGCTGTCGGTCTTCACCTCCGATCTGTTCACCACCGCCAACGACCGGGACAACCGGGCGGCCGTGCGCGCGGTGCGCCGTGCTCAACTCGATCTCGTCGGCCTCGCCGTACACGGGCCGCGCAACGCCGTGGACAAGGTGCTCAAGGGCGCCAGGATGCACCCCTGAACCCGAGCGCTCAGCGGCCGCCGGATCGGCCGCTGGATCGGTCGCCGCGCAGCGCGACCACCGTCACGATCGCGGCAATCAGCGATGCCGCGCCGCAGACGATGTAGCCCAGTGCGTAGCCGTGGCCCAGCGTGTCGAATGCGAGCTGGTGCGCGGCCGACCCCGGTTCGCCCGGCTCGATTCCGTTCACCGCAAGCGGTCCGCCGGCCTGTGCCGCCTGCTGGGCCGCGGCCAGCTGCCCGGCGGGCAGACCGGCGCCCGGTAGCGCCGCGCTGAATCGCGTGGCCGCCTGTCCGAGCGCGACCGCACCGATGACGGCGGGACCGAGGGTGAAGCCGATGTCCCGCAACAGACTCGTCGTCGCGCTGGCCATGCCGGCGAGCCGGATGGGCACCGTGTTGACGGCGGTCGCGGTGATGGAGGCGACGGTGAGCGCGAACCCGACGCCGACCAGTCCGATGGGGACCACCAGCGAGGTCAGGGTGGTGTCGGAAATCGGCATCGTCGACGCGGCGAACTGCCCGATCGCCATGATCACGAGACCGGAACCGAGCAGCCACCGGGGATTGACCCGTTCCAGCAGCCACGAGGTGAGGGGGATCAGCACGAACGCGGGCCCCTGCAACAGCAGGAACGGGATCGAGGTACGCAGCGGGCTCTGGTGCTGGATCGGTCCTAATCGGATACTCGTGGCATACGCGGTGCCCAGAAAGGCGAACATGCCGATCACCGCGACCGCGGAGGCGATGGCGAAACCGCGGTTGCGGAACAGGTCGAGCCGCAGCAGGGGCGATTCGGCTCGCACCTCGGCGACCAGGAACAGTCCGACGAAGACGATCGCGAGCACGAAGCCGATGATCACCGCGGGCGCGCCCCAGCCGTCGGCCGGACCCTGGATGACCGAGTACAGCAGGGCGATCAGGCCGATCGCGAGCGTCGCCTGGCCCGCCCAGTCGAGCGAGCGGCCCTCCGGCGCGCTGGAGTTCTTCGCGAGCGCGGCGCTGAGCACGATGCACACCGCGCCGAGCAGACCGACCACGATCAGCGACCATCGCCAGGATCCGTAGCTTCCGGTGATTCCGCCGAGAACCGGCGCCAGGAAGCCGCCCGCGGACAGGCATCCCGCCCACAGCGCGATGCTGCGAGCGCGTTCCTTCGGGGTGTGTGTCCCGGCGGCCAGCATGGCCAGCGACGTCGGGAACAACGCCGCCGCGCCGAGCCCGGCCAACGCCTGCCCGGCCCAGAGCAGGTAGATGCCCGACGAGGCGGAACCGACCAGTTCGCCGGCGGTGAGCAGCACGGCGCCGGCCACGAGGAGACGCTTGCGGCCGAACAGGTCGCCCAGCACACCGAAGCTGAGTTCCAGCGCGGCCACGGGCAGCAGGAAGGCGTCGGAGATCCAGGTCAGCTGTGACCCGATCGGATGCAGGTTCTGCTGGAACAGGCCGTTCAGCGTCGCCGGGATGGCGAGGCCGATCTGGGCCAGTGTCACGGCGAAGCAAGCGGCGATCAGCGTTCCGGTCGTCAGTTTCGACTCGTCACCGGCGGCGCCGGACCGCGTTCTCGGTGGTGGGCTCACGGTTTCTTCGTGTGATGACATGTGTGTTCCCCGGTTTTCCTCGGTGCGACAACCGATAAGTCGAAGGGGCCCGCCCGCCCGTCCGGGCCGTTGCCGTAGGGGGCGCGGTGCGGTCAG
>Ga0310811_10010850_pt1 | contig 11786 bp, 13 predicted proteins | sample YCmetagenome_FD_207642 | JGI IMG/M metagenome (GOLD analysis project Ga0310811, IMG submission 207642) | Soil microbial communities from experimental microcosm in Duke University, North Carolina, United States - YC | ecosystem: Engineered > Artificial ecosystem > Soil microcosm > Unclassified ...
AGCTTCGCGACCCGCTGCACCAGGTCCACGATGTCGCGGATCTGCGGGGACGGACCGATCAGGAACTCGCGGTCGCTCTGCTCGGCGATCTGCGCGCTGAGGGTGATGACCTGCCGGTTCAGGTCCTGCCGCTCGCAGGCGTTCCGGACCAGCGACCGAAGCTCGTCGTAGTCGAAGTCTTTCGTGATGTAGTGATACGCGCCGTGCTTCATCGCCTGCACGGCGGTCTCGATCTCGTTGATCGCCGAGATCATGATGCATTCGATCAGGCTGTAGTTCTCCTTGACGATCCGCAGCACGTCGAAGCCGCTGATCCCCGGCAGCCGGATGTCCTGCAGGATGAGGTCCACGTCTTCGCTTTTCAGCAGCGACAGCGCCGCTTCGCCGCTCGACACGGTGATCACCCGGTAGTCGCGTTTGAGGATGGCCGTCAGCGTGTCGCGCATCCCCTGATCGTCGTCGCAGATCAGGATCGTCTTCGTGGGGCGTGTCATTGGAGGACTTGCGGCATTCTAGCAGGCCGAAGGCTTGTGGTAACTTGTGACGGTTATGCTGCCGTGGTTCGCAGCGGGTGTGGCCCTCCTGGTCGCCGTCGGGGCGTGGCTGCGTGCCGGACGCGTCGCGCGCAAGCTCGAAGCGCTCAACCAATCCTACTGGGAATTGCGGTACGACTTCACGCGCCTGAGATCTCAGGTCGCCCGGCTCGATCCCGGCGAGTCCGAGGATCCGCCGCCCGCCGTGGCAGAAGGCGGGCAGACCGTCGCGTACGTTCCGCTCGCGTCTATCAAGAAGAAGGGGTAATGGCGAACGAATACGACGTGGTCGTCATCGGCTCGGGGACCGGCGGCTATGTCGCCGCCATCCGCGCCGCGCAGCTCGGCCTGAAGACGGCGTGCGTCGAGCGCGCGCCCGTGCTCGGCGGCACCTGTCTGAACTGGGGCTGCATCCCGACGAAGGCGCTGCTCGAACACGCCCATGCGCTCAAGCTCGCGCAGAACTGGAAGGAATGGGGGTTGACGATCGGCGAGGCCGCGCTTCGACAGGACTCAGGGCTCGCGATCGGACTCGACATGAATCAGGTCCAGGCCCGCAAGGACAGGATCGTCAAGAGCCTGACCGGCGGGGTCGAGTTCCTCTTCAAGAAGAACAAGGTCGACTGGATCAAAGGATCCGGACGGCTGGCCGGAAAAGGCAAGGTCGACATCACCGACGGCGACAAGCAATCGCTCGCGGTCAAGAAGGAAATCGTGGTCGCCACGGGCTCCCAGGCGAGGAGCGTGCCCGGCATCGAGATCGATCGAAAACGGATCATCACGAGCGACGAGGCGATCGCCCTGAAGACCGTTCCTCGTTCGATCATCATCCTCGGGGGCGGCGCCGTCGGCGTCGAGTTCGCGTCCATCTTCCGGCGCTTCGGCGCCGACGTCACGCTCATCGAGCTGCTGCCGCGTCTCGTTCCGGTCGAAGACGAAGCGGTCTCGGCGGAGCTCGAGCGCTCGTTCAGGAAGCAGGGCATCAAGGTCCTGACGGGCACGAAAGCCGGCGGCGCGAAAGCCGGCGCCGACGGCGTGGACATCGAGGCGCAGATGCCCGACGGCAAGTCGGCCAGGATGAGCGCCGACTATCTGCTCGTAGCGACCGGCCGCGGGCCGGTGACCAACGGGCTCGGCGCCGAAGAGGCGGGCCTCGCGATGGCCCGCGGCTACATAAAGGTGGACGCGCAGTACCGCACCTCGGCGCCCGGCGTGTCCGCCGTCGGCGACGTCATCACGTTCGACGCACCGGGCCATCCGCAGCTCGCGCACCTCTCGTCAGCCGAAGGGATTGCCCTGGCCGAGCGAATCGCGGGGCGGGAATTCCGGCCGATCAACTACGATCAGGTTCCCGCCAGCACGTACTGCGATCCGGAGATCGGCAGCGTCGGGCTGACGGAGGCGGAGGCCAGGGCGCGCGGATTCGACGTCCGCGTCGGCACCTTCAAGTTCGGCGTGCTCGGACGCGCCAAGATCGCCGGCGAGACCGAAGGCTTCGTCAAGATTGTCGCGGAGAAGAAGTACGACGAGATTCTCGGCGTCCACATGATTGGACCGCGCTCGACCGAGCTCGTCGCCGAGGCCACGCTCGCCCTCAGGCTCGAGTGCACGGTCGAGGAACTGATCCGCACGATCCATCCGCATCCCACGATGTCCGAGGCCGTGGGGGAGGCCGCGCACGCGGCGCACGGAGCGGCCATACACAGCTAGTTGCTGCTACATTACCCATATGCCTACCAACGTCGTCATGCCCCAGATGGGCGAGTCGATCGCCGAGGGCACCATCGTCCGCTGGATCAAGAAAGTGGGCGAGGCGGTCGATCGCGACGAGCCGCTGTTCGAGATTTCGACCGACAAGGTGGACGCCGAAATCCCGTCGCCTGGCGCGGGCGTGCTGACCGAGATCAAGGCCAAGGAAGGGGAGACCGTTCCGGTCAATTCGGTCGTCGCGGTGATAGCGTCCGCCGATGACCCGGCCACGTCGAGACCGGCTCCGGCTCCGCCGTCGCCGGGCGCATCCGGGCTGCCAGAAGCCGCGGCAGGACAGCCCGAGAGTTCCCCGGCGCTGCAGCCGGCGTTTAAAGCCGAGTTCATGGAAGATCTGCCGCGTCAGAAGTCTTCGCCGCTCGTGAGGCGCATCGCGCGCGAGCACAACGTCGACATCCGGCAGATCAACGGGACGGGGATCAGCGGACGCGTGACGAAGCACGACATTCTCGGCTTCATCGAAACCACCCCGCGCGACCCCGCGCGGCGAGAGCCTCTGACGCCCGCGGCGCGACCGTCCGGCTACGTGCCCACGTTCAAGCCGGGCGACAAGGTCGAGATCGTGCCGATGACGATCATGCGCAAGAAGATCGCCGAGCACATGGTGGCGAGCGCGCGTACGTCGCCGCACGTGTATTCGGTCTACGAAGTCGATTTCCATCGCGTCTCGCAGTTGCGGGACAGGAAGAAGGCGCAGTACGAACAGAGCGGCACGAAGCTGACCTTCACCGCGATCGTCGCGAAAGTGGTCGTCGATGCGCTGCGAGCCTTTCCGTTCGTGAACGCCTCGATTGACGGCGACAACGTCGTCTACAAGAAGGACATCAACCTCGGCATCGCCGTCGCGCTCGACCAGGGGCTGCTTGTCCCCGTGATCCGGAACGCGGATGAGAAGAACCTCGTGGGCCTCAGCCGCGCGATCGAGGATCTCGCCTCGCGCGCGCGCGCGAAGAAGCTCAATCCTGAAGAGGTGCAGGCAGGCACCTTCACGATCACGAACCCCGGCGTGTTCGGCGCGCTCTACGGCCTGCCGCTCATCAATCAGCCGCAAGTCGCGATTCTGGGCGTTGGCGTCATCGAGAAGCGGGCGGTGATCGTCGACGATGCGATTGCTATCCGCCCGACGTGCCATCTGTCGATGGGCTACGATCACCGGCTGATCGACGGCGCCGACGCAGGCCGGTTCCTCGCCTACATCAAAGAGCGGCTCGAGCACTTCGACGAAGCGTGGATGTAGTGGACGCGGGGTCTGGCGGGGAGAAGCCCCCCGGATCGAAGAATGGATGTAAGGCGCCTCGGAACGATTGAGTACCAGGCCGCGCTGGACCTGCAGGCCGATCTCGTCGAACGGCGGAAACGCGGAGAAATCACCGATCAGTTGCTGCTGCTCGAGCATCCGGCCGTCATCACGCTCGGCGTGAGGGCGCGGCGCGACACCCCGAATCTGCTCGAAACGCCGGAGTCCCTCGCGGCGCGGGGCGTCGCCGTGTTCGAAAGCGGCCGCGGCGGCGACGTCACGTATCACGGTCCCGGACAGCTCGTCGGCTATCCAATTCTCGATCTCAGGCCGGATCGCTGCGACGTGCACCGCTACGTCCGCGATCTCGAGGAAGTCCTCATTCGCGCCGTCGCGGAATCTGGGATTGCCGCGGCGCGCCTTCCCGGCCTCACCGGAATCTGGGTCGATCGGAACAAGCTCGCCGCGATCGGCGTTCGCATCTCCCGATGGGTCACGAGCCACGGGTTTGCCCTGAACGTCAACACGGACCTTTCTCAGTTTGGCCTCATCATCCCGTGCGGAATTGCGGACAAAGGGGTGACTTCCATGCAGCGGCTCCTGGGCCGGCGGGTTTCCATGGATGAGGTTGAGGACGCCGTGATTCGGGCGTTCCAGGCCGTTTTCGCGGAATCGGCGACTTAACTTACTGAAGATTAGTGGCTTACTGGTTGGAATAAAGGCCTCCGAACCGGTGTTCTGGGTGGTTACGGAGGCCCATGAGATGCGTCAGGAAACCACGGAACGCGATCTGATCGGCCGCATGCGCGCCAGGGACGGCTCGGCAGTCGCCGACCTGGCGTCCCTCTACGGCCCGCGGATCCAGCAACTGGCATTACGGTATCTGAAGAACTGGGAAGACGCCGAGGAAGTGGCTCAGGACGTCCTGATGAAGGTGTTCGGCAAGATCGACGCCTTCCGCGGGGACGCGGCGCTGTCGTCCTGGATATACCGGATTACGTTCAACACCGCGATGTCGCGCCTGCGCACCGGGCGCGCCAGCAAAATGTCGGAAGTGCAGAGCCGGGAGACGCAGAACGACGCGGCCGAGATCGTCCGGGCCGAGCCCGCCGATTGGACGACGCTGGCGGACGATCGCGTGATGCGCGTCGAAATGCGCAAGCGCCTCGTCGATGCCCTGACAATGCTGCCGGAGGTCTATCGCGTGCCGGTGCTGCTGCGCGACATCAACGGCCTGTCGACGGAGGAAGCGAGCGCCATTCTGCACGTGAAACCGCAGACGCTGAAGTCGCGCCTGCATCGCGGCCGTTTGATCCTCCGGAAGCAGCTCGGAGACTTCGCCGGGGGCCTTGAGCTGCACACGCGCGAGGCCGTCAACTGACAGGCGACTCCGAACTCCCAAGGCCCAAAGCCAACGCCCAAAGTCGCCTTTTATCGAAGGCCGTTCTCGAATACCGTCCACTCGTGTCGGCTCAGGGACGGCTCCAACGTCCGGGCGATCCCTCCCCTTCTAATCTGAACGGGTACCGCGGCGACGAAGCCGCGCCCTTCGGCGACGTCGATTGAGGCGAAGCACGTGTAGCGGCGGCGCGAGCCCTTCGCCAGCGCCTCGGCCACGCGCGCGGCGGCGCTTGCGAGCGCGTACGGCGAGGGCGGCCACAACGCGGGCAGCCGCGATGAGATCGAGGCCAGGTGATGCGCGGCGAGGAGCCGGTCGAGCGGCTGATTGAACGCGGTCGCCGCTTCCCAGCCGATGACGGCATGGCTCGGCGGTACGCCCGCGACGCCGATGGCGAGATCCGCCGGACTGGCGTCGAGCAGCGCGGCCGTGACGGCGCGGACGGACGACTCGAGCGCAAGCGGCGCCGAGCCCAGCATCCGGCGCGACGCCACGTGCAGCTCGCTCGCGGCGCGCGCGATCAGCTCGCGCTGGGTGCCGCCCGCGAACAGCAGCGGCGACGCGGTGTCCAGCCGCGCGATCTGACGCAGGATGGCGAGCCCAGACTCGCCGGCGATCTCTCCGCCGGAGACGAGGTCGGCGAATACGATGACGTCGGCGCCGGCGGCCGCGGCCAGGCTCGTCGCCGCCGCCACGCGCGTGCTGAACGGTTCGATCGGCGACGCCTGCAGGATGTCGAGCGCCTTGCCTTCGGCGACGCGCCCCTCCGGATCGATCAGGCGCACCTCGCCGACACGGCAGCGCCGTGCAAGCGAATGTGCGAGAGCGCCCCCGAGCGCGCCGGCGCCGATGATCGCGACGGTCGACATGCGGAGGGCCTATTGTAGCGATTTTGTCCGAAGGGCTTGCCCCGTCGCCGCGCGTCGCTCGTGGTTTATGCTGAAGCTGCAGATGGTGGCCATCGTCACTGGTGGATCCAAAGGGATTGGGTTCGCGATCGCGCGGGCGCTGCTCGCGCGGGGCGATCGCGTGGCGATCGGCGCGCGAAGCGCGGATGAGTTGAAGCGAGCGGCGGACCGTCTCGGCGGCGGCGACCGGCTGCTCACCGTGCGCGCCGACGTGCGGGACCCGGCGGCGGCCGAGCGACTCGTGGGCGACGCCGTCGCGCGCTTCGGCGGCCTCGACGTCCTCGTGAACAATGCCGGTGTCGGCCTGTTCGCAAACGTGGCCGACATGACGGACGATGAGTGGCGCCGCGTCATCGATACCAATCTGAGCGGCGTCTTCTACTGCACGCGAGCCGCGATCCGGGAGATGCGGCGCCGCGGCGCCGGCTTCATCGTCAACATCAGCAGCCTTGCCGGGAAGAACGCGTTCCCGGGCGGCGCCGCATACTGCGGCTCGAAAGCCGCGCTGAACCAGTTCAGCGAGGCGCTGATGCAGGAGCTGCGGTATGACAACATCCGTGTGAGCTACGTGCTGCCGGGATCGGTCTCCACCGGATTCGGCGATCGGGGGATCGGCGGGGAAGCCGACTGGAAGCTTTCGTCGGAAGACGTCGCGAAGGTCGTCGTGGATCTCCTGTCCCACGAGCCTCGCAGCCTGCCGAGCCGGGTCGAGCTGCGGCCGTCGCGGCCGCCGCGCAAGGGCTGACCATGTCAATCACATCTCTTGCGCACTACAACGTGCTCGAACGCATCGGCGAGGGCGGCATCGGCGAGGTCTTTCGCGCTCGCGACACGAAGGTCGGCCGTACTGTGGCACTGAAGATCGTGTCGAACGCCCTGGCCGCGGATCGCGCGACGCTGGAGCGTCTGCTCGCGGACGCCGCGGCGGCCACCGCGGTCTCGCATCCGAACGTGGCGACGCTCTTCGATGTCGGCGACGCGAACGGTCGTCACTACCTCGCCTACGAGTTCGCAGCCGGCCGCAGCCTCCGCGAGGAAATGGGCGGCGCCGCCATGAATCCGCGTCGCGCGCTCGACCTTGCCGTGCAGATTGCCGACGGCGTCGCCGACGGGCACGCCCACGGGCTTCTTCACGGGGATCTGCGGCCGGACACGATCATCGTGACCGCCAAGGGCAGCGCGAAGGTCCTCGATTTCGGCCTGGCGCCATGGACGAAGGGTGGCGCCGCGCGGGAGCGCGCGGCGCAGTTTCCCGATTCGATGCCGCCAGACTCGATAAGCGTGCTCGCCTATCTGTCGCCGGAGCAGGCGATCGGCAGCGGCGTCGATCAGCGGACGGACGTATTCTCGCTCGGAACGATCACGTACGAGATGGTGACGGGGCGCAATCCGTTTGCCGGACCGACCGCCGCCGACACCATCGTCAACGTCATTCAGGGCAGATTCGCGCCGCCCTCTGAAGCGAACCCGGCGGTGCCGAAGGAGCTCGATGCCGTCATCGCGCGCGCGCTCCATGGCGACATCGCGCAGCGGCAGCAGAGCGCCGCCGCGTTTGCCGCCGAGCTGCGAAGCGTCGGCGCCATACTCGACGTCCGCACGGGCGACGCCGTCCGGTCCTCGGCTCTTCTTCCCATCGATGACACACCCGACAGGCGCGCCGCCGGAGTTCTCATCGGCGCGCTGGCCGTCGGTGCGGCGGCCACGGCCGCGGCTGCGGTCTGGTGGTGGCTCTCCCGCTGAGCCGTTTCGTCGACACTTTTGGAAGGCGGAAGGCGGAAGGCGGAAGTTGGGCATTCACGCCGAGCGCAAAATGTCCGCGAGCGTCGAAGAGTCGATGTTGGCGCCGGTCAATACGGCGGCGACGTTTCCCTGCGCGTGGATCTGACCCGCCAGTATCGCGGCCGGTCCGGCCGCGCCCGCTCCCTCCACGATGACGTGCTCGTTCGAAACGACGCCGCCGAGCGCGCGTCTCAGGACGCCTTCATCCACGACGACGATGCGATCGACCACCCGGCGTACGATGTCGAGGGTAATGGTGTCGGGATCGAGGTTTCCCGTGAGGCCGTCGGCCAGCGACGGCTGTACGTCGATCGCCACCAGACGGCCCGCCGCCAGACTCTTCGTGAAGGGGCAGGATGCGGCGACCTCGACGCCGATGACCTGCGTCGATGGCGACAGCGCTTTCACAACGGTCCCTATGCCGCTGATCAGCCCGCCGCCGCCGATGGGCACGATGATGGCCGACGGCGACGCCACGTCTTCGAGAATCTCGAGCGCGATTGTGGCGGCGCCCGCGATGACGTCCGTATGGGAGTAGGGTGAGATGAACAGGCCGTGCCCCGACGCGGCGTGCGCCTTGGCCTGGCGCTCGGCTTCATCGTAGTCGCGGCACTCGCGCAGCTCCGCCCCCGCGCCGCGAATCGCGTCGACCTTTGCGCGCGGCGCATCCGCGGAAATGAACACCGTCGCCGACAGATCCAGCGCGCGGGCCGCGACGGCGAGCGCGCGGCCGTGATTGCCGGCCGACGCCGTCACCAGCCGCGGCCGGACGACTGCAGCCTCCTCGCGAAGCCGCAGGCACGCGTTGAAGGCCCCCCTGAGCTTGAAGGAGCTGGTGATCTGGATCGCTTCCAGCTTGAGATGCACCGCCGCGCCCGCGACGCTCGACAGCCACGGAGACTCGCGCACCGGCGTCCGCAGAACGAACCGTCGAATGCGTTCCGCCGCCGCGTAGACGTCTTCGAGCCCGACCGCCACGACCTACGGCGCCGCGTCCGGCGCGGCCGCGCGCAGGATTTCCGCGAGGTTGCCCGCAAAGGCAGACCGCGGCAGCACCTGGTCGGCGCCCGCGTTCCGCGCCGCCGCGATCAGTTCCGTGTGAACGTGCGACGCAAAACCAATCGCGCGGACGCCGGCGGTTTCGGCATCCGCCTTGAGCGCCGCGAGCGTCGCAATCGGATCCGCCTTTACGCTGTTCAGGTCGAAGACAGCAAGCGAGGGCTTGTGATGGCGTGCGTAGGCCAGGATTTCGTCGGGCGTCTGCACGAAGACGATCTCGATTCCCAGATGCTTCGCGACGGCGCGGATCTTCGAACGGAAGAGGAAGTCGTCGACGGCAGCCAGGATCGCCACAGAGCGATCATACGCGCTCCTCCCGGTAGAGCGCCGCTCCATTTTTCACCGCCGCCACCGCGAACGTGAGCAGGAAGCCGGCGATACCCACGGCGCCGCCCACGTCGAAGAGCAGCCATCGATGTCCGGAGAACGTCACGAATGCCGACCGCATCAACTGCAGCGTGCCTGCCGCGAGCAAAATGCGGAGCTCGGTCGGGCCGACTTTCCAGAAGGAGATTCTGAACGTGCCCCGCGCGTGCGTCGCCAGCGAGATCTCGACGACCAGGAGATAGTAGGCGGAGAGGAAGGCGAGGCCGACCGACGGGGTCATCCAGCCGCCCAACACCAGGCCGCCGAACAGCGCCGCGAACCCAACGGCATCCAGCACGTGATCGACGTAATAGCCGTACCGCGGACGCTCCAGATGCCTGACGCGCGCCAGCGTGCCGTCGAGGCTGTCGCCGAACCAGTTGACGGTGAGAAGCGGGATGACGAGCAGCAGCGCGCGACCGCCCGCCCAGAAGCACGCGCCGACGCCAAGCATCGCGGCCGCCCCGATGAACGTCAGATGGTCGGAATTGATCCATCGCGGCAGGCCTCGGGCCATCCGGATCAGCAGCCGCTTCTCCGATTCCGCCAGAATGCTCGTATGCACCCGGATCGTCTGGACGTGGGTGACCTCGGCTCCCATGCCTTCTAAGGCGTGGAACTGACATCCATCGGCTCATGCAGTAGGCTGAGCTCGATGATTCTTGAACGACGTGCGGTCGCGCCGTTCTTCAAGAACGGATTCGTCATCGGCTGTGAGGAGACGCGCGAAGGCGTTGTCATCGATCCAGGCGACGAGGTGGGCGAGCTGCTCGCGACGGCCGAGCGTCATCGCCTGAAGATCGCGAACATCCTGCTGACCCACGCCCATCTCGATCACGTGACCGGCGTAGCTCAGGCGAAGCGCGCGCTGGCCGCCCCCGTATGGCTTCACCGCGATGACAGACCCCTGTACGAGCACGTCGTCCAGCAGGGGCAGATGTTCGGGTTGCGGGTGGAACCGCAGCCGCCCATCGATCGCTTCTACGAGCCGGCCGCCGCGCTGCGCTTCGGCCGCTACCAGGCGCGCGCGCTCCACACGCCCGGGCATTGCCCCGGAGGCGTCTGCCTCGCCGTCACCAGAGACGACGAAGACGACGCGACGCTGTTCGTCGGCGACACACTGTTCGCGGGCTCGATCGGGCGCACCGATCTGCCAGGCGGGGACATCGACACGCTCCTGCGCTCGATTCGCGACGTGCTGTTCGCCTTTCCGGACGACACCGTCGTCTGGCCGGGCCACGGCGAGGAAACGACGATCGGACGCGAGAAGCGCACGAACCCGTTCTTAATCGCGTAATTTTGAAATCTGGTAATTGGGTAATCTTGCTTCGCGCGCGCTGCCGCGTGCCCGATTACCCGATTGCCCGATTACGAGATTGCCCGATCGACGATCAGCTCCACCCGTCCGACCCCGAGGCGGTCGCCGGTCCTGAGGATGGCCCGATCCGTCCTGGCGCCGTTCACGAACGTGCCGTTCGTGCTCTCGAGGTCGCGCACCTCCAGCTCGGACGCTCCCGCGGTCAGGCGGCAGTGGATGCGCGACACGAGCGGCGCGTCGACGATGAAGTCGGCACCCGTCGACCGTCCGATGGTCTTGATGTTGCCCGGAAGAATCCTGAATGTGAACGCCGGATCGGCCTCGTCGCTGGTGCGCAGCATCCACATCGTTCAGGCCCGCACCGCCGCGCCGAGCATTTCCCTGACCCGCGCGTGCACGACCTCGCCGTCGCGCGTGAGGAGCGTCTCTCTCGTGATTTCGTCGGCGAGGTCCAGCTCGAGCGCCGGCTTCTTTGCCCCTTCCTTGCCCAGCAGATGCGTGAGGAACGTCGTGATGTTCTTCGAATACATCTGGCTCGCGTGGTACGGCACCAGCGCGGGCGGATTCGATGGGCCGAGGATCGTCACGCCGTTGTGGACGACCACCTGGTCCGGACGCGTGAGCTCGCAGTTGCCGCCTCGCTCTGCGGCGAGATCGACGACCACCGATCCTGGTGCCATGCCGTCGACCATCTCTTCGGTGATGAGGATTGGCGCCTTCTTGCCAGGAATCAGCGCGGTCGTGACGACGACGTCGCTGCCGGCGACGACTTTCAGCATCATTTCGCGCTGCCGCCGATAGAACGATTCGTCCTGCGCCTTCGCGTAGCCGCCCTTGTCTTCGGCATCCGCGGTCTCGAGCGCCATCTCGACGAATCGGGCGCCCATGCTCTGGACCTGCTCCTTGACCGCCGGCCGCACGTCGTACGCTTCCACTCGTGCACCCAGGCGCTTCGCCGTCGCGATCGCCTGAAGCCCGGCGACGCCGGCGCCGACGACGAACACGCGGGCGGCGGTGAGCGTGCCGGCGGCTGTCATCAGCATCGGGAACATCCGCGGCAGATGGTCCGCGCCCATGAGGACGCCCTTGTACCCGGCAATCGTGGCCATCGACGACAACGCATCCATGCTCTGCGCGCGAGTGATGCGCGGCATCAGCTCCATCGAAAACGCCGTCACGCCGGCGTCGGCCAGCGCGCGGATCGCCTCGGGCGCGCCAAGCGGATCGGCGAAGCCGATGACGGCCTGTCCTCGGCGGAGGCGCGACGGCTCGGCGGGAGTGGCGCGGACCTGCAGCAGGATGTCCGCTGTCGAATAGACGGCCGCGCGCGGCGCGACGGACGCCCCCGCCTGCTCGTAGGCCGCGGTCGTGAAGCCCGCGGCCGTTCCGGCGTCCTGTTCGACGACGACCTCGAGCCCCG
>Ga0310811_10010854_pt1 | contig 11783 bp, 9 predicted proteins | sample YCmetagenome_FD_207642 | JGI IMG/M metagenome (GOLD analysis project Ga0310811, IMG submission 207642) | Soil microbial communities from experimental microcosm in Duke University, North Carolina, United States - YC | ecosystem: Engineered > Artificial ecosystem > Soil microcosm > Unclassified ...
TCGAACCCGTCGGCATCGAGATCGACGTCGACGAGCACCAGACGATCCTGCGGGCCGCGGCCGAGCAGGGAATCATGCTTATGCACGGCTGCAAGGAAGGCCAGTGCGCCTCGTGCAAGTCGTTCATCCTCGAGGGCGAGGACATCGAGCACGACAAGTACTCGACGTTCGCGCTGCCCGACTACGAGAAGGAGGAAGGCTACACGCTGCTGTGCCGGGCGCACGCGTACGAGGACGTCACGATCGAGCTCCTCAACTATGACGAGGACATGATCCGCTCAGGACTGCCGATCCAGCAGGTGGTCGCCGAGGTGGTGTCCAAGGACCCGGTGACGCATGACATGCGCCACCTGGTGCTGCGGCTGATCGAGCCGGGCGAGGTCAAGTTCTTCCCCGGCCAGTACATGGACATCAGCGTGCCCGGGACCGACCAGGTTCGGTCGTTCTCGATGGCGAACACCTCAAGCAGGGAGGGGCTGCTTGAGTTCGTCATCAAGGTGTACCCGGACGGGCTGTTCTCCCAGTTCCTCGACAAGGAGCTCCAGGTGGGCGACCGCCTGGAACTGGCCGGTCCGTTCGGTGTCTTCACCTTGCGGGACTCCGAGGCGGAGCTGGTCTTCGTGGGCGGCGGAGCGGGGATGGCCCCGATCCTGTCCCTGCTCCGCTCCATGGCCGAGCGCGGCATCCACCGCAAGGCCACGTTCTTCTACGGCGCCAGGGGGCAGCGCGACCTGTGCTTCGAGGAAGAGCTGGCCGCGATCGCGGGAAAGCTGCCGAACTTCACCTATATCCCGGCACTGTCCGACGTTCCGACCTGGAGCGGAGAGACCGGCCTCATCACCGACGTGGTCAAGCGCCTGCGGGGCAACCTGGCCGGCGCGCACGCCTACGTCTGCGGCCCGCCGCCCATGGTGGAGGCCGCGATCCCGCTGCTGGAGACGCTCGGCGTCGAGGACAAGCGGGTCTACTACGACAAGTTCACGACAACCGGAGAGCCCCAATGACAGCAGAGACGCAAACGACCGGCGTTCCGCAGCAACGCAGCGTACCCAAGCCGGAATTCACCGACGCGGAAGCGGGCGCGAAGGAGTTCCCCGACTCGAACAACCGCCACTTCACCTATTTCACCCCGATCAAGCGCAAGCAGTCGCACTACGAGGACGTGACCGTCGAGGTGCAGCCCGACCCACGGCACTACCTGTCGCAGGGCTGGCTGTACGGGTTCGCGGACGGTGTCGGCGGCTACCCGCTCGACTGGACGGTACTCAAGTCCTGGGGCTCCGACCGCCCCGAGCCCGAGCGCTTCCCGGGCTCCGGCGGCAAGGGCTATGAGTGGCCCGCCCTCGGCTGGCATGAGTTCCGCGACCCGAACGAGGAGTGGGAGCTCACCCTCTACCGCTACAACTCCAACGTCGTCCGCCAGGTCAACCAGAACGTGGAGAACGCCCGCCAGCTCAAGGCGTTCGTGCAGTGGAACCCAAACTGGGTGAACTTCGTCGCGCGGAATATCGGCGCGTGGATGCACGTCGACCACGGCCTCGGCCTCTATCTGTACGCGAACGCGCAGCGCCGGGCGCCCACGAACATGCACAACAACGCGATCTCGGTCAACTCGATGCACCGCATCCGGGCCGCCCAGGACCTCGCGCTGTACAACCTCACGCTGGCCGAGGAGGTGCCGGGCTTCGACGGCAGCGCGCACCTGGAGGCGTGGAGCTCCGACCCGGCCTGGCAGGGCGTGCGGGAGACCGCCGAGCAGCTCACTGCGATCTGGGACTGGGCCGAGGCGATCTTCGCGGGCAACATCGTGTTCGAGCCGCTGGTCGGGGAACTGTTCCGCAGCCAGCTCGTGCAGCAGATCGCGCCGCGCAACGGCGACTTCGTGACTCCGACGGTCATCGGTGCCGCCGAGTACGACTTCGCCGAGCGGGACCTGCGCTACACGACGGCGATGTTCGGTCTGCTCACCACCGACCGCGAGTTCGCCGACCACAACAAGGCGACTATGAACGCCTGGCTCGCGAAGTACGTGCCGATGGCCATCTCCGCCGCGCGCAAGCTGCAGCCGCTCTGGTCGCAGACCGACGTGAAGCCGCCGCGCTTCGAAGACAGCCTCGACGCCGCCAAGAGCCGGTTCGCCGGCATCGTGACCGACCTGCACCTGGAGATCCCGAAGGAGCTGGCCCAATGACAGCACAGCAGTTCAAGACTGCGCCGTCGCCGTTCAAGGCGAACAACACCGCGTCCAACAAGTGCGGTTTCACGCTGATGAACAACCAGGTCGGCGAGGTGGTCGCGCAGGTCATGGCGACCAAGCCGAACGTCAAGGTGACGTGGCTGCCGTCGATGATGCGGGTCGACTGCGTGGGGAACATGGAGGTCGTCTACGACGAGATCTCCGATGCCCTCGGCGAGGAGCCCGGCTCCTACGGCCAGGCCGAGTTCGAGGAGGACATGTCCACCCACTACGGGCGGATGATCCACACCGACGAGAAGACCCTCTTCTTCGCCAACCCTGAGGACGCGGCCGATTACATCGGCTTCGACCTCAGGCCGACGTCCGCCTGACGATCGGCCGCGCCGTGCGCCCTGCGGGCGCACGGCGCGGCCTAGATCGCTATTAACAAGGATCAGGAAATTCAATAAGGAGGCGTGGGCCTTGTACGAGAAGGATGGCGAGAAGTACTTCATCGTCGACTCGCACATGCACTACTGGAACGCGGCACCGTCGAACTGGGTCAAGGGCGCGGAAAACTACGCCAAGGGCTGGATCGAGTGCTTCCACGCTTATCAGAGCCTCGGCCCCAAGGAGACACACTGGCCGATCGAGAAGTTCATGGCCTACACCGAGGACGACCTGATGAAGGACGTCTTCGAGGACGGCTACGTGGACATCGCGGTCTTCCAGCCGACATACCTGAAGGAGTGGTACGCCGAGGGCTTCAACACCACCGAGCGCAACGCCGCCCTGGGGGAGAAGCACCCCGGCATGTTCATCGCCAACACCCGCTTCGACCCGCGCGACGGCGACAACGGCCTCGACGAGCTGCGCCGCAACGTCGAGCGGTACGGCAGCAAGGGCGTCAAGCTCTACACCGCCGAGTGGAACAACGGCTCGCGCGGCTACAAGCTGAGCGACCCGGCGACCTACCGGTACCTGGAGAAAGCCCAGGAACTGGGCATCAAGAACATCCACGTGCACAAGGGCCCGACGATCTGGCCGCTGGACAAGGACTCGTTCGACGTGTCGGACGTCGACCACGCCGCGACCGACTTCCCCGAGCTGAACTTCATCGTCGAGCACGTGGGCCTGCCGCGGATCGAGGACTTCTGCTTCATGGCGACGCAGGAGCCCAACGTCTACGCCGGCCTGTCCGTCGTCATCGGCGGGCTCATGCACGCGCGGCCGAAGTTCTTCGCCAAGGTGATGGGGGAGCTGCTCTTCTGGGTCGGCGAGGACAAGATGACCTTCGGCAGCGACTACGGCATCTGGGAGCCGAAATGGCAGGTCGAGGGCTTCGTCGACTGGCAGATGCCGGACGATGACGAGCTCTCGGACTACCAGAAGCTGACCACGGCCACCAAGAAGAAGATCCTCGGTCTGAACGCGGCGAAGCTCTACGACATCAAGGTGCCGGCCGAGTTCCTGGTGCCCGCCCAGGCCGGGGCCCCCGCCGCCCAGGAATCCGCCCAACTGGTCACGGATTCATGACCGTTACGGACACCAGCGTGGTGAGCGCCGCCCTGGCGGCGCTCACTACGGTGCGCGACCCCGAACTCGACGAGCCCATCACCACCCTCGGGTTCGTCGCGTCCTGCACGGTCTCCTGCCAGGGCCGGGCGATGGTCCGCCTCCGGCTGCCGACGTACTTCTGCGCGCCGAACTTCGCGTTCCTCATGGTGGCCGACGCCTATGACGCGGTGACGGCCGTCCCAGGGGTAACGAGCGCCGAGGTCGTCCTGGAAGACCACTTCGCGTCCGACGCGATCAACCAGGGCGTCGCGGCCCAGGCGGGCTTCGTCAAGTCGTTCGACGGTGAGGCAGTGGCGGAACTCGGCGACCTCCGCGCCCAGTTCCTGCGGAAGGCGGTCATGGCGGGCACGGACCTGGTGTGCCGTCCCCTCGTCGCAGCAGGGGCCGCGCCAGCGGAACTGCTGGCGCTGACGCTAGGTGAGGTCCCGCCGTCCCCCGAGCTGACCCGACTGCGCCAGCGTCGCGCCGACCTGGGCCTGTCCGCCGGAGACGACGCCCCGCTGCTCGTCGATCCGCAAACGGGGGAGCGGATCGCCGCGGCAGCGGTTCCGCTGCACCTGCGCAAGGCCCGGGTGACCAGGGCGGGCATCGAGGCGAACACGAGCATCTGCTCCGGCATGTTCCGCGTCCGCTACCCAGACGGCTGGACGACTTAGCCAGGCCAACACAGTTCCAAGATCGGGAGGAACTAAGAGTGAAGGCAGTACGACTCCACAAATTTCACGAACAGCCAGTAGTCGACGAAGTCCCCGACCCGAAGATCGCCGGCCCCCTCGACGTCATCGTGAAGATCGGCGGCGCCGGCGTGTGCCGCACCGACCTGCACATCATCGAGGGCCAGTGGGACGCCGCGATGGGCACCCCGCTCCCGTACATCCTCGGCCATGAGAACGCCGGCTGGGTGCACGAGGTCGGCTCGGCGGTGACCAACGTCGCTGTGGGTGACACCGTCATCCTGCACCCGACCCCCACCTGCGGCCTGTGCCGTGCCTGCCGGGCCGGCGACGACATGCACTGCGAGAACTCGAGCTTCCCGGGCCTGTCCACCGACGGCGGCATGGCCGAGTACCTGCTCACCAGCGCCCGTGCCTGCGTGAAGCTCGACCCCTCGACGCAGCCGAAAGACGTCGCGGCCCTCGCCGACGCCGGGATCACCGCCTACCACGCGGTCCGCAAGGCGATCCCGCTGCTGTACCCGGGCAGCACCGCGGTGGTCATCGGCGCGGGCGGCCTCGGCCACATCGGCATCCAGTGCCTCGCCGCGCTCACCGCGACCAACATCGTGGTCGTCGACCGGAACCCCGACGCGCTCAAGCTCGCCGAGCAACTCGGCGCGGACACGACGGTCGTCGCCGACGGGACGCACGTCGACGCCGTGAAGGACCTCACGAACGGCAAGGGCGCGCACGTCGTCCTCGACTTCGTCGCCGAGCAGGGCGCCGAGATGGACGGCTGGAACATGACCGCCCCCGCCGGGTCGTACTTCGTGATCGGCTACGGCGGCACGGTGCACATCCCGACGCTCGACATCATCTCCACCGAGCGGAACATCATCGGCAACATCGTCGGCACCTACAACGACCTCGCCGAGTTGATGGCTCTCGCCCAGGCCGGCAAGGTCACCCTGCACACCAGGACCTACCCGCTCACGGCGGCCCCCGACGCCCTCGCCGACCTCGACGCAGGCCGCGTCCGCGGCCGGGCGATCCTCGTCCCCTGACCGGCGGAGCACGGAACCGTTCGGAATGACTCTCTTGATCTTTTTCGAAGATCTTGGTCTTTTGAAAGAGGAGAAGCATGGCAAAGGAACTGCGCTTCGGCGCTGACGCGCGGGCCCTGTTGCTGGCCGGCGTCGACCAGCTCGCAGAGGCGGTGAAGTCGACGCTCGGGCCGAAGGGACGCAACGTGATCCTCGAGAAGATCACCGGGTCGCCGGTGGTCACCAACGACGGCGTCACGATCGCCCGCGAGATTTACCTCAAGGACCAGTTCCAGAACATGGGCGCACAGCTGGTCAAGGAAGCCGCGATCAAGACCAACGACGTGGTCGGCGACGGCACCACGACCGCGACCGTGCTCGCCCAGGCGATCGTCCGCGAAGGGATGGGGGCGATCGACAAGGGCGCGAACCCGGTCCTGGTCAAGCGCGGCATCGACCTCGCGGTGGCCCGGCTGGACGAGTACCTGCAAGGCGTCGCGCACCCGGTCGAAAGCGAAGAGGACTACCGGCGGGTCGCCGCGATCTCCGCCAACGACGACTACACGGTCGGCGGCGTGATCGCCAAGGCCCTGCACACCGTGGGCGACGCGGGCATCGTGACGGTCGAGGACTCGCCCGCGCGCGGCATGGGCGTGGACTTCGTCGAGGGCTTCCAGTTCGACAACGGCTACCTGTCGCCTTACCTGGTGACCAACCCGGCGTCGCTCGAAGCGGTGCTTGACGACCCGTACATCCTGCTGTGCAGTGAGAAGATCACCAAGGTGCAGCAGCTGATGCCGGTGCTCGACAAGGTGATGCGCAACCCCCGGCCGCTGGTCATCGTGGCCGAGAGCGTCGAGGGCACCGCGCTGCAGATGCTGGTGCACAACCACGTCAACGGGATCTTCCAGTGCGTGGCGGTGCGCGCGCCCGGTTTCGGCGACCGGCGGCTGCACAAGCTCGAGGACATCGCCGCGCTCACCGGCGGCGCCGTCTACAGCAAGCACTCCGGGTTCTCCCTGGAGACGATGACGGTGGAGCACCTCGGCCGGGCCCGGCAGGTGCGCGTCACCGCGGACAACACCGCGATCATCGGGGGCGGCGGCTCATCTGACGCCGTCGACTTCCGCCTTAACCAGCTGCGGGCCGAACTGGACCGGGCGACGTTCGGCATGGACGAGGACGTGCTGACCGAGCGGATCGGCGCGCTGTCCGGCAAGGTCGCGGTGATCAGGGTCGGCGCGGCCACCCCGGCCGAGCTCAAGGAACTGCGGCACCGGGTCGAGGACGCGCTCTCCGCCACCAGGGCCGCGATGGCCGAGGGCATCGTGGCCGGCGGCGGCGCGGCGCTGCTGCACGCGCTAACGGCGCTTGACGGCCTCGCCAGCGACGCGGACGTCACCGGCGACTACGCGGTCGGCGTCGAGATCGTGCGCCGTGCCCTGCCCGAGCCGGCCAGGCTGATCGCCGCCAACGCGGGCTACCCAGCGCAGGACGTCGTCGTCCAGACCGCCACGCTCGGCCTGGACGAGGGGTTCGACGCCCTCTCCGGCCGCCACGGGAACATGATCGAGATGGGGATCGTCGACCCGCTGCGCGTCGTGCGGTCCGCCCTCGCCAACGGCGCGTCCGTCGCTGGGCTGCTGCTCACGACCAACACCCTGGTCGCCGAGGAGCAGACGCCGTGGGGCGGGTCACCCGCGCTGATGACCGAGTACGGGTCCCTCGATGAGGGCCTGCACCAGCCGTCACCCGACTCGTCGACCCCGCAGTCCCTCGGCCTCGGGCCTTCGGTTGGTTGACACGGTAATCGCTGCCCAGCAGGCCCTGTCCGGCGAACGGCGGGGCCTGCGGGCGGTAACGCCCTTTCTCGGGCCGGCGTTCATCGCGTGCGTCGCCTACGTTGACCCGGGGAACTTCGCCACCAACGTCGCGGGCGGCGCGCAGTTCGGCTACACCCTCGGTTGGGTGGTGCTGACCGCGAACCTGATGGCGATGCTCGTCCAGTCGCTGTCCGCCAAACTCGGCATTGCCACCGGCCTTTCCTTGCCGGAAGTCTGCCGGGAACGGCTGCCAAAGCCCCTCGTGTTCTTCCTCTGGCTGCAGGCCGAGGCCGTCGCCATGGCGACCGACCTGGCCGAGTTCACCGGCGCGGCGCTGGGGCTGCACCTGGTCTTCGGGCTCTCGATCTGGGTGTCGGCGCTGCTCGCCGCGCTCGCCACGTTCGCGGTGCTCGCCATGGAGGTTGGCGGCTTCCGGCGGCTCGAGGCGGCGATCGCCGCGCTAGTGGGCATCGTCGTGGTGGCATTTTGCCTGGAGATCCTCATGAGCCGCCCCCCGGCAGGCGCGGTCGCGACCGGCATCTTCGTGCCGGAGTTGCCCGGCGGCGCGGCGCTGCTCGCGGTCTCGATCGTCGGCGCGACGGTGATGCCGCACGTCATCTACCTCCACTCTGCGCTCGTGCGCGGCCGGGTGACCAGCACGGACGAGGCCGCGAAGCGGCGGATCTTCCGCTTCCAGATCATCGACGTGGTGTGCGCGATGGGCTTGGCCGGCCTGATCAACCTGGCGATGCTCGCCATGGCGGCGGCGGTGTTCTTCACCCGCGGCGACTCGACCGCGGGGGAGGATCTCGGCCAGGTGGTCAGCGGCCTGAACAACTTCGTCGGTGCGCACGCGGGCACCGTGTTCGGCGTGGCACTGCTGGTCTCCGGCATCGCGTCCTCGTGCGTAGGCACGATGTCGGGCCAGGTAGTGATGGAAGGCTTCCTGCGCCGCCGCATCCCGGTGTTCACTCGCCGTGCGATCACGATGCTCCCCGCCCTGGTTGTCCTGGCCGTGGGCTTCAGCCCGACGAAGGCCCTGGTCCTGAGCCAGGTCTTCCTGTCCTTCGGCATCCCGTTCGCCCTGGTCCCCCTGGTTCTGTTCACCAGCAAGCGAAGCGTGATGGGCGCCCTGACGAACCGCCGCCTCACCACGGTCGCGGCGATAGCGGTCACCGCGGTCATCGTGTCGCTTAACGTTTACCTCCTGGCCACTTCCTAACCGGACACCGGGGCCATTAGGTCGTATAACGCAAATGGGTCGTACCGCGCCTATGCGCTCGCGATAATGCCAAGAGTGAATGACTCCGAACGCAGCCGGTCCGCGGAAATGCGTATTCGTCGTTTTGAATGGCATCGTTCGGTTGCGGCCCTGCTGCTGGCGGGGGCGACGGGAGCCCTCGCCTGTGTCGTGTTGTTGCCGGCTATGAACGTGGTGCCCGCGGCCGACCGCACCGGCGCGCAAGGCGTGGCTTCGGGCGGACTCCAGGGGCAAGGCCGTCCCGCTGGTTCGCTTCCGGCGCCAACAGCCACCGGGACTGCCGGGGCTCCGGCAACTGCCAGCGGTCCGCAGCCTACACAGTCTCTTTCCCCCACCGCTCCCGCTTTCCCGACGACCGGCGCTGGTGCGTTTTCTATTCCTCCTTCCTTTCCTACCGTCGGTTCCGGTACGTCGTTTCCCGCTTCTCCTGGTGGCTCCGGTACACCGTTTACCAATGCCGCCGGGCTGGGCTTTTATGACGGCCAGTCCAGCCCGTCCGGCATCGAGACCGCGGCCGCCTGGCTGGGTTCCGCGAGTTCGGTCAAGTACGCGCAGGATTTCATCGACGCGACGGACTGGTCGCATATCAGCAACCCGTGGCAGCTTTCGAACTGGGCGGGCAGCCCGTTCACGATGGTCTGGGGTGTCCCGATGCTGCCGTGCGGGGCGCCGTCAACGCAGTGCGCGACGAACGTGGCGGATTACAACCTGGTCGCGACCGGTGGCGCTGACGGCTACTACCAGACGCTGGCGCAGAACCTGGTGGCGGCGGGTTTCGGCTCTTCTTACATCCGGCTTGGGTGGGAGTTCAACGCGGACTGGATGGGCTGGGGCATCTGCAATGAGAACGGGGACGGGCTGGCGAGCTGGGCGGGTGATTTCGTGCCGGCGTTCCAGCACATCGTGACCAGCATGCGCAGCGTCCCCGGGGCGAACTTCAAGTTCATCTGGAACCCGATCGACAGCAGCAACTCCAGCTGCGCCGGCGCTAACCTGGAGAACTTCTATCCGGGCGACGCCTACGTCGACGACGTCTCGCTCGACGCCTACGACGGGGTCGGCTCGGCGACCAGCAGTGACGCCGCCCGGTGGAGCGACCTGCTGGACGGCGTCAACGCGGGCGGCTGGACGGCGGTCACGCCTGCGGCCGTCAACGGGCAAACCTTCCAGGGCTACGGGCTGACCTGGCTCGCCGCGTTCGGCCAGGAACACAGCAAGGAAGTCGGCCTGCCCGAGTGGGGACTCGTCAGCAGCGGTGCGGACGCCGGCGGCGGTGACGACGCCTACTTCATGACCCAGATGGCCGACTGGATCAAAGCGAATGCAACCGGCCCGGTCATCGTCTGGAACTACGGCGACGGAACCCTGCCGCTGGACATCCCGAACTACACGAACGGCAATACCCCGAACGCAACCGCGGCTTTCCAAGCCGCTTTCAGCACCGGTATTTAAATCGGGCTCACGCGCCGCGGGTGGTGCGCCGTCGGCGCCACCGCGCCAGCAGGACGAGCGCGCCGCCCGCGGCCAGGAGGGCGGCGCCTGCCGCGGCCACCGTCGCGTTGGCTCCCGGTCCCCTGCCGCCGCCTGTCGCCGGCGCGCCCGCTGGGATGCCTGTGCTCGTGGCCTGTGGGCTCGCGAACGCTGTGCCGGTTGGGAAGGGGCTCAGGGTCCCGGTCGGAATACCGGTCGCGGCCTCCGTCGGGGCGGAAGTGGCCGAACTGGTGGCGGTGGGGGAGGCGGAGCACGAGGCCGTCGCCATGGGGGAGGCGGTTGCCGTGGTGGCGGGCGACGGTGTGGCCGTCGCTGTGGCGGTGGGTGCGCACGTGGACGTGACCGCACTGGCCACGCCGCCCAACGGGCCGGTCAACGCCACCACCGCGACCGAGACCAGCAATGTGGCCAACCCTGTCGCGAGGCCGACCTCGCCAACCCGCTGTAGTTTCAGCCAGACACTCTGCCGTGATCTACGCAAGATCGTCACCATTCCTTGGTAGTCAGGTCCCTAGGTCATTAAATCAATGTCTAGTATCCCAAAGCCCGCGGGCTTGGTGTGCGGGAGAACGCGAACCCCGGACGCGGCGATGGTCGGCAGCGGTGACGAGCTGACTGCCGGGTCGCGGCGGCGAAGCAGGCCGGCCAGCAGCCCCGCGGCCTCGCGCGCCGAACGACTTCACTTCGGGGCACGGCAGGCCATGGGCAAACGGATCTTGAATAACCCTCAAACATGCTGTACCGCACCTATTGTCACGATTTTCCCGCTGCTACGCTTCCCGTGTTTCCGATGGTGCGTAGTAGTGGTTGCCGAGGCCGCGACGTCGTCGTGTCCTGAAGATGACATTTTTTGGGGCGGGTTAATGACAAGGATGAATGCTTCCGGCCGCGACCGATCCGCTGAAATGCGGATCCGTCGCTTTGAATGGCATCGCACGGTGGCGGCCCTGCTGCTGGCCGGGGCGACGGGAGCGCTCGCCTGTGTCGTCTTCTACCCGAGTACGGACGTCGTGTCCGCTGCCGACCACATCAGCCCCAGAACCTACAGCGCGTCTGCTTCGGCTGGTCCGCGCGCGCACACCGGGGACCGTTCCCGTACCGCTACGTCGCACCAAGCGTCTTCCCATGCTTCGTACTCGGTACCGCCCCATCGTGCGGCCTCGTTCCCGGTACCTCCCCACCGCTCTGCTTCGTCCCCGGCGACTTCCCACGGTTCGGTCCCAGCGCCGACAACGACGCCCACCACCGCAACTCCGGCTGCCACCGCTACGCCTGACCCTACGGAGTCCGCTAGCCCCACTGATTCCGCTTCCCCTGCCCCCACCACTAGCACGGATACGTCTGCTCCTACTTTCCCCGTCTATTCGCTTCCTCCTACTTTCCCTGTCAGCTCCGACCCGTCGTCTTCCACGGCTCCCACAGCTCCCGTCACTTCCAGCCCTTCGTCTTCCGCTCCTGTTACTGGTTCGGGTACGCCGTTTACGAATGCGGCTGGGCTGGGTTTTTATGATGGTCAGTCGAGTCCGGCTGGTATCGAGACCGCGGCCGCCTGGCTGGGTTCGGCGAGTTCGGTTAAGTACGCGCAGGATTTCATCGACGCGACGGACTGGTCGCATATCAGCAACCCGTGGCAGCTGTCGAACTGGGCGGGGAGCCCGTTCGAGATGGTGTGGGGCGTTCCGATGGTTCCGTGCGGGGCGCCGTCGACGCAGTGCGCGACGAACGTGTCGGAGTACAACCAGGTCGCGACGGGCG
>Ga0310811_10010855_pt1 | contig 11783 bp, 9 predicted proteins | sample YCmetagenome_FD_207642 | JGI IMG/M metagenome (GOLD analysis project Ga0310811, IMG submission 207642) | Soil microbial communities from experimental microcosm in Duke University, North Carolina, United States - YC | ecosystem: Engineered > Artificial ecosystem > Soil microcosm > Unclassified ...
GATTCCGGGACCACGATCGATCCCGCGAAATGCATGATCGCGCCGATCTTCAGCTCGTCGATGATGCTGTCGACCAGCACCCGCTCCGCGATCGAACCTTGGTAAAAGGGCACACCCTCGGGAACGACTTCGCGCGTGCCGGTGGAGAGGTCGTCGATCACCGCGACGTGCCAGCCGGCGTCCCTCAACGCGAGGACCGCATGGCTGCCGATATAACCGGCGCCGCCGGTGACGAGGACTGGGACCTTGCTCATGCGGCGGCGCTAGCGAAGGCGGGCGAGCAATTCCAGCAATTGCGGCTTATGTCAGCTTTCGACCCATTGCGGACATTGGCGCTATCCGGCAGCAACACGGAATGACGCTCGAACGAGTTGCTCGTGCTTTTGCGGTCGCGCTAGTTTGCCTGCTTGCGAGCTTCTTGCTGACGAACGTGATTATGCTCGCGTGGTATGCGCATGCTTACAAGCATGATGGTCAATCTGGCATTGCTGCGTTTGTGTGCGGCCTGATAGTCGCTCCTATGTGCGCCGTCGCCGCATTTGCCTTCTGCGTTTATCGCCCCGTCATAGTGCCTAAGTTGCTCATAGAGTTCATCGCTCTGTTGGCCGCCGCGATGTTCGCGTTGGTAGCGATCGGAGCAGTGAGCAGCGATGACAACGTCGCGTTCTTCATCGCGCTAATAGGGAGCATGGCCGTTTGGGAGGGCGTTCGCTTCGTCCTGCTCCGATATGGAGGGCGAGCTAAGTCTTAGTGGCAGCTTTCCACCCAAAGCTGCCGTTAGCTCCACGCACCGCCTCCGCGTTTGCCTGATCGGCAGCGCCGCACTATCAGCCGCCGGACCTTTCCGACGCATCCGAGTAACACCAGCATGGCATTCACGATTTCGAGCTCATTCGACGCGGGCAACATCCGCGTCACTCGTCAGGACGGCGACGGCGCCGACCTGGAGATCGTCACCGATTACATGAGCGACTTCTACCAGTGGTTCCATTTCCGCGTCGCGGGAGCGGCCGGGCGCGAAATCACGCTTCGCCTCACCAATTGCGCCGGCTCCGCCTATCCCAACGGCTGGCCCGACTACAAAGGCGTGATGAGCCTCGACCGCGAGGAATGGGTCCGCATTGAGGACACGAGCTACGCCGACGGCGTGCTGACGATGAAGCTGACCCCGCCGCAGGACCTCGTCTGGGTCGCTTATTTCGCGCCTTATTCGATGGAGCGGCACCACGACCTCGTCACCCAGACTGCCGCGCTTCCCGGCGTCGGCTATGCGTCGCTGGGCAAGAGCCTCGACGGACAGGACATCGACTGCCTGACGATTGGCGAGGGCGACTTGAACGTCTGGCTCTATGCCCGCCAGCACCCCGGCGAGAGCATGGCCGAATGGTGGATGGAGGGCGCGCTCGAAAAGCTCACCGACGATGACGATCCCGTCGCCCGCGTGCTTCGGAAAGAGTGTACCTTCCATGTCGTTCCCAACATGAACCCCGACGGCTCGCGTCGCGGGCACCTTCGCACCAATGCCGTCGGCGTGAACCTCAACCGCGAATGGCATGCGCCGTCGGCCGAGAAGAGTCCCGAGGTGCTGTGCGTCCGCAACGCAATGGACGACAGCCCGCCCGATTTCGCGATGGACGTCCACGGCGACGAGGCGATCCCCGCCAATTTCCTCGCCGGCTTCGAGGGCATCCCGTCGCTCACCGAACGCCAGCTCCAGCTCTTCAACCTCTTCGCCGAGACGCTCGAGCGCCTGTCGCCTGATTTCCAGCGCAGCCAGGGCTATGAGATCCCGGCGCCGGGCGAAGCGAACATGAGCATGTCCACGACCCAGCTCGCCGAGCGCTACGGCTGCGTGTCGATGACCTTGGAAATGCCGTTCAAGGACAATTTCGACCTGCCCGACGAGGTCTACGGCTGGTCGCCGCAGCGCTCGAAATATCTCGCCTACGCCTGCCTCGACGCGCTCCACGCTGTCCTTCCCGATCTCAAGTCCGCCAAGCCCCAGCTGGCCGCAACCAAGCGCGAGAAAGTCCCGGTCTGATGCCAACGCTCGTGCTGCTGCGGCACGGCCAGTCGCAGTGGAATCTCGAGAACCGCTTCACCGGCTGGTGGGACGTCGACCTTAGCGACCAGGGAATCGCCGAAGCCCGCGCGGCCGGGACGCTGCTGTGCGAGAAAGGCTTCGACTTCGACCTCTGCTTCACCAGCGTTTTGACGCGCGCGATTCGCACGCTCCACCTCGTGCTCCACGAGATGGACCAGCTGTGGCTTCCGGTGACCAAGGACTGGCGGCTGAACGAGCGGCACTACGGCGGGCTGACCGGCCTCAACAAGCAGGAAATGATCGACAAGGTGGGGGCCGAGCAGGTCAAGATCTGGCGCCGCTCCTACGACATCCCGCCGCCGCCGATCGAGCCCGGAAGCCACTACGACGTCAGCTCAGAGCGCCGCTACGCCGGAGTCGAGGTGCCACGAACCGAGAGCCTCAAGGACACGATCGCGCGCGCCGTTCCTTATTACGAAGCCGAGATCGCGCCCGCGCTCGCGGCCGGCAAGCGCGTCCTCGTCGCCGCCCACGGCAATTCGCTGCGCGGGATCATCAAATATCTGTCGAATATCGGCGACGACGAAATCGTCGGGCTGGAGATCCCGACCGGCAAGCCGATCGTCTACGAGCTTGCCGACGATCTGTCGGTGATCAGGCGCTGTTATCTGGACGAAGCTTAGGCCGCGGCCTTGCGCCGGTACATCGCCTCGTCGGCGCGCTCCATCACCGCCTCGGCCGTATCGAGCGAATCAATCATCCCGACACCGATGGCAACGCTCAGCGGAAGCGCCTCGCCGTCATGGGTGAAGTCACAGGCGGAAATCTGGTCGATCAGCCGCGCGGCCGTCTCCTGCGCATCATGCTCGTCCGAGCTTTCCAGCAGGATCCCGAATTCGTCGCCGCCGATGCGCGCGACCACGTCGCTGTGCCGGACGCCCTTCGACAGAAGCGCCGCGACCTGGATCAGCGCCTCGTCGCCAGCGCGGTGCCCGAACGTATCGTTGATGATCTTGAGGCCGTCCAAATCGACGAACAGCATCGCGCCATTGATCCCATAACGGTCGACTCGCGCGATCAGCCGCTCGAGCTCGCGCATGAAGCCGCGCCGATTCGGCAGGTTGATGAGCGAATCCTGATGCGCGAGCTGGTCGAGCTGCTCGACCCTCTCCTGCAGCCGGGCGACCTTCGCCCTGAGGAGGCTGATCTCTTCGATCAGCCGATCTCTATCGTCGACGTCAGCGACGCCGGTCATCACTTGGTCAGACATTGCCCCGAGCCCTCGCTCTAGTCTGTAACCCGTCCATAGCCTGATTCTACAACCCTGAAAACGCGGAATTATTTCGGAGACGATTCAGAACGCGAATCGTTGCCCGAAAGCTGCAATTGCCTAGCCGGAATCGTCTCCCTAAACGAGCCGTTCGCTATCACTGGATCAAGGCGGGACAATGCCAAATGCGTGACGGTGGGCCGCTCGTCGGCATAATCATGGGGTCGAGCTCCGACTGGGAAACCATGCGCCACGCCGCCGAGACTCTCGACCAGCTCGGTGTGCCTCACGAAACCAAGATCGTGTCCGCGCATCGCACGCCCAAGCGACTCTATGACTATGCCCATTCCGCCAAGGAGCGCGGCCTCAAGGTGGTGATCGCCGGCGCCGGAGGTGCAGCGCATTTGCCCGGAATGACCGCCTCGATGACTCCGCTTCCGGTTCTCGGAGTGCCGATCGAGACCCAGGCGCTCAAGGGCATGGATAGCCTCTTGTCGATCGTCCAGATGCCTGCCGGAGTCCCCGTCGGAACGCTCGCCATCGGCAAGTCGGGCGCAATCAACGCAGCGCTGCTCGCCGCCGCGATGCTGGCGACTCAGGACGAAGGACTCGCGAAGCGCCTGCAGGCGTGGCGGGAAAGGCAGACCGGATCGGTGGCCGAAGCGCCGCAATGACGATTCCGCCGGGTAGCGTGATAGGGATCGTCGGCGGAGGGCAGCTCGGCCGGATGCTCGCGATCGCCGCTGCCCAGCTCGGCTACAAGTGCCACATCTTCGACCCGAACGAGCGCCCATGCGCCGCCGACGTTTCCGCCTTCCACAGCCGCGCTGCGTTCGACGACGTGGCGGCGCTCCGCGCGTTCGGCGCCGAGGTCGACGTCGTCACCTACGAGTTCGAGAATCTGCCGGTCGAGGCGCTCGACGTGCTCGGCGAGAAGCTCAAGCCGTCGACGCGTTCGCTCGCCGTCGCCCAGGATCGGGCACGCGAAAAGGCTTTCATCGAGGGCTGCGGCGCGCGGGTCGCGCCGTGGCGGCAGATTTCCAGCCTCGCCGATGTGACGGCGGCGGTGCTGAAAGTCGGGCTTCCGCTCGTGCTCAAGACCCGCCGCTACGGCTATGACGGCAAGGGCCAGGCGTGGGTCCGCTCGCGGCGGGAGGAGCAGGCCGCATGGCAAGCAATCGGCGAGGAGCCGGCGATCGCCGAAGCGGCTATCGATTTCCTCGCTGAATTTTCGGTGATCGTCGCGCGCTGGGAGGACGGCCGCCACGACTTCTGGGATTCTCCCGAAAACGAGCATCGCGAAGGGATCCTCCGGCGCTCGACCGTTCCGTGCGGCAAAGCCTGCGCAGCGCAAGTGGCCGAAGCGCGCGAGGCGGCACTCAGCATCGCCGAGGCGCTCGGCCATGTCGGCGTGCTCACGGTCGAATTCTTCGCCAGCGCGTCAGGACCCTTGGTCAACGAGATCGCGCCGCGCGTGCACAACAGCGGCCACTGGACAATCGAAGGCGCCGTCACCTCGCAGTTCGAGCAGCACATCCGCGCGATCTGCGGGCTGCCCTCCGGTCCGACTGCCCTCGCAGGCAGCGGCGCAGCGATGGACAATCTCATCGGCGACGACGTGAACCGCTGGCCCGAGCTGGTGTCAGAGCCCGGCCTTCACCTCCACATCTACGGTAAGGGGGAAGCGCGGCCGGGAAGGAAAATGGGCCACGCGACCCGGGTCATACGCTAGCGCGGCAACCCTGCCGACCATCAGTGGACTCCTCTACTACCGAAAGTTAAGGTGCAGCCTTCAGGATCTGCACGTGGCTAGCTATGTGCTCTATTGTCTCAACAGCCGTGGCGGCTTTTCCAAGTCGCACGATATTCCTACGCGCAACGACAGCGAAGCTTTGTCGCTTGCCCGAGCGCTCAAGATGAACGTGAAGTGCGAGTTGCGCGACGAAGGCCGATTGGTCGCGACGGTCGAGCCGACCGAGAGTGGCTGAAAACAAGGCCACGCCGCGTCGCTGCCTACTGCCCCTTCACCACCTCCACCGGGATTCCCAGCGGATCGAGCTGCGGCTTCACCTTGCTGGCGTCGCCGATCACCACCCAGGTCAGCTTGTCGGGATCGATCGCCGCTTTCGCCGCGGCGTCGAGCTGCGCCGCGGTGAGGCCGCGATAGCGGCTCGCCAGCGTCTCGTAATAATTGTCCGGACGGTTGAAGAGTACGTTGGACTGCATCCCGCTCATCACCGACGCGGTTGTCTCGAACTGCCCAGGAAGTTCGCGGATCGCGCCGCTGATAGTCCGCGTGAGCTCCTCCTGGGTGACTCCCTTGCCGTTGAGGAAGGCGGTGATGTCGCCGCGCATCGCCGCGATCGAGGGGCCGGTCTGGTCGGTCTGGACTGGCGCGTAGATGAGATAGGGCACCTCATGCTGGACGCGGCTGACGAAGCCCGAGACTCCGTACGACCAATGCTTGGTCTCGCGCAGGTCGCTGTTGAGCCGCGACAGGAAAGCGCCGCCAAGCACCTCGTTGGACTGCATCAGGGCGACGAGGTCGTCGGTCCCCTTCACCGGCATGATCTCGCCGCCGAAGATTAAGGATTGGGGCGTGTTGGGCCGGTCGAGAAGAAGGATCTTCGCGGCTTGCGGAGCGATCGGCACCGCGAAGTTCTTGGTGGGCTTCGGCCCGCTCGCGCGCCAGTCGCCGAAGCTCTTCTCGAGCAGCGGCATGACCTCGGCTAGCGTCGTATCGCCGACCACGAAGATCGTCGCATCGTCGGGCCGCAGCCAGGAATCGTGGAAGGACGTGAGATCGGCCGAGCCGAGCTTGGCAACGGCTGCGGGGTCGCCGCTCCCGGTGAAAGGCACGCCATAGGGATGCGCCTTGCCGTAGAGGATCGGTGGCAACGTCCTCAGCGCCATTCCGACCGGCTGCTTCGCTTCCTCGGCGATTCCGGCCAGCTGCTGGGTGCGGACGCGGCTCACCTCCGCGGGCGCAAAGGCCGGATGGCGGACGATGTCGGCCATGAGGTCGAGCGACTGGGGCAGGTTCGGCTTCAGCGCCGACAGGTAGACGCTGGAACGATCCATGCTCGGCGCCGCTGTGATCGATGCGCCGAGATTTTCCTTGGCCTTGGCGATGTCCGCCGAATCGTATCTGTCGGTGCCTTCGTCGAGCATCCCGAGCATGAACGCCTGGGTGCCGAGCGCATTCTTCGGGTCGGACGCGTTGCCGGCGTCGAACACGATCGAAACCCGCACGACCGGGACTCCGCTGCGCTGAGCGAAGAGGATCGGAATCCCGTTCGACAGCTTCGCATGCTCGACCGCCGGGAATTTAAGGTCCGCGATCTGCCCGACGGGCGGAAGCTGCGACCGGTCCAGTCCTCCCGTAGCCGTTGCCGCGGCCGACTTGGGCGCGGCGGTGACCTGCGCTCCGCCGCTTTTGCCCGCAGTGTCGCCGGCGAGCTTCGATTCCTCATACGGATCGCGTTTGCCCGGCTCGAGCGTGAAGGCGAACACCGGACGCGACAGCCATTTCTTCGCGGCCGCCTGCACCTGCGCCGGCGTCAGCGCCGCCTCTTCGTCGAGATCCTTCTTGTAGAAGCCCGGGTCGTTGGCGAACACCGCGCCGCGCGCCAGCGTCATCGCCTTGCCGGTAACGGACTCCAGCCCATTGATGGTCGACGAAATATCCTGCGTCTTCGCTCGCCTGAGCTCGTCGGCGGTCGGCCCGTTCTTGATGAAGTCGGCGATGATCGCATCGACCTGCTGGCCGACGAGTTTCGGATCGACGCCCGGCTTCACCGTCGCTTCGACGCTGAACTCTCCGATCCGCTCATAGGGTTCGACATCGGCGGAAACGGCGACGGCGGTCTTCTTGTCGCGCACCAGCGCATTGTCGAGCCGGGAGCTGGCGAGCCCGCCAAGGATGCTCGCCGCCAAATCTAGCGCATTCGAGTCCTTTGCCGTGATCCCAGGCACCGCCCACATCCGGTAGATGGTCGTGTTCGCGACCTCATCGTGGAAACTCTTGGTGATCTTCGCGGGAAGCGTCGGGACGGTTGCCGCTGCCGGCGTCGATTTGGGCCCTGCGGGGATCTCGCCGAAATATTTCTCGACCAAGGTTTTCGCCTCGGCCGGTGTGATGTCACCGGCGAGCGCGAGCACCGCATTGTTGGGGCCGTAGTGCGTCCGGAACCAGTCCTTGACCACCTCGAGGCTCGCATGATCGAGGTCGGCCATCGAGCCGATCACCGTGTGGTGATAAGGATTGGTCGCCGGGAACAGAGTCTGTTGGATCGAGTATTGGAGCAGGCCGCCCGGCTCATTGTCGTCGCCGCGCTTCTCGTTCTGGACGACGCCGCGCTGGATATCGAGCTTCTGTTGTGTGACGGCCGGAAGCAGGTGGCCCATGCGGTCGCTTTCGAGGAAGAGCGTCCGCTCCAACGCCCCCTTCGGCACCGTCTCGAAATAGTTGGTGCGGTCGAAGTTCGTGGTGCCGTTGAGCGCCGTTGCGCCCATCGCCTGCATCGGCCCGAACCAGCTCGTGTCGCTATGCTCCGATCCGCCGAACATGAGGTGCTCGAACAAATGCGCGAAGCCGGTCCGTCCGGCGGGCTCGTCCTTGGATCCGACATGGTACCAGACCGAAACAGCGACCACCGGCGCCTTGTGATCCTCGTGGACGATCACCCTCAGGCCATTCTTCAGCGTGAAGGTCGAATAGGGAATCGAAACATCCTTCACGAGCGCGGAGACCGGCGCGCCCTGCGGCAGGTCGGCAGCATTGGCGGCCGGCGGAGTCAGAATCGTTGCGGCGGCGAGCAGGGCAAAGGTGCTGAGGTAACGCATCAGCTTGAATTCTCCGGCTATTTTCCGAGCAGCGAGCGCAAACTTAACGGCCGCGCAGGACTCCGCAACGGTAGAAGCTCAACCATGAAGACTTTTCGATGAACGGTGGTTCGAAATCAGCCTCGCCCTCGCGTGCCGGCATTTCGTGCTGCTAAGCAAGCCCAAGTGACCGACCTTTGTTCCTTCCAGCCCGTCGCCGAGCATGGCCGTGTCGACAAGGACGCGTTCCAGGAGATCCGTGCCAGCGGCCGCCCGGCTGTGATGCGTGGCCAGGCGGCGGAATGGCCCGCCGTCGCTGCCGCTTGCCGCTCCGACGAGGACTTCATCGCCTATCTGCGGCGCTTCCCGACTACGCATCCCGTCCCGCATGTCGTCGGCGAACCGGAGATCGAGGGCCGCTTCTTCTACACCAGCGACTTTCGCGAGCTGAACTTCCAGCGCGGCATGTCCCCGCTCGACCCGTTCCTCGACTGGCTCCTGCGCCAGCGCGACAATCCGCGCCCGCATGCCGTCGCGGTCCAGTCGCAGGATGTGCCGACCCTGCTCCCCGGTTTCGAGCGCGAGAACAGCATGGATCTCGTTCGACCGGACGTCACGCCCCGCGCGTGGCTCGGCAACCGAATCCGGGTCGCGCCGCACTACGATCTCACAGAGAATGTCGGCGTGGTGGTCGCCGGGCGCCGCCGGTTCATCCTTTTCCCGCCCGACCAACTCAAGAATCTCTATGCAGGTCCCCTGGAGCTCACGCCCGCCGGGACTCCGATCAGCATCGTCGACCCTTTGAATCCGGACCTGGAGCGTTATCCGAATTTCGCCGAAGCGCTGAAGCATGCGCAAATCGCCGAGCTTGAGCCAGGGGACGCGATCTACATCCCCTTTTACTGGTGGCACGGCGTGGACTCGCTCGAAACCGTGAACCTGTTCATCAACTATTGGTGGAACGACAAGGCCGCGGGCGGCGGGAACCCCTATGACGCTTTGGCCTATGCGATCTATGCGCTGAAGGTCCTTCCGCCGGAGCAACGCGCCGTTTGGCGAAACATATTCGACCATTACGTCTTCGATGCCGATGGCGATCCGGTGGCCCATTTGCCGCCCGCGGCGCGCGGCATCTTCGGCGACCTCACCCCTGACGTCCTCGCGCGCTTGAAGGATTATTTGCGGCTGGTCCTCCAGCGACTCGAAAAATAGCGCGCTCGAATTTCGGCGCTTGACGAGGCCGCGCAACGCCCGTTAGCTCGCGTGCGATGACTTTCGCGGCCACCTCGACGACCCTTTCCGCTCCGGCTGTTTGCTGGTGGCGCTGGCGTTCGGCTGCAGCGGGCACGTGCGCGTGGCGATGGCGTAAGGGCTAAGAGCTCTTAATCCTGCCACCCTCAAGGCCCGCCCTCCGGCGGGCTTTTTATTGCCCCGCTTGCCCAGAGGTTTTCCGATGAATTGCCGTCTAGTCGCTCGCTTGCGAAGCAGCGTTCCTGCTGCCGCTCTGCTCCTCGGTTCGGTGCCGGCATTCGCCCAGTCGGCGCCGGCCGACCAGATCGTCGTCACCGGCTCGCGCCTTCCCGCCGGCGTTCGAGCGCCCACTCCGCTGACCGTTCTAGGCGCCCAGGCGATTGAGGACCGCTCGCCGGCGACGATCGGCGAGATCCTCCAGCAAATCCCGAGCTTCGGCGAAATCGATTCGCCCAATACCGCCGGTGTCACCAGCCGGGGCGGGCAGTCCCAGATCAACCCCGACCTGCGCGGGCTCGGATCGACGCGGACGCTCGTCCTGATCAACGGCCGCCGCCACGTGCCGACCGCGACCAACGGCTCCGTCGACCTCAAGGTGGTCCCGACCTTGCTCGTCGACCGCGTCGAGGTCGTGACCGGCGGCGCCTCGGCGGCTTACGGATCGGACGCCGTCTCAGGCGTCGTCAACATCGTCCTCAAGGACGATCTAAAGGGAATTCGCGCCACGGTTTCGAGCGGCATCTCGGAGCACGGGGACGGCGAAGAACGGCGCCTGTCACTCGCCGCCGGAACCCGTTTCGCCAACGGCCGAGGGCAGATCACCGCCGGCTTCGATTATGTAAAGATTGGCGGTATCGGCACGCAGCTGACGCGCGACTGGGGCCGCAGGGACGTCGGCCTCATTACCAACCCGAACTTCGCCACAAACGGCCTTCCCAACTACATCATCAGCCCGAACGTCCATTCGGCGATCACGACTCCCGGCGGGCTGATCGTCAGCGGCCCGCTTCGCGGCATCGCGTTCGGGCCCAACGGAACGACCTACAATTACAATTTCGGCCAGGTGTTCGGCTCGACGATGATCGGAGGCGACGGCGCCGAGCAGAACGAGAATCTGCTCGCGCTGCTGGGAACGCCGGTCAAGTCGATCAACGGCCTCGCGTCAACGAAGTTCGACGTGACTCCCGACGTCCAGCTCTACGCCGAGCTGTCGGGCGGCTATTCCGACGAGGGCGGCGCGAGCCAGGAAGCGCGCGACCGCGGCAACCTCGTGATCCACCGCGACAACGCCTTTCTCCCGCCGTCGGTCCGCAACCTGATGATCGCCGACAATCTGCAGACGATCACCATCGGCCGCGTCAGCTACGACACGGGCAAGATCGAGCTCGACCGAAAGAACTCGACCTATGAAGCCGTCGCCGGTGTGACCACGCACTTCGGCCCATGGACCGCCGATGCCTATGCCCAATATGGCAAGAACATCTACGACCTCGATTTCGGGCCGAACAACCGTAAGCAGCTCGAATATCTGAACGCGGTGGACGCCGTGGTGGACCCCGCGACCGGCAACATCGTCTGCCGCTCAGCCGCGCCGGGCTGCATCCCCGTGAATGTCTTCGGGGACGGCTCGCTCTCGCTCAACCCCTATGTCTTCGGGACCGCGGTCTTCAGGCTCGTAACGACCCAGGCGGTCGCCGCGGCGAACATCAACGGCACGCCTTTTTCGACCTGGGCCGGCCCGGTCGCGCTCGCCGTCGGAGTCGAGGGACGCCGCGACCATGCGGTCGGGACCGCCGATCCGATTTCGCAGCGAGTGAATGCCAATGGCTCCATCGGCGGCTGGTTGCTCGGCAACCAGCTTCCGGAAGAAGGCACGATCCGCGTGTTCGAAACCTATGCCGAGGCCCAGGCGCCGCTGGCCAAGGGCCTGAGCGTCAATGGCGCGATCCGGCGCACCCATTATTCGCTGAGCGGCACGGTCTATCCTTGGAAAGTGGGCGCAAGCTACGAGCCCTTCTCAGGCCTTCGCCTGCGCGCCACACGCTCGCGGGACATCCGTGCACCGAACATCTCCGAATTGTTCGAGAATGGCGGGAGCTCGAACACCAACGTGTTCGATCCGGTGCTCGGCCGCTCCGTCCAGATCCGCGAGATCGAAGCCGGCAACCCGAACCTCAAGCCGGAAAAGGCCGACACGCTGACCGCCGGGGCGATCCTCCAGCCGGCGTTCATTCCGCACTTCAGCGCATCGGTCGATTATTACGACATCAAGATCAACGACGCGATCGCCACCCTGGGTGCGCCGACGCTGGCGCAGGGCTGCTTCGCCGGCAACCAGCTCTATTGCCAGTCGATCACCTTCAACCCCGATGGAAGCATCGCCTTCATCACCAA
>Ga0310811_10010856_pt1 | contig 11782 bp, 14 predicted proteins | sample YCmetagenome_FD_207642 | JGI IMG/M metagenome (GOLD analysis project Ga0310811, IMG submission 207642) | Soil microbial communities from experimental microcosm in Duke University, North Carolina, United States - YC | ecosystem: Engineered > Artificial ecosystem > Soil microcosm > Unclassified ...
CTCGGTGTTCAACAACTCGGGCCAGTCCTGCAACGCACCGACGCGCATGATCGTGCCGGCCGGCAAGATGAAGGAAGTGGCGGCGATCGCGAAGGCGGTCGCCGACAAGACCAAGGCGGGCGATCCCAAGGCCGAGGGCACCACGATCGGTCCCGTGGTCAATCGCATTCAATGGGACAAGATCCAGGCGCTGATCAAGAAGGGCGTCGACGAAGGCGCGACGCTCGTCGCCGGCGGTCCGGGCCTGCCCGAAGGCGTCAACAAGGGCTTCTATGTTCGCCCGACCGTGTTTGCCGACGTGACCAGCGACATGACGATCGCCCGCGAGGAGATCTTCGGACCGGTCATCGCCATCCTCGGCGCCAAGGACGAAGCCGACGCGGTCAAGATCGCCAACGACACGCCTTACGGCCTCGCCGGCTACGTTTCCGCCGGCTCAGTCGAAAGCGCCAAGCGCGTCGCCAAGCAGATCCGCGCCGGCATGGTCAACCTCAATGGCGTTCCAAACGAGCGCCTCGCCCCGTTCGGCGGCTACAAGCAGTCCGGCAACGGTCGCGAGTGGGGCAAGTACGGCATGGAGGACTTCCTCGAGGTGAAGGCGATCGCCGGCACCTAGAGCGATCATGAGTCATCGGACCGCGGGCGTCCCGCCCGCGGTCCCCTGAGCCATGACTCCTACTCCTTGAAGGGCAACGTCTCGCCCTCGGGCAGCGGCACCTGGAAGGTATTGAGCGTCATCGAGACCAGGCCGTAGTAGCCCATCACGCCGACCAGATCGACGACGCCGTTCTGTCCGAACAGTTGCTTCGCCCTGGCGAAGGTCGGCTCGGACACTCTTTGGGTCTGCAGCAGTTCGTTGGCGAACTGCCAGATCGCTTCTTCCTGGGGGTCCATCGTCGTCGGCTTCTCACCACGATGGATGGCATCGATGATGCCCTGGCTGATGCCGGCGTTCTGCGCCAGTCGCGCGTGCGCATACCACTCGAACTGCGCGCGCCAGTGCTGCGCCACCATCAGGATGGCGATCTCGTAGTGTTTCGCCGGAAGACTGGATCCGAAGCGGGTCTGCGCCCCCAGCGCCTGCGCCAGATCGGCGAATTTCGGCGACGGCAGCCAGGCCATGAACGGCCCGCGCGTGGCCGAGCCTCGCGGTCCGGCGGCAACATTGTCTACCACCTGGCGCTGCTCGGGTGTCATCTGTTCCGGTGTCAGGGTTTCGTAGCGGGGCATGGCGATTCCTCGAGATTGAGAGCGTTGCGTTTCTCGCCGCGGGGCTGTTCAGCGCACACCGCGGCGGATTGTTGCCGTTCGCTGGTCGCGTCAGGCCGCGTTGCGGTCGACCAGTTCGATCGACACGTTCTGCGGTCCGCGCAGGAAGGCAATGCGCACGTTGGGCCGTATCGTGGTGGGCTCCATGGTGAATTCCGCCATCTTGGTCCCCTCGTGTCATGTCGCGACTGTCGCGACTGTCGCGTCGCCGACGAAACATGCCAGACCGCTGCGCCGGCCGCTGCCCGCGATTTCGCTGCTCTTGCAGATGACTCTGCCACTCGCTGCGGATCTGGCAAGGTCGCGGACGGCGGCGAGAGGATCTCACGATCGCCTGTCGGCATGCGGGGCCAACCCGGTGCAAGCCCCCGAGCGACCAACTCGCCAGCCCTCGCGTCGGAAGTATCCACAGCGCAATCATGGCGACATTGCAGCTTTTGTTGGACGGCAATCCTTCCCTTGATCAGGATTGCAACGTCGACGGCAGCTCAGGGGGAGACATGGCGGACAGTGCCGGACGCAGCAGGCTCTCATCGAGCCTGCTGGCCATCATGCAGGTGATCGCCTGTCTGAGTTTCGCATTGACAGCCACCCTGTTGCCCGGCGCCGCTTCGCCGGCGATGGCCCAGGTCAAGGCTCCCGCGAAAAGCAACTTGAAGCCGATCGTCAAGGCGCCCCTCCATGCCGATCCGTCCGACACTGTAGCCGACGAACTCAATGCAAAGTGGCAGAAGGCAAATGGCGTCATTGCCGGTTCGCCGAAGAAGGAAGAGGCGCGTCTTCAAACGGTGTCTTTGCAGCGATCCCCTTCTTCGGACTGGGGAGAGCGTCTGGTCTCTCACGCCAGGAAGCATCTGGGTACGCCCTATCGCCGTGGCGGCATCTCGCCGGCCACGGGCTTCGACTGCAGCGGCTTCGTCTATTACCTCTACGGGGCGGTCTTTCAGCAACGCATTCCGCGCATGCCCGACGACATGGCACGTGAAGGCATTTCGGTCGCGCGCAGCGACCTGAAAATCGGCGACCTCGTGTTTTTCGGCAGCGGTACCAATTTTACTCACGTCGGAATCTACATCGGCAACGATTCATTCATTCATGCGACGCACCCGGGCTCGCCAGTCCAGATAACGCATCTCGACAGTGACTATTATCGTCAGCGATATGTAACGGCCGTGAGGCTCGCTCCCCCGTGATCTGCACCGGCCGTGGCCGGCTGCTCCGCGCTGATGATTCGCCGGGAGGTGGAGCTCCCGCATTGCAAGCCACAGAAGCCCGACCGTATCTGAACGCTGTCGGCACGATCGGTTCTCCCCCAGCGTAGCTGCTACGGAGTGGACACATCTTCGGGTGCGAGGTTCGCAAGGCACTTTCGTGAGAGGCGGCCAGCGGGTCGCCGGGCTGTGGCGCTCAACGCGCAGATCGAGCGGCTTCCCGGGCTCGACGACCTCCTCCTGTTCGCCGCTTTTGCGGCAACTCAATCTTGTAGGTAGAATGGTAGAATATTCTACAGCCTACTAGAAAGGAGGAACCGATGAGTCTCAACATCAAAGACCCCGAAGCCCATCGGCTCGCACAAGCGATTGCCCGCGCCACCGGGGAGAGCATGACCAGCGTCGTCAAGGAAGCCCTCCGCGAGCGATATGCTCGAATTGAGCGCCGGAAGGGAAAGGCCAGCGTCGAGGAGCTGTTGGCCATCGCAGATCGGGCCGCCGCTCTGGTGAAACGCCCCTACCTCGACCATGCCCAACTGCTCTACGACGAGAACGGCCTGCCGAAATGATCCTCGACACGTCGGCGCTGGTGGCCATTCTCTACCGCGAACCCGAAGCGGCCGATTTTGCGCGGCTCATCCACGACGCCGAGGTGTGCCGCATCAGCGTTGCGAGTTACGTCGAGCTGTCCATGGTGATCGACAATCAGCTCGGCCCCGAAGGTATGCGCCAGGCCGAGACCTTCCTTCGTCGCGCCGGCGTCGTGATCGAGCCGGTGACGGTGGATCATGGCGAGCATGCCCGCCAAGCCTTTCTCGACTTCGGAACGGGACGCCACAAGGCGGGCTTGAACTTGGGCGATTGCTTCTCCTACGCGCTGGCAAAGGCCACGGGCGAACCGCTCCTGTTCAAGGGCGCCAACTTCAGCCAGACCGACATAAAGGCGGCATCATAAAGGCGAGCATCGCGAACGCCGGATCCGCCGTACGGTCACCGTGTTGCCCAATACGATCGCCACATGGGCGGCATGAGCAACATCACATGAGCAGCGCCCGGGCGTGGCCGGTCGTCAAGGTCGCTTTGTTCGGAGCGATCATCGGCGCCGTCTGCGGGACAGCAGCCGGTTACTTCAGCGCTCCGGCCATTGCTCGCGCCGCGTTGACCGACTCTCTCGCCTCGTTTGCCGGAGGCGTGATCGGAGGGGCGTTGGTCGGGACTCTCGCAGCGTCAATCCGAAACCACTGGGCGCGGCACTGCAGGAGGTAACGTGGACCAAATCGATCCCTGGGCGGATGCCGGCGTCGACCGAACCGCGACCGCCGGCACGGCCCACCACGATTGCCCCGCGCATGCGTTCTCCCCGCTTGCGATGAAGTACCGACTGTAGGGAGCGGTTCGGGGCGGCTTTATGGCCTCCCAAGTGCGCTTTCATGGCGCGCGGCAGCAACCGCCCGGGCGTTCCGCCAATCCGATCATCCTTTCAGGAATGTCACGACGCAGTCGCTCATCAGCCGCGGTCGGATTGCCAGCGAAAGAACCGCGGACCGCTCCCCCGGTCAGCTTGCACGCAGGCAGGTTGTGGCCTGTCACCCCTTGCGTGAAGATGAGGCAGTGATCGCACAACACTACCTGAGGCGGTGGCGAAGCGCCGGCCTGATCGACGACGGCGCGGCGGAGCGAATCACCGCCTGGGAAGCTGCCCACCGCCGGCCACTCTGGCTGTGGGCGCTATCGGGCATGGGTGCGCTGGCCATCGGGCTCGGCCTCGTGGCCGTGGTCGCCGCCAACTGGGAAGAGATTCCCGCCGGGGTGAAGCTTGCAGCCGCCCTGCTGCTGACCGGCCTGTGCGCGGGCTTCACGGCTGTCGCCTGGCAGCGCGACCGGGAATGGCCGCGTGAACTCGGCGCCCTGCTGCTCTTCGGTCTCGTGATCGGCAGCATCGCCCTCGTCGGGCAGGTCTACCAGCTGCAGAGCGATCCCTGGCAGGCGCTGGTGACCTGGCTGGCGCTGTGCACGCCGTTCCTCGCGCTGGTCACCTTCTCGCGGCTTGTCGGGGCACTGTGGTTTGCGGCAGCTTTCCTCACTTGGTTCTCGGCGTACGAATCGCTCGAACGATGGGTCGGCAGCCTGGCCGCCGGCGCGGCACGAGGCGATCTGTTCAACCTGCTGCTCTACCTGCCCGCCTGCCTGCTGATCGTCGTCGCGGTCCTGCGCCGGCGCTGGCCGCCAGCCGAGGAGCAGGGCGAGCTGATGTTGAAGCTGGCCCTGGCGGGGCTCATCGGTGCCGTAAGCGCCTCGATGGTGGCCATCGACTCGCGCCTCGTCAGCCAGATGGCGCCGGTCGAGCTCTGGCTGGGCACGGCCGCCACCCTGCTGGCCGCAACTTCCCTGTGGGTCGGCAGCAGCGCGACGCAACGGCGTCCCGCGATCGCCCTGCTGGGCGTGAGCTTCGTGGCCTGGGCCGCCGCCCTCCTGCTCGCGCGCGCGTGGAGTCCCGAGCAGAAGGTCGTGTTCGAGGCCCTCTTCGGCCTGCTCTTCATCGTCTACTGGGCGGCGATCGGCTGGCTGGCGGCGCGGGCCGGTCAGCGCGTCCTGTTCGCCCTGGCTTTCACCGTCATCGGCCTGCGGCTGCTGATCCTTTATCTCGAGGCGATCGGCGGCCTGACCGCGACCGGGTTCGGCCTGATCGGCGGCGGCGTGCTCTGTCTCGTGTTGACCTGGCTCGGCTGGCGGCTGACCAGGCGCCTGGGGCGCGGGGCGATCCCATGAGGCACAAGGCTGCGGCGCTGCTCGTGATCGCGGCGCTGGCGCTGCCCCTCGCGGCGCTGGCGGCGATGATCGGCCAGCAGGAATGGTTGCGCAGCCGTGTCACGGTCTTGACCGTGGCGGTGCGTGGCGTCGATCCCCGCGACCTGTTGCGCGGCCACTACCTGACCGCGGGCTTCGCGTGGAGCTGGGAGACCCTGCCCGAGACCGACGGCCGGGCGGTAGCGGGCGCGCTCTGTGTGATCGAGATCGACGCCCGGCAGCGCGCCCGCGTGCGCTTCGCTCCCGACTCGACGGGAGACCAGGCGATTGCGGGCAGCAGCTGCCGATTGGTCATCCCCGGCAGGCTGTGGGGCAAGGATGTCTTCGTGCCGGCCGCAATTCACAGCGCCAACGGCAGCGTCAAGCTGTTCGTGCCGGAAGCGCGTGCCGGCGAGCTCGAGCGGTTGATCCGCGAGCGGCCGGGCGCCCTGACGGTCGACCTGGCGGTCCGCGCCGACGGCCACGCCAGCATCGACGCGCTGCGCATCGACGGTCAGGTTCTGGGACGCTGAAGGTCAGCCGAAGCGCCTGGCGACGCCTCCGTATCTTTGCGCTGGATTCCCGGTTAAGGTGAACCATACGCTTCCACCGTTCGAACGCGGCGGGCGCCAGACTCCGCTTTGTCCTTCCTCCAGCCGCGAGCCTTGTATGACCCGGAAATTGTTTGTGGGTAACCTTCCCTATTCGGTCACGTCCGAGCACTTGTCGGAAGCCTTTTCCCAGTTCGGCGCCGTCACTTCTGCAAAGGTGGTCATGGATCGCGAGACCGGCCGCAGTCGCGGTTTCGCCTTCGTCGAGATGGAAACCGACGAACAAGGCACGGCGGCCATGGAGGCCATGAATGGCGCTGCGATGGACGGCCGCTCGATCGCCGTCCGCGAAGCCACTGAGCGCGGCCCTGGCGGCGATCGTGGCGGCGGGGGCGGGTTTCGCGACGGCGGCGGTGGCGGTTACCGCGGCGGTGGCGGTGGCGGCGGCTACCGCGACGGCGGCGGTGGCGGTGGCGGCGGTCACCGCGACGGCGGCGGTGGCGGCGGTGGTTACCGCGGCGGCGGCGGCGGTGGTGGTGGCGGTTACCGCGGCGGCGGCGGTGGCGGTTACCGCGGCGGCGGTGGCGGCGGCAATCGCGGCCGATGAGCCTGCGGCGTCGGAAATGCCGGGTATCTTCTCCTGGCGTCCATGCCGCCCCTCGGGCGGCATCCCGGCTGCCATCGCGTTAGTGCGTATGGAGCCCGCTTGAGCGGCTTGCCCCGCACGGACCGCCAACTGCTTGCCGTTTGGCGACTTGGAACCGCGTAGATCCGGGAATCTGGTGCGGCAGCTGCTCCAGGCTTCCGCCACTGGCGATCTCGCCGACATTTCCGAGTTGCTCGCGCAGCCCTGCCTGTCGAGCCGCATCGAAGCAGGCATTGCGAGCAGCGCCAGGAACCTCGGTGCACCTGGATTGCCGAGGCCTTGCTCTGCGAGCCGAAGACGCCGGCACGCCTTCGACACTCCCGACGATGGCGTCGCCAGGCGCGTACACGGCGCCAACCCCAGTCCTCGCGTCCTCGCCTGGCTTCACAGATACGCGATCCCGACGAAATTGCGATCTTCCTGTTCATTGAGCGCCGGAAGGGAAAGGCTGGCGTCGAGGAGCTGTCGGCGATCGCAGATCGGGCCGCCGCTCTGGTGAAACGCCCCTACCTCGACCATGCCCAACTGCTCTATGACGAGAACGGCCTGCCGAAATGATCCCCGATACGTCGGCGCTGGTGGCCAAGCCTTTCTCGACTTCGGAACGGGACGCCACAAGGCGGGCTTGAATTCTGGCGATTGCTTCTCCTACGCGCTGGCAAAGGCCGCGGGCGAACCGCTCCTGTTCAAGGGCGCCGATTTCAGCCAGACCGACATAAAGGCAGCATAGAGAACGCCGGATCTACGGCATGCTTGCCTGTGCCCTTATACGCGACGCCGAGCTCCTGCAGAGAGATACTTCCCGCTGGCCTGGTTAGCTGCCGACGTAGGCCACGGCCTCGATCTCCACCTTCATGCGCGGATCGACCAATGCCTTGACCTCGACGAGCGTCGACGCCGGCCGATGCTCGCCGAAATAGCGCTGGCGAATCGGGTTGATGCTCGCCCGTTCCGTGATGTCGGTCATGAAGACCAGCACCTTGATGACCTGGTCGGCCCTTCCACCGGCATGGCGCAGGCAGGTGTCGATCGATTTCAGTGCGATCTCGAACTGGCTGACCGTATCCGCCGGGAGGGTCCCGTCCGCCCTCATGCCCACCATGCCCGAAAGGTAGATGAAGTCGCCGGCGCGGACGACATGGCAGTAATGGCTGACCGGCTCGAGCTCCCCGGCAACCATGAAGCGCTCGATGGGCATGACGTGCTCTCCTCTCTTCGGACACTTCCCTGACCCCGGGCAACGACGTGCCGGGTTGCCATTTCGCCCGCGTTTCGCCCCGGGTGTTGTCGCGGCATGCCGATCATAGCAAGCTCGGCGGCAGCGACGACCCTCTCCGGGAGACTCCGTGCAAGACAATCCGACGATGCGGGCCTCCCCGATGTCCAGCTTTCCACCGCCAGCCGAGGGGCAGGTCACGCTCGCCAACTGGCGCACGGCGCCGTTCAATCGCTGGGCGTTCCATCATGTGCGCGAGATCGTCCCGTCCGCCGATATTCCGCACGACCCGGCGCGCGTCCGGCCCCTCACGCGCGGCGCTGGCCATGAGGCGCTTCGCATCGGCATGCCCGATGGCGCCAGCGCGGGCCTCGACTTGGGCCTCGACGATTTTCTCGAGGTGACGGGCACCGACGGCATCGTCATCCTCCATCGCGGCGCCATCGTGCTCGAGCGTTACGCCAACGGCATGAACGAGCGCTCGCCGCACATCCTGATGTCGGTGACGAAGTCCATGCTCGGGCTGCTGGCGGCTGTGCTCGCCGCGCAGGGCGCGCTCGAGGTCGACCGCCTTGCCGTCGACTACGTTCCCGAGCTGCGCGAGACCGCCTGGGCCGGCGCACAGGTCGGGCAGTTGCTCGACATGCGCACGGCGGTCGCCTTCGACGAGGATTATCTCGCCACCTCCGGGCCGATCGTCGCGTATCGCAAGGCGACCGGCTGGAACCCCCTCGAGCCCGGCGAACGGCCGACCGATCTGCGCAGCTTCTTCTCCACGCTGACGCAGTCCACCGGACCGCACGGGGGCAAGTTCTCCTACGTCTCACCCAACACCGACCTGCTGGGCTGGATCATCGAGCGCGCGTCCGGCAGGCGCTACAGCGATCTCATGAGCGAGCTGGTCTGGCAGCCGATGGGCGCGGCAGAGCCCGCCTACATCACGGTCGACCGGCTCGGCGCGCCGCGCTGTGCCGGCGGCATGTGCACGACGACGCGCGACCTCGCGCGGGTCGGCCAGCTCATCGTCGAGGGGGGTGCCTGGGCAGCGCGACAGGTGGTGCCGGCGGCCTGGATCGAGGACATCACCCACAACGGCGACGCCGAGGCGTGGAATGCGGGGAGCTTCGTGCCGTATTTCCCGGGTGCGGCCATGCACTACCGCGACCAATGGTACGTCGAACGGGGCGCGGCACCCCTGTTGTTCGGGCTCGGAATCCACGGACAGAACCTGTTCATCGATCGCCAGCGGGAGATCGTGATCGCCAAGCATTCCTCGCAAGCCTCGCCGCTGGACGCGGGACTCATTGCGTTGACCGGCCGCTTCGTGAGCGAGGTTCGCAAGGCACTGTCCTGACAGGCGGCCAGCTTGACTGATGCACCAGGCTGTCCGATCTGCCAAATTTCCTCGTCGGTAATCGGGGGAAGTGGATATGGCACGCTTCGGCAACAAGGTAGTACTTGTGAGCGGCGGGGCACGCGGCCAGGGTGCCGCGGAGGCCCGCCTGCTGGTAGCGCAGGGTGCGAAGGTCATAATCGGCGACGTGCTGGACAATCAGGGTCAAGCACTGGCTGTCGAGCTCGGGCCGGCTGCGTCCTTCGTCCGGCACGATGTGACCTCGGAAGCCGATTGGGCCCGCGCCGTCGAAGCCGCCCAGATGCTCGGCGGCTTGCACGGCTTGGTCAACAACGCCGGAATCTACCAGCCAGCCGCGCTGATGGAGACCGACGACTCGCTCTGGCAGCGGCACATCCAGATCAATCAGTACGGCTGCTTCCTCGGTATGAAGGCGGTAGTGCCGGCGATGGAGCGCTCGGGCGGAGGGTCGATCGTGAATATCTCGTCGGTCGCCGGTCTCAAGGGCTCGCCCGGGTCCTTCGCCTATGCCGCGACCAAATGGGCGCTGCGGGGCATGACCAAGTCGGCAGCGATCGACCTCGCCGGCCGCAAGATCCGGGTGAACTCGGTTCATCCCGGTCCAATCGACACCGATATGATCGCGTTTCGCACGCCCGAGCAGCGCGAGAAGCGGATGAAGCAGGTGCCGATGCACCGTCACGGGACGTCGGAAGAGGTAGCGCAGCTGGTGGCATTCCTGCTCTCCGATGAGAGCAGCTACATCACCGGGGCAGAGATCGCGATCGACGGCGCTTCATCGGCCTAGAGCACATTCCGTTCGGCTGGAACAGCCGAACGGAATGTGCCTCTTGCAACAGCAACCCCCGTGCGCGCATTCTCGATTTGATGGAACCGCGAGCGGTTCCATCAAATCGAGAATCGCTCCAGTCCTCCAGTGATGTGTCGTTCCCCTTTGCTCGCTGTTGGCGCCCCTGTAGGCTGGCTGCGCTGTGGGCGGGCAAGGGGGTTGAGATGAGCAAGACGCACCGTCGCCGGTTCATGCAGTTTGCCGCGGCGACTGTCTCACTTTCGCCCCGCCTCGCCTCTGCCCAGATCTATCCGGCGCGAACGGTGCGGGTGATCGTTCCCTTCGCGCCGGGCGGACAGACCGATGTCATAGCGCGTCTGCTTTCGCAGAAGCTGTCGGATCGTCTCGGCCAACAGTTCTACGTCGAGAACAAGCCGGGTGCTGGCGGGAACATCGGAACCAGCCTCGCCGCCCAAGCGACGCCCGATGGCTACACTCTCCTGTTTACCGACGGTACGTCGTTCGTCGTCAATCCGAATCTCTACGAAAAGGTGCCGTACGATCCGTTCAAGGACTTCCAACCCGTGTCGCTCGCGGTGACGACGACGCAGGTGCTCGTCGTGCATCCCGACCTGCCTGCGAAGACGATTGCCGAGCTGATCGCTCTGGTCAAAGCCAAGCCTGGCACTTACAGCATCGCTTCGCCTGGCATCGGCACACCAGGCCACCTCACCGGCGAGTTGTTCAAAGCGGCCGCCGGCCTCGATCTTCTGCACGTGCCGTTCAACGGCGGCAACCTTGCCATCAACTCGGCCGTCGCCGGCCATACGCCGATCGCTTTCGGCTCTCCCGCGGCGACGATTTCGCAAGTGTCAGGAGGCAAACTGAAGGCGCTTGCCGTGGCAAGCAAGACACGTCTCGCCGCGCTGCCCGACGTGCCGACGATGGCCGAAGCCGGCTACCCTGACGTCGAGTGCGATGCCTGGGTCGGCTGCGTCGCGTCCGCCGGTGTGCCGAATGACATCGTCGCCCTGCTGCATGGCGAGATGGCCAAGGCCGTCCGCCTGCCCGACGTGAAGGACCGCCTCAATACGCTTGGCTTCGAAGCCTTTGCCCCTTCGTTTGACATTTCCGTCGCGCGCATCCGCGCCGAGAGCGACAAATGGGCCAAGCTGATCCGCGCGGCCGGTCTGAAGGCCGGATGAGCTACGAGCTGCCGAAGCAGCAACGACAACAGCCCGTAGATCTTGGGGGGCTTGCGCAGCGGCCGATTGTCGTGTTGCGTCCGAGCCATGCCGAACGACGCCACCAAAGTATTCCTCGACTACACGCAGGAGCAGCTCGACCAAGCCTACGACCAGCTGGTTTGGGCACCGCACCGCGATTCCATCCAGGCCGAGATCCGCAAGCAGTGCGAGGCGGTGCGCCAAGCGATGGCGCCGCGCACGGAGCGCTACGGCAAGAGCAAAATGCAGCTGCTCGACATCTTTGTGCCGAAGGGAGGGTCACGGGTGCCGGTGCTGATCTACCTGCACGGCGGCGCCTGGCTGCGCGGCTCGCGCCTCGACGTTGCCTATCCGGCGCCGGCCGTGACCGGCCGCGGCACGGCGCTGGTCGTCACCGACTTCGACAATGTCAGCGAAGTGCCGTTGCCGACGATGATAGAGCAGTGCTGCGAGGCAGTCGACTGGACGGCGCGCAACGCGGCAAGTTTCGGCGGCGACCCCGACCGCATCTACCTCGCCGGCCATTCGTCGGGCGCGCACCTCGCGAGCTGCGTTCTGCTCGGCAACACCGTGGTGAAGGGCGCGCTGCTGATCAGCGGCATGTACGACCTGCATGCGCCTCTGCTCTCGGCACGCAGCAAGTACGTGAAGATCACGCCCGAAGAGCTCGACGCCGCCAGCGCCATGCGCCATCTCGGCCGCATCCGTTGTCCCGTGTCGGTGGCCTGGTCG
>Ga0310811_10010857_pt1 | contig 11782 bp, 13 predicted proteins | sample YCmetagenome_FD_207642 | JGI IMG/M metagenome (GOLD analysis project Ga0310811, IMG submission 207642) | Soil microbial communities from experimental microcosm in Duke University, North Carolina, United States - YC | ecosystem: Engineered > Artificial ecosystem > Soil microcosm > Unclassified ...
CTACAGCACGAATCAGTCCCGTACGGACGACTGAAAAATCGAGCGCCATCTAGTTTTCGAGATTTCCCGCGACCACTGTTAGCATTTATAGGTGCCGGAACTGCCCGATATTGTCGTTTACATCGAGGCCCTCGAATCCCGAGTCGTTGGGCAAACTCTTCAGCGGATTCAAATCAACGGCCCTTCTCTTCTGCGCACCGCCGCCCCGCCACTTCACACGGCTGAAGGCAGAAAAGTCGTCCAACTGCGACGCTTGGGTAAACGTATCTGTTTCGGCCTCGAAGACGAACTCTGGCTCGTTCTTCACCTAATGATTGCTGGCCGCCTTCACTGGAAAGAGGGAAAACCGAAACCTGCCAAGTCCCCTAGCTTGAAATCCAAGGTCCTCGCCACTTTCGAGTTCACTCATGGCACTCTTTCACTTACGGAAGCGGGTTCGCAACGGCGGGCATCTCTGCATCTCCTTCAAGGAGAATCGGCGCTTCGCGCGCTCGATCCCGGCGGCGAAAATATCTTCAAAATCCCAGTCGAACGTTTCGCGGACATCCTTCAATCTGCTAATCACACCCTGAAGCGCTCACTCACCGACCCGCGACTATTCAGCGGCATCGGCAACGCCTACTCCGACGAAATCCTCTTCCAGTCCAAACTCTCGCCCATCAAGCTCACGCAAAAACTCCAGCCTGAAGAAATCGAACGCCTGTATAACGCCACTCGCTCCGAACTTACTCGCTGGACAGAAATTCTCCGCCAACAAACGGGCAGCAAGTTCCCTGAAAAAGTAACGGCCTTCCGCCCGGAGATGGCCGTTCACGGAAAATACAAGCAGCCTTGCCCTCGCTGTGGAACCAAAATCCAGCGAATCCGTTATGCCGCGAACGAAACAAACTATTGCCCGACCTGTCAGACCGAAGGACGCCTTCTCGCGGATCGCGCCCTCTCGCGTCTACTGCGCGAAGACTGGCCGCGTTCTCTGGACGAGCTCGATGACCTGAAAACCTCGAAATGACGGGGCTGAAAACCCTTACTGGGCGGGCGTTTCCGGCCCAATAAACAAAATCTCCGCATAAAAGGCCCCTTTAAAACATCGATCCGCCGTGAAAAATCTGCGCTACAATAGCCTTCCCAAACGAGTGCTGATCCGGCCAGCGCAAGTTTCGTTTGGAAGTCCTTCCCCCGGAGGATGTAGATGTATCGGCCGTACAATTCTGTTCCCAGTCCAAATCCTTTTGCAGATGTTGAATCTTCCATTCGCAGCCTCACTCTCGATTACTGCACTGCCTTCAATACCGGCAACTACGACCAGGTAGCCGCGATGTTTGCTCCCGAAGCCATTCTGCACGCGCCCAATCGAGAGCCGGTCGTGGGCCGCAAAGGCATCGAACACTTAATGCGTAGTTATGGCGAGGATGGATACGGCGAATTGCGCATGGAGACGACTCGTGTTGAACATTCCAGCGATTTGGCGATCGAACTAGGGCGCTATACATGTTCGATCTTGCGTTCGAACCATACATCGGTTCTTGACCGGGGCAAGTACATGCGCGCGTGGCGGCGTCTGGGCGTCTGGATGATCGTTGCTCACTCGTTCAGCAGCAACCTGCCCGTGATTGAAAAATAGGACGCATGCCTCAGAAGACAACAACTAATCATGCGACTAGGGAGCATGGGCGCCATTCCGCCGATGCAAACACATCAGCACGGTCTGAGATCAGCGCCTCCAATTTCTGTCCCAACTGTTCCGCCGAACTCTACGGACACCGCTGCAAAATGGTCTGTAAACAGTGTGGCTTTTATCTCAGCTGCTCAGATTTCTACTGAGCATTCCTCGCTGACCCATTCCTTCCTTCAGTGCGTGCCAGCACGCGCAAACGATTTACCCTCTACAATATTGTCTAGCAGTCAAACGATGAATTCATAAGGAGAACGCAATGCAACGTAAGGCCAGTGCAGTATGGAAAGGTGGGCTCAAGGACGGCAAGGGTTCGATCTCCGCTCCCAGCGGCGTGCTGTCAAATACGCCCTATTCCTTCACCACTCGCTTTGAAAACACTCCCGGCACAAATCCTGAGGAACTAATTGCTGCAGCGCATGCTGGCTGCTTCACCATGGCGCTTTCGGCGCAGTTGGGGGGAGCCAATCTCACTCCTGAGAGCTTGAATACTACGGTCACGCTTACGATGGAGAAACTCGATTCAGGATGGACGATTACTGCCAGCCACATCGACGTGTCGGGCCGAGTTCCCGGCGCGGACGCAGCCACTTTTCAAAAGTACGCGGAAGCCGCTGAGACCGGCTGCCCCGTCTCCAAAGTCCTGAACGCCAAGATCACGATGAATGCAAAGCTGGAGAGCTAACACAACATCTCCTTCGACGCGTGACTTGTACCACGCCTTCGCAACTCAAGCTCAACGGGCGCGGTGCGAAGCTCGTAGCACAAAGCGCCGAGCGCGAAGCTCGCAGCTCTTTATTTCAGCGGCCGTAACAGCTCTCGGATCTCACGGTTGATCTGCGCTGCGGTCTCGGCCGCTTTTTCTGTCATCTCCATCCATTGGCGAGCGTCTTCTTGAAGTGGCGTCTGTCGGACGAGGTAGTTGGCTTGCACTATGGTTTCCAGCGAGTTGCTCAAATCGTGAGTCAGGGCGCGTAGACGCCGCGTCACGGTTGGCGTCATTGACTGAGAATTCACGTCATGAGTTAGCGGCAGGACTTTCTTGTCGTTGGGGGAAGACATCGGAGTAGCTCCTGTCCGGAATGCTTACCGCGCGCCTCGTTTGACACCAGACGACGCGTCTGTAGAATATTAACGGAGTCCTTCCAAAAAGATAGCATCGACGCTATCCAGTCACTTTAGCCGAAGTGGCGGAATTGGCAGACGCGCATGGTTCAGGTCCATGTACCCGCAAGGGTGTGGGGGTTCGAGTCCCTTCTTCGGCACCAATCTGGGCTTGGCCTCAGAAAGTTTTTCCAACTCGTGCCCTTTCATGAGAGTCTAACCCTTTAATGGAATCGCCAGACCTCCAATTTCTGCTTCCCCCCGACTTTTACCACTCTCTCTGGCGTCGGCTCCCGTCGAACGTCCGAAGCGTAATCGCGCCACCCAAATATCCGCCGTTACAGCTTTCCTCCCGCCCAATGAACCTGGGCATGCTTCCCGCCGACCGTCTTGCGCTGCCCTGGTATCGAACGATCTTCGCCAGCATCGGCGATGTACTATCGCCGGAAACGCTTCCGCCTCTTGAACTGGAGTCGCGTCCGATTGAAGTCGACGAACTTGTCAGCGATCTGACGAGTCATCCATGGTGGCAATCCCTCCTCCGCAATCTCGCGGATCGGGTCGCTCCGGAACGTCAGCCGCAACTCGCTCTTACATCAGATCCTGTGCACGACGTCCTCGGAACACACACGCTACTGCTCGCCAATTGGTCCACCATTATCAAAGGACCGAAAGTTTTCTTGCCAGATGCCCCTAAACCGTCGACAACGACGGGCGCTTTGAAATTGCCAGTTTCCCTGCCGCGGCTCGATCCGGTCGAAGTGGAATTCGTGAATGTTCTTGAGCGGGATGTGCGTCGCGACCTTCGGCGCTCACGCATCAGGCAGCGGGTTTGGATCTCAATCGCCGCCGCCCAGGCCGTATTTCTTCTAGTCGCAGCATTTTGGCCCCGATAATCGACGGAGCGCTTGTTTGGCTAACTACTAGCTACTAGCTGCTAACCACTAAAAAACCCGGCAGGATTTCCCCGCCGGGCTCAATGCGAAATACGTTTCTTCTAGAACCGCAAAACAATACCTGCCGAGTAGCGGAAGTTGTTAACGGAATCGCCGCTGTCCCGGATTTGCAGATAATCGACTTGCGCTAAACGGAAGCTGAGAGCTGGGGCGAATTTCATATCAAGTCCGCCACCCGCTGCCCATGCGAAGTTGGTCGACGATGCACTCGCCCCGAATGCACTCGCCGATCCGTGAGCGCCGCCAAACAGCACGTGCGCGTAAGGCACCAGCGGGCTGGGGTTATGCAGCCGGACGACTGGCCCGAACATGAACGTGTGCACCTTGGTGCTTACAGAAAAGGGCGAGCCGTATGCTCCACTGAAATCGGCCGTCGCACCCAGATAATTATTGAAGAAGCCACTCAACGACGCGTTCCAGCCGTTCATGTTGATGCTGTCGATTCCTGACACTCCCGTATTCATTCGAAAGTATTGATATCCGCCGAATACTTCTGCCTTCTGGCCAAATGCCATGCTCGACAATAGCACCGCAGCAGCCAGCACGCAGAGTTTCACAGACCATTTTTTACCGAACATCTTCCTCTCCTTTAATATCAATAAATTCGCCGATCGCCCGCCATGCACCCCATCACGACCGTGCTCTCTAGCGTATGTTCCATGTGATGTATTCATGCTAAGCCGCCGTAACCTTCGCGGGCAGTTACTAGAGTCGTTCGTCTTTTGCGGCTTTCCCGAAATGGGAATTAATTAGATGGAAATCAATGACTTAGCACGGCCACGAACTCCGAATCACCCTCGCTTTTGCACCTTGGTCACTCACCGGGTGATCGTCCCCAGAGCTTCTGCTTTTGCAGAAGACGATCAGCTCACACTCGATCAAACCCTGCCTTGTCCTTGACACCTGTCCTCTGAAGTCGCAAACTTTTGCCTCTCCCCCGAAAGGTCATCTTCATGCGCCGCGCTGCCCCCACTTTCCTCGCGCTCTTTCTTCTTGCCTCTCTCGCCGTCGCTCAGGACCGTTCTCATGCTCGCTCAATGGTCGTCACGCGTTTGGGCATCGTGGCTGCCAGCCATGTGCAGGCCGCGCAAGCGGGCGCGCAGGTCCTCGCCCGCGGAGGCTCCGCCGTCGACGCGGCCATAGCCGCCAATGCAGTGCTTGGTGTCACCGAGCCCATGATGAACGGCATCGGCGGCGACCTTTTCGCGATCTACTGGGATTCAAAGACCGGCAAGCTCTACGGACTTAACTCCAGCGGATGGGCGCCCCAGGGCCTTACGGTCGATCACCTTAAATCCAAAGGCGCAACGTCCATGCCCGCGGACACGATCGACGCCGTTACGGTTCCGGGAGCTGTGGCCGGCTGGGACGCGCTGCATCACCGATTCGGCAAGCTCCCATGGAAAGATCTTTTTGCTTCCGCGATCTACTACGCTCAGTACGGATATCCCGTTCCCGAGTTCATTTCTGGATATTGGGAAGGAGCGCCCGAATCCTTTGCGCATGATCCCGAAGGTCAGCGCGTTTACCTGCCCGGTGGCAAGCCTCCGAAGCTCGGCGATGTCTTCCGCAATCCCGATCTGGCGCGCGCTCTCCGCCTCATCTCCGACTCCGGCTCGTCTGCCTTCTATAAAGGAGAAATCGCCAGCGCCATTCTCGCCACTTCCAAAGCCCTCAATGGAACCATGTCTGCCGCCGACCTGGCCGACTTCCAACCTGAGTGGGTCGAGCCCGTCTCTACCACCTATCGCGGATGGACCATCTACGAACTTCCGCCGAACGGTCAAGGAATGGCTGCGCTTGAAATGCTCAACATTATGGAAACTTCGCCGGCCTCTAGTGATGGCCCTCTGAGCGTTGCCGAGCTCCACAAGAAAATCGAAGCCATGAAGCTCGCCTACTCCGATCTTTATCGCTACGACGCTGATCCACGCTTCGCCAAAGTCCCCGTCAAAGGCCTGCTTTCGAAGTCCTACGCTCAGGAGAGGGCAAAGCAGATCAATCCGTCACAAGCCAACTGCGACGTGACGAATGGCACCCCGCCCACCAGCGACACAACCTACCTGACCGCTGTCGACAAGGATGGCAACATCGTTTCTCTGATCCAGAGCAATTACGAGCTGTTCGGTTCCGGCATCACCGTTCGCGGCATGGGTTTCGCACTTCAGAACCGTGGCGCACTCTTCTCACTTGATCCCGCTTCGCCCAACGTGCTCGCTCCTCACAAGCGTCCATTCCACACCATCATCCCCGCATTTATGGAACGCGGTGACCAGCACATCGGATTCGGCATTATGGGTGGCGCCAATCAACCCGTGGCCCATGCCCAGTTCGTCTCCGACATCGTCGATTACGGAATGAATCTGCAGGCCGCACTTGATGCTCCGCGCTTCACTGTCCATCCATCACGCGGATGCAACATCACTATCGAATCCCGCGTTCCTGCCGAAGTTCGCGATCGCCTCACGTCCATGCAGCACTTGCTCCAGGTGCAACGCGAATACTCAAGCGCCATGGGACGAGGCCAGGCCGTCATGCACGACTCTTCCAAAAACATCAACTATGCCGGATCCGATCCTCGCGCCGACGGCTCCGCCGAACCTGAACCGCCGCCCATGACAGCGCCCATGGCAGAGCCTCGGAAGAAATAGTTCCTTTCGAAACCGATTATCCAGGCGTTTGAACCTGACATTTCTAGCCGAAATCTGCTCATTGGGAAACTCCCTGACCCAATCCACAGGGTGTTTTCCGCTTATTAGGACAAGCAGGGAAACCACAACCTGCTGTCGATCCCCCGGACACGCTTCAAGGAGACACAATGAGAATTGCCAAATTAGCGATTGCCTTCGCCTGCCTGTTCACTCTTGCCCTCCCAGCCTTTGGGCAGCTTGCCGATGACGCCACCACTCGTGGCATCCCCGGCGTTCTAGATCCCCACACGGGCGTCTTCAAACTCGCTCCGACCCTCGCTCTCGGCGATGCTGACGCCATCGCAGCCGCAACAACGACGTTCAATGGCAAGTTCGTCGTTGCCTTCAACATCAATGTTCAATCCAACGTTCCGTCGACCTACAAGATTGGATGTCAGGTCAGCGCCACCGTCCTGGATGTGGGCAGCGGCAACACCATTCTGGAATCGGCGATGGTCGTCGCCACTCGTAGCGGCACGACCGCCACTTGTACCGTCACGATTCCTTATTCATGGGGATTGGCAAGCGCAGCTACCGACAAAGTTATGCTCAACTACCTGATCACGTCGCCTGTGATGGGAACAGCCACCACAGCTCTTCCGAGCCGAACGAGTTCTCAGGGCATTGGACAGATTGCTATTCCTGCCAATGGATCGACCACGAACAAATCTGTGAACGCGACGATTTAGCATCGCAAAACGAAAGCGGCAGCGAGACGGGACACAGGCCCGTCCACTGCCGCCTTAAACCTCTTCTTAACTGCGCTGGATTCCGCGAGCCCTGCAGGCGAACTAATTCTTCAGTCCCGCCTCTCCCAACATCTCCAAAAACTGTCGTTTAGTCCGCATGTCGGTCGATTGCGCCACCATCTTGCCTTCTCTATCGAATACAAAACTATGCGGGATTCCTTCCACCGCGAACTCCTGCGAAACCTTCCCGCCTGCGTCGAGCAACACTGGATAGCTGTACTTCTGCTGGTCGACAAATTTGCGGATCTTCGCCTCGTCATCGGCGGACACTGCTAAAACGACCAATCCTTTGTCCTTGAATTGTCCATACAAAGACTCAAGATCAGGCATTTCTTTCCGGCACGGCGGACACCACGTCGCCCAGAAATTCAGCAAAACCACCTTGCCGCGCAAATCATGCAGAGCCCATGCCTTGCCACTTAAATCGACCACCGAGAAATCCGCGTGCTGCCGCTTCTCGTCTTCCTCTTCGAACATCTTCATCGCCGCGAGATACTGTGGCGCTCCGAATGATGTTGTGACGTGCTCATAACGCACGAGTCGCGCCAGCTCGCGATAGGCATAGGCCGGACCATCTTTCTCATCCGGCTGAGGCTTCTCAGTTAGGGTAGCCGCCAGAGTGCTTGCGACTTCCTGCAGCGTTTCTTTTCCCAGATCGCCTTCCGTAGAAAGATTGGACAGTCCCTCGGCTAATCTCACTTTGTTATCCGCCGCAGGCAGCGCTCGTATCTTCTTGGCCAGATCTGTGGTTGTCTGCGGTCGCGCATCGTCCGGCAGTTTGCGCAATCCGCGCATCTCCTCGCGGATCGCCTGTTCCTGCGGAGTCCATACGATCTTCTCCTCTTGCGCAAAACACACGAGCGCGCCTGTTAAGACAACCATCCCCAACACGATCCTGATCCGATTGCTCATAGATATGTACCAACGCCGCTGACTACTGACTACTGACTCCTGCCTACTGCTTTTTTCTCGACTCCGGAGGCACCAGCCCCGCCACACGGTAATAGACAACCAGCTGTCCATAGTGCTCGCCGGAATGCTCGACGAGCCCATATGCCAAGTCCAATGTCGGCACGGTCCGGCCTCCTTCGGCTTCGACCACTGTCGCCATCATCCCGGCATCGCCCTTCTGCTTGATGAGCGCTGCCCCATCAGCAAATGACTTCTTCAGATACTCCACGACCTGCGCTTTCGTCTTGTAATGATCGCGTGCTTCATCGTCTTTCGGTTTTTTGCCCTGCGCCACATCCGTGAAGTAATCGTTCGATCCGGCCACGTGCAGCAACTGCTCCGCGAATGTTCTCTGCGCAGGCGTTGCCTTCATGTCGTACTTGTCCTCAGGAAAATCTTCTGCCATCGCAATGATTTTCCGTCCGATTTCATTCCATTGCGCCAGTGCTGCCTCAGAAGGGCTGAGCGCCTTTGCCGATGGCTTCGCATCCTGTGCGTACACACCAACCCCCAGCGTAACCAGCATCGCTGCGACCACAAGACTTTTGCTTTTCATCGTTCCTCCGATTATCGATACCGCGGGACGCCCATCTTACCTCTATCGATAAGAAGATGTCTCAAGCGACTCGACATGATTCTCCTGACAAAGACGCCATGTTGTGTTAATTCTGCAGCCTAAAGATAATGAGGCGTCATCCCGAACGCAGCTATTGGCCTGCCCTTTTCTGGGCGTCATCCCGAGCGCAGCGTTCTTCATCGCGGAGCGAGGGATCTCGCGCACAGCTTCGGTCGAACTAATTACATGAAACCAGGAACGCCCGTACACTCAACAGCAGCAATTCATGCGACGCTTCATCATCACCGGTGCTCCCGGAGCGGGTAAGACCGCTATCATCCGTCAGCTTGAACTCGACGGCTTCAGCGTGGTCGAAGAAGCCGCCACCGATCTGATCGGTGACTTGCAAGCCCAGGGCATATCTGAACCTTGGACCGACCCATCCTTTATTGATGCTGTCATCCGTCTCCAGAAAGAACGACAGACCCGCAGCTCGCACTTGCCGAATCAACTCCAGTTCCACGACCGCTCCGTTGTATGTACAGCCGCTCTCGCTGTCTATCTCGGATATCCGTTTTCTTCACTCTTAAGAGCTGAACTCGATCGCATCGAAAAAGAAGCCATCTTCGAACCGCAAGTATTCTTCATCCAAAACCTCGGCTTCATCGCGCCCACCGACGCTCGCCGCATCACGTTTGAAGAAAGCCTTCGTTTCGAAAAAATCCACGAAGATGTCTATCGCGACTTCGGCTTTAGCCTCGTAATCATCGCTCCCGAACCTGTAACCGAGCGCGTCAACGCCATCAAAGCAGCCATCGCGCAAACTCAGGGGCCTTCGCCGCCGATCTCAAAATCAACAAAACATAACGCTTGATTTCGCCGTTTCAATTTTCTGCGATACGCTAACTAAGCGACCAGTCCAACAACCTCGCGCATACTCTTCCATCCATGCCCACCGAACTCGGACACATCGAAGCCATCTTCCGCTATCCCGTGAAGTCCATGCGTGGCGAGCAACTCGAGAGCGCGCAACTCGGCTGGCACGGCCTCGACGGCGACCGACGGTTCGCACTTCGGCGCATGAACGATCAAGGTGGATTCCCGTATCTCACCGCCAGCAAGTTTCCCGGCCTCGTTTTGTTTACTCCCCACAATCAGAACGGGAACGAACAAGAACTCCCGACACATGTCCGCACACCCGACGGAAAAGACTTTCCCATCTTTGTGCCAGACTTGGCCGCCGAAATCGATCGCCGCCACGGCGCTCCCGTCGAGATGATGCAGTTCAAGAACGGCATCTTCGACGATGCGTGCATCTCCGTGATCGCCTCCGACACCATCCACGAAATTGGGCGACTCGCGGGACGCAACCTCGACATCAGACGGTTCCGCCCGAACATCGTCGTTCGCTTGCATAAATCCGGTGCTTTCAAGGAAGACAGCTGGCTAGGCGGCACACTTTCCTTCGGCGACTCCAGCGACGCTCCCGCTATCAGCGTCACCATGCGCGATGTCCGCTGCTCGATGGTGAATCTCGACCCCGACACCGCCGCCCCCGCGCCTGAAATCCTAAAGACAATCGTTCGCGTGAACGACAACAACGCTGGAATCTATGCCACTGTGACCCGGACAGGCCGCCTCAGCGTCGGACAGAAGATATTTCTCAATCGGTAGCATAGTTCGCCCTGGAACAGACCTGAAACGATGCTCATTCGCGAGCAGGCCAGTGTGCGTCATGTCACTGCAGTCGACTTCAGCTAGAACTAGCATTAACGGTGCAAGCACCGCGTTTGATGCGGCACTCCTGTTCAAGGGAGTTGAAGCATGCGCCCCACATCCGCAACATTCCAACAACTCCAAGTTACCACATTCAAAGCGCTCATCCTCCTCTTCTGCATAACACTCGCGGGATGTATCGGTGCCACACCTCTTCATCGCCGCACACGTAGCGCCCAAGGTGTCGAGCAGAATTTCACGCTTGAATCGACGCATGTCGGCCAGACCTCTCGAGCGGAGATCGAATCGACCCTCAAGCCGTTCGATGTCGGCCTGCAAAGCTCCCATTTTCTCATCGCGCGGTGGTCGGTATCGACGTGGGGTGCATGGGCCTTCGGGTGCGGAAACTATAACTGCGGCGGCACTGGAGGACGCATTTGGAACAAACGCAATTTGATCGTCGAGTTCGATAACGATAACCGTGTCAAAATCCTGGAGGAGTTTCCCGACTCTGAGTTGGTCGCCCGACTCTCGCGCGTGGCCCAAGCAGACGAAGCGTTAGATCTCTCAAATCCCGTTCAACTGAACGTGACCTACCTCAATCATGGCCCTGCAACGATTACTCTCACAGTAGATTCATTTCAGTTCGCGGAGGAAGGCAAAAACAAGAAGCCGTATAACTTCACCATCCCTCGCAACAAAATCACCAGCATCGGAACAAGTCACATCGGAATCACAGATGAGACCAACGTCACAGAAGTGATTCACTTCGCGGATGCGCCGAAAGTTGCTCACCGGCGCAGCAGTAAACGGTTGACGATCCAAATCACAATCCCGGACCTGGTCAAGTTATTGAAATTTATGCCACCCTCAACTCAGGACTCCCCCGCTCGTCCCCATTAGAGACCACGTTGTTCTATTTATTCGCGACCTCAACTTTCTCGCACACACAACCCCCAACCCACCGCTTACTTGCTCTTGCGCTTTCTCTTTTCCATCCCCACCATCTTTCCTGATGGCGGGTCTTTTTTGTTCAGCTTTACCGCCTCCAAAACCAACTTCTTCACCCCCGGCCTCCTCACATCGGCGACACTTCGCAGCTTGACATGACGCACGCCCTTCCCCGTTCCCTCCAGCAATTTCTCCGGATCTGGCAGCGCTGCACCCCGCATGAATGCAAACGTCACATGCTCTTTACCGACCATGAAGCAGCACAGCGGTCCGTTCGAATCGAATGACGGAATGCTCCACGGATTCACATACTCCTCAACTCCCTTCACCGCCTGCATGAGCGTCCGCACCGCCTTCGCGACGCCCTCGAACTCCCCCGACGTCTTCACATACTCATTGATCCATATCTGGGCTTGTTTCCCCTCAATCGTCGGCAT
>Ga0310811_10010859_pt1 | contig 11782 bp, 8 predicted proteins | sample YCmetagenome_FD_207642 | JGI IMG/M metagenome (GOLD analysis project Ga0310811, IMG submission 207642) | Soil microbial communities from experimental microcosm in Duke University, North Carolina, United States - YC | ecosystem: Engineered > Artificial ecosystem > Soil microcosm > Unclassified ...
ATCGGGCTGATGATCTTCGCCTATAGCTGCTTCATGAACACGACGATGTCGCCCGACTATGCCGGCGACCAGCTCTGGATACCAAACATCGTCCGCGCGATCGGCCAGGCCATGGTGCTGACGCCGCTGACCTCGGTGACGACAGGTGACATCGCGCCGCAAGATGCGGCCGCCGCTTCAGGCATCAGCAACATGTTTCGCAATCTCGGCGGCGCCATCGGCACGGCCGTGCTGGCGACCGTCATCACCAAGCGCGAGCAGTTTCATTCCAACATCATTGGCCAGTCGGTAACGCTCGGCCGTGAGGAAGTGCGCGACCGCATCGACACGATGACCCGCTATTTCATGGCTCATGGGATCCCCGATCCCACCGCAGCACATCAGCGGGCGATCGTCGCGCTCGGCAACGCCGTGAAGCATCAGGCGCTGGTGATGGGATTCAGCGACACTTTCGCTGTACTTGGTGTGGTGCTGGCGCTGGCCGCGATCGCGATCGTGTTTACGCGCAGGGTAAAAGGCGCCGGCGGCGCAGGCGCGCATTGACGTAAATTACGCCGGCTCCGGAACGTGAAGTCGAGAAGCCGCCGTGGTTGACCATATTTAACGCGATGTTCACCGTAACCGTGTCAACTCCGCAGGACAAATTAATTCCCAGGTAACTGATCTTTCTAACCTCACCTCCACGTCTCGCCTCTATCTTCAACCAGGGGGCGTCATGACAACAACTGCATCCAACGATACCGGCGAGCAGACGCAAGAGCAGTCCTGGGTACGGCGTGGGCCACTTCCCTGGTTGATCCTTTGCGGCCTCAGCCTGATTGCGGTGATCGCAATCGTGACCGCGATGATGGTCGACAATTACCGCAAACAGGCGCTCAAAAGCGAAGAAGCCAATCTCGAGAACACGGTTTCGATGCTGGCGCGCCATTTCGACCAGCAGCTGTCCGACTTCGTGGCCCCGCAAAGGCAGTTGGTCAACGAGGTCCGTTCAAAAGGAATAACCAATCCTGCCGAGTTTGCCGCCGAGATGGGCACCGCCGAGCAGCACGAGATGTTGTGCGCCCGCATCAGTAACACCTCCGACATCGCGGGACTCAACGTCTACGGCGCGGACGGCCAGCTGATCAACTCCTCGAAGATCTGGCCTGTACCGGCGATCAATGTTGCCGACCGCGATTACTTCAAGGCGCTGAAATCAGATACCGGCCCGCAGCCCTACCGGATGGAACAGCTCCAATCCCGCTTCTCGGGAAAATGGACGACCGCCGTCATCTACAGGATCAGCGGCCCCCATCACGAGTTTCTCGGCGTCGTCGCTCGCGGGCTTTATTCCGACGCTCTCGAAAGCTTCTTCGCTTCCGTGTCGCTCCGGAAAGATTCCGCCATTTCCATGTATTTGCGCGGCGCCATGCTGGCGCGCTTTCCTCATGTGGAAGGCCTGATAGGGACCAAGCTGAGCACGGCGCCGTTCTTTGCGCGGGCGCTTGCCCGGCAGGATCACTATACGACGACCATCACCAGCCCCGTCGACGGCAGGCGGCGGCTGATCGCATCACGTCAGCTGGAACATTTCCCGATCTCGGTGGCGGCGACGGCGACCGTACGCGCAACGCTCGCGCCTTGGCGCGAGCAGACCAGCTTTCTGGTTGGCGTCGCCGCGCTCTGCGTGCTGGTGATCGCCGCCATCGTCTCGCTCATGATCCGTCAGCTTTCGGCATTCCACGGCGCCGCACAGGAACGAATCCGCCTGGAAAAGCAGCGGCTCGACTTTGCGGTCAACAACATGTCGCAAGGCCTGCTGCTGTTCGATTCAATGGGTCGTCTTGCCGTCTGCAACGATCGCTACATCGAGATGTTCGATCTATCGCGGGAAATCGCCAAGCCCGGCTGTACCCTGAACGAGTTGCTCCGGCACCGCAAGGAAACCGGAACGTTCAAGGGAGACGTCGACGAACACTGTGCCAGATTTTTCAGGATGATCCGCGGCACCGTGGCCAAGAAGGTGCGGGATATCAGCGACGGCCGATCAATCGAATTCTGCCACAAGCCGACCTCCGATGGCGGCTGGGTGACGACTACCGAGGACATCACCGAGCGCCGGCAGTCGGAAAGCCGCATTGCGCATCTGGCGCATTACGATGCGCTGACCGATCTGCCGAACCGGACATTGTTCCGCGACCAGCTCGAGCTCGAATTGGGGGCCATCGAAGGCAGCGACGACAGCGTCGCCGTTCTCTACATCGATGTCGACGAATTCAAGAGCATCAACGATTCGCTTGGCCACGTCGTGGGCGATGCACTCTTGAAGTCGATCGCGGCGAGGCTGTCGGAATGCGCGAACCCTGATGGATTTGTCGCCCGTCTCGGCGGCGACGAATTTGCGGTCATCTGCGTCGATACCGATGAAAGCGGCGTCAGCGAATTGATCCGCAAGCTGCAGGCAGCTATCCGGGCGCCTTACGAATGTCTCGGCCATCGCCTGACGACGGATTCCAGCATCGGCATCGCGATCGCACCCAAGGACGGCGGCAGCCTCGACGAACTGCTGAAGAACGCCGACCTCGCGATGTATGCCGCGAAAGCCGGCGGCCGCAGGACGTACCGCTTCTTCGAGCCGTCGATGGAAGCGCGTATCAAGGAACGCGTTCAGCTTGAGGCCGATCTTCGCCAGGCGATTTCGGCCGGACAGCTGGAGGTGCACTATCAGCCGCTGGTCAGCCTCGGGAATAACGCCATCACCGGCTGCGAGGCCCTGGTACGCTGGCGTCATCCAACCCGCGGCTACATCTCACCCGCCGAGTTCATTCCGCTCGCGGAGGAGCGCGGCCTGATCGTCGAAATCGGCGAATGGGTGCTGAAGACCGCCTGCGCCGAGGCGGCGACCTGGCCTTGCGGCATCAAGGTCGCCGTCAACGTCTCACCGGTGCAATTCAGGAGCAGCACGCTCAGCCTGCACGTCATTTCGGCGCTGGCTGCCTCCGGCCTCGCTCCGCAACGGCTCGAGCTTGAAATCACCGAAGCGGTTCTCATCAGCGACGACGATACTGCCTTGAACATTCTTCATCAGCTTCGCTCGACGGGTGTGAGGATTGCCCTCGACGACTTCGGCACAGGCTATTCGTCGCTGAGCTACCTGCAGCGTTTTCCCTTCGACAAGATCAAGATCGATCGCTGTTTCGTCGACAACATCGACGAGACCGAGGCTTCTTCCTGCATCGTGCGTGCCGTCGTCAGCATCGCCAAGGCACGCAACATGACGACCACGGCAGAGGGCGTGGAAACCCATGGGCAGCAGGAACTGGTACGAAATCTCGGCTGCACGGAAATGCAGGGCTTTGTGTTCAGCGGCGCCAGACCCGCAACTGATATCGCAAGGCTGATCCACGGCCACGTCAGCGATACGCTGGTAGCCTAGACGGCTGAGTCCGCGATTGGCCTCATCCTTCGAGACGCCTGCGAATGCAGGCTCCTCAGGACGAGGGTCTAGACCCTCATGGTGAGGAGCGCACCCTTCGCGCGTCTCGAATCATGAGGCCGCGAAGATCGCCCGACGACTAGTGAAGCCCGTCGACCATCACTACTTCAAAATAAATTTGCGCACGGCTTTCGCAAAGCCTTCGTCCTCATTGCTGTCCGTGACCGCGGTAGCCTGCGACTTCACCTCGTCGCTGGCATTGCCCATGGCGATGGAAAGGCCGCTCTTGCGGAACATCAGCACATCGTTCGGCATGTCGCCGATGGTCGCGATCGCCTCGGGCGAAATATTCCGCAGCTTGGCCAGCGTCATCACCACCGCTCCCTTGTTGGCGTTGGGGTGGGTGACGTCGAGGTAATAGGGTTGCGAGCGCGCCGCGCTGGCCCGCTTGCCCAATTTTTCCTTCGCCGCCTTCTCGCAGGCTGCGACGCGGTCGAGATCGTCGGAGACGCCGACGATCTTCACGGCGTCCGAAAGATGCGCCTCGGTGAAGGACTCCACGACCTTGGCGTCGAACTTGACCGTCCACGTCTCCCGCGCCACATGCGGCGCCTTGGGGTCCCGGATCAACCAGTCTTTCTCGGTATAGACCCAGGCATCCAGCCCCTGATCGAGGATCAGCTGCAGCGTTTGCTTGGCCGCTTCCTTGTCGAGCAGATGGCTCTCGATGACGGACAGATCGGGATGGACGAACACGCCGCCATTGAAGCCTGCGATCGAGCCTTCCAGCTTCAGCGGCTCGATCAGCATGCTCATGCCGCGCGGCGGCCGTCCGCTGGTCAGCGCCAACACGACGCCGGCCTCGCACAATTCATGTGCGACGGCGATCGCCTGCTCGGTCAGTACCTTGTCCTGTGTCACCAGCGTGCCGTCGACATCAGCCAGCAGCAGCTTGATCTGTCGTTGTTCGCTCATCGTGTCCGATCCGTTTTTGCAGTTTCACCGAAGGGCTGGTCACGTCGCCAAGAACTTTTCGTTTTGACGCGTTTTCGAACCGGTTTCCACTTCGCTCGAAAACGCTTTAGGCAATCGCGACCGTGAAATCAGTCCCTTCCCAGCGATTTTGTTTCGGCCAGAAGATGGTGAAGCGAATAATGCCGTCATGCGTCGGATATATGATCGGCAGATCGCAATAATGCATGCCGATGCCGCTCGCGACGGTACGGCTGTCGGCCGCCGTCGTCCAGTTGTCGAGCGACCAGTGGATCAGCGCCTCCTCGAGAAATTCCAGCCGCAGCGTACGACCGGGTGCGATGCGCTCGACCTTCGCGGTGAGCTGCCAGACGATCGGCGCGGGGGGCGGCGCATTCTTGATGTAGCGGTTCACGGTCTGCGGCGGCATGTCGAAGACGGCGCCATCGCGCAGCGACCGCAACAGCTTGATATGCTCGGCATGCGCCCATACCAGCGGCATGGCGCTGCCGGAGGGGCGGCCAAGGAACAATTCGCGGCCGGAAATGTCCTCACTGTCCCAGATCTGTTCCGGAATCAGGCCGCCCGCACTTGCGGAAGCCTCCAGCGTGGCAAGCAGCCGCCGCGCCTCCTCCGGCCGGCCGGCCGCGAGTTCATAATGCGCCCGCTCGCCAGTCAATAATGGCCACAGCCGGCCGACGCCTGCGCCATCGAACGGCGCGCCGTCCTCATGCTCGCCATAGCCGTCATCATTGTAGCGATACCAATACGGTCCCGCGGGCAGTTCACGCCGTAGCAGCGCGTCGATCGCGGTTACGGTGTTGAGGATGCGCGGATCGTTCGCGGCGCGCAGGCCGAAGCGCACCAGCGCCAGCGCATCTGGGCTGATCAGGAGCCCGGCCTCGATGGCCTCGTTGCCGTCGGATCGGTTGCGAATGGGAATGAGCCCGTGCGACCGCGCATTGGCATCGCCGGATGAAAAGCCGATCCGCATGTAATAGCCATCGATCCCGAGCTTACGCGAGATCTCGGTGTCCCTGGCATAGGCCCAATCGTCGATCTGCTCGTTCCAGCTATCGGCGGTCTCAGCGAGGTAGCGGCCGATCGAGCTTCGACCCGCGACCTGCATCGCCTCGGCGGCGGCCAGAAGCGCTGCAATTTCCACCGCGATGGTGAAGGCGGAATAGCCGCTGTCCTCTTCCCAGCGATCCTGCTGGGTCACCGGCCCATTGCGCACGATATAGCCCGCCGCAGCCTGGATCATGCCCGCATAGCGTTCGCGTTCCTCGGGCGCGATGGCGCCGGCGCGCAGCAACATGTCATAGAGCAGGATCGGAAAGCCGGTTTCGTCGATCTGAATGCCGCGCCAATAAGGCCGCCCGTCAAGCCAGGAATTCTGCGCCCAATGTCCGTCCGCTTCCTGGGTCGCGGCGAGATAATCGAGCACCGCCTTGGCCGCCACCGTCGCCCCCGCCGCCAATTGTCCGCCCGCGGTCTCGACCAGGTCGCGCGGCCAGACCAGATGGTAGCCGCCGAGATCGTCATCGCTCTTGGAGAATCCCCACGGAATCGAAAGGCTGGCAATGACGGCACCGGATGGCTCGTCGCGATGCGTTGCAAGCACCGAGGTGCTGATACGGTAGCGATTGAGACCACTGGCGTCGCAGGGTTGATCGAGCGGCAAAAATTCGGCCTGCTTCTGCCGCCAGCCCTGGCAATAACGCTCCAGCGCCGTCTCTGGCTGCTGCAGGCTGAGCAGCGCGCGCAACGCCGCCTCCTCCGGCAATGATCCGAAGCCGATCGCGAGCACGGCACGGCCGTCCTGCGCCGCCAGATCGATCGTGCCGGAGAGGGCGACGTTACCGTTCTCCGCGCGCTGGAACTGGGGCTGCAACCCTTCGCCCCGCGACAGGCTCTGCCAGCCGTCGGAGATGCCGACATAGCCGGCCGAACGCGCCGACCACGGCACCGACGACGCTACCGCCAGCGCGTAGCCGTAGCGGCCTTTCGCGAACAGCATCTCCTGTCCCTTGAAGTCGCCGTACCACGCCGTGTTATCGGAACCGGCATTGATGAGATGGGGCGCCACCAGCGCGTGAAGCTTATAGTCGGACAGTTTGCCGATCAGCGCTTCGAAATGAATCAGCTGCAGCACCACCTCGCGCAAGGGATCGGAGAAAACGGTCTTCGAAATCCGGTAGCGGCCATCGATTGAAGTGTTGACCAGCCGGAACGCCGGCACACCGTGCTCGACCGTCTCGACGGTTTGCCGGGTGGCGCGCTTTTCTTCGGAGAAATAACCGTCGGCCGTAACGATGAAACCGAAATCGCGGATGCAGGCGCTGTCGAGCCGGGGCGCGTAGATTTCATTGAGAATGCCGTGGCTGATCGTGAACCAGATCCGGCTTTCCGCTCGCGCCGCCGTGCCCACCGCGCTCTTCGCGCTCGAAGTCCAGCGTGGCGGAATCCCGGGGGCTCCCGGCGGCACCGTGAAATCGGTCAAGGCTTGCTGTCCTTCTTGCTGGCCGGCCCTCGCCTGAACTCATGAACGCGGGCCATTTTGCGATCTAACCACAGCTCGATGCACCGGGGCCATGGCTGCGAAACCCAGGATTCCACAATATTGTGATAGGGTTATTGTGATGCTGTTCACATGAAGAAGCCCGGCCCGCTCCTATCTTTGCGCCATGTTCTTTCCCGCCTTTGTCAGGACAGGAGTAAAGGCCATGATCGGGACCTTGTGGACGTATAAGGAGATCGTGCTGGCCGTTTTCATCTTGGTGCTCGCCGGCACGGGTACGTTTCTTTCACTCTCATTGATCCGGCCGAAGCCATTCACGAGCGCTATCTTAACGGAATGGCAATGCACCAGGACCGCGGGAATTCTCACGGTCTGCACCAGGGAAAAGCCATCCAATGAAGCGAGGATCGCGCGTGACGATGTAAGAGCTGGCTTGGCGGCGGCTCGCTGAGTTCTCCAAGTTGTGATGAGCGGTTTACCGGCATATGCCGGCTCGGGGCCGGACTGGCCGAGAACGCAGCCGCTCGGCCGCTTTTTCTGTGAAACATTCGGGCCTCCTCTAGCGTTTCGCTAGAGTGAGAATCGCAGCATTATCCGGCTGGACCAGAGAACAGTGGCACGTCGTGGCGGCGAGCTTCCTTGGCTGGTCGCTGGACGCTTTCGATTACTTCCTTCTGGTGTTCGTGCTGAAGGATATTGCAGCAGAGTTCCACACCCAGATCGAGGACGTCACGATCGCCATCCTGCTGACGCTGGCAATGCGCCCGGTCGGCGCGTTCATTTTCGGCCGCGCCGCCGACCACTGGGGACGCCGGCCCACGCTGATGGTCAATATTCTGCTCTATTCCGCGCTCGAATTCGCCTCCGGCTTCGCTCCGAGCCTCACGGTGCTGATCGTATTGCGCGCGCTGTACGGCCTTGCAATGGGCGGCGAATGGGGCGTCGGGGCCTCGCTCACCATGGAGTCCATTCCGCCACATGCCCGCGGTTTCGTCTCGGGCCTGCTGCAATCCGGCTATCCAGCCGGATATTTCATGGCATCGATCGTCTACGGGCTGTTGTTTCCCTATATCGGCTGGCGCGGCATGTTCATGGTCGGCGTCATTCCGGCACTGCTTGTATTCTACATCCGCCGCACCGTGCCGGAGTCGCCGAGCTGGAATCGGCAAGCGGCGGTGGAGCGCGGCGGCACCGTCACGATATTGAAACAGCACTGGAAGCTCGGCATCTACGCCGTCGTGCTGATGACGGCGTTCAACTTCTTCAGCCACGGCACGCAGGACCTCTATCCGACCTTCCTGCAGGTGCAGCATAAGATGACGCCGCATATCGTCGGCATCATCGCGGTTGTCTACAATATCGGCGCGATCTGCGGCGGCATCCTGTTCGGCTCGTTGTCGGAACGTTTCGGCCGGCGGCGCTGCATCATCATCGCCACGCTGCTGAGCCTGCCCGTGATCCCGTTATGGGCGTTCTCAGCCACGCCGGTGATGCTCGCGGTCGGCGCGTTCCTGATGCAATTCGCCGTGCAAGGCGCCTGGGGCATCGTGCCGGTGCATCTCAACGAATTGTCGCCGGATGCGGCGCGCGGCACCTTCCCTGGATTCGTCTATCAGCTCGGCAACCTGCTTGCCTCGGTGAACGCAACGCTGCAGGCCATGATCGCCGCGCATTATGGCGGCGACTATGGCGTCGCGCTTGCCGTCGTCGCGGGCACGGTGGCGATCATCATCGCGGTGCTGACCGCGGCAGGCAGCGAAGCCAAGGGGGTCGTGTTCGCCGGCGCGAAGCCAGCGACGACTTGAGTCTTCACGGTCGTGTGGCACGGCCGAATGTGCGGCGACGGCGGCCCCGTCGTTCATGGCGTTTTCGAGCGAAGCGCTGCGCGGCAGATGCGATAGGCTGAACGCGCTTGTGAGGGTCCGAACGGGAACAGCGTCCAGCACCGGCCTGTTGATCCCAAAACACGGAGACAAGCCATGAATACCAAAGCATTGGCGATCGGTTGTGTCCTTCTCGCAGCGCTATTCTCGGCGGCCGCCGATGCTCGCGGCGGCGGCATGGGTGGTGGAATGGGTGGAATGCATGGCGGGCTCGGGATGGCGCATTCGTCCTCGATGGGCGGCGCTTTCGGCACCAGCCCTGCCGCGCCGGGGACCAACTCCCTGGGAACGGCGCTGTCTGGTGGCGGCAGCGGCATGGCCCAGCGCGGCGCCGCGCTTGGCACCGGCAGTCCCGCCGTTGACCGCGAGGACCGCAAGGCGGCGGCAATGGTAAATTCGATCTGCAGGGGCTGCTGAAAAACTCATCCACCCGAGAAGCCCGCCGTGGCTGGCTTCTCGAAGGACGGACCTCAGATCGGCGATCATGCTCTGATCAGTCGATCCGCAATCCGGCGGCCTTGACCACTTTCCCCCATTTGTCGGTCTCCGCCTGCATCATGGCGGTGAACTCTTCCGGAGTCTTGATCAGGGGATCACCACCGAGCTCGGCAAAGCGTTGCTTGATGTTCGGCTCGGTCAGGATCTCATTGATCTCGTGGTTCAGCCTGGCGACGACTTCCGGCGGCGTCTTCTTCGGCGCGCCCATGCCGAAGAGTGCGCTTGCCTCGTAGCCCGGTACGGTTTCCGCGATCGTCGGCACGTCAGGCAATTGCGGCGAGCGCTGCGCCGTCGTCACCGCGATCGCGCGCAAGGCGCCGGAGCGAATGTGCTGAATGATCGAGGGCATGTTGTCGAAGATCACCTGTACGCGATTGCCCAAGAGGTCCGTGATGGCCGGCGCCGCGCCACGATAGGCCACGTGGGTCATCTTGACCCCCGTCATCAGCATGAACATCTCGCCGGACAGATGCAGCGAGGTGCCATTGCCTGACGAGGCCATGTTGACCTTGCCGGGGTTGGCCTTCACGTATTCGATGAATTCGGCGACCGTCTTGGCCGGCACGCCTGGCGCGACCGTCATGATATTGGGCACCCTGCAGAATCCAGCAACGCCGCCGATATCGCGCATGAAATCGAATTCGAGATGGGCGTATAGCGTCGCGTTGATGTAGTTGGCCGGGTTGGTGAACAGCACCGTGTAACCGTCGGGGTTGGCGCTGACGACATATTCGGTGCCGATATTGTTGCCGGCGCCCGGCTTGTTCTCGATGACGAATTGCTGGCCGAGCCGCTCGGACAGCCGCTGACCGACGAGTCGCGCCAGAATGTCGGTGGCGCCGCCGGCGGCAAATCCGACCACGAAGTGTACCGGCCGGTCGGGATAGTCGAGCGCAAATGCGCCGCGGGTCGACAAGGCCAAAGCCGAGAAGCCCGTCGTCATCATACCCATTGCGGCACGTCGTGAAATCATTTCATTTCTCCCTCACCATCGCTTTTCCGCGACAGATATCATTGTAATTGAATTGACACGCGCGGGCGTTGTAACAAACAAAGCCTGATCCAGCCAGTGCAGCACATGCGGAGCGGGCTGCGACGAACGGGTAAGCGAAGGGGTTAGGCCATGTCGATCAAAGTCAACGCGCTCGACCATCTCGTGATCAATGTCTCCGACGTTGCTCGTTCAGCCGAATGGTACAGCAAGATCCTTGGCATGCAGATCCAGGTGTTCGACCCTGGTCAAGGCAAGGCGCCGCGAACTTCGCTGCTGTTCGGCAATCAGAAAATCAACGTCAGGCCGCGCGACGCCGACAAGGTGGAATGGTTCACGGCCGATCACGAGGCCGCCGGCAGCGACGATCTCTGCTTTCTCACGGAAAGCACGCCGGACCAGGTCGTTGCGCATCTGAAAGCGCACGGCGTTGCAATCGAGGAAGGGCCGGTCGCCAAGCAAGGCGCCCGCGGCACCCTGCGCTCGGTCTACTGCCGCGATCCCGACGGCAGCCTGATCGAGATTTCCTCATATGAAGGCGGCACGCACTGACGCCGACCACTCCCCGCAACGGGGAGGAAGTCTTGCCTCACGCTACAGCGTCACCGTCGAGACGGGATCATGCAAGTCCACTGATCAATAGGACGAGCCCATCGCAACCGGACGGAACGCCTGCAGCAGCGCCTGGTCGAGCTTGCCACCCATCTGTTCCATGATGGCAAACGCCTTGCTGTGCGTGAACGGCAGCCGATAGGCCCGGTTCTCGACCAGCGCCGCATAGACGTCCACAATGGTCGTAAGGCGCACGATATCGCTGATCTGATCGGCGGATAGCCCATCGGGATAGCCGGTGCCGTCAAGGAGTTCATGATGATGCAGGACCACGTCCAGCATTTCGAGCGGAAAACCACCCTGCACGGCAAGCGCATCATAACCGAGGCGCGGATGCTTGCGGATCACCTGCATTTCCTCGTCGTTCAGCTTGCCGGGCTTGTCCAGGATATCGATGGAAACGAAGGCCTTGCCAACGTCGTGCAGCAGCGCGGCGCGCGCCAGGCGGCGCTGGTCGTCCTCGCGCATGCCGAGATGCTGGGCGAAGGCAACCGCAAAGCCGGTGACGAACAGACAATGGCGATAGCTAGCGCTGTGATGGCAGCCGACGACGGTCAACCATTCCCGCAGCGAGGAATGCTTGATCGCCTTGATGATCTTGCCCTCGGCCTCGATGATATCGTCGAACGTCAGTGGCACGCCCGCCGGCAGCTTCTGGAAAATCTTGACCATCACCTTGTGGGCCGCGGCGACGCCGATGTTCAGGGTCTTGCCGCGATCGGAGGTGTCGTAGACCGTGTCGTCGGGGAAGGCCGCGCGGATGCGCTGCAGGATTCCTTCCGCATTGAACGGCCTTGCGATCGTGTCGGTCGCGCCCAGCGCCCAGGCCTGCATCGAGCCATGATGCAGCGCGTCGGCTAGAACAAACAGGCGCGGCACTGAACTATAGG
>Ga0310811_10010860_pt1 | contig 11782 bp, 9 predicted proteins | sample YCmetagenome_FD_207642 | JGI IMG/M metagenome (GOLD analysis project Ga0310811, IMG submission 207642) | Soil microbial communities from experimental microcosm in Duke University, North Carolina, United States - YC | ecosystem: Engineered > Artificial ecosystem > Soil microcosm > Unclassified ...
AAATATGCAATTATTTATAATATGTATTTTTGGGCTTTTTTGGCTGTTTTTGGCACTTTTCGGGGTGTTTTTGAAATTTTGAGATAATATGTATATTAAATATGATATATCGGATAGCGTCCCCAGGCCAACTTATCGATCCCTACCAGGATAAATCTCCAAAGCCTTTTCCAGGCAATCCATCGCTTTATTCAACGCCGCCGTATTCAGAACATAAGCCAGACGGATCTCTTTTTTGCCCAATCCCTTCGTTCCATAGAACCCGCCGGCAGGAGCCAGCATCACCGTTTGATTCTCGTATGAAAAACTTTCTAATATCCACTGGCAAAATACATCCGAATCGTCCACGGGAAGACTGGCCATGGCATAAAACGCTCCCCCCGGATTGGGACAAAATACCCCAGCTATATTATTGAGCCGGCTGACCAGCACATCCCTCCTCCTCAAATACTCCGATCGGGTCGCATCGAAATAATCTGCCGGCAGCTCCGTAGCCGCCTCCCCCAGGATCTGTGCAAACGAAGGGGGGCTCAGCCTTGCCTGGGCAAATTTCAGGACCGTGTCCAGCACCGCCTGATTACGGGTCACCAGGGCGCCGATACGGCCTCCGCAGGCACTATAACGCTTGGAGATGGTATCCATTAAGATCACCCGGTCTTCCACTCCTTTCAGGTTCATCGCAGACGTGTGCACGCCGCTGTAGCAGAAGTCCCGGTATGCCTCGTCGGAAAAGAGATACAGATCATGTTTGAGGATGAGCTGCCGCAGCGTCTCCATTTCCTCCGCACTGTATAAATACCCCGTGGGGTTATTCGGATTGCAGATCATAATACCCTTGGTGCGGGGAGTGATCAGCTTCTCAAATTCTGCTACCGGGGGAAGGGCAAAACCGGTCCCGATATAAGAGGTGAGGGGTTTTACCACGACATTGGCTGCCACGGCAAACCCATTGTAGTTAGCATAGAAAGGTTCGGGTATGATGACCTCATCGCCGGCATCCAGACAGCTCATGAAAGCAAATAAGATCGCTTCCGAACCGCCCGTGGTGATAATGATCTGCTGGTAGTCAACATTGATACCCGCCCTTTTATAATAGTCGGCCAGTTTCCGCCGGTAGCTTTCATTGCCGGCGCTATGACTATACTCCAATACCTTAAAATCGAAGTTACGTACGGCATCCAGCGCCATCTTGGGCGTTTCGATATCGGGCTGACCAATATTGAGATGATATACTTTGATACCCTTTTTCTTGGCGGCCTCGGCATAAGGCACGAGCTTCCGGATGGGAGATGCCGGCATTTGCTGCCCGCGGTGGCTGATTGTTAACATTCGGCAAAAATACAAATCCCCTTGGTTTTAAACCAAGGGGATTGTTATATCTTAAGTCGCTTGAAAAAAAACTATTTGCCTGACTTCGTAGACTTGGCAGCTTCATATTTGGTATAAGCGTCCACCGTCAGCACCTCACCCGTAATCTTTAATTGAACGGGCAGATCGATACCTGCGACCTTTACCGTGATGCTCTTGTTAAAAGGCCCGGCAGTTGCGGCATTAAAACCGGCCGTGATCTTGTTGTCCTTACCTTTTGGAATGGCTCCTTCCGGTTTTACAGGAGTCGTACATCCGCAAGAGGGAGTGGCGGATTCAATGATCACAGGCGCATCGCTGGTATTCGTGAACATAAAATCATGCGTTACAGGGGCGCCTTGTTTGATCTTTCCGAAATCATAAGACAATTCCTTGAATTTAATAACATCTTCTGCTTTCTTTTGTGTGGCTTGCTGAGCGAATAAGGTCGCCGTCAGCATAAACGTACCGGCTAATAAGAATAGTTTCTTCATGTTGTTATCAGTTTATTTGTTTTAGTAATTGTATGGACGGATTTTCCGGTGCCGAGGTCAGCGGTGTCTTGTATACTTCGCCGGAAATGGTAAGCGTCTTTGTTTGATTCGTATTATAAATAATTGTTACGGTCTTTGTAAACGGGCCCTCTGCATAAGCATTATAACCAACTTTGATCTTTGCCGTCGCTCCCGGTTCGATGGCGTCCCTGCTCCACTCCGGAGTAGTGCAGCCACAGGATGCCTGTACATTGTCGAGCTTCAGCGCGGTAGGACCATTATTCACAATTTCAAAAACATATACAGCAGGTCTTCCCTGGGGGATCTTACCGAAACTATGGCTGTTCTCTTTCAAAGTAAGTAAATCCGCCGGTTTGGTAAGTGCTACCCCATAGTTATTCACAGTCTGTGCTTTGACTGAAATAATGGTGATAAAAAGACTGACAAGAATTGCTGTTTTTTTCATAGTTTGGCCTTGGTAAGTATGATAAAATTACGTACTTAACGCCAGTTTTGCCAATAAATTATCGGGGTATTTTATTTTTTTAACAATCAATGGGATAGCCACTGTGGGTTAGGCGGGATAATACTATTTTTGTTATATGGAGAACTTTTTTTCTAGCGAAATAATTGACCAGGAAAAATTATCCTTTGATAAATTCCGGGAAGAAGTATTAAAGGATTACCGGACCGCCTGCGAAAGCCGGGAGGCCAGCCTGCTGGGAAGGAAAGAGGTATTGACGGGCAAGGCTAAATTCGGCATATTCGGAGATGGAAAAGAAGTCCCCCAGGTGGCTATGGCCAAATTTTTCAGGCCGGGTGATTTTTATGCCGGCTATTACCGGGACCAGACCTTCGCTTTCGCTACCGGCGCCGCTACTATCGAAGAGTTCTTTTCTCAACTATATGCCGACCCGGATATTAACCATGATCCGCATAGCTCAGGCAGGAACATGAATTCCCATTTTGCCACCCCATTTATAGATGCAGACGGAGAGACGCTGGACCTGGTGAACCGGAAAAACCTTACGGCCGGCCTGGCGCCCACCGCAGCCCAGATGCCCAAGGCCCTGGGGCTGGCCTATGCCTCCAAAGCCTTCCGGGAAGTGGAGGTGCTAAAGCCTTTTACCGATTTATCCAATAACGGAAATGAAGTGTGCTTCTGCACCATCGGAGATGCCTCCACCAGCGAAGGGCATTTTTGGGAGACCGTAAATGCTGCCGGTGTCCTGCAGATACCGCTCGCCATTTTTGTCTGGGATGATGGCTACGGCATTTCGGTGCCCCGTAAATACCAGACAACCAAGGGCTCGATATCGGAGGCGCTGAAAGGCTTCCAAAAGAAAGAAGGGACCAACGGGATCGAGATCTTCCGGGTAAAAGCCTGGGATTATGCGGGCATGTGCGAAGCTTTCGAAGCAGGTATCCGGGCCATCCGCCTCACGCATACTCCCGTACTCTTTCATGTTGAGGAAGTGACCCAACCGCAGGGGCATTCGACTTCAGGTAGCCATGAGCGGTACAAGTCTTCCGAACGCCTCGAATGGGAAAGGGAATGGGATGGCATCAAAAAGATGAAGGAGTGGATCATCGACAATACGCTGGCGGGTGAAGAAGAGCTGAATGTGATAGAGTTGGAGTCTAAGGAATTTATCCGCAGCAGCCGCAACCAGGCCTGGGAAAAATATCAGGCTCCCCTCAAAATACAGGTTACCCGTTCGGTAGAACTCATCCGGGAAATAGCCGGTCAGCTGCCGGATCAGGCGGCCGAATTACAGGCGATTGCCACGGAATTAGCCGGCAACCGGGAGCCGGGCCGTAAAGAAGTGCTGAAGGCCCTTCACCAGGCCATGGGCCTGGCAGGAGGGGATAGCCCGGTTACTCATAATATCCGGGAGTATTACCAGGGGTTGAAAAAAGAAAATGCTGCGCTGTATAATACGCATTTATACCATGAAGGGGCCCGGAATATCCAACGGGTGCAGGAAGTGAAGCCCATCTATCCGGAAAATGCTCCCCTGATCAATGGATATGAAGTCCTGAATAAATATTTCGATGAGCTCTTCGCACACAATCCCAAAGTATTGGCCTTTGGCGAAGACCTGGGCAAGATAGGGGATGTCAACCAGGGGTTTGCCGGACTTCAGGCGCGGCATGGCGCCGACCGGATCTTCGACACGGGTATTCGCGAACTGACCATCATGGGGCAGGGGATCGGTATGGCCTTCCGGGGCCTGCGTCCTATCGCCGAAATTCAATACATCGATTACATGCTGTATGGACTGGAGCCCCTCAGTGACGACCTGGCCTCCCTTCAATACCGTACGGCCGGCAAACAAACGGCTCCTCTCATCGTACGCACCCGGGGACATCGGCTGGAAGGGATCTGGCATAGCGGGTCGCCAATGGGTACGCTCATCCATTCCTTACGGGGTCTCCACATTTGTGTCCCCCGGAATATGGTGCAGGCCGCCGGAATGTATAACACCCTGCTACAGGGAGCAGATCCGGCCCTGATGATCGAATGCCTGAATGGCTACCGCCTGAAAGAACAGTTGCCCTCCAACCTCCTGGAATTTTATGTACCGTTGGGTATACCCGAGGTCATCCGGGAAGGAGAGGACATTACCATCGTCAGCTATGGCTCGACTTTACGCATCGTAGAGGAAGCCGCTCTTGCCCTGGAAGCATCAGGCATCAGCTGCGAAATAGTGGATGTGCAGACCTTACTGCCTTTTGACCTTCATCACAAAATCCTCGAATCCCTCAAAAAGACCAACCGCATCCTTATCGTAGATGAAGATGTGCCCGGCGGCGCAGCAGGATATATCTTTAACAAGGTAATGGAAGAGCAGGGGGGGTATAAATGGCTGGACTCCTCTCCGAGAACTATCACGGCCCAGGCTCATCGGCCGGCTTATGCCAGCGATGGGGATTATTTCAGCAAACCGAATGCTGAACAGATCATGGACGTGGTGCGGGAAATGATGGCGGAGTAGGCGTTGGCAGCCAACAGGACTCCGCCTTGCCAAACCATTGATAACGATGGCGGGCGACATAATCATAAATGAAGTCCCGGAGCGGCCGGGGTACTATCCAAAAAACAGTCAGCAAGGGCCAGCCGCCCTTTAACTTTTTCACGACTTGTAAGGCAGCGGAAGATCGCGTGTAGGCCCTATCCTTTTCCACCAGGACAAAGGAGTCCGTCTGTCCACCGGATAATCCATATTTTTTCAGAAGCGCCTGTCCCACAGGACTTTGCAGAGAAGCGAACCGGAATACTCCTTTCTTATCCCGCGGCAGGACAAACTGAACGCTGCGATGACAGAGATTACAGACGCCATCGAACAGAATGATGGGGCCGGGGCCCGGCTCGTCAGTGGGACCGACCATTGGCTGGCCTGTACTTGATGAAGCAGCCTGATTGGGTGAAGGCCCGGTAGACCGGGATGGTTCAGGCTGGTCCAAAGGGATGTTATTTTAAATTGTGAAAGACTTTCTGAACGTCCTCGTCCTGCTCCAGCTTGTCCACCAGTTTCAACACGTCCTGTGCCTGGTCTTCCGGCAGTTCGACGGTGCTGGTGGGGATCCATTCCAACTCCGAACTGATAGGGGTAATGCCTTTCTCTTCCAGGGCCTTCTGCATATTGCCAAAGTCGGCGAATGCCGCCCGCAAAACGATCACCGGCACATCATTTTCACCCGTGCCTTCGCCCAGTTCTTCCAGGCCATGATCGATCAGCTCCAACTCCAGCTCATCCATATCCAACCCCTCGGGCTTCAGCTTGAATACCCCCATTTTCTTGAACTGGAAGCTGACGCTGCCGCTATTGCCCAGGGTGCCATTACCCTTGTTGAAATGGGATTTTACATTCGCCACGGTCCTTACATGGTTGTCGGTGGCCGTTTCAACCAGCAACGCTACCCCATGCGGGCCATATCCTTCATAGAGGATCTCGTCATAGTTGGTCATGTCCTTGCCCTGTGCACGCTTGATGGCGGCTTCCACCCGGTCCTTGGGCATATTGACGCTCTTGGCATTCTGGAAGCAGCGACGCAGGGCGGGATTGGTAGCAGGGTCGGGACCGCCGGCCTTTACGGCAATGGCTATTTCTTTCCCGATGCGGGTGAATTGCTTGGCCATCCGGTCCCAGCGGGCAAACATAGTATGCTTACGTACTTCGAAAATGCGACCCATATATTCAGTTTATCTCGTTAAATAATGTCTTCAATCGACTCCTGACAGCCTGCTGCCAGGGCAGCAGGGGTATCGGGGGTGCAAAAATAGCTCAAGGGACGCTGTTCTCAAAACAAAAAACCGCTCGCCACCCGGCGAACGGTTCACTAATATATAAAATTCTTATCAGCCTTTGAGCTTGCTATTGTTCTTGCTGTAGCCAAAATATACCATCAACCCGATGATCATCCAGATAAAAGCGGTCAATAAAGTAGTGGAATCCAGGGAAACGATCATAGCAGTACAAACGAGGATCCCTAAGATAGGCACCAGGGGAACCAGGGGCGTCTTAAAGGGACGGGGACGGCCCGGATCGTTACGGCGCAGGATCCATACACCCACACAGACCAGCACAAAGGCGAAAAGGGTCCCGATACTGGTCAGGTCCCCGGCCACGCTGCCTGGCACAAAGGCGGCAAACAGGCCGACGAATACGAAAAGGATCATATTCGACTTGTAAGGGGTGCGGAATTTGGGGTGAAGGGCACAGAACACTTTCGGCAAAAGGCCGTCCGTAGCCATGGTGTAGAATACCCGGCTCTGGCCCAATAGCATCACCAATATCACGGAAGAGAACCCTGCCAGGATACCGATGGTCACCAGGGAGGATAGCCAGCCATAACCATGCATATAAGTGTCGATCGCATAGGCTACGGAAGCTTCTTTCCCTGCCTTTACAAAGTCCGTATAGGGCGCAACGCCGGTGAGCACATAGGAGAACAGCACATATAACAGGGTGCAGATCACCAGGGAACCGAGGATCCCGATAGGCATGTCCTTGCTGGGATTTTTGGCTTCCTGGGCGGCTGTGGAAACGGCATCAAAGCCGATAAAGGCAAAGAATACGATGGCGGCTCCTGTCAGTACACCTCCCCATCCGTGCCGGAAAAAGGTAGTATAACTATAAAAAGTACCATCCCGAAGCTGAGCCGGGGGCGCATCCGCGGGGATCAGATAAGGATGGTGGTTGCCCGGATTGATAAATTGCCAACCTACGGCAATGAATACCAGAACGATAGTTACCTTTATAAATACGATAACAGCGTTGACTTTGGCAGATTCCGAAGTTCCTTTTATCAATAACAGGGATAATAGCAAAAGGATAATCAGAGCCGGAGCGTTGATGTAACCCTGATGCATCACTCCGCCAGCGTCCAGCGCCTTTTCAAAAGGTGAATGCGACCATTCGAAGGGAATGCTACCCCCCACCAGCTTGTTTAAGAACTCACTCCAGGCAATGGATACAGTAGCTGCCCCCAGGGCATATTCCAGGATGAGGGCCCAGCCGATGATCCAGGCGATCAATTCCCCCATCGTAGCGTAGGCGTAAGTATAAGCGCTGCCTGCAATAGGGATCATGGAGGCAAATTCAGCGTAGCAAAGACCGGCAAAAGCGCAGCCCACTGCCGCAACGATAAAAGAGATGGTTACAGCCGAACCTGCATGCTCGCCCGCTGCAGCGGCTGTTCGTACAAACAGACCGGCGCCAATAATGGCGCCGATGCCCAGGGCGATAAGGCTTCCCGCACCCAGGGTCCTTTTCAGTCCCTTTTCCGAATCCCCCGCCTGTGACATGAGGGCATCGAGTGATTTCTTTCTGAATAGACTCATACTAAGCTTGTTTTGATAAATGAGGTATAATTAGGTGTGTGTGACGACGAAAGCCGAAAATAAACAAATATTTAATACTCGAATGCCAATTCTTTAAGCCTGTACACTAATATTTGGCTTTAAAATTTTTGCCAAGTCAGGATTTTTCGATTTTTTGCATACTTATGCGAAAGATTGGCCTTACAGGATGGATTATGATTGCCATGGTGACAGGGGTCATCGTTGGTTTGTGGGTACATTATAACGGTACGGTACAACAAAAAGATAGTTTTTCCGGTGGGATTTCCGTTGTCACCGACATTTTCCTGCGTCTCATCAAGATGATCATCGCCCCCCTGGTATTTTCCACGCTGGTGGTCGGTATCGCCAAACTGGGAGACGTCAAGGCCGTAGGTCGCATCGGGGGAAAAACCTTACTCTGGTTTATGGGAGCTACGCTGCTGTCCCTGCTGCTGGGACTGGTCATCATGAACAGCCTGGCCCTGGGAGAGGAGCTCAACCTCCCCCTGCCCTCCTCCAATGCCAGCACGGGCCTGGATCAGTCTACCATCACTTTCAAGGGTTTTATCACCCATGTCTTTCCCCGAAGTATATTCGAGGCGCTGGCAGGTAATGAAATTTTGCAGATCGTCGTCTTTGCCGTCTTCTTCGGAATTGCCACCGCCTCCATCGGCGAGCAGGGGAAAATTGTTATTAAAGGCCTGGATGCCGTTGCCCACGTCGTCCTCCGGGTAACCGGTTATGTGATGTACTTCGCGCCGGTGGCCGCCTTCGCCGCCATCGCTTCCGTACTGGCCCTAAAAGGTCCGGAATTACTGGTGACCTATGGCAAGTTCATTATCAGCTTTTATTTAAGTATTCTGGGACTATGGTTGATATTACTGTTAATCGCTTCTATATTTGTAGGCAGAAGAGTGATCGAGCTGGCTATCAGCGTGAAAGACATGATCTTACTGGCTTTTAGCACGGCCAGTTCGGAAGCTGCCTTTCCCAGGCTGATCCAGGAGCTGGAGAATTTCGGATGTCCTCCCAAGATCGTCAGCTTCGTATTGCCCCTGGGGTATTCTTTTAACCTGGATGGCAGCATGCTGTATATGACCTTTGCCTCTTTATTCATCGCACAGGCTTATGGGGTGCAACTGACGCTGGGACAAGAAATATCCATGCTGCTCGTTTTAATGCTGACCAGTAAAGGTATTGCGGGGGTGCCGAGGGCGGCCCTGGTGGTGATCGCAGGCACTTTGTCCCTGTACAATATACCACAGCAGGGTTTGTTGCTGCTGCTGGGAATAGACCAGATCCTGGACATGGCGAGGAGCGCCACCAACGTATTAGGAAATAGCATTGCTGCCGTGGTGGTGAGTAAATGGGAGGGTGAATTAGGGGAGGCCGCGGTACATATAAAATAAGGACCTTTTTATGATCGATCTACTAGCTATAACCTTGAAAGACCTGCTTAACCCCGACTTCTACATCAATAACGGCGGCTTATGGGTTCTTTTGTTCATCGTATTTGCCGAGACAGGGCTGATGTTCGGCTTCTTCCTTCCCGGGGACAGCTTATTATTCGTGGCGGGCATTTATAGCCAGAAACTGGTAGGCAGCCTGATGCCGGGCGGCACGGGCAGCGATATCCTGGACCTGTTGATCTTATTCGTATTGGTATCGGTCTGCGGCATCGTCGGGAACTGGCTGGGATATTGGTTTGGCCGGAAGAGTGGCCCCTTCCTTTTTCACCGGAAAGACAGCTTCTTCTTCAAACAGAAGTATTTGTACCAGGCCAAGGAATTCTATGACAAACATGGCGGCCAGGCCATTGTCTTTGCCCGATTCCTGCCTATCATCCGAACCTTTGCTCCCATTGTCGCAGGCATCGTAGCGATGGACAGGAAAAAATTCATGTCCTATAATATCGTCGGCTGTCTGGCCTGGGTGTTTATCATGCTGTTTGCCGGCCATTACCTGGACAAGCTTTTCCTGATGAAATTCGGGTTCGACCTGAAGAAACACCTGGAGGTCATTGTCATCGGTATCGTAGTGATCACCACTTTCCCCGTGATCTATAAATTATTCTTCGGCAGAAAAAATCCTGCTCCCAAAGAAGACCCCTATAAAAAATCATAAGTCCGTATGGAACAGAAAAAACACTCTCTCTTCAATCTTGCTGTAATAGTAGGCGCCCTTGGTTATTTTGTGGATGTATACGACCTTTTACTTTTTAGTATCATAAGGATCCCTTCTTTAAAATCCCTTGGCCTCAGCGCAAGCGATATAGACAAGCAGGGATCGGATATCCTTGGTATCCAGATGATCGGGCTGTTGCTCGGCGGGATCCTTTGGGGAGTACTGGGGGATAAGAAAGGCAGGCTGAGAGTGCTGTTCGCATCCATCATCCTCTATTCATTGGGCAGCATAGCGAATGGTTTCGTGCATACCGTAGGGCAATATGCCGCCGTGCGCTTTATTACCGGGCTGGGCCTGGCCGGCGAATTAGGAGCAGGCATTACTCTTGTCAGCGAATTGATGCCCAAAGAGCGAAGAGGACTTGCTACCTCCCTGGTGGCAGGTATCGGGCTCAGCGGGGCCGTATTCGCTTATTTCATACGGGTATGGCTGGTTGGCGCAGACGGAGAAGGGTGGCGCACCTGTTATTTCATCGGGGGCGGTCTGGGCTTCCTGCTGCTGTTCCTACGGATCGGCGTGCTGGAATCGGGGATGTATAAGAATATCGAACAAAGTAATGTACGAAAAGGGGATTTTTTCATGTTGTTCACCAATGGCAAACGGCTCAAGAAATACCTTACAGCTATCCTCATCGCTCTGCCCAACTGGTATGTCATTGGCATCCTCATCACCTTCTCGAATAAGTTCTCTTCCCTGATGAATGTGAAAGGCACCGTCGATCCGGGCAAGGGTATTATGGTGGCCTATGCGGCTATCTCCGTTGGGGATATCGTTATCGGATTCATCAGCCAGGGACTGAAAAGCCGGAAAAAATCTCTCTGGCTCTTCCATATTATTACAGCCATCGCGGTGATAGCCTATTTTAACCTGCAGGGACAAACGTCTACCGCCGTCTATTGGGTCTGCCTTTTCCTGGGCCTGGGCACGGGCTTCTGGGCAATGTTTGTCACCATGGCTGCCGAACAGTTCGGTACCAATATCCGGGCTACCGTCGCTACCACGGTACCGAATATGGCAAGAGGGTCGCTCACGCTGGTATTATTGCTGTTCACCAAATTACAACCCTCTCAGGGATACTTCCGGAGCGGTTGGATCACCGGCATCATCGTTTTCATTATTGCCTTTATCGCCCTGGCTATGACGGAAGAGACTTTTGGAAAAGACCTGAATTATATCGAGCAACCCTGATATGAAATTTCTCGTCATACGCTTCAGCTCCATCGGGGATATCGTGCTGACCACTCCTGTGGTCCGCTGTCTGAAGAAGCAAATAGCTACCGCTGAAGTGCATTATCTGACCAAGTCTTCTTTCCGGCCTATCCTGGAAGCCAATCCTTACATCGACCGGTTGCATTTCCTGCAGGATGACTGGGACAGGATGATCACGGAATTGCAGAAAGAGGATTTCGACTATGTGATCGATCTGCATCATAATCTCCGGACCCTAAAAGTGAAGCGGGCCCTGGGAAAACAAGCCTTCTCCTTTAATAAGCTCAACATAGAGAAATGGTGGTACACCAATTTTAAATGGAACAGGATGCCGCCTGTGCACATCGTAGACCGCTACCTGGACACGGTGAGCTCCTTTGGCGTTAAGAATGATGGGGCCGGACTGGACTATTTTATTCCTCCGGCAGACGAAGTAAAACCCCATGATATCCCCACTTCGCACCAGGCGGGATTTGTCGGTCTGGTCCTCGGCGCCGCCCTGGCTACCAAAAAGCTGCCCCTTCACAAGCTGAAGGAGATCTGCTCCTTGTCCCGGCATCCCCTCATCCTGCTTGGCGGCCCCGAGGATGCGGAAGTTGCCGCCGAACTGGCGGCTATCGATCCTATCCGGATCTACAATGCCTGCGGGAAATTCAATCTGAATGAATCCGCCGACCTGGTAAGGCGGGCCAAACTCATC
>Ga0310811_10010862_pt1 | contig 11781 bp, 13 predicted proteins | sample YCmetagenome_FD_207642 | JGI IMG/M metagenome (GOLD analysis project Ga0310811, IMG submission 207642) | Soil microbial communities from experimental microcosm in Duke University, North Carolina, United States - YC | ecosystem: Engineered > Artificial ecosystem > Soil microcosm > Unclassified ...
GTCCCTTTGAAGTACTGTGCAGGATTCTCCAGAGATAATTGGCCAACCAGCTTTGGTCATTGTGTACATATATTGAGACCAGCATCTCACACATTTGTAGTTATTTGACCAACCAGTCTTTGGTCCACGTATATTGCCTAGATGGTTTATCCTAGGCAAAGTTTCATCAGTTATTTGACCAACCAGTCTTTGGTCCATGCATATTGCCTAGACGGTTTATCCTAGGCAAAGTTTCATTAGTTATTTGGCCAACCAGTCTTTGGTCCACGCATATTGCCTAGACGGTTTATCCTAGGTAAAGTTTTATCAGTTATTTGACCAACCAGTCTTTTGGTCCACATATTCTGTCTAGTCGGATTATCCTAGACAAAGTTTATAGGTTTTATTAAAACACACAAAAGCTCCAGCTAAGTTAATCAATTGATTGGTTTAGTGAGCCTCCCAAGAACTCACACATTATCTACCACGAAAACTAGAAAAGTTGTAGACCATGTTAATCGAGGACTGGCAAGAAGTCTTATTCAAGTGTAATTGTGGTGTCATTACATTTTTACACGCTTTTATTTAAGACCCTCGATTATTAAGACAGTGGTGTAGAGACTCAAGTCTCTATGGGCACGTACAGACCATATTGCAAGACCTTATACTGGACCTGTTGAAGGGCCGCGACCTTCGCAATTTTCGCGTTTTTACATATATCGCACGTTTCGCATTTTCGCATGTTTCGCGTTTCCGTGCATCTCGCGTATTTCACGTTTCAGATTCCTCACATTTTCATGCATCTCACATATTGCACACATTTTGCAATCCCACACAGTTCGTATTTTGCGCACTCGCATATCTTGCGGGTTTCGCATTTCCGCATATTTCGCATTTCACATTTTTGCATTCTTGTGTTTTTTGCGCTTTGACATGTGCTACCGCACGCCTCCCTGGGATCCATCGCATTCTGTTTGCATGTCCTGTCCTCATCCTCCAAGGTCCATTGGTGCATATTTCACTTTGTTTCACTCGCATTACATCATATGTCTTTGCATTCCCATTTATGTTCACTTATCTTGTTATGTGTTTATATTACATCACCCTTATACGTTTAGTGCTACCTACTCAGCTCCGAGGCCTGGGAACTCGCTTAGCATGCTGACACATCAGCGCATAGTTGGAGGTTTTTATGGGACTTCTCTGGCATCACTTACACATTAGTAAGTAGGACTTAGCATCTAAAATCCATCAACTTCCGATTTGATCGTTGCACTCTGCAGTAGCCTCAGGATATTCTCGAGAAGCACATCCATTTTCTCCTTCAGTATCTACCCTCGAGTTAGAGAGCCCTGCTTTTGCGTTTTCAGAGAGTAACGCACTTCATGATATTTTCGCGCTTTTTCCCGCACCTCACGACATACAGTGTGTTTTCACGCGCCCTTAGTCAGACAAAAGCCCAGTCCACGACTCCCCTCTCCTATAGAGGAATCTTTTCTCAGTAGCAATCCCCTTGGGATGAGCTATATCTCGTGTCCAGAGGAGCACTGTAGAGCCCACATCAGGTCTAGCCCCCACCCACTCATCATTCCTCGCCTTCAGCGGCCTGCCTCCCCTTCAGATTCCCTGTCCCCTTGCCCTCTTTTGCATCTTCAACAACATCCATCTGCTGAGTCATTCCAATTTACTGCCAGCTCCAAGACCAGCATCCAGTCTCATTCATCATTGCCACTATCAATTCAATCCCCAGGCCCAATCATCAAGATGGAGAGCTCCGTGAGCCTGCTTTCACATGGGACTTCAAAGGCAGATGCTATTGAAGTGGAGAAGGTTGCACTCTGGCCTGTAAACTTCTATGTCATCGACATCACTAATGGGTTCAATTTGTGCAAGAAAGCAGCTGACTCATGATGCAAAGTGTCTCAGGCTTTTATCAAACACTTTGGTGTGCCCTTCAAAGCTTCTACATATTACAACAACAAGAAGGTGTGGGACCTGGAGGTGAACCAAGCACTTCATGAGCGCTTTACTGGTTATGGTCACACAGAGACAGGACGCTGGACCACCTTCATGAAGAAGGTGCAGCAGCCTGCCAAGTAGGGCATTTTGATCCTCTCCCACATGTTTACATACTCAGTCTTTCTATTACCATCACTATGTTCAAGTTCATTGGATTTGTTTTGTCTACTACATTACTATTCACCATATTTTAACTTACTTAGACTAGCTCATACCTTTGTTGCATATCTGGACAGAGCCAGACAGAGCCAGACAGAGCCAGACAGACCCAGACAGACCCAGACAGAGCCAGACGGACAGACGGACAGACAGACAGATGGACAGATGGACAGACTTGGAAATTCAAATTCCCAGATGCCCTAGAAAGCAGAAGATGACGTGCTGTTTGTGTTTGTTGATTCACATCTGAATATGCATGTGACTGACTGACTGACTGCATCAAATTTTCAATTCACCTTGCGATTCGTCATATGCAGTTATCAAAATTATACTTGAATGCAAGGCCCTGGAGAATCAGCGCTCAGCTCTGGATGTGTGCTTCATGCGGTGGATGTGATTTTGGTCTCAGAAACATCAATCTCTCAAGTCTTTCTCCTCTAACATCTTCAGCACGTCCACATTATTCTAGATGTTTGTGCAAGGTATGTGGCTTGGGCTGCCTGTGACTCGGACTTGGAGTTACATGGCATCTTACTGACTGATGTTTGCACTACTAGCATTGCTACATGGTGCATTTCGTGTTCTTAGTACTCTATTTGTCAGGAAACCAACTTTGTCTCAATTGCGAGGTCTATCAAGAGGGAACTCTCACCGGACGCTACAGGTATGTCTTGTTCTCATCTCCTTCTTACCTGCCTCCTAACCGACATCAACGCCCAGCTTTTGTTGGAGGCATCCAGCGTGCACCAAGGCCCGTGATATAAGGACACCATGAACCAAGAAAATGATACAATTTGTCTACTGACCTTCACAGATGTTGCTTGACATTTGCTGAGGCTCTCAGGTGTTTAACTTTCCTACATCCTGTTCGCCTCCTCAACATCTCTCTGGCTGGTGTGCCAGCCAGCCTTGCACTTGAGAGAGGATGAAGACGCTACTGGTCGTGTCGTTCTGTATGGTGGATGATTGGTGACGGTTCATTTTCTTGCGTTTCCCCGGTGTTTTTTAAAGTCCACTGTATGCATTATTGCATTTACCTAGATTATAAATGTCACAGGTCACACTACTTCCCAAGAGCAGACACGGTCAGATGCCAAATGCACTTGGTAAGAATGGTCGAGTTCTGGCTCGTGAGTGGCTGGTCTGCACTATGATCTGAATGATCACTGATTCATCATGTTCAATCAACAGCCCCTGATGAACTTATCAGACCATTCATTGAAGAATTTGTTGCAAAGGGGTATCATAATTCTGAAATTGTCTCTCATCTACACAAGCACTACAATACCAATATGTACAATGTTTCGTGAGTCACCCATCAACTTCTTATCAAACACACACATTCAATACATAGTTTAATTACAGGATCAACCTACTGAAAAAGCAGCGATCTCAATGGAAGCTGAAGTCTGCACGTGGACAAGCACACACTATTGCAAGTATAGGACCTGCTATCAAGCGAGTGTGGGCATGCTTCCCACAGCAAGGTTCACATGATATGAGGCAGACTCTTCTGCATGAAGAGAAAATCACTGTTCCAAGGTGTGCTTACTAGTAGTCATATTTTTACATTGTGATACGAGAAATTTTGCACACAGGGCATTGATACTTAGCTACATGAATCTCCATCATCCGGAAGAGGTTCTGGCTCACAAGAGTCAATGACTGAAGAGAAGCATCTACTGGACAGCCGGTGTTAATGACATCTGGGTATTTGATCAGCATGATAAGTGGCGTCGATTCCAGCTGTTCTTGCATGTTGCAATTGAGCCGTTCTCGGGACATATACTGTGGTTAAAGATTTGGTGGACCAACCGTAATCCTCGCCTTATTTGTGGATGGTACTGCAATACAGTACAAGCTCTCAGTGGTAAGCACACTAGTAATATGTCACTGTGTATCAACTGTAGATAAATCAATTTTGATTCTTCCAGCTATGCCCCTAGTCACTCAGAGCGATCCTGGAAGTGAGAACAATGGAATCGCTAATGGCCACACCTTACTTTGCCACCTGCAAGACCCAGCATTGGCGTGGACATTGCAACACAAATTCAAGGGTCAACATTGCAACATCAAGCCTGAGATTTTTTGGAGCCAGCTGTGACAGCGCTGGACCCCAGGTTTCCAAGATATTCTAGATTATGATGTTAGCGAAGGTATCTATAATCCAGATGATGCCTTGGAAAGGTAGAGTACTCTATCATCACTTTGTTTTCATCAAACACTGAATATCGGCTATTGAGGCTCGTTTTTCATTACATCTTCATCCCATGGCTCCAGAATGAGCTTGATCTCTTTGCGGAGAAGTTCAATAATGTCAAACCTTGTCACAACTTGCACAAGGCACTCCCACATGGCCAACCAAATGACATCTTCTATCATCCTGAAGACTTTGATTCTCATGACTTCTCTGTGAGTATTGCATGTTGCAGATCTTGTCAATGTTTCAAATTGATGGATAAAAATGATCTCACTACTAGGTGAAAGTCGATCAATCTTCACTTGATGAAGTGCGACAGACATATGCTGTTCCTGACCACCCAGTCTTTCTTTTGGTCCCTTGTGAATTTTTTGATCAAGCCTCTATATTCATGGTCGAACTTGGTGCACTGCCAGTGACTTGGGACAATGTCTGGACCATATATGCAGATCTTCTTATGTGTTTCTGATTGATTGAAGAGAATGTGCAGATTCACGAGCTTCTTGCTGCGCAACCATCACTCCCTTGTGATGGGGATAAATTGATTAGAAGCGAGGACTTACCTGTTATAGATTTTCCACCGTTTGTTGAAGGTAGTGGTCCTCGTGGGGAGAATAACTCAAATGCTGATGGGTCAGATGATGCAGAATCTGATTTCTATGAGTTTGACTGGACTGATGAGTCTGATAAGTCTTCGTAATGTATACATTGCATGTAACTGATATCTGTGAATGTCTATGTATAGAATCAACTTCGCTTGCAAGTAGTAATGTGATTTGCCCCAAAAGAATCCGGAACAGATGGAGGTGGTGATCAATGAAATTTGACATGCACTTGCACAGAATATTGCATTTGTTTTGCTAATGGTGTGCTGGCTGATCTATGCATGCATTAATATATAGTAGAGCCAGAAAATTACAATCGTCCTCTCACCCCAACCCTACATCTATTTTGCACACTGGTCTTAAGATGGCTGACTTCACACCAATCAATCAATATGGTCCTAGGACATGTCAATGTTGTAATGTCAAATTTGACATGTCAGTGGCAAGGATGGCTCAGGTCGTCTATGCTGTCCTGGCTGTGCAAAGCATTATGCTGATCGCAAGGCTGCTGAGTTGATGCCAAACAGTACAGGCATCGGCAAGTTTTTACTTATTCTTGCTATTTGGTATACAGTGCTCACCTACTAGTCAGATTTTATGAGTGGAATGGGAGCATCAAGGCATGCACTTGTGAAAGCTACATCTGCAGCACAGCGGGGTGGTAAGTAGTATCAATGGTGTCCATACCATTATTATATGTATTAGTACTCACTACCATCATTGCTGCAGAACAATTTTTCCTGAGTCAGCGCTTCAGCTCCAGCATGACTGCTGCCAGTGGCAGTGGGAAAATGCTTCCACTGGCTGCTCCAGTCTCCCATGAGTACTGTATTTTAAATGACCCCATTAGTTCCTTGTCTGACATGTCAGTTCATACACTACTACGTCCAACCGATGTACCAGGTGGCTACACCTCCAACCATCAACTCTACAATGAGAATTGTGGCAAAATGCTTCTTGCAGCATCATCCACACATGTCCAAACAGTCACAATTCGAGCTGCAATTCATCATTTGAAACCGGAAGGCAAATCTGGAACCTTACTGGTTGGGGTATGTCTCAGCTTGTAAAGATGTGTCTATTGATTTCACTGACTCAATACACCATGACAGAACCTTGAGCAGGACATGCGCGTCCCTTTAACAGTCACACGAGCAGGACTCCGCTTTTCTATAATACAGCACCTGCAGTCACTATGGATCGAATGGTCATGCAACAACTCTCAAGTCACCCTGGAAAGTCTTGAAATGCACAAATTGCCCATGATGATTCTCTTTGACCCAAGAGAGCCCTTAAATGATCCTGATGCAATGGTGCTTCAGGACTTCTTCCTTCACTTGACAGCCAAAGATCTGGTTCCAAAGTTTCATACTAGCACAAAGGTTGCTATTCTTTTAATTATGACTCATGCACAGTATGAAAGTGTTCAGCTTTGGAGGGAGCAAATTGACGAGTCAGTGAGTGTATTTCTATTAATTCAACGTTCAAGTGACTCGGACATTGCTAAAACCATGCTTAGCGCTTTGATAATGTTGATTGTATGACTGGTGACATACAGACCAGCACACACGCAGCATCACATATCACACAGGCAGGTGTACATGTGTCGTCACATACTACCAACTGACCAATTTTTGAAGAGCCAACATTCAAAGAAACTGTGTAGCCCCAGCTCAACTAGCCCATCTAGTAGTCATGTTTATAAATGTATTAAACAGGTATTAATTCAATTTTTAAAGGATCATCAAACTTGCTTATTCAATGATTGCACAGGGCACTGAAATATCTGTCATTCCTGAATCTACTAGTAGTCTGACAGACATGTCCACATCGCTTGTGACAACAGCCCTTCCCAGCCACATCAGCAGTGCCATTGTGTTTCCTGAAGCTTCGCAGCTTTGCCTGCTACCTAGCCAACAACAACTCATGGCTGCCATGGAGGCGCAAGGCAGCGTTTGAAAACAAGCCTCAGCTACTATTTGTATGTCACTCACTCTCAGCTGAGTATCTACTTACATAGTGATTCATTCAGCCAAGTATCAATCAAGCACTTTCCGAGTGTATGCACTCTGTCAAATTCCATGACATTGTCACCACTCCACTCGATATCACACACTCTCGTTTTGACCTTGTTTTGATATCAGTTGATTCTGATCCAAAGTTGATGATCAGTGCTGCTGGAAGCTTCAAGACTTGTCATCCTGCTCTCCTGCACACAGCCTCATTGACACCAACTTCATCCACATCCGATGAACCATTCTTGCAGGCCACCATCTTCACAGTGAAGCAAGTGGTAGCTAAGTATGTGTTCTTCCGAAAAGGTGAAGGGAAGAAGCATCATAGGTTCTCCAAAGAAGATGAGTTGGGGAAGACACTTGACGAAGCTAACTGCCTATACTGGGCTACATGCTTGATGTCCCTCGTCTACATCTTCATTGATGAAATGATTGAGACAAAAACAGTAAAGGCTGCTGTTGCAGATCAGGTTCCTCGTCTTCGACTTGTGCATGCTGCAGTTGCAATCCCTGACAATACTTCTGATCATGCTGGAGCAGCAACATATCTATTGGAGGAAAGGATCGAGGGCAAGTTTATCAAGTATATCAATAATAACTCTGCTGTTCCTGCTTATCATTTGCAGGGGTTTGAGGAGAAAATTGGACTGTTCCTGTGCTTTGCACAACACGTACAGCATTGCCTCACAAATGAGGTTGTCTATCTATCTGATTTTCAAGGTAATGCAGCCTTCATTTTTATTGATTGTGTTCTGAACAACTTTTTCAGGATCTGGGAATCTTCTTACCGACTGCCAAGTCATGACTGGACCGTCAGTTTATACTTCGCATATCTTTCAATTGTCATTAACTTGATTTACAGCAAATATTCAGCTAACTTTGGTGAAGGAAACTGTACCGAGGCATTTCATGCCTTCAAGTCTACACATAAATGCAACTTCTATTGTCATGCATTTGGTATGCAACCCTTTAGTTCTACAGCCCCCACATATAGTAGTTTAGTGTATTATTGAGACTGAGCCAAGACAGGAATGCATGTGTCGATGATGGAGACAAGCAGTTTTGAGTGAAGTGCAGGAGATGCTGGCCTTGCGAAAATATGTGTTTGACTGCAGTCAAGGTAGCTATGGTGTGTAACACATAAGCTGTGATGCTAGTGAGAGCGATGATGCACAACTTACCAGGAATACTAATGTGAACATACCCATATACTGTACTGACGGGTACAGTATGACTACGGGTAGCACATCTCCACACCATACCCATACCTGCCATACCTGTGACCCCCATACCCATGCTATACCCTACATGTAACCACACAGCAGTTGGGTTCAACTGAACTGTCAAAGGGTTAGGGTTAGCACTAACATGGCACCTAACTCAAAGACAACAATAGAATAAAACATATCATGAGTATAGACCTCCAGCCATAGCAGAGCTCACCTGCAGCAGCTAAATAAAAACAAAATAAATTGATCTTCTGGCTAGAAATGGACACCAGACAAAGAGAGTTTAGAAATCCTGCATGAGATGGGTAAGTGTGAGCTCCACCTATTTACACCGTTCGCCACCCAGCACACCAAAGGCAGTTACTAGGTGAGGAGGGTAGAGCTACAAACACTGTCCACAGCCTCATGCAAAAGATAACTTTAGAATCAAAAAGTGAGTGTTCCCAGTGTGCCCTTTATTGCCCAGGGACCTAAGTGGCACAAGTTAACAGCGGATGGTTGCAGATCAACACCTGAGCAATTGAAAATGTCCCACTAAGGGGAGCTGCGCATGATGCTTGTATCGGCCTCTGGAATGGGCGGACACCCAATGGTACTAACTAAGGAACAAAAACAGAGAAGTTCGTAAGGAGTGCATTGCCGTCGAAAATAGAAAACAGAATCAAACAACTTGCCGCTGGCAGCCTGTGACAGCATACATAGGTATACAAAAAATATTTCGTGAATGAACAGACGGACTTTGAAAAATGCCCGCGGCAACGCGGCAAATCGAACCGTCACCAATCATCCACCATAGTTCTGTGGTGTCTACTACACATATTGTCCTTGCGCTCTCGGACCCCGAACTCTGAGACCCCGAGCTCTAACTGATGCCGCTCTCTAAGTCTCCGCACTGACTCCTCACATCTCTACTTCCTCGCTCCTCTGGATCTCTACTGACACCGCTCTCCTGCTAACCATGTCCCCCAGGCCCATGCGCAGGGCTTCCCGTTACACCGGTTGCACCGATCCGCCTCACTAAGTTTTGCACCCCGACCCGCGCCAACTCAATACTTTCGTGGCTTGTAAGCCCGTGCGTGAATTGGGAGGGTTTGTTCCATTTTCATCTTCAGGGGATCGGTGGTTGCCGTCGTTCAGGCCGGGACCTAGTGGTGGTTTGGGACATGAAACGTCGACCCTGTTCGGTAAACCGATAATGTTCAGTTATGTTGAGGTTGCAGGTGTTGCTAATATTTTATCCTGTTCGCCCTTCAGTACCCGCCGGGTCCAGGGTGGCATTGTCATGATCACTGCTTCCTTGGCGCCAAGGGGCTTAGATGCCCGAGGTCGTCAGCACAAGTAAGCCACCCCCGATTTTACGAAACAAATCTGCCGACAAATCACGCATTCTGGACAAGAGAAGAAGATATTAACATAACCCAGGTTCTGGGAAAAGGTGAGTGGCTCCGTTTGCTCATGTTCCTGGTTGTTCTCGAGACTGTTAGTATCAGCTCAAGAGGTCATGCGGTGCCGCTGGGTGAGCTCATCATCCACTGTCATCGTATGTCATCTCAATCAGCTGATATAGTGCGTGACAGTTAATTTCTCTGATTTTCACACAATGATTGAAACAGATATGTTGTACTACCACAACTACAGGCCGCGGTGTGATCACCAAATTAGGGGTGATCATCATCGCTTGTTTATCATCGTTTTCACTAGGCCCCACTCGGAGGTTGAAAAGTTGATACTTCACAGGCACAGGTTTGATTGGAGGCCGGGAGGCACCCAGGCACATTTCCATGGGTTTGATGTGTGGCAGACAATTAGTGGGAGCGCCACCTCCACGATCATCAACTCCGTTCGATGTTGGGACGCTAACAAGTGCTCTGGGTTTACGTTGAGCAAGGTGGAGGTAATAGAAGTGCACGAATTTGGCCTGGAAGAGTAGGATGAAGCAGTCACGATATTGTGCACGCAGCGAGCTGTCACTGGTCTACACCTCCATTTGCCACTTTGGATCATAGAAATATGTAGTGCGAAAACTATTTGTAACACCTGGCAACCAGGTAGATAGTAGGACTTGGTGCAAAGACTAGCAAAATTTGTAATGAGATGACCTGCTGACCGTCATATATAAAGTAACACCTTATAGTCTAGCGGTTTGTGTGCAGGAAAAATGTGTATTGCTTGAGAATGAGCCCATCATGATAGCTTTCATAGAAGTAGTGCGAAAACCATACTATAAATGTATCTCAGGGCCTCGGCCAATTAAGGGCTCTGCAATAGGTTTTCGGCGTAGTCGTTCCTATACTGGTCCCGAGGCAGAAGTACATAGTTCTTCCTGCTCCACGGAAGCGAGTTAATGCATCTATGCACTAGAACAACTATACAATAGAAACCTGGACATCACCTCACACTATCTAAAGTCCAAGTATAGTAACGCCGGCATTTACAATGGAAGTCTGCAGTCTTGGTAGCTCAGAGCACAGCTGACCTCTTACAGGACCTCTCTGGAAATTTGGGCTAGTCTGGGTATTGCGAAGTTTCTGAGTAGAGAAGGGATGCAGGTGAGACGGCAAGTCTGTGCATGGTCTCTCGCGGAGTTTGAAGCTCTAGAGCTAGTACTTAATGGTGACACCTGTCTACGACACGGTCAGAAAAGTTCTATGGACTGTCCCGAGAGATACTTGTTTCGAATATGACCAATCCCCAATTTGAGCAATGTCGCGGGCTTTTATTTGGCTCCGGTACCTGTAAGTAGTATTAATATTTAGATTTGAACTTGTATGGAACAACCATCTTCGTTCATCTAGAAGGTCTGCACAGGGGATACTAATGATATGGGGCACCTGTTAGTGGCGACGGAGAAAGGTCGATGAGGTGCGATGGTGAGCCCATCATTACAATAGCGTTGCAAACAGCAGCTGACTGCATGTAGCTTACTCCTAAGATTTAGTGGCGCTAGACCTGACAAGTTCACGATGACAGACGGCGTTATAGTCAAATCGTGCAGCCAATGGGACGGGCATTAACTTGATATCCTGGCCCGATCACCGCGCGCGTCATCAAAAGTATAATTATACAATACTAGTGGTGTAATACTTGCTCAGTCACCATCCTCTATCTATTTAATTACTGACAGTCTGTCCCAGCACATGTCTTGTCTTTCCCTCGTCCATTTTCCTTGTCTACAGTGCTAGTCAATGTCGACCTCTCCTCCAGTCGAGAACACCAAGACTCGCGTACAAAATGAAGATGATATAGACGAACGCCATCTTTCCCAGCTCCACCATGATGCCTCCGTGATCGCAGACGACAACCTCGAGGACAAAATTCCGGACCAACTTCAACAGTTAGAAGATGAATGGGAAGATGACCCGATCAATCCCAGGAATTGGTCTGCGGCCAAAAAATGGACAGCCACTACAATTGTCAGTTTTTCCATCAGAATTGTATATCTAATCATGAGGCCTAATTTTGGCTTCTTGTCAGCTTGCGCTCTACACTTTTGTAACTCCGTTAGCAAGTTCTATTATGGCACCTAGTTTGCCGGACCTTGCCATAAAATATGGCATAACCAATCCGACAGTCAC
>Ga0310811_10010863_pt1 | contig 11781 bp, 9 predicted proteins | sample YCmetagenome_FD_207642 | JGI IMG/M metagenome (GOLD analysis project Ga0310811, IMG submission 207642) | Soil microbial communities from experimental microcosm in Duke University, North Carolina, United States - YC | ecosystem: Engineered > Artificial ecosystem > Soil microcosm > Unclassified ...
TTTGGGTGCGGTGTGGGTAACGGAACCTCGGGCGTCTCCCCGCTCCGGGATCTCCTCCTCATGAATGCCCGGAAAACACCGTGGCGCCGGGAATGGAATCAAGGAGTTGGCGCGTGTAGGGATCACCCGGAGAGGCGAACACGTCCGCCACCGGGCCCTGTTCGACGACTCGGCCTTCACGCATCACCAGGACGTCGTGGGCCAGCGACCGGACGACGGCGAGGTCGTGCGAGATGAACAGGTAGCTCAGGCCGAGTTCCTCCTGCAACGAGGTGAGCAGCTTGAGGATTTGGTCCTGCACCAGCACGTCCAGCGCGGACACCGCTTCGTCGCAGACCACCAGCCGGGGGCCGAGCGCCAGCGCGCGGGCGATCGCGACCCGCTGGCGCTGGCCGCCGGAGAGTTCGTTCGGGTACCGCTGCGCCAGCAGCGCGGGGAGCGCGACCTGTTCCAGCAGTTCGGCCACCTTCGCCCGGCGCGCGGCGCGGTCGCCGATCCCGAAGGTCCGCAACGGTTCACCGATCAGCCGCTCGACCGTCCACATGGGATCGAGCGAGGCATACGGGTCCTGGAACACCGGTTGCATGGCCTTGCGCGCCGCGCGCAGCCGGGCGCCCCGGAGCCCGACCACCTCCTCGCCGTCGAGCCGGATCGCGCCCGAGGTCGCGGACACGAGCCCGAGCACCATCCGGGCCGTGGTGGTCTTGCCCGACCCCGATTCGCCGACGATCGCCGTCGTGCGCCCTCGCCCGATGGTGAAGGACACATCGTCGACGGCCCGCAGGAGACCGCCGCGGCCGCGGATCCGGTATTCCTTGGAAACGTGGGAAACCTCGAGCACGTTCTCCCCCACCCGAGCCGCCCGGTGGTTCCCGGACGGGCCCGGGGAACGGCTCACGGACAGCGAAGGGGCGGCAGCCACCAGGCGCCTGGTGTAGCTGTGCCGCGGCTCGGTGAGGACCCGCCGCGCCGAGCCGGCTTCGACCACCTCGCCTTCCGACATCACCACCACCCGGTCCGCCCGCTCCGCGGCGAGCCCCAGGTCGTGGGTCACCAGCAACAGGGCCGTGCCCAGTTCGCGGGTCAGCGCGTCCAGCTGGTCGAGGATCTGCCGCTGCACGGTGACGTCGAGCGCCGAGGTCGGCTCGTCGGCGATCAGCAGGTCCGGCCGGCACGCCAGCCCGATCGCGATCAGCGCCCGCTGCCGCATCCCGCCCGAAAACTCGTGCGGAAACTGTCGGGCCCGCCGCCCCGGCTCCGGCAGCCCGGCCTGGCCCAGCAGCTCGATCGCCCGCTTCGGCGCCTCCCGCCGGCCGCACATGCCGTGCACCACCAGGGTTTCCGCGACCTGGCGGCCCACCCGCGACACCGGGTTGAGGTTGGACATCGGGTCCTGCGGCACGAGTCCGATCTCCCGGCCCCGCAGGTGCCGCAGCCGCTTCTCGCCGGCGTGCGTGATGTCCTCGCCGCGCCAGCGGATCGTGCCGCCGGTGACCCGGCCGGATCCGGGCAGCAGCCCGATGATCGCATGGGCCGTGGTCGACTTCCCGGAGCCCGACTGGCCGACCACGGCGACGCGCTCGCCCGGCAGCACCTCGAGGTCCGCGCCCCGCACGGCCGGTACGCCACCGAAGGAGACCTTCAGGTCGGTGACGGCCAACAGCGGTTCGGTCATTTTCTTCTCCTCAGCTGCCGGTCTTCGGATCGAGCGCGTCGCGCAGGGCGTCGCCGAAAAGGTTGAACCCGAGGCAGATCAGGGCCAGCGCGATACCCGGGAAGGTGGCGGGCCACGCGGTGCGGAACAGGTACTGCTGCGCGTCGGAAAGCATGATGCCCAGGCTCGGGGCCGGCGGTTGGATGCCCAGCCCGAGGAAGGACAGCAGCGCCTCGCCGATCACGGCCGTCGGCATGATCACGGTGGCCTGGACGATGATCACCGACACCGCGTTGGGCAGGATGTGCTGGCCCAGGATCCGCCACGGCCCGGCGTGCATACTGTGCGCGGCGAGCACGAAGTCGGTTTCCTTGAGCCGCAACGTCTCCGCCCTGACCACCCGGAGCATCACCGGGACCTGCGCGATGCCCAGCGCGAACGCCGCGTTGGCGAGCCCACCGCCGTTGATCGCGGCGAGCCCGACCGCGAGCACCAGGAACGGGAAAGCGAGCATCAGCTCCGCCAGCCGCGAGATCAGCGAGTCCAGCCAGCGCCAGTAGCCGGCCAGAAGCCCGAGTGGGACACCGACGATCGACGCGACCAGCACCGACAACGCCCCGACCTGCAACGACGCGCGCGTGCCGTAGAGCACGCGGCTGAGGATGTCGCGGCCGAGGTCGTCGGTGCCCAGCGCGAACCCGATCGTGCCGGGCTGCTGGAACGGCGTCGAGAAGTGCACTTCGGTCGGCGAATAGGGGGCCAGCACCGGGGCGAGCACCCCGGCCGCGACCACGATCAGCACCAGCGCGCCGCCGACGACGCCCATCGGGTTTCGCCACAGCTTCCGCAGCGCACGCCCGCGGACGCGGGCCAGTGGCGGGGTTTCCACGATCGCGGTCATCGGGCCCTCCCGGACACCCTCATGCGCGGATCGATGACCGTGTACAGGAAATCGACCAGCAGGTTGATAACGATGTAGGACGTGGTGATCACCAGGACCACGGCCTGGATCACCGGGTAGTCGCGGGTGAACACCGAATCGAGGGTGAGCTTGCCGATGCCGGGCAGGCTGAAGATCCGCTCGGTCACCACCGCGCCGGCGATCAGCCCGCCGAGCTGCAGCCCGACGATGGTGGTCACCACGATCAGGCTATTGCGCAGGCCGAACCGGAAGATCACCGCGGAGCGCCCGAGCCCCTTCGCCCGCGCGGTCCGCACGAAGTCCGCGGTCAGCGTCTCCACCATCGAAGCCCTGGTCTGGCGCTGGACGACCGCCGCGTGCGCGAGCCCGAGGATCAGCGCGGGCAGGGTCAGGTAATAGATGCCGCGCAACGGGTTCTGGAACGGCGAGACGTATCCGGAGGCCGGGAACCACCCGAGTTGCACGGAAAGATAGAGCACCGCGAGGGTGCCGAGCCAGAAAGTGGGCACGGACAACGCGACCAGCGAAAACCCGTTCGCCGCCCATTCCGGCCAGCGCCCGCGGAACACCGCCGCGATCACCCCGCCCGCCATCCCGGCGAGGATCGCGATGATCATCGCGTACACGGCGAGCTGGACGGTCACCGGCAGCGTCTGGGCGATCATCTGCGACACCGGGGTGCCGGTGCGGATCGACCTGCCGAAGTCACCGGTCAGCGCGTTGCCCGCGAACTTGAGGTACTGCACGGGAAGCGGCTGGTCCAGACCTAGCTGGGCACGGATGGCGGCGATCGTCGCCGGGTCGGCCTGCTCGCCGGCCATCGTGGTCGCGGGGTCGCCGGGCAGCGCCCGCACGCCGATGAACACGACGATCGAGGCGAGCACCAGCGTCAGCGCGGACTGCCACAGGCGATGGAACAGGTAACGCAGCATCGCTTCGAGCCCTCCTCAGGGTTTTGCCGGCAGGCGAACGCGGTTCAGCTGACGAACGCGGCCTTGCCCAGCCGCACGACGCCGTCGGAATACACCTCGACACCGGCGACCCGGGTCGACACCACGGTCAGGTTGCGCAGCCGGTAGGTGTAGACGATCGGATTCTGCTGCTGGATGACCTGCGTGGCCTGGCCGTAGAGCTCGGCGCGCCGGGCGGTGTCGGTGGTCCGCGACGCCTGGCTCAGCAGGCTGTCCACCGTGGATGACGAGAAGCCGCCGTAGTTGCCGCCCGCCCCGGTGGTGAGGAACCGCGTGATGTTCCCGTCCGGATCGATGCGCCCCGACCAGCCGAGCATGAGGGCCTCGAAGGTGCCCTGCTTCTGCACGTCGAGCAGGGTCGAGTACTCGACCGGAACGATCTTCAGGTCGAATCCGCCCTCCGCGACGCTGGCCTGCAACGCCTGCGCGTATCTGAGCTGGTCCTGCGTGTTGGTCACCTGCATGGTGATGGGATAGGGAATCCGCACCCCGGCCTGGGTGAGCAACCGGCGCGACTGGGCCGGATCGAAGGCGGGACAGGCGTTGCTGGCCGGCGTCGCGAACGGGGTCTGTGGTGCGATCGGTGAGCAGGCTGGTTCGAACCAGTTGTTGAAGACGGTGTCGACCAGGGTCTGCCGGTCGATGCTCAGCGAAAAGGCCTGCCGGATCCGGGGATCCGTGGCGATCGGGGTGTTGATCTGTTTCGTGGGTTTGCCGACGCCGGCGACGTTGCCGATGTTGAACGTGACGCTCTGGTAGCCCAGTGAACCGGATTGCAGCACCTTCAGGTGCGGATCCTGGGCCAGTGCGTCCACATCCTGCGGCGAGATCGTGTCGGCGACCTGGATGTCCCCGGACCGCAGGTTCGCCGCCCGGGTGGGGGCGTCGGACATGATGCGGTAGACGATCTTGTCGAGGTGCACGTCCTTCGCGTCGTAGTACAGCGGGTCGCGCACGACCGTGATCGAGGTCTGCGGAATGCGGTTGGCGAACTTGAACGGCCCGACGCACACCGGATCATCGCCGAAGTTGTCCCCTTCCCTGGCGAGCGCGGTCGGGGACATGATCATGCCCGCGCGGTCGGCGAGCGCCGCGGTGACCGGCGCGAACGGGGTCTTGTACCGGATCACGACGTGGCCGGAGTCCGGCGCCTCGATGGTCCTGATCGGCCCCATTTCGCTGGTGCGCTGGGAAGTCTTGAGCGCGAAGTTCCGTTGGAGACTGGTCCGGACCGCGGCGGCGTCGAACGGTGTTCCGTCGGCGAAAACGATACCGGTCCGGACCGGAATCGTGACCGTGAGACCGTCCGGCGAGATGGTGGGCATCGCCGTCGCGAGCTGGGGAACGAGGTCGCCGGCCGAGTTGATGTCGTAGAGCTTCTCGCAGATCGTGCTCAGCACATAACGGGTATAGAGGGAACTGGAAGTGGTGGGATCGAGCCGGTCGGGCTCGGCGGAAAGGCCCATGTCCAGTTCACCGCCCTGCAGGACCCGCTGCGTCCCGACCGGACTGCCGAAATCGTCGACGTGCGCCACGTTCCCGGCCGCGTGCTGGATCGGGACACAGGCCGTGAGCACCGCGGCCACCAGGCCGAGGACGGATATTCGCCACCACCGCGAAGACATGCGCATCAACCTACGTCAGCGTTTCCCGGGAGACCAGTTTCCGATTGGTAAATGCGTGTTACGATCAACATTCGGGAAAGCGGCAGCAGAAAAGGACGGCCCGGAAATACCGGCCGCCTTTTTTTCGTGGACGTTCCCGAATACGGACGGCGCACTGCGGCGGCGCGGCCCGCGAATTCGGCACACCGCCCGTTCGGCGGCGGTGAAACCGTGGCATCGAGTATGACCCGCACCGCGCGCGGCGTCCAAGACATCCGCGACACCATTCCGATAGCGTCGCGCTATGAATTCCCGCACGGTTACGCCGAATGGTCCAGACGGGCGGCACTCCGGTGGCGCCGTCGGCGTTGTCTAGACTGTCGCGGTGCCGGTCGACGGCACTCGGGGGTCGTGGGTGACGGGGGTGCCGTGTCCAAGGATGCCGATGCCGATGCCGATGCCGGTCCCGATGTCCCGGCACTGGCCGAACTTCTGATGGAGTGGGCGCACCGGGTGTCCGGCCGGGCGAGCGGTGCCGCCTTGGACGCGTACCCGTCCTCGACGCTCGATGCGGGCCTGGGCCGGTTGTACCGGTTGGTGCGACGTTTCCCGCGCACCGGCCGGACCGTCGACGCCCTGCTCGCGCGGATTCCGCCGCACCAGCCACCGGGCGACGACCTCCGGCAGCAGCTGGTCGCTGCGCTCACCGGCCTGGCCCACCAGGACGCCGAGCTGGCCCGGCAGGTCGCCGCGCTGACCCGGGAACTGCTGGTACGGCGGGATTTCGAGCGGGCACACCCGGCCGATCCCCCTCGCGGGGCGGCGCGCGACGATCCGGGAGGTTTCGTCGTCAACACCATCGAGACGGAGTCATCGGCGGTTTGGCTCCCTCCCCCGCCCCCGCCCTCCCCTGCCTCCCCTGCCGGGGTGGGGAGCATCCGGCGCGACGAGTCCTCGGATGTCTGGCTCAAGCAGGGCCCGGAGGCCTTCGAAGCCGAGGTGTCCGGGCCACGGTGGCGGTGGATCACCCGGCCGCGCCGGCGCTCGCCGGACCCCGCGCGGCAGGGGGCGGCGCCGAACCGGTACCTGCTCGCCCACCTGCCCGCGCGCGTCCCCCTGCACACCCAGGTCAGCCTGGTCGTGCGGGTCTCCACCCGATCCGCAGGCCCCGCGACGACCGCGGCCCGGCTCGACCGCCTGACCGTTCCGGCCGAAGGCGCGGAAATCGCCGTGCTCGTGCAGGCCCCGGCCGGATTGCTGCCCACCGGGCCGCTGGAACAGGTCCTCCTGGTTCCCGCGACCGGCGACGCCGAACCGCTGCGGTTCGCGTTCAGCGCCGTGGTCGCCGGCCTGCACCGGGTGCGGGTGATGGCCTTCGCCGGGGGCACCTTCCTCGCCGAACTCGACGCCGAGGTCTCGGTCGAGCCGGGCGGCACCTCCGTCGACGGCGCACCCGCCGTGGCGCGGTTGGACGATGTCCGGGAGCGCGAAGGCGAGGTCACCCTGCAGGTCCGGTCCTCGAACGGGCGAGCCGTCTTCCAGCTCCTGTCCGACACCTGGCTGTTCGAACCGGTGCCGGCGGAGGCGCTGGCGGGCGACCCGCCCGCCGCCGTGGAGCGAGCGGTCACCACGCTCAGACAACTCGCGACCGGACAGGGCCCCTACTCCGGAAGCCTGGCCCGGCGGTGGATGCGGGAGACCGGGATCGGGCTGTGGGAGCGGGTGGTGCCGGGCGTGATCAAGGAGCAGTACTGGCAGCTGCGCGACCGCATCACCTCCTTCACCATCGCCACCAGCCATGACGTGATCCCGTGGGAGCTGCTGTATCCCCTGCGGCCGGGCTCGGACGACGGGTTCCTGGTCGAGCAGTTTCCCGTGCTGCGCCGGGTCTTCGGCCAGCAGCGCCGGAACCGGGTCGCGATCGCGCCGTGCACCTACGTCGTCTCCGGGCGGGCCCCGGCCAACACCCGGCAGGAGATCGACGTGCTCTCCGCCGTGCTCGGCTCCGCGGGTGTGGTCGAAGATCTTGGCGAACTGCTGGACCTGCTCGGATCGGGCCGGTGCGGCCCGCTTCATTTCGTGTGCCACAACAGCTTCTCGGTCGAGGCCGGGTCGTCGATCGCGATGACCGGCGGGCCGTTCGTACCCGGACTGCTGACCAGCGCCGCGGTCCAGCACAGCCTCGCCGCGACGAGCCCGCTGGTGTTCCTCAACGCGTGCCGGACCGCCGGAACGGCGTTGGAGTACAGCACGATGATCGGCTGGGCGCAGCAGTTCATGGCGGCCGGCGCCGGCGCGTTCGTCGGCACGTTGTGGCCGGTGCGCAGCGACAGCGCCGGAACCTTCGCCGAGTCCTTTTACACGCACCTGCAAGGCGGTGAGTCGCTCGGCCGGGCCGCGCTGCTCGCCCGCCGGACGGCGGTCCAGGACGGGCCGGACCCGACCTGGCTGGCCTACACCGTCTACGGTGACCCGCACGCCCACGCGACCTGACCGCGAGACACCACCGCGAGACCACCGGGAAGGCGCCGAGAGCGGCCGAGAGAGGACAGCCATGGAGGTCACCGACAGTGGGGTGCCGGTCGGCAGCCTGATCGACGCGGTCAAGGCGGCGGTGAAGGAAGCGGGCGTCTCGGCGGCCGACCCCGCCCGCACCGTCCGCGTGACCGCGATCCGGCTCGTCCTGGCGACGGTGGCCACCACGACCGCGGGCGCCAAGCTCGAATTCCGGGTTCCGGTCATCGGGATGGACGTGAAGTTCGGCAGCGCGGTGACCCGTCAGCGCACCCATACCCTGGACATCACGCTGGTGCCCCCGGACCTCGCGCCCGCCCACGAGGTCCGCGGCGGCGCGGTGGACGAGGTGCTCCTCGACGCCATCGAGACGGTCACCGCCGCGGTCGAGCGCGCGGCCGGCGGGGACGATCCCTTCCTGCTCAAGGAAAGCACGGTCGAACTCGCCTTCGCGGTCACCGAGACCGGCTCGATCTCCCTGGGCCTCGACGGCGAAACCCAGGACGCGATCACGCACCAGCTCAAGATCACGCTGGCCGCGGCCACCTGACTCGGGTCGTCTCCTTCCTGGTGCCGGTGCTTCCGCGGAAACCGACCATGCCGACGCGTTGTCCACGCTACGGTTTCGGCACTCTTGATACGACCGGGAAACTGTCGGGCAATCACCCGGAAACGGGGCCGTTGTTCGCTGGGCGGAGGCCATGAACCGGGAGGAGCCGGGTGAGCGACGACCTGATGTCACCGCGGGTGGAAGCGGGGACCGTCGAGTACGAGTGGATGACCTGGCCGGAAGCGGCCGAGCACGCCGGGCGGGGCACGCCGGTGGTCATCTCGGTCGGCGCCACCGAACAACACGGGCCGCACCTGCCGCTGGCCACGGACTGGGCGGTGCCCGCGGCGTTGCTGCGGCTCGCCGCGCGCAAGCAGCCCATGATCATCGGCCCGCATCTGCGGCTGGGCTACCGGTCCCGGCCGGGCAGCGGTGGCGGCCAGCACTTCCCCGGCACGCTTTCGCTGCGCGCCACCACGTTCATGGCCGTGCTGGAGGACGTGCTCGACGAGCTGGTGCGCACCGGCTTCCGGCAGATCATGATCTACAACTGGCACTTCGAAAACGCGGGGTTCGTCTACGAACCCGCCTTCCTGGTCTCCCAACGCTCCCCGGACACCCGCATCGTGGTCGTGGAGGATCCGATGCCTCGGTTCTCCGAAGCGGACCTGGCGATGCTTTTCCCGGACGGGTTCCCCGGTCTCGAACTCGAACACGCGGCGGTGATCGAGACCTCGCTGTTCCACCATTTCCGGCCCGCCGCGATCCGCTCCGGCGAGATCCGCGACGACGCTCCCCTGCGCCACCCGCCCTACGACGTGCTGCCGATCGACCCGGCCATGTCCACGCCCAGCGGCGTTCTCGCCGAGGCCACCAAAGGGAGCGCGGCCAAGGGGGCACTGCTCGCCGACCGCATCAGCGACCACATCGCCGCGATCGTGAACCGCGAATTCGGCGACCTCCCCGCGCCCGCGACGGAGCTCGAAGAGATGGTGCCCGACGCCCGCTGAGGCGAGCCCGGCCGGCCCACCGGGGGTGGGCGCCCTGCACGGCTCCGGGCCGGCGCAGGCTGCCGGACTGCGCGTATGTCGCGGCTGAGTGCCGCCGCCGCTGTGTGCGGCGACACGTGGATGCCTGCTACCCCCGCGATTTGGATGGCTCACTGGCGGACTTCACCGACACGGTGTGGATCACCGGTACCAGCGTGCTCCGGGGCGCGCCGATTTGGCCGGGTTTTTCGCCGGCGCGCTGGACGGGCTACGGCCGGGACCACGCCCTGCCGCCGTCCCCGGCCGTCCGGTAGACAGACCCCGCATTTTCCATATGATGGAAGGAGCTGCCGGATACCGAGAAAGGACGCGTGATCGTGACCGATCCCTTCGACCTTCGGGGCCGCACCGCCCTCGTCACCGGCTCGAGCCGCGGGATCGGCCAGGCGCTGGCTTCCGGGCTCGCGGCGGCGGGCTGCGCGGTGGTCGTGCACGGCCGGGACGCGGAGCGGGCCGAGGCGGTCGCCGGGGATCTCCGCGAGAGCCATGGCGTCCGCGCGCTCTCCGTGGCGTTCGATGTGGCCTCCGCCGAGGAGGTCGCCGACGGCGTCGCTCGCATCGAGCGGGAACTCGGGTCCCTCGACATTCTGGTCAACAACGCGGGGATCCAGCGCCGCGCGCCCTTCGCGGAGTTTCCGCACCAGTGGTGGGACGACATCGTGGCGACCAATCTCACCGGCGCGTTCCTGGTCAGTCAGGCGGTCTGCCGGGGCATGATCGCCCGCGGCCGCGGCAAGATCGTGCACATCGGGTCGGTGCAGAGCCGGCTCGGGCGGCCCGGCATCACCCCCTACGCCGCCAGCAAGGGCGGCATCGTCATGCTCACCCGCGGCATGTGCGCCGACCTGGCGCCGCACGGGATCCAGGTGAACGCGATCGCCCCCGGCTACTTCGTCACCGAGCTCACCAGCGAACTCGCCGCCGACGCGGACTTCGACGCCTGGGTGCGCGGGCGCACTCCCGCGCGGCGGTGGGGCGAGGTCGGTGATCTCCTCGGCACGCTGCGTTTTCTCGCCTCGCCGGCGTCCGACTTCGTCAACGGCCAGGTGATCTACGTCGACGGGGGGATGACCGCCGCGGTCTAGGCGGCCCTGGAGTCACTAGGATCGATTCGCACGGATGAATCAGCGAGCGGCGAAAGGATGGCGTTGCCGGAATCACCGAAATCACCGACTTCCGCGGCGGACCCGGTCCCCGAGACCACCGCGAAGCCGCGGGACATGGTCGGCAAGGCGCTGCACCTGCTCACGCTGGTCGGCGCGCGGATGCCGGGCGCGACCCTTTCCGAGCTCTCCCGCGTCTCCCACTACCCCACCAGTACCACCTACCGGCTGCTGCGGGCGCTGACCAACGACAATTTCGTGCGCTACGACGAGCAGACGAAGCGCTATTCCCTCGGGCCCGCGCTGTTCATCCTGAGCCAGCAGGCGTCCTCGCAGCTGGACTTCCACGAGATCACCACGCCGGTGCTCGAACGGCTCGCGCACGGCACCGGCGACGCGGTGCTCCTGTCGGTGCTGGACGGCGAGCGCGAGATGCAGATCCAGTCGGTGCGCGGCACCCGCACCTTTCAGTTCCTCGGTCATCCCGGCCTGCACGCGCCGCTGCACTGCACCGCGCTGGGCAAGGTGCTGATCGCCTTCAGCGCGGCCGGGGAACGCGAGCGCCTGCTGCGGCGCCTGCCGCTGTATGCCGCGGGCCCGAACTCCATCACCGACCGCCGGGCCTTCCGCGCGGAGATCGACCGGGTGCGCGACCGCGGCTGGGGCCTGGCCGACGAAGAGCACGAGGAGGGCGTGCGCTCGATCGCGATGCCCGTCCTCGGCGCCGACGACGTGGCGATCGCGGCGGTCTCGATCGTCGCCCCGGTCTCCCGGGGGCCGGTCACCGAGCTGGAGCAACACCTGCCGCAGCTCGATGACGCCACCCGTCAGCTGTCGGTGCTGTTGCGCTCGCGCAGCTTCATCTACCGGCCCTCGGACGCTTCGAGCCGGTAGGCTTCCGTGGCGGTGCCACCGAAAAGCCGTTCCCGCTCGGCTTCGCTCGCGTCGCGCGACAGAACCTCGAAGGCGTCCCAGATCGTGGTGTAGGAGTAGGAGCCGCGGTCCATCGGGAAGTTGCTCTCGAACATGGCCCGGTCGGCGCCGAAAGCTTCGATGCAGCCCTCGATGTAGGGCCGGATGGCCCGCGCCAGTTCCTCGGCGCCGGTGAAGAACGGCCGAGCGTGCAGCGGGCCGATGCGCATGCCGAGCCCGCCGAGCTTGACCCGCGCATTGGGCTGTCGCGCGAGTTGAGCGATGCCGGTGCGCCACTGCGTGAAGGCCTCGGGGCGGCCGGCGTAGGGTCCCGCGCCGAGCGGGCCGCCACAGTGGTTGACGATGATCAGGGTGTCGGGAAAGCGCGCGGCGAGCGCGGCGACATCGGGAAGCTGCGGGTGGTACACCCACGCGTCGAAGGACAAGCCACGACGCGAAAGTTGCGCGAAGCCACGGGCGAACTCGTCGCTGCGGTAGAGCC
>Ga0310811_10010864_pt1 | contig 11781 bp, 9 predicted proteins | sample YCmetagenome_FD_207642 | JGI IMG/M metagenome (GOLD analysis project Ga0310811, IMG submission 207642) | Soil microbial communities from experimental microcosm in Duke University, North Carolina, United States - YC | ecosystem: Engineered > Artificial ecosystem > Soil microcosm > Unclassified ...
CCGCCAGGCGGCCAAGGTCGTCAGCGCGAATGCCGCCGCCGCGAAGCCGGTCAGGACGATCGCGCCGGTCAGGACCGTGCCGCCGGGGCCGCCGTTGACCAGGTGGCGCAGGCCCGAGACCACGTATGTCATCGGCAGGAACGGGTGGACGGCCTGCAGGAACGCCGGGGTGGTCTCGATCGGGTACGTGCCGCCCGACGACGTCAGCTGCAGCATCAGAACGGCCAGCGCGACCAGGCGGCCGGCGGGGCCCAGGCGGGCGCCGAACCACTGGACGAGCGCGGTGAAGGCGACCGCGGTCAGGCACAGGAAGGCGAACATGCCGAACGGGTGCGCGGGGTGCAGGCCGAGCGCGAAACGCACGACCAGGAAGAGCGCACCGGCCTGGACGACGCCGATGAGCAACGCGGGGAGCCAGCCGGCCAGCGCTGCGCGGTAGGGGCGGGCGCCGGAGACCAGGTGGCGGCGGGTCAGGGGACGCAGCACCATGTAGCTGATCATCGCGCCGACCCACAGGGCCAAGGCCAGGAAGTACGGGGCGAAGCCGGCGCCGTACGTGGATGCGGGGTGCTCGGTGTCGCGCTGCAACGAGACCGGGTCGCCGAGGACGCCGGCGCGGTCGGCGCGGGTGTCGGGGTCGTACCCGGGGATCTTCGCGGCGCCGTCCGACAGGCCGTCGGCGAGGCGGGTGGCGCCGTCGCCCAGGTCGGCGAGGCCGGACGCCAGGCGCCGGCTGCCGTCGGACAACGTGCCGAGGCCGTCGTCGAGCTGGCGGGCGCCGGTGGACAGGCGGAACAGGCCGCCGTTGAGGTCGCGGCCAGGTGCGGTGCGGCCGCGGCGACCTTGCGCGCGGTCGCGGCCACCTCCGCCATCTGGGCGCGCAGGGCGTCGAGGTCGCCGGTGTCGAGGCGGGTCTGGAGCTGCTGCGCCGCCTTGGCCGCGGCGTCGGCGGCCGAGAGCGCCGTCTGGTACTCGGGGCTGTCGGTGATCTGCGGGTACCGCTGACCCAAAGCCTCCAGGTCGGACCTCGTCTTCGCCGTCTGCTGCGCCGCGGTGCGGGCCAGGGCGGGCAGCGCGTCCAGGTGCTGGGCGATGAGGTCGGCGCCGTCGGCGATGGCGGTCGCGGCGGTGGCGATGAGCTCGGCGTTGTCGCGCAGGGCCGGCTCGGCCTTGTCGGCGGCGGCGTCGACCTTGCCGGCGAGCAGGCGGCCGCCGGCCGCGGCCTGTGCGGTGCCGTCGGCCAGCTGCGCGGCGCCGGCGTCGAGGGCGACCAGGCCGTCGTACAACTGCTGCGAGCCCGCAGTTGCACGGGCCAGGCCCTGGTCGAGCTGGGCGGCGCCGGACTGGGCCCGGTCGGCGCCCGAGGCCAGGTCGCCGGCGCCGTTGCGAGCGTCGGCGGCGCCGCCGGCGAGCTGCGCGGCGCCGTCCGCGGCCTGCTGGGTCTGCGTCTTGAGGTCGGTGAACCCGATGAGCATGCGGTCGAAGTACCGCCGCGCCGCAGTGCCGGACGCGCCGGCCCGCACCTCGGTGAACACGCTGCGGGACAGCTGGCCGGACAGGTAGTTGGTGGCGTCGTCGTTGACGACGAGCAGACGGCCGCGCTCGGGCGCCTTCGCGGGGTCGGGCGGGGTCACCAGCGACGCCGAGAAGTCGGCCGGGATCTGGAACACCAGCTGGTACCGGCCGTCCTCGAGACCCTTGCGCGCCTGCTCGGCGGTGGCGGGCTGCCAGCCGAACACGTCGCGGTGCTGCAGCTCGTCGGCGAGGTCCTTGCCGGCGTTGAGGGTGCTGCCGTCGGCGGCGCGCGCGGGGCGGTCGGCGTTGACGATGGCGACCGGGATGTGGCGCATGTTGCCGTACGGGTCCCAGAACGCCCAGAGGTACAGCGCGCCGTACAACAGCGGGATCAGCGCCAGCACGACCAGCGCCGCGACGGTGATCGGGGCGCGCAGGAAGCGCCGCAGCTCGAAGAGGTTCACGCCGCCACCTCCTCGCGCGCGGTGACGACGACTGCGGCGCCGCTGTCCTTGAGGGCGTCGACCAGGGTCCGCCGCTCCACTTCGGACAGTCCACTGTCGACGTCGTCGGCGAAGATGATGCCGGGCTCGTTGACCTGCGCGAGGGCGAGGCAGAGCAGGTGCGCGCCGAGCGGATCCAGGTCCCTGCCGAGGGTTTCGGGCTTCAGTGGTACCCCCTGAAGCCGCTCGACGGCCTGCCGCCGGCGCTTGGGTGGCGACCAGGACGCGCGCCCGAGCAGCATGAGGCGCTCCTCGACGTGCTCGGCGACGGTGAGGCCCGGCTCGGGCTCGTTGACCCCGGCGACATAGGCGAGCGCGCCGCGCGCGGAGCGGCGGACCGTGCCCTCGCTGGTCTTGAAGTGCCCGGCGAGGGCGAGCAGCAGCGAGGTACGCCCGCTGCCCGCCGCCCCCGACAGGGTCACGACCTCACCCTCCGCCACGGCGAGGTCGACGTTGCGAAACACCCACCCGCGCCGCGTGCGAGCGCCCAGGTTCTCGGCGACGAGCACCTCATCGGCCATGACAGCCTCCCAAGTTTGAACTGACCAGTCAGTCTAAAAACATTGGGTACCGCATCCGCTATTCCTGAGGCGGCTTTGTGTCCGGCCTCACCCTCACGAGGGCGCGGCGGCGGCCTCCGGGTTGCGCGCACCAGCGCGCCCGGACGTCACCATTAGTCCACTGTGGACGATCTGGCAACGACGCCGGCCTCACGCGCCTGCTCCCCCGGCGTCACCCGCACCGCCGACGACGGGCGGCCAGATCCCTCGGCAACTTTCGGGCCCCGGTGTATTCCGCCCTGGCCACGGTGCTCTACTGAGAGTGGATCCCATTCTCGGCGGCTTTCGGTGAGTCCTTGCTGCCCTCAGGGTCCCGGCTCAGGGGCCGCCCCGGGTACGGCCCGGATGTGTCTGAGCACACCGCGTTCGTACGGTGATGCTCAGGTCGAACGTTTCCAGGGAGGTGCGAAATGCCCGACGTGTTGGCGGCGGCGCGCGCCGAGGCGCTATTCGTATCGAGTGTCCAATCATCAGAGACGCCGCCCGACGGCGTGGTCCGCCGCGCGATCGCGGACGCCTTCGCCCGGCTCGGCAGCCGCGGCTGCGCCGCCTGCGTCGCCGGCGAGTTCGGCGACCACCCGGAGGTGGCGGTGGCCCGCATGCGCTGGGCGATAGCCACGGTGAACGCCGTGTACACCCGCCACCGCCCCGACCCACGCCCTCGCAACCTGGCCCTGACCGGCACATCCTGCGCACGGTAACGCCTCGTGACGCTCCGCTGTCACACCATGTCGGTCGACCAGCGGACCCGGCCACCAGGCGGGGGCGCGGCCCCAGGGCGGCCAGGGCACTGGCCCGGGGGTACGCCAGTGGCCCACCCGGGGGCGAGCGCCGGCGCTTCTCGGCAGGCTTGAGGCATCCGAGGGGTCGTCCCCAGCGAGGACCCCTGACGCCAAGGAGCAGACATGGCAACCATTCGCCTTCACCAGACCACCACCGCCACCCCGGAGCAGGTTCTGGCGGCGTTGATCGACTTCGGGCCCGGCCGATCCGAGCTGTTCGGTGCCGACTCGGATGAGTTCCTGAAGGTGCACGAGCAGGGACCGGCATTCGCGGATGTCACCGAGGGCACCAGCCAGGCCTGGGAGCGGCTGCGGTACGACTGGTCGGATCCCCGGCGAGTGGTCATGAAGACGATCGACTCGAACCTGTGGGGCGGTGCGTCCGGACACGTCTACACCATCACCCGCAACGCCGACGGGACGACCAGCATCGACGCCGTCGTGGTGCGAGACGGTAAGAACGCCAAGGGACGGGTATTCGGATTCCTGTTCCGCACGGTGGCCAAGGGGGTCCTGGCGAAGGCGCTGGCCAGCACGGTCAAGGCCATCGAGGCCCGCAACAAGGCGTCGCTGCGCGCAAGTCGTTGACCCGCTGCGCTCCGGCACACTTCATCCCCTTTCCTCGCGCGGATCCCGACGACGTCCCAGCCGTTCGCCGGCGAGGCGCCGATCCCGCGAGCTGAACCCGCTTCTGTGTGCCCCGTCATACTGGCTTACTGCCAGCCCGTGTGAGCAGCGACAATGACCGGCGGCCGTGAGGTCCGGGCGGCATGGTCGGGCCAGTTGTCGACTCGCCGGGATCAGGAGCGCTGGGTGACGTGCCCGTCAACACCGAGACTTCTGCGCTGCGAGGGCGTCGACGCGAGCAGGAGGCGCTCGACCGGCTGATGCGGGACGTCCGCGCCGGGCAGAGCCGGGTGCTCGTCCTGCGCGGCGAGGCCGGAGCGGGCAAGACGGCCCTGCTCGACTACCTGCACGAGCAGGCTACGGCCGGACGCGTGATCCGAGCGGCCGGGGTGGAGCCGGAGTCCGAGATCGCCTACGCCGCCCTGCAGCAGCTCTGCGCGCCGCTGCTCGGCCACCTCGACCGGCTCGCCGAGCCGCAGCGTGTCGCGCTCGCCACCGCCTTCGGGCTGAGCGCCGGCGAGCCACCGGAGGCGCTGCTCGTCGGGCTGGCCGTGCTGGGGCTGCTCGCCGAGGCCGCGTCGGAGCAGCCGCTGGTCTGTGTCGTGGACGACGTGCAGTGGCTGGACCGGATGTCCGAGGTGATCCTCACCTTCGTCGCCCGGCGGCTGGATGCCGAGTCGGTCGCCCTGGTCTTCGGCGCGCGCAGCCCCGGTGACGAAGAAATCCTCGACGGGCTGCCGGAGCTGCGCGTCGAGGGGCTGCCGGACGCGGACGCGCGGGAGCTGCTGGACTCGGTGCTCCCCGGGCCGGTGGACGCCCGGGTACGCGACCGGATTGTCGCGGAGACGCGCGGCAACCCGCTCGCCCTGCTCGAACTGCCACGCGGTCTCACGCCGGCGGAGCTGGCCTTCGGGTTCGGCGGACGGAGCACGACGCCGCTGGTCAGCCGGGTGGAGGAGGGCTTCCAGCGACGCATCGCCGCGCTGCCGGCCGATACCCGCACGCTGCTGCTCACCGCCGCCGTCGAGCCGGTCGGCGATGTGCCGCTGCTGTGGCGCGCGGCCGAGCGGCTCGGCATCGGGTTGGACGCCGCCGCACCGGCGGAGGCCGCGGGCCTGATCGAGATCGGTACCAGGGTACGGTTCCGGCACCCGCTGGTCCGCTCGGCCAGCCGGCGCTCCGCCGAGCCCACCGAGCTGCGCGCAGTACACCGGGCGCTCGCCGAGGTGACCGACCCCCAGCAGGACCCCGACCGACGCGCCTGGCACCGGGCGCACGCCGCGCTGGGACCGGACGAAGAGGTCGCCGCCGAGCTGGAGCAGTCGGCCGGCCGGGCGATGGCCCGTGGCGGCCGGGCCGCGGCCGCCGCCTTCCTCACCCGCGCGGCCGAGCTCACCCCGGATCAGGCCAAGCGCACCGGGCGCATCCTGTCCGCCGCCGAGGCCCGGTTCGCAGCCGGGGCCCTCGCCGACGTGTCGGACCTGCTGGCCGCCGCCGAACTCGGTCCGCTCGACCCGGTGCAGCAGGCCGGAGTGGAGCGGCTGCGCGCCAAGGCCGCGTTCGCGCTCAACGCCGGACGGGCAGCGGGACCGCCACTGCTGGCGGCCGCACGCCGCTTGGAGGCGCTGGATCCCGTCTCGGCTCGGGAAACCTACCTGGCGGCGATCGGCGCGGCCGTGAACGCGGGGCGACTCGGCGGCGACGACCTGCGTCGGGCGGCGACGGCCGCCCGCGACGTCACGCCGGGCGGGGATCCGTCTGGTCTGCTGCTCGCGGCTCTGACGGCGTGGGTCCTACAGGGGCATGCGGCGGCAGTGCCGCTGTTCACCCGTGCCCTGGCGGCGGTCGCCGTCGAGAACGACCTGGATCTGGCCTGGCTGAGCGGGGCCGTGGCGCACGAGGTATGGGACGACGCGGCATTTCTCACCAGGACCGAACAGGTCGTCAGCTACGCCCGTACGAGCGGCACGCTGTCCCTCCTGCAGGCCGCGCTGTCCTTCCGTGCCACCGCGCTGATCCACACCGGCCGCTTCGCTGACGCGGCGGAGCTGCTCGCCGAGGCCGAGGCCCTCGGGAACGTCACCGGCGCGTCGCCCCATCCGGCCAGCACGGTCATTCTGGCCGCGCATCGCGGGCACGAGGAGCCGGCGCTGGAACTCATCGAGGCTCTGGTGCGGTACGCCGAGTCGGATGGCCTGGGATGGAACCTCGCCGTCGCCGGATACAGCAGAGCGGTGCTGTTCAACGGGCTCGGCCAGTACCCGGCGGCGCTGGAGGCGGCGTTGGAGGCGGCCCGGCACGAAGACCTCGCTGTCGTGCAGTGGGCGCTCGGGGAGCTGGTCGAGGCTGCGGTACGCGCCGGCGCGGACAGCGTCGCGGCCGAGGCGCGGGACCGGCTCGCCGCCCGTACGTCTGTCGTCGACACGGCCTGGGCGCGCGGCGCACAGGCACTCGCGGACGCGCTGACCGGTCCCGCTGGGTCGGTCGAGGAGCACTACCGCACGGCGGTCGAGCAGTTCGGCGCGACCCGGCTCAGCCTGCAAACGGCGCGTGCTCGGCTGCTCTACGGCGAATGGCTGCGCCGCGAGGGCCGGCGCGCAGACGCGCGGGACCAGTTGCGCGCCGCGCACGAAGCGTTCACCACCATGGGGGCCGAGGGATTCGCCGAGCGCGCCGGGCGGGAGCTCGCGGCCACCGGCGAGACGGTACGCAAGCGGACCCTTGGGGTACGCGAGGAGCTCACCTCGCAGGAGGCGCAGATCGCGCGGCTGGCGGTGGCGGGGCGTACCAATCCGGAGATCGGCGCGGTGCTGTTCCTCAGTCCGCGTACCGTCGAATGGCACCTGCGCAAGATCTTCACCAAGCTGGGCATCAGCTCCCGCCGCGAGCTGGCCTCCGCCCTGCGCGACCGGTGACCCGCGGGAGCGCCCCGGGTACGACCCAGGGTGCTGCCCTGGGGTGCCGCCCGGGTGTCGCCGGTGAGTCTGGTCGGCATGAAACGACCACTGATCATCCTGATGGCGGCGGCGGTACCGGTGGCAGCGGCATTGGTGCCGATGGCCGCCAACGCCGCTTTCCGCGACGGAAAGCCGGTCGCCGCCACGAGCTGTGCCGCCGTCCCCGTCTCCGCGCCCGCCGGCACCACTGTCGAAGCCGTGACGGCGGTCGCCCACGCCGGCGGGACCGTGACGTTCCCGGCCGCTCCCCCGCTGCACCCCCAGGAGGAGACGCTCACCGACGTGCCGGCCTGGTGTGACGTCACGGTCACGGTGACCCACTCCGGAGCGAACGACCACGTCACGATCAAGGTCGCGCTGCCCCAGGACCGGAAGAACTGGACCGGCCGGTTCCAGGCCACCGGCGGCAGCGCCTATCTCGCCGGCGACTTCGGTTCGCCGCTGGTCGCCGCGATGAAGGCCGGCTACGTCGCCGCGGCCACCGACGCCGGTGTCGGCGCGAACCCGCTCGACGTCAGTGGCTGGGCGCTCACCTCGGCCGGCACGGTCAACACCCCGCTGCTGCAGGACTTCGCCTCCCGCTCGCTGCACGACATGGCCGTCGTCGGCAAAGACGTGGCCCGCAGGTACTACGGCAACCCGGTGACCTACTCGTACTGGAACGGCTGCTCGACCGGCGGCCGCCAGGGCTACGAGGAGGCCCAGGACCACCCGACGGACTTCGACGGGATCCTGGCCAAGGCGCCGGCGATCAACTGGGACCGGTTCGCGGTCGCGACCCTCTGGTCGCAGGCCGTCTTCAACGAAGAGCACGTCGCGCCCACCCAGTGCGAGCTGCAGGCGTTCACCACGGCCGCGGTCCAGGCCTGTGACACCCTCGATGGGGTCAAAGACGGCATCATCGACAACCCGCAGGACTGCCACTGGGACGCCCGGCGGCTGGTCGGCACCAAGGTCGTCTGCGAGGGCAAGGAGATCGCGATCTCCCAGGCGACCGCGGACGCGGTGAACAAGGTCTGGGCCGGGCCGGTCTCGCCGGACGGCAAGCAACTCTGGTACGGGCCGAACAAGGGCTCGAGCCTCGCCGCCCTGGCCACTCCCGGCGCGCCGTTCTTCGTGGCGGACAGTTGGGTGAAGTACTTCGTGACGCAGGACCCGTCGTTCGACACCACGAAGCTCACCTACCGGTCATTCGACCAGCTCTTCCGCGCCTCGCAGCGGGAGTTCAACGACATCATCGGTACCGACGACCCGAACCTGTCCGCGTTCGCCAAGGCCGGCGGCAAGCTGCTCAGCTGGCACGGGCAGACCGACGAGCTGGTACCCACCCAGGGCACCGTCGACTATCGCGAGCGGGTCGCCCGTACCCTCGGCGGCGACAAGAAGGTCGACGACTTCTACCGCCTGTTCCTGCTCCCGGGCGTGAACCACTGCGGAGGCGGTACCGGCCCGCAGCCCACGGACGACCTGGGTGCGCTCGTCAACTGGGTGGAGAAGGGCAAGGCCCCGGCCACCCTCGCCGCTGCGACCGCTGACGGCAGTGTCACCCGCGACATCTGCCGCTACCCGATGGTGGCCCGCTACACCGGCCACGGCGACCCGGCCTCGGCCGCGAACTACCACTGCGTCAACGCCTGACCCCATCCGCACAAGGCGGCGGCCCCGGAGTTCGCCGGGGCCGCCAGGGTGGTCGCCAGGGTCCTTCCCTGGGGCGGCGACGGCGCGGCCGGCGCGATCGTGAATACGGGACGCCCGACGGCATCCACGAACCGCAGAGGAGTGGCAGTCATGGAGTACAAGCTCGAGGTGATCGTGCTACCGGTGACGGACGTCGACCGGGCCAAGGAGTTCTACAAGCGGATCGGCTTCCGGGAGGACCTCGACTACGTCGACGGCGAGAACTTCCGGGTCGTGCACTTCACCCCGCCGGGCTCGCAGTGCTCGATCATCGTCGGCAGCGGGATCAGCACGGCGGAGCCGGGCTCGGTGCAGAACCTGCACCTCATCGTGCGCGACATCGAGCAGGCGCGGGCCGAACTGGTCGGCAACGGCGTCGAGGTGAGCGAGATCTTCCACGACGAGGGCGGCGTGTTCCACCACGCGGGCACCGAGAAGCGGGCGCCCGGGCTGTACCCGGGCCGGCGCTCGTACGGCTCGTTCGCGTCGTTCAGTGATCCGGACGGCAACGGCTTCCTGTTGCAGGAAGTCACCGAACGCATCCCCGGCCGCTGAGCAGACCGGATGCCAGGCCACGTCTGTGGTCGCGGCACTAACGGCGGAAGGCGTCGACCAGGGCGAGCAGGGCCCGCAGGGCGGCGCTCGGGGTTCGGGTGGCGGCCGTCGCCACGGCGAACGTCCAGCGCAGGCGGGCCTCGACGGGGAGGATGCGCAGACCGGGCTCGTCCGGGACCGAGAAGCGTGGGATCAAGGCGACGCCGAGGCCCTGGCGGACGTACTCGCGGACCGTGGCGATGTCGGCCACCTCCAGGGCGACGCGGCGGCGCAGGCCGGCGGCGGCGAAACCGCGGTCGACCTCGGTGCGGTTGCCGTAGCCCGGTGGGGAGTCCACGAACGGCTCGTCGGCCAGGTCGGACAGCGACAGGCGGTCGCGGGTGGCCAGCGGGTGGGCCGCCGGGAGCACGGCGACGATCGGCTCGGCCGCCAGCGTGCGGACCGACAGGCCCGCCGGAGTCCGGCCCGACAAGGACAGGAACGCGACGTCCAGGCCGCCGTCCAGCAGGTCCTCGGCGAGGCCCGCCGAGCCCGTCGGGGCGGCGCGCAGGCGTAGGTCGACCGCGGGGTGCTCGGCGCGGAAGCGGCCCAGCAGGCCGGGCAGGTCGACGAAACCCACCGAGATCAGGGTGCCGATGCGCAGCGTGCCGCGCAGGCCGCCGCGGACCTCGGCCACGGCGTCGCGGGCCGACTGGGCGGCGTCGATCGTGGCGCGGGCGGCAGGTAGGAGGGCGGCGCCGGCGTCCGTCAAGGTCACGCGCTGGGAGTTGCGCTCGAACAAGCTTGCGCCCAGGTCGCGCTCCAGGGCGCGGACGGCGGCCGAGACGCCCGATTGGACCACGCGCAGGCGCTGGGCCGCCCTCGTGAAGTTTCGCTCCTCGGCGACGGTCACGAAGTACACGAGATGACGCAGCTCCACAACAAGCATTATCCGTGATCGTCGTCAGCACGAACATTCGTTGGCGGTGCTGGTTAGCGCCATGCAGAGTGGCCGCATGACCACCGTCCTGTCCCGCCCGGAAGTGCGCCGCCGGGCCGTTCGCGGTCGCCGGCTCAGCCACGAGCAGGGGTTCTGGGCGATCGCGTTCGCGTTCGCCGTGTCGCTGGCGTTCACCGTGGTGCCGACGCCGCTCTGGGCGTTGTACCAGCGCCATGACAACTACTCGACGATCGCCGTGACGATCGCGTTCGCGGCGTACGCGTTCGGCGTCATCATCAGCCTCTTCCTGGCCGGGCACGTGTCCGACTGGCTCGGGCGGCGGCGGGTGCTGCTGCCCGCGGTGCTGCTCGAGGCGATCTCCGCGACGCTGTTCCTCACCTCGACCGGGCTGGGCGTCGTCATCGTCGCGCGGGTGCTGTCGGGGCTCGGGATCGGCATGATCACGGCCACGGCTACCGCACACCTGTCCGAGCTGCACGCCGCCGCCCGGCCCGGTGCCGGGCGGGCCCGCGGTGATCTCGTCGCCACCGTTGCCAACCTGGGCGGGTTCGCGATCGGGCCGGTCACGTCGGGGCTGCTGGCACAGTACGTGTCCGGGCCGTTACGCACGCCCTACCTCGTCTTCCTCGGGCTGCTGCTGATCGCCGCGCTGGCCGTCGCGTCGGTACCGGAGACCGTCTCCACGCGCACGCGCCGCTACCGCCCGCAGCAGGTGAACGTGCCGGTCGAGGCGCGGCCGCGCTACTTCGCCGCGGCGACCGGGGCGTTCGCGTCGCTGTCGGTGCTCGGGCTGTTCACCTCGCTGGCGCCGGCGTTCGTGGCCGGCACGCTGCACCACCCGTCGCGGGCCCTCGCCGGCGCGGTGGCGTCGATGGTCTTCGGCAGCGGGGCCGTCGCGCAGGTACTCCTGCGCCGCCGCCCCACCCGCGAGCAGCTCGCCGCCGGCCTGGCGCTGATCGTGCTCGGCCTGGTGACGCTCACCGCCGCGGTGTGGGCCGAGTCGCTCCCGGCGTTCCTCGCCGGCGGCGTCCTGGCCGGTGCGGGCGCGGGCGCGCTGCTCAAGGGCGCGATCTCCACGGTCGTGGACCTGGCCCCGCCCGCGGTGCGCGGTGAGGCTTTGGCCGGGCTGTTCCTCGGCGGGTACCTCGGCCTGGCCGTCCCCGTCCTCGGCCTCGGCGTGCTGACGCAGCTGGTCAGCGCCCCGGTGGCGTTGCTCGGCTTCGCCGCGGCGATCGTGGCCCTGGCGATCGCCGTCAGCCGCCCGCTCCTGCGACCGAAGATCCACGCATAACCGAGAACCAGCGCATAGCCGAGAACACGCGCATAGCCGAGAACACGCGCATAACCGAAATGTCGGATATGTCCGTCACGGAGTGGCGGACATATCCGTGGAAACCGGCAGGCGTGACGTCGCGGCCGTCCGGGTCTGCTGCACCTGCCCGGCCAGGGACTTCACCGTCGGGCTGGTGCCGTTGGCGATCTCCGACGTGGCCAGGTTCGCCAGCTGGGCCAGGTGCTCGCGCAGGCAGGCGACCGCCCGCTGCTCGAACCCCGCTCCCGAGTCCGACCGCAGCGCGGACAACGTGTCGGCGTCGACCAGGCCCGGCATCTTGTGGCCCTTATGCGGGTTGTCCTTCGGCAGGCCAGCCTGGTCGGAGAGCGCAC
>Ga0310811_10010865_pt1 | contig 11779 bp, 9 predicted proteins | sample YCmetagenome_FD_207642 | JGI IMG/M metagenome (GOLD analysis project Ga0310811, IMG submission 207642) | Soil microbial communities from experimental microcosm in Duke University, North Carolina, United States - YC | ecosystem: Engineered > Artificial ecosystem > Soil microcosm > Unclassified ...
CCTTTCAAATGCGCCGCTGATATAAGCACTAATGCCGTAGCAGCCGAGCTCAAATTGGTAAGCGGCTGCATGCAGTGGGCAGCCATTCCACCGATTAGTCCTTTTGCTTTCTCCGTCTTAAAACTACCCGCAACAGATGAAGCGGAGCGCAATGCTTTCACGCCAAACCTGGCCATCGCAATAGGATGTTTAGGAATATGAAGCGGCCCTAAGGCATCGGGGGCTATCAAAGGCCAATCATCTACAACAGGTTGAATCAGGTCGATATAGTTTTCTTGATCTATCCCAAACTGAGCTGCTGTTTCTTCTATCGAATGCTTTAATACAGCCGCGCTTCCATCATCAAATGGATGGGCCGCAGCAATATCCGGATAGATAAATTCAAGGCCATGCGCTGCAAGTGGAAGAGTTTCAAAAAATGGAGACGAAACTGCTAGCGGATGAATGGCAGAACAAATATCGTGAACATAGCCGGGGAGTGTCAACTCTGCTGAGCGCATCCCCCCGCCTATCGTTTCCTTGCCTTCTATCAGTAAAACTGAAAGCCCGTTTTGTTGCATTAATATGGCAGCCGCCAGTCCGTTGGGACCGGAGCCTACTACTACTGCATCATATTCGCGCTTTTCAGGCTTCATTCATGACTGTAAATCTTAAAAGTCGGAATAATCTGCCGGGTGCAAAAATATAATGTCAGCCTTTGATACATTATGCTGATACTCCGGCTTGGCTACCAATGTTTTCCATTCCGGATCATCGGAGAATGCTTTCCAATGTTGTTCCCTGTCCTCTTTGCTATTAAAAGTAGTCATGTACATCAGGTTTGGCTGGTGACTTCCGGCCAATACCTCAGCATAAAAAACCGCATTAAACTTAAGCCGGTTGAACAGTACCGTTTCGCCCCCGTCATTAAACATCTTTACTTTGTTAATATTCAATTTTTCCGTTGGACTTTCATAGCTTCGTAGCTCGTAAATGCGATCTGCTTTTTTTGCAGTTAGTTGCGGAACTGTTGCTACGGGCCATTTTGGAAATGCTTTTAACACGATAGTTTCCATGCGGGTATAAGGCTGTTCGTTGTATGCAGCATCGAGGTAATCTTTACCCGCTTCCAGGTATTGTTTATCCTGTATCAGGCCTTCTTCTACCTTTTCTATCTGGGCAAGACTGTTGAAACTGATCAAAACATATACCCGTTTATCCGTATCCTGTTCCAATGTCCTAAAAACACCGACATTTCCTAATCCTTTGCGGTGCAGTGCAGGCAGATAAGCATCCTTCAGATATTTATCCAATTTTTCCTGTTGAGCTTGAGTTTTTATGTGGTAAACTTTTAGCTCATAATACTGCTGCGAAGCGGCATTAGCTTGTAGGATAAAACCCTGAACGATTAAAATCAGTACCAGTGATGTTTTGATCAGTTTATTCATTTGTTTATTTTTTTGTAACCCATTTATTAGCAAGCACCGGCATAAAATATCCGCCAACCACGCTTCTTGCCTGGAAACCCACCATTCTGCCATCAGTCGTTTCGTGCCAGTCGCTCAAAGGCACCCTGGTTGGTGTTTCAGTAGCATATTTATAAATCGGATCGGTCAGCGCTTTAAAACTTGCCGGACTATTTGCTAAAGTGGCTGTCCACATGATCCAGTCTGATTTCGTATAGGTCTTCCTGCTATCCAAAGGTAAACCGAATTTATTTTGTTTGGTTAGGTAGTAGGTAATCTCTTTGTTATAAACGCTCTGAGGGAATAAGTTTAATCCCAGTACTTTATCCCAAACCAGGTTATACTTCTGGCTCCAGGTGTCTTTTGCTCCAAACACCAGTGAATAATGATCACCCGCATCATCGATCTTCATCCAGTTTTTAACCATTTCAGCGGCCGTTTTGCGATATTTCTCGGCAACTGCTTTTTCTCCTAACCGGTCGGCCAAACGGGCATAGCAAGCAATACCTACAATAGCTTTGGCAGAAAGGTTGGCATTATGAGCCAAATGCCCCGCAAAATCATCGGTACATAACTGGTTTTCCGGATCAAAGCCTGCTTTCTCCAGGTATTTAACCCATTTGGTTAAAGTTGCCCAATGCTTTTTGGCAAAAGCCGGGTTATTTTCCGCCTTCACAATAGCTTCGGTCATGATGATCATATTGCCCGATTCTTCCACCGGCATCCCTTCGCCATAAGTCTGGCCGTTAGCTATCGGATAGGTGCCTAAATCATGCGCGGCAAAATCATTCTTAAACTTGCCGCTTTCGCTGTAATAGAAGATACCGTTCAACATGCCTTCCAAAAACTTCGGGGCATAAGCCAGGTAAAGTGGAGCCGACGGATATGTTACATCAACCGTATTAATAGAACCATTACTGAAGTTTTCTTTCGATAAGAACAATATCTCGCCCTGCGGACTCTTTACCAATGCATGAGCGGCAATGCTTTGTCGATAGGCTAATACGCACAATTTCGCATACTTTTCACCACCTGCTTTCAATGCATCCTGGTATATTCTAGTGTTATATACAGCACATTTTTTCATTACTGCAGCATATTCAGTTGCTGCGATGTTCAACTCCTGGTCGATAGTTGCGCCGCTGTTTTTCCACCACGGTTTTAACTGTGTACCGAAATATTCTACAGCGTAAAGATCATCATATCCAAGCTCTACAAATTTCTCAGTGTAAGTTGAACCTACATTGCCGAATGAAAGAATGGTATTTAATGATAATTCATGGCCCTTTATTGCTTCTTTGCTCTTAACTACTATGTTTAAAAACGGATTACCGATTTCTTTTTCGCTGCTGATATATTGCGATACGTTAGCTGATTTTGGTGCAGCTACATACATGTAGCCCCAATCGATACGCAGGTCATCGCCTTTCTTCTTTAAGATTGGCTGTTCTACTGTTCCTGCTTTCAGGATAGATAATTTGTTGTCATCTGCCGATTCAGCTGCAACTTCCTGTATAGGTTTGTTTACTGCGATCTCGGTAGAAGCACCGAAGAACACTTTTACATTATGCTGCTTGCCATCATTCGAACGGACTTTATAAGTAATATAAGATACCGGTCTTTGGAAAACTGCAAGGTCAGTAAGCAATAATGGCGAAGTGAAAGTCAATAATAAGTCCGCTTTGCCACATTTGAATTTATAATCAGTTTGTGTAGCAGTAACCGTTACACTGGTTTGTACGGCCTGCTTGATAGTTTCATCTGATTTGGTTTTTTCCTGCTCAGCCAGGCCAGCATCAAGAAAGGTATCGCCACCGGTGTTTTTACAATGAATGGCCAGAACGTTTGTTCCTTTCTTCAACATATTTTTAATTGGGAACATTTCAAAATCACCATTAGCGCCCGGCCTGTCCAATACCTTGTCGCCATTCAGGAATACTTCTGCATCGTCGTCATGACTCAATTTTAAAAAGAGCTTGTATACATCAGCATTGCTGACCTCAAAAGTACGACGAATCCAAAGGTCATTTTTCCAGACGGTTTTGCCCTTAGGTTTGCTGTCTGCAAATGGGGCGGCGCCTGTTTCCCAGCCCTTGTCGTCGAATTTTTCTGATTGCCAGCCCTCAGCAGGTTGTGTTTCGGTGTATTTGCAATCGTAAGCTTGTTCATCGGCTGCTGCCAATACTGTTTTGTACGATTTTGGCTCCTGGCCCATAAAACGGTAAACATCGCCATCCACCTTTATGAAGCCTATCATTGATTGATCCTTGCCGGTCCAGTGTTTGGTAGGTGAATCATTCAGTTGATCGGTAAACGACCAGATACTGAAATAAGTGTTGTGGGTGATCAACGGATAAGCCGGAGCCTTCTGCATTTGAGCAAACACCGAAGTGCATAGCATGAGCAATGCAGGCAATAAAAAAACTTTTTTCATAGTTGTCAGAAGTATTCTTTTAGGTTATGTATCGCAAATATAATTTAAAAAACTGTTAAGCAAACAGTTATTAAAAGACTTCACTTATCAGCCTAAAAATCAGCACCATTTTAACAAAAAAAGGCCACCATTCAGGCAGCCCTTCCATTTAATTTCGTTTTTTTATTTACAATTCACGCACCCAAATGTTGCGATAGCTTAATGGCTCACTCTTGTCGCCATGAGCTTGTAATTTAATTGGGCAAGCGCCATGTGCTTTGCCGGCGTAATCAGGTTTACCGATGTATAAGGTAGGGCCTTTTAACTCAAAATTATTTTCAACCAACACGCCATTGAAGAATACGGTAGCATGTGCAGGTGATTTTAAAGAACCGTCTGCGTTAAATTCCGGTGCATTCCAGATCACATCATAAGTTTGCCATTCGCCTGGTTTACGGCCCGGGTTTGCCAGTGGGATCGCTTGTTTATACAAGCTGCCAGCCATACCATTTACGTAGGTTTTATTATTGTACGAATCCAACACTTGTAATTCATAGCCTGCATCACCCTTACCTATCGAAGCAAGGAATATACCGCTATTACCTCTTGCCTGTCCACTACCTGTAATATTAGCAGGCACCCGCCATTCGATATGCAACTGGTAGCTTTTAAATTTACGTTTGGTCTCTATGTTGCCGTACTTTTTATTTACCGTCATTATGCCATCGGCTACATCCCATTTTGCAGGAGAACCATCGCCATTCTGAACCCACTCATCCAGGTTTTTGCCGTCAAACAGGATAATAGCATCCGAAGGTGCATCTCTGAAGGTTGCTCCCGGGGTAACTACTTTGGGTACCGGTTCCCATATTTCTGTTTCTTCGGGTTTTGTTTGCGAGAATGCCATAACAGTACTACCTGCTAATATGGCGGTTAATATGATCGTTTTTTTCATCATTAATTAGTTTGGTTTGAACAATTGGTGTTATATGTTTAAAGTATTCTTCATATAGTTGCAGCTTTCTGTGATGCTCACGTACGGATCAATATTGGTGAAGTTTTCCTGTTCCATCATAAAGTGTTTCACACCTGCGGCTCGTGCTTTTGGAATGATAGTTTTAAAATCGATGCTGCCTTTTCCTATTTCGGTGTTCAGGTCTGTTTTCACTTTATCACGGTCTTTTACGTGCACAAAGGCATACCTTCCGGCATGTTTTTCCAATATTTTCACCGGATCCTGTCCTGCACGAACTACCCAGAAGATATCCATTTCCATGTGTACCAGTTTAGGGTCGGTTTCTTTCAGGATGGTATCATAAAAAGTAGCGCCACCACCAAGTGGTTTCCATTCAAAATTGTGGTTATGGTAACCCAGTTTCAAGTTTGCTGTTTTTAACAGGTCAGCAGCTTTGTTCATTTTTTCCGCAACAACTTTGCACTCGTCAACAGTTTTGATGAATTCACCATTCAATGAAGGGATGATGATAAAGCTTTGACCGATGGTGTTAGCCACTTCCATATAGCGTTTCAGATCCTCGGTATCTCCTTTTCCAAAGAAAGAATCGATGCCATAGTGACCGCTTGGTGAGCTAAGGCCATTATCCTTTAAAAGTTTAGCAAAATCTTTCGATTGCAATCCCCAGTAACCGGTTTTTGCATCGTAACCAAAAGTTTCTACTTCTTTATAACCCGCTTTAGATACTTTGCCTATTACGCCTTTTACGTCTTTTGGTAATTGATCGCGTAATGAATATAGCTGGATACCCGGTCTATGTACAGAAACTGCCTTCAGTAATGAAGGGGCAACCAATGCGCCCGCCGTCGCTAAGCCGGCCTGGGCTAAAAATTTTCTCCTGGTAGTCATTATTTATAGTTTTAGATAGATTAGTTTTTACACATCGCATATTTGAATTGCCTTGCGAAGCGAAGCAATTTTATCCTTCTCCTTCGGCACAAACTCCTGCCCAACATAACCTTTGAAGCCTGTCGCAACAATCGCTTTCATCACTGCCGGATAGTATAATTCCTGAGTATCATCAATCTCATGACGACCGGGTATGCCCCCAGTATGATAATGGGCAATATAGTGGTGATAATCTGTAATATTCCTGATGATATCGCCTTCCATTATCTGCATATGATAAATATCAAACAGCAACTTAAAGTTTTCAGAATTAAGGCGTTTAGCCAGCTCTACGCCCCACTCAACGTGGTTACACTGATAATCTTTATGGTCGATCTTGCTATTGAGCAGTTCCATACATAAAACCACCTTGTGTTTTTCGGCTAATTCCACCAATGGCTTAAGTCCTTCAACGCAATTTTTCCAGCCTTCTTCGTCAGTTTTACCACGGCGGCTACCGCTAAAGCAGATCAGGTTTGTATAACCATTCTTTTCTACCACCGGGATCATTTCGGTATAGTTTTTCTGTAGTGTAGAATGAAATTGTTTATCTCCAAAACCATCTGTGAGGTTAATCTCGGCACCGTTGCACATCGGCGAATACATGCCGTGTTTTTGCAATGTCGGCCAGTCTTTAGGTCCGCAAAGGTCGACCCCCTTGATACCGATAGTTTTAGCTGTTTCGCACAACTGATCGAGCGTCAGTTCGCTGTAACACCATGGACTAACAGAGTGATTGATATTTCCTTTAAGTGGTAAAAATTCCTTTTCTTTATCGGCAGGTGAGGTGAACGATGAGATCATTCCGGATGCGGTTATTGCTGCCGTACCTGCAATCATGTTTTTAATTGCCGACCGACGATTTTGTTGATTACTCATTCTTATTAATTTGAAAATTTGATGATGTGCCAATTTGAAGATGATCAGAACTTAAAGCAAGAATTTTAAAATCTTCAAATCGCCTCATTGTCAAATCGTTTATATTTCTGTGCCTAAGGATGGCTCCTCAATGTCCAGGCCTTTTTGCATTTCTGTTTTATTTTTATCGGTAAAAAACAACATAAACAACACCAATACAGCCACAGCTATTCCACATGGTACTAACCAGATCGATTGCCAGTTATGTGATGTTGGAGATGTTTGAAAATGACCAACTACCGATCCGGCGATAGAAAAACCTATCAGCATCCCTACGCCATATGTAGCCAAAGTGATAAATCCCTGTGCAGCGCTTTTAAAGCGGTCACCAGCCAATCTATCTGTATAGATGTAACCGGTAACAAAGAAAAAGTCATAACAAATGCCATGCAGCACTATCCCGGCAATCAGCATCCAGTAATTTGCACCGACATCCCCATAAGCAAAGCATAAATAACGCAAAGCCCAGGCCAACATACCGAGTCCAAGCATTTTCTTCACGCCAAGTCGCACAAAGAAAATTGGCATAAGCGCCATAAACAACAGTTCTGAACCCTGCCCTAAAGTTTGAATCCCAGCTGCCGACTTCATCCCAACTTCATTTAAAAAAGGATTAGTGAAATTGTAGTAAAACGCCAGTGGAATGCATATGGCAATGGAGGCTAAAAAGAAAACCAGGTAAGATTTATTCTTTAATAAACCAATCGAATCGAGCCCGATAATATCGCCAAAGGATGTTTTCTGACCTTTTTTGGCGGGAGGCGTGTCAGGCAGAGCGAAGCTTAATAAGCCTAACGCCAATGAAGCCATCGAAGCCATCAGAAATGTCGAAGCTAAAGCTCCTTTTTGTTCCCATTGCAGCCACCCAATCACCAACCCGGCAACAATCCATCCGAAAGTTCCGAAAATACGGATCGGAGGGAACTCTTTGGTGGTATCCTTCATTTGCTTAAAGGAAACCGAATTGACCAGTGCCAGGGTAGGCATATAAATGATCATGTAGGCCAGTATACCAGGATAAAAGCCGGCAAAATCAGGCGCTTTATATTCATAGTACATTAATGCGGCCCCAAGCAAATGCAAAACGCCCAGGATCTTTTGCGCCGAAAAATACTTATCGGCTATAAGGCCAATGATGAACGGTGCTATAATAGCTCCAAAAGACTGTGTTGCGTAGGCCGTCGCACTTTGAACATCAGTCGAATGAAGTCCCTTTGTCAGATACGTGCCCATCGTAACAAACCATGCCCCCCAGACAAAAAATTCGAGGAACATCATAGTGGACAATTTAACCCGGATACCTGCGGTCATGGTTTGTTGGATTTAGATAAGATAATTGATACCCTTATTTTTTAAGGGATAAAATATAATTAACCATTGATTTGGCGTCGTCCATCGAAATGGTTGGATGCGGGCTCATCGGAACAGTACCCCAATGACCGCTGCCGCCTTTTATGATCTTGTTTGCCAGCGTATCCACATCGGATGAGCTATACTTCTTAGCGACATCAGCAAAAGCAGGGCCGATCAGCTTTTCCTGTTCTTTATGGCAGGTTCCGCAATCTGATTTAGCGATCAGCTGTGCGCCAGCTGCTGAAGGTGTGCCGCCGGCTTTTTCAGTACCGTTATGGCTTGCTGCAGTATCCTGGGCCGCGTCAGAATTGGTTGCCGTAGCGGTTTTGTTAGCAGCTGATGTGCTGTCTGCTGATCCGTTGCTTGATTTGTTGCCACCGCAAGCAGCAAGTGCAAGGCTTAAGCCCAGAACGATGAATGTTTTTTTCATTTTAGATTGTAATTATGGCTTGATTAAATTAATAAAGCGCAATTTATAAATTTTTCAGACTGCTGGCGTAGCTAATGCTTGTGTTTTGTTTTTAGAACGCATATATAATACTAAACCGCCAAAAGCTACTATTAAAACAATAGGAATTATAAGCGTTGTTTGCAACACTTCAGGACCTGCGGCCGACCGGGCAGCATCGTACGCTTTAGACAAATCCGTGCCTGCCGCTGCTGACCGATAGGCATCTAATGTTGCCCCTGCAGGAAGTTTTTGTATCATCAACCGATCATAGTATCCACCCATAAATATCATATAAATAGATACACCGAACATGCCGGCACCACCCATCAGGTTCAGCCCGACAGCACCAGTTCTCGGTAAGTTTTCTGCAACAAATCCGATCATACAAGGCCAGAAGAATGCTACACCTAGCCCGAATATAATTGCTCCAAGAAAAATCGCGTCTCCATGCAAATTAATAAGAAGATATATACCTAATGCTGATAAAATTGCAGAGATAAGCAATACCCCTTGCGGAGCAAAACGGTGAACTATCGGACTTGCAAATGCTCTTCCCAATACCTGCATCGACGCCACAAATGTTAATATTAATATTGCATTGTCTGTCACTGTCTTAAACAACACATCGGTCCATTGGTTTGTAAACAGCTCAGTAATAGCAGTTCCAAACATGCAAATGATCATAAACCAGAAAAGTGGATTTATTAATGCCCTGTACATATCTCCGGTACTAACTCCTGAAGCGACTCTCTCCGTAACAGGAAAAGTAAGTTTCGAAAATAGAAACCCATAAATCAAGGTTGGTATAAGCATTACAGCAACTTCAACCTGCGATATCCAATAAGGCTTCTCTGCCACCCCATGAGCAAGAGCATAATCCAACCCAAATACAACCAGGGTACCGATCACGATCCCAGCCGGGAACCAAAGGTGAAAATGGTTCAGTTTGGTAGTCTTATTATCGGTATATAGCGATGCAACAAGCGGATTACAAGCCGCCTCAACTGTACCATTTGCGATACCAATAAGCAATGTTGAAAGGAATAGAGTCCAGTAACCATTAGCAAAAATGGTTAATAGGATACCTGCAAGATGAAAGATAAAAGCAGAAAGTAATAATTTTTTCATGCCGATGATATCGACAACCATTCCGCCAATAATGATAGCCAGAGGGAAGCCCCAGAAAGCTGTCGCAGCTATTGTTCCTAATTCTGATGCATTAAGGTGAAAGTGAACGCCCTGCTCATTCAATATACCCGCGCGGATACCGAATGACAGCGAAGTAACTAACAATGACAGGCAACTTGCCCGAAAAAGTTGTGTACGGTTGATATTCTCCATGAATTGTATTTTAGGGTTAAATTGGTTCTTTAGTTTAGTAATAAGGGAAGACAACTATTCCAATCCCAGCAATTTGCGATTAAAAGCTTCGTCTGACCCGGAAGCGGCAAAGTCGTCAAATGCTTTTTCCGTTACCCTTATAATATGATTTTTAATAAACTCAGCGCCTTCTCTTGCGCCATCTTCCGGATGCTTTAATGCACACTCCCACTCCAGCACGGCCCACCCGCTATAATCATATTGAGTCAATTTACTAAAAATCCCTTTGAAGTCAACCTGCCCATCTCCTAAAGAACGGAAACGGCCTGCGCGTTCTACCCAATTCTGGTAGCCACCGTATACGCCTTGCTTACCTGTTGGATTAAACTCTGCATCCTTTACATGGAACATCTTGATACGCTCATGGTAATTGTCGATGTATTCCAGATAGTTAAGACATTGGAGTACGAAATGCGACGGGTCGAATAATAAACAAGCCCGTTTATGCTGATCTACATGATCCAGGAACATCTCATAAGTGATACCGTCATGCAAATCTTCGCCCGGGTGAATTTCATAACATAGGTCGATACCGCATTCTTCGTAGTAATCCAGTATTGGTTGCCAACGTTTGGCTAATTCTTTGAAACCCGTTTCAACCAAACCAGCAGGACGCTGCGGCCACGGATACATCATGGGCCAAAGTAATGCGCCACTAAAAGTAACAGCGGCATTCAGACTTAAATTTTGTGATGCTTTAGCGGCATATTTTACCTGCTGTACGGCCCATTTCTGGCGTTCAACAGGGTTATTTTTATAAGCTTGTGGTGCAAATGCGTCGAACAGCGTATCGTAAACCGGATTTACGGCCACCAATTGCCCCTGTAAATGAGTAGACAATTCGGTGATCTCTAGTCCGCAGGCATTTACCTGGCCTTTTATCTCATCAGCATAAGTCTTGCTTTCCGCAGCTTTTTGCAGATCGATAAAACGCGTATCATTTGTAGGCAATTGCACACCCTTGTAGCCAAGGCTTTTTGCCCACTTGCATATTGATGTTAAGTTATTAAACGGCTCCTGGTCGCCAATAAATTGCGCAAGGAATATAGCCGGCCCTTTGATTGTAGTCATAGCCTTACCCCAACCCTCTCCAGAGGAGAGGGAGTTTTAATTTTTTATTTAATTATAACTTTATCAATTCTTGTTTCATTTCCACATCCGCACATTTGCATCCCGATAGCTATCGGGACTGCACATCTAATTAATCACGTAATCAGTCCATTTTTTATCCGACTGGCTCGAGGCGACTACATTGTCGATGAACGCCATACCTCTTATGCCGTCTTCAATACCCGGGAAATCGAGCCATTCTTTGTGTGGTTCTTCACCGTTCAGCTTAGCGCTCAGGCTCAAAGCAAAATTGCGGTAAAGATTACCGAATGCCTCTAAATATCCTTCAGGATGCCCTCCCGGCGTACGGCAATTGTGCGTAGCGTAGGTCGACTCGCGATCCGAATAGTTGTTACCTGCGCGGAAAGTTTGTGCAGGTTTATCTCCCCATCTAACCGTCAATGTATTTGGCTCCTGCTGAGCCCATTCCAAACCACCATTCTCACCATATACACGGATCTTCAAAGCATTTTCTTCACCAGCTGCTACCTGTGATGCTGTAAGTACGCCGGTTGCGTTTTTCTCAAAGCGAAGCAGTATACCACCATCATCATCCAACAAACGGCCTTCAACCACGGTATTTAATGAAGCACACATTTGAGTGATCTTCAGTCCTGAAATATACTCAGCCAAATGAGCGGCATGCGTACCTATGTCGCCCATGCAGCCGCTTTTTCCTGAACGTTTAGGGTCAGTTCTCCAGGCTGCCTGTGCGTTACCTTCACGTTCTGAAAGTTTGCTTAGCCATCCCTGGTGGTATTCAACATAAATCTTGCGAATTTTACCTAAAGCGCCACTTTTAACCA
>Ga0310811_10010866_pt1 | contig 11779 bp, 7 predicted proteins | sample YCmetagenome_FD_207642 | JGI IMG/M metagenome (GOLD analysis project Ga0310811, IMG submission 207642) | Soil microbial communities from experimental microcosm in Duke University, North Carolina, United States - YC | ecosystem: Engineered > Artificial ecosystem > Soil microcosm > Unclassified ...
GGCGACAAATGGTGCATTTACCCGATGTACGATTGGGCGCATACGCTCAGCGATTACATCGAAGGCATCACGCACTCGATTTGCACACTGGAGTTCGAAGTGCACCGGCCGCTTTACGATTGGATCCTCGACGCGCTCGAAATTCCAGAGCCGCGTCCGCATCAGTACGAATTCGCCAGGTTCAATCTGACATACAGCGTGATGAGCAAGCGCAAACTTATCCAACTCGTGAATGAGAAGCTGGTCAATGGTTGGGACGATCCGCGGATGTTAACCATAGCCGGGTTGCGCCGTCGCGGTGTGACACCCACGGCGCTGCGCGCGTTGGCGTACAACGTCGGGGTCACGAAGTATCCAAGCATGACCGACATGGCTCTGCTTGAGCATGCGGAGCGCAATGAACTTAATCGTGCCGCAACGCGCCGCCTCGCAGTGTTGAGGCCGATCAAAGTTGTGTTGACCAATTACCCGGAAGGAAAAACTGAAGAACTCGATGCGATCAATAATCCGGAGGATCCAAATGCTGGAACCCGCAAGATTCCATTCGGACGCGAGCTTTACATCGAGCAAGATGATTTCATGGAGAATCCACCGCCGAAATATTTTCGGTTGCGACCGGGCGGCGAGGTGCGGCTGAAATATGCTTACATCATCAAGTGCGAGGAAGTGGTCAAGGATGAAGCCGGCAACGTGACCGAGCTACGATGCAGTGTCGATCTTGACAGCAAATCAGGTGGTCCAACTGCCGGGCGGAAAGTTAAAGGGACGATTCATTGGGTGAGCGCGGCGCACGCAATCAATGCGGAAGTTAGATTGTATGATCGCCTTTTCACCGTCCCCGAGCCGGATGCGGACGGCGATTTCAAGTCATTCATAAATTCTAATTCGCTCGAGGTAGTGCACGCAAAATGCGAACCCGCACTTGCGAATGCGCGTCCGGAAGAACGCTATCAGTTCGAGCGCCTTGGGTATTTCGCGCTCGATCCAGATTCAACGCCGCAGAAACAAGTCTGGAACCGTACCGGGACGCTGCGCGACACTTGGGCGAAGACGGCGACAAAATGAGTCACGTGTCATCCTGAGTCGCGAAGACGACGAAGGATCTCTCAGTGGGTGATACATCAGGGCGTTAGTACGCGTGCTCCTGCGAGTTTGGGAGGTCCCTCGCTTCGCTCGGGATGACAGCGCGTTAGAACGTGGAAAGCGCACGGTCGATGCGCGCGAGCACGTTTTCTTTCCCGAGCACTTCAAGCAAATGGTAAAGACTTGGGCCCACCGTGCTCCCAGTGGCAGCCAGGCGTGTGGGGTGGACGATCGCGCCGAATTTTATGCCGAGATTTGCCGCACTAGTTTTTAGCGCCGCTTCAATCTCTGGAATGTCGAATTTCTCAAGCGAACTCAAGCTATCGCGAACGGCTTTGAGTCGCGGTTTATTTTCGGGAGTGAATTGTTTCGCTGCGCTCTGCGGATCGTAATCAAGATTGTCCGTGAAGTAGAACCCGCAGTAAGCCGGCAACTCGTCGAACGTGTTGATTTTTCCTTCGCACGTCTTCAGCGCGGCGCGGACGTAGTGCTCCGGATAATTATCCAGCTTCACACCGCTCGACTTCAGAGTCGCGAGAGCTAACTCGTAAAATTTCTCGCCGCTAAGCTCCCGTGCGTATTCGCCGTTTAACCAATGCAGTTTGTCAGGATCGAACGTGGCCGAGCTGCGGCCGATGTTCTTTAGATCGAAAATCCGAATGATCTCGTCAATGTCCAACTTCTCACGGTTGTCCTTGGGCGACCAACCGAGCAGGCAGAGGTAGTTGCGGACGGCCGCGGGAAGATATCCGCGCTGGATGTAGTATTCCACGCGCGCGCCTGCGTCGCGCTTGCTCATTTTTGTCCCGTCGCGATTGAGAATGAGCGGAATCTGCGCGTAGTGCGGCGGCGTCGCGCCCAATGCGCGAATGAGCTCGATGTGCTTGGGCGTGTTCGAGAGATGATCTTCACCCCGGATCACGTGGGAGATTTTCATTTCAAGATCGTCGATCACGTTGACGAAATGAAAAATCCATGAGCCATCAGGACGCCGGATCGTCATGTCGGGATGCGTCTCTTCATTCGACAAATCGAAATCGATCGTTCCGTGAACGAGGTCGTCGACGATGACGTGTTCGCGCGGCGACCGAAACCGCAGTGCTCCCTGATCTTCGTAGATGTGGCCGGCGTCCTGAAGTTTTTTCAAGTAGCGCTCGTAAAGTTCTGTGCGTTCACTTTGCAAATACGGCCCGAACTCGCCGCCGACATGCGGGCCTTCATCCCAACTAAGACCCAGCCATTGCAATCCTTCGTAAATGGCGGCCATTGCTTCCTCGGTATTGCGCTTCATATCGGTGTCTTCGATGCGCAGCACGAATTTCCCGCCGTGATGTCGCGCGAAGAGCCAGTTGAAAAGAGCGGTGCGCGCTCCGCCGATGTGCAAATAACCGGTAGGCGAGGGGGCGAAGCGAACGCGAATGTCAGAGCTCATTCAATGTCATCCTGAGCGAAAGCGAAGGATCGCGCAAATTCTCGATTAGTTGTGAACTATTCGATAAAAATTTTCCCCGCACGGCGTCTTGCGTGGCGATTCTCCGAAAGATTCACTTTTGAGATTCGAGTGCCTCGATCAACGAGTGCACGAACGCGCTCGATCGCGTCGAATCCAACATCCGAAATGTTTTGAGCGCGCAGCCATTTTAAAAGCGTCCGACGCTGAAGCGCGATTGGCAACGCGCGAAGCTTGACGACGGAGAGATCTGCATGTGTCGAATCACGTAGTTCGCCCTCGATCCATTTTTCTTCATCCGCAGCAATGACAGCCGTTCGCCAAATGTTCTGGCGAATGTTGCGGCCCAACATTTTTTCCAGATATGGAATGATTCGATGTCGAATGCGGTTGCGGAGCGGGGTGAGATTTTTGTTCGTAGCATCTTCCCGAAATCTCAGTCGATGTTCGCGGATGTACGCGTCGATTTCCGCGCGCCAAACGCAGAGAAACGGGCGCGCGATCGTTAGGTCAACGCCATCGATTCGCCGTGTGGAAATTTCCCGCATCGCACTAAGGCCGGTCCCTCCGGCTCCGCGAAAAAGATTGATCATAAACGTTTCCGCTAAATCATCAGCGTGATGCGCGACGAAGATCGTTCTGCAGTTTCGGCGCGTTGCGGCTTCAGCAAAGAACGCATAGCGCGCTTCACGCCCGGCGGTTTCGATCGACATCTTCCTTTTCTTTGCGATCGCGCGGATATTTGCAGAACCGAGTTCAAACTGGATCTCTTCTGGCATTGTAGGGCGAGCGCTTCGCTTGCCCGTCCGTGGGCCCGGCAGGCGGGGCGCCCGCCCTACAATTTCCTGGTTATAGTGTTCAACCAGCCTTTTAACAAAGCACGCATCAACGTCGCTCGATCGTCCGCGTAAGCGATGATTTAAATGGCAAACAACCAGTCGTTTATAGCCGTTGCTGATTAACCAATGCAGAAGCGCGACGGAATCGCGGCCTCCAGAGACACCGATCAGATAGCGCGCGTCCTGGGGGAAATCGCGGATTATTCGCGAGTCGGTGCCTAGTCTCTCCATACGACAATTATTTGAATCCAATTCACGCGTACGCGGCATCCAACTTTCAAAACCAATCATGAACAATCAACAACCAACAGACAAAGCGGGAAGTTCGCGGCGTCTTAGAATTATGAAAAATAATCAGACACTATACGGGATCCTGGCTGGCTCGGAAGAGAGAGGTCGGGGCGCGATGGAAACAGCGATTTATGCCGCGTGCATTTTGAGCGTGGTCGCAGCTATTTTCCAATTCGTAGGGCAACCGACGCCAGACCCATTCGCGGTATTCTATCCGTCGGCGCAGCCGGTCCCGGTTGTTTCGCATACCGTGCAGCCAACGGGGGAGACGAAGTCCTGAACGCCGTGGCGATATACATCGAACTAACATAGAGGCGTCCCGCTGTGCCGACGGCCAAAGCTTCGGCATAGCAGGGCGTCACTACGGGGATTCGCAACGGGTATATTTCAGTAGTTCGGCCGTCGGGGCTTCTACCTAGGGGAAATAGGCTCTGAGCAGCGGATTTGACAATGAATGAACGTTCATTCATCTTCTCACTTCTATGCCGCAACCCCAAACAGATTCGGTTCAAGATCGTCGCTCTCAGATCCTCGACGCAGCTCTTGTTTGCTTCGCCAAGCATGGTTTTCACCAAACCAGCATGCACGACATCAGCGCTGAAGCGGGGATCAGCGTCGGCTTGATCTATCGCTATTTCGAAAACAAAGAGGCGGTCATCTCCGCAATGGCGGACCGGCACAAGAAAGAGATCTCCGACGTGCTGCAGCGCGCCAAACAGGCATCGACGCTGCTCGAGTCGCTCGAAATCCTGTTCACCGCCCATTGTTGTGAAGAGGCGACAAGACTCGTCTCGGCATTCGTGGTCGATCTGTATGCCGAAGCCTCACGAAACCCTCGCCTCGCCGATTTGGTGCGCGACGTTTTGCAAACCGCAATGGCTGGTGTTACTGAACTGATTAGCAAAGCGCCGGAGGCTCAAAACGGGACACGCGGGCTCTCGCCGAGCGAAATGGCAGAATTAATTTTTGCCGTCGCACGCGGAATGTTGATGCTGGATGTTTTGCGCCCACAGGAAATGACAGCGTCGGAGCGGCGGGAACGACAATTGCAAGTGACGCGCAGACTGTGGAGGTTGCTGTTTAAACCGGAGGCAGAACTTGCTTATGCATGATGTAGCGAGACCAGTTTTAAATCGCCCGAAGCAGTCTCCGCCAAAGCGGCGACGCAAACCGATCATTCTCGCGATAGCTCTGCTGATCGCGATATGCGCTTTTGTTTTTGGCCTCAAGTTCCTGCAAATCGGCAAAATGATGAGTATGCCGCGAACAATGCCGCCGACTACAGTTACGAGCGCGTCAGTGAAAGAGGAAGATTGGGCTCCGTTGCTGACAGCGGTGGGCTCGGTCAGCGCTGCCCAGGGTGCAGTTGTTTCCACAGAGCTTGCCGGCGTTGTAAGCGAAATACATTTCGAAAACGGTGCTGAGGCAAAAAAAGGCGAGGTGCTGATGAAACTGGATGCGTCACAGGAGGAAGCACTTTTGCGATCTGCAGAAGCTGACGCGCAGCTCGCAAAGACAGATCTTGAACGAGCTCGCGATCTTGCGATCAAGAAGGTTGTTTCAGGAGCCGAATTCGATTCTGCACAATCAAAATTTACGCGAATGAATGCGGTTGTGGACCAGATGCGCTCCAATATCGCGAAGAAATCAATTATCGCGCCCTTCGACGGCCAACTTGGTATTCGCCAGGTGAATGTTGGCCAAATGATGAATGCAGGCCAGCAGGTCGTCGCGCTGACTGCTCTCGATCCCCTGTACGTCGATTTTGCGTTGCCGGAACAGTATCTATCGAAGCTGGCGAAAGGTTTGCAGGTGACGGTGCACGCCGATGCGTTTCCTGGTCGCAAATTCGAAGGGAAACTGACTGCGATTAATTCCATGGTAGATCCGGTCACGCGCAACGTCTCGTTGCAGGCGACCTTGGACAATTCCGATCATGCTTTGCATCCCGGCATGTTCGCAAAGGTCGAAGTTGGATTGGCCCAGACAAAGAAGACGATTGTGATTCCCGGATCGGCTGTGTCTTATGCGCCGTACGGCGATTCGGTTTTCATAATCGAAAAACAGAAAGACCCGAAGACAGGGAAGGAATCAGAGGTGCTTCGCCAGCAGTTCGTGCGGATTGGCGAAGCGCGTGGCGATTTCGTTGCAGTCAATCAGGGATTGAAACCCGGCGAAACAGTTGTGGGCACAGGAGTCTTTAAGTTGCGCAACGGAATGGCTGTGACTGTGAACAACGATCTTGCGCCAAAACCGGAGCTGAATCCAAAGCCGCCAGATACGTGATGGGCAAATCCGAAGCACGAATGTCGAAATCCGAAACAAAACTACGCTTCGCTCCGCTCAAAATGATGAGGTAAGAAAATGAAATCGTCGTTTACCGATCTTTTCATCAAACGCCCGGTGCTGGCGATTGTAGTCAGCTTCGTAATCCTAATCGCGGGATTGCAGGCGATGAAAACGTTGAACGTTCGGCAGTATCCGCGGAGCGACATCGCCGCAATCACTGTCACTACCGTTTACGTTGGCGCGGATGCCGAGTTAGTGCGCGGCTTTATTACCACACCGATTGAGCGCGCGATCGCAGCTGCGGATGGAATCGATTACATCCAATCACAGAGCACTCAAAGCCTGTCGACGATTACCGCGCGATTGAAGCTCAATTACGACGCAAACAAAGCGCTATCGGATATCAGCTCGAGAGTGGACGCGATCCGGAACAATTTGCCGCCAGAATCCCAAATCCCGGTTATCGCCATTCAGTCGGCAGATTCGCAATTTGCTTCTGCATACTTGAGTTTCACTTCGGACATTCTTCAGCCTAACGAGGTCACAGATTATCTGGTGAGACTCGTCCAGCCGCGACTTACAGCGGTTGGCGGCGTTCAAAAGGCGGACATTCTTGGCGGGCGCACTTTTGCCATGCGCATCTGGATGAAGCCGGACCGGATGGCTGCACTGAATATCAATCCTTCGCAAGTTCAGGATGCGTTGAGGAAAAATAATTTTCTTGCTGCTGTCGGTAATACGAAGGGCTCACTTTTGCAGGTAAACCTGACGGCCAACACGGATCTGCACACGGCGGAGCAGTTCAAGCAACTGGTTGTTCGCCAGGACAAGAACACGCTCGTTAGGCTGGGCGACATTGCCGACGTCGTGCTGGGCGCGGAAGACTACAACACGGAAGTGCGGTTCTCCGGACAACACGCTGTTTTCATGGGCATTTGGGTTCTGCCAAATGCCAATTCGCTCGATGTCATCAGGCGCGTTCGCGTCGAGCTCGACCAAATCAAGAAAGAGCTGCCTACTGGCATGACGGCGGAGATGGCCTATGACGCCACCGCCTACATTAACGACGCGATTCACGAAGTCGTGAAAACGCTGATCGACACGCTGCTCATCGTGATGGTCGTCATCTTTTTGTTCCTCGGATCAGTGCGATCCGTGATCGTCCCGATTGTTGCAATTCCGATCTCGCTGATCGGCGCTTTGTTTTTGATGCAGGTCTTCGGGTTCAGTCTGAATCTGCTGACGCTTCTTGCGATCGTACTTTCAGTCGGATTGGTCGTCGATGATGCGATTGTGGTGGTGGAAAATATCGAGCGCCACATCGCGGACGGACAATCGCGAATGGAGGCAGCAATCAAGGGTGCTCGCGAGCTGATTGGCCCAATCATCGCGATGACGATTACGCTTGCCGCCGTTTACACGCCCATCGCTTTACAGGGGGGACTCACCGGCGCGTTGTTCCGCGAATTCGCACTCACACTGGCAGGTGCAGTTTTCATTTCGGGTGTCGTTGCCTTGGTTCTATCGCCGATGATGTCAGCGTATTTGTTGCCGCCTCATCACGTTGAGCACGGCTTCAAAGGCTGGGTTGATCGCACATTTGATCGTCTCCGGGATTGGTACGGGAATCGCCTGGATCGCACACTGCAGGCGCGCCCTGCGGTCTACATCGTTTGGGCTGGAATTTCAGTGCTCGCCGGCTTGATGTTTATCGCGATACCGAAGGTAGCGACCAAAGAACTCGCGCCGAAGGAAGATCAGGGCGTGATCTTTGGTGTCATCACCGCGCCGGCCAATGCGACCATTGACGACACGATCCGGTATGCTGATGCCGCCGGCAAAGTGTTTCACGATATTCCCGATACGCGTTTCACATTTCAGATTACAAATCCCAGCAGCGGGTTTGGCGGAATGGTGTTGAAGCCGTGGGGTGTGCGGAAAACGCCGACGAGCGATTATTTGCCAATCGTACAGAAGAAATTGGGTGCCATCCCGGCGATTCAGATGTTTCCCATCATGCCGGAAGCCCTTCCTGGGTCAGACAATTTTCCAGTCAGCTTTATTATCGCGTCGACCGCAGATCAGGAGCGAATCCTGGAGTTTGCGAAGGAGATTTTCCAGAAGGCGATGCAGGCGCACGTGTTCCAGTTTGGCGACATTGACACGAAAATCGACCAGCCTCAGGCGCGGATTGTTATCGACCATGACAAGGCCTCAACCATGGGGCTCGATATGCAGAAGATCGGCGCGGATCTCTCTGCCAGTATCGGTGGAAATTACGTCAACTGGTTCAACATGGAAGGCCTCAGCTATAAGGTGATCCCTCAGATCAAGCGTGTGGATCGGTTGAACCCCGAACAATTAGACCAAATCTATGTCAGCGGGCCTAACAACCAGTTGATTCCGTTGAACACGATCGCGCACATGGAACACACAACCGTCGCGCGATCGCTTAATCGCATGCAGCAACTTAATGCTGTCACAATCAGCGGCGTTCCGGCGGGCTCAGTTGACTCCGCGCTTAAGTTCCTGGAGGATGAGGCACACCGGGTTCTGCCGCCAGGATATGTGATCGATTACACGGGCGGCTCACGTCAACTCAGGCTCGAAGGAAACACCTTTTTTGGAGTGTTTATGCTCGCTGTTCTTCTGATTTTCCTTGTTCTCGCAGCGCAGTTCAACAGTTTCCGCGATCCGTTGATCATCCTGCTCGGGTCAGTCCCTCTGGCGCTGTTCGGTGCAGCTGTGTTCATGTTTTTGAAGATGCCATTCGGCAAATTTTTCACGGACGGCTGGACCACGTCGTTCAACATTTATTCTCAAGTAGGGCTGGTGACACTGGTCGGTCTCGTTTCGAAGAACGGCATTCTCATTGTGCAGTTCGCGAACGAGCTTCAGCGGAAGGGCCTTGTAAAACTCGAGGCTGTAGCAGAAGCCGCGCGAATTCGGTTGCGACCAATTTTGATGACGAGCGTCGCGACTGTTGCTGGTCACTTCCCGCTGACCCTGGTGACGGGCGCTGGTGCGGCAGCGAGAAACTCAATCGGTCTCGTTCTCGTCGGCGGGATGACCATAGGAACCATCTTCACGTTGTTCATCGTGCCGTCGCTCTACATGCTCCTTGCGAGAGAGCATAAGGAAAAATCTTTGATGGATGTCGGCTGGGACGACACGCCGGAAGACGCCGACCTCACGCCGGAAATGGCGCCCGCTCTCGCGCCAGACGGAAACGGCAACGGCTGGAAGAAATAATTAACGAACAACGGTCCCGCGCGGCACGGATTCGCCGTCGCGAATTGGGCAACCCCGAAAGCCTTGGGGGATAGGAAGCCGTGAATCTTTGGCTCAAACAAAAGCCTCGGTGAGTTTTCCCACCGAGGCTTATTTGTGCAGCGGTTCTCCCGAGCCACTGCTACCCTAGAAAGTTAACGAGGTCCTCGCGGTTGACGTCCGCGATAGGACCCGGGCTTTACCGGGTTTCTCTGCTGAAGCTGGATTCCCTAAAACTCCCACGAAATTCTGCCAACTCAGTCGAATTGCTGATTTTTGTGACAAACCACGGCTCCGGTCCGGAAGCCGTTGTCATTTGTTCAAGAATGGGTTTCCCGATCGGCGTTGGTCCGAAAGCGATCGAGTGGCCAGACTTCGCAATTGTTACGTAGTTCTGTCCTCTGTTTTGGCAGAGAAACAGTCCTTGTTCTCCGTCGAGCAGGCTTGCCAGGTCCAATCCGCTTATCGGCACATTAATTTCAAGTTTCATACTTTGGTTTCCTTTCTTTTTTGGTTTTGCACTTCGGAAAACTTTGATGACTCTCCTGGTCATCGCGAGGTAACTTTGGTTTCAATTTTTCCGGGCGATTTGTTGAACATTTTCGCGATGGGAGTGGTCTTTTTTAAACGTGCGCGGGGGGGCAGCACATGAGGGGAAACAATTTGCTTATCACTGAGCGCGAACCGGTCATTCATCCGGCTTTGCAAAGGCCTCTGCTCAAACTACATCGCGCCGTAGACGTAAAATCTTTCTGGAAATCCGTTCACCGATTGCTTTCCGCTTCACTCGCGAATCATTCGGTCGGGCTATTGCTTCAACAAAGTCCAAGCGTCCCGGTAATTGCGAAATGGACGCGAACCATGCCTCAGGAGTTCTTTGCGGCCGAACCTCTCATCCGTTGCGCAACGCAGTCGCGCCGCAGGAAACTTTTACGACTGAGTAGCCTTTTTCGCAGCCGCAGTAGTTTCTTGAGATCAAGTTTTTATCGCCGCTACATGGCTCCGCACAATTGCGAGTACGGTGTCACGCTCTTCTTTTGGAAACAGCAGAAACTGGTTTGCGCCACGACAATTCTGCGCTCGCCGAAGCAGGGCGATTTTTCACCGGTTGAAATACAATTGCTTCGCCAACTTTACCCGCAGCTTCTCGCCGCGCTTCGTCGGATTGAGTCCCTCGAACGCGAAAGATCGGTGCGGGCTGATCTTGAAGAATTCCTCCGGCGCCTGCCGCTTCCTACAATTATTTTGCGTTGGAACTTGAAACCAATTTATCAGAACAACGCCGCTCGCGATTTCTGCGCTTTGTGGGAGAAAGGCCCCGAAGAAGCAAGGCGAACCAAAGCGAACTCTTCGATGCCTTCGGAAATTTTGGATCAGTGCCGTATTCTCAAGGAGAAATGGAAGACTGCACGGCCACAGACGCCTGCAGCCTGCCGAGCCGACTTTAAAGAAGAAGAAGTGAATCACCCTCGCCAGCCGCACTTGCGAGCGACGATTCACCTCAAGCAAATCAATTCCGTTGGCGTGGCGGGGCCGCATTTTCTTATCGCCTGCGAAGATCGTTGCCGAAACGGCCAACGGTTCGGGCGACTCGGCCTTTTCCGTTTGCCAGGTATCGCTCGGCTCACACGTCGCGAACGGGAGGTTGCACAGCTGGTCTGTGAAGGGCGAAGCAACAAAGAGATTGCCCAAAACGCATGCTTGAGTTTGCCGACTGTGAAAAAGCATTTGCACTCGGTCTTTCGCAAACTCGAAGTACCCAGCCGTACAAGACTGGTCGCATTAGCGGCATGAGCTGTCAGTAACGCACGCGAACTAGATATAATCCTTCGGCCGGCGCGACGAAACGGGCGGAGCCGGTTTTTCCGGTATCCAGTCGCGAGGTGATCTCTTCTATCCGCAATTTGCCGGTGGCACACCTCAGGACTGCGCCCACCATCAGTCGAACCATTTTGTAGAGAAAGCCGGTGCCATCGAATTCGATTGTAACACACGGGCCTTTTTGGCGGACACGCACGGAATTGATTGTGCGGATCGTGCTCGATTCGGGTTGGCCGCGGTTGGCCGCAAAAGCCGCGAAATCATGAGTGCCGACGAAATGTCTCGCTGCCGATTTGAAAATCTTCAGATCGAGCGGCTGCGTCATATGACAGACACGGCTATCCTCGAACGGCGGTAGAATGGGTGCGATCCACATTCTGTAGCGATAAATTTTTCCTTTCGCCGAAAGACGGGCGTGAAAATCCTGCGGCACATATCGACACCGAAGCACGCGAATCGCGGGCGGCAGGAGCGCATTGAGTGCTTTTATCCACCGGTCAGTTGGCAAGAATTTTAAGACATCGACGTGCACGCATTGTGCGAGAGCATGAACACCGGCGTCTGTTCGTCCCGCGCCATGGACGCGCACAGCTCCGCCAGAGATTCGTCCAAAGGCGCGCTCGAGGTGATCCTGAACCGTGTTGCGATGGGATTGGCTCTGCCAGCCCGCGAATGGCGCGCCGTCGTAAGCGACAGTGAGTTTTAACCGGCGCTGTTCGTAGGGACGCCGCGCTGC
>Ga0310811_10010867_pt1 | contig 11778 bp, 9 predicted proteins | sample YCmetagenome_FD_207642 | JGI IMG/M metagenome (GOLD analysis project Ga0310811, IMG submission 207642) | Soil microbial communities from experimental microcosm in Duke University, North Carolina, United States - YC | ecosystem: Engineered > Artificial ecosystem > Soil microcosm > Unclassified ...
GAGCGTCCATTTGGGTGCTACCTTTGGCGCGCCAGCTTTCAGCGTATCGCCATCGAGCTTGCCGACAAATGAGATGTGTCCCATTGGAAATTCCCAATCGGGCGACCGGTGATAGAAATCATTAACCGAAAGAGTCTTTTGAAACACCGTTGGATTTGGACATTTTGACAACGCCATCAGCACTGAGTTCACATGCCCCATGTAGTGACGGCCGACAACATCGGACCCATTCGCGAGTCCATTAGGGTGTTTGTCATTTGCTGAGCGCAACAAGAGCGCGGCCGAATTGATCGCACCAGCTGAAAGGACCACGACACTTCCCGAGTAGCTCTCTTTTGCCCCGTTGCGGTCCACATGAACACGTGTGACTTCGCGCCCGGAAGTGTCGGTTTCCAGGCGAGTCACTTTTGCATCCGTGATAAGGGTCACGTTCGAGTGCCTGAGGGCTGGTACAACGCAGCAGGTTTGTGCGTCAGCCTTCGCATTGAGCAAACACGGATAACCATCGCAGGTATTGCATCGGATACATGGGCTGTTTTGTCGGTTCCGTTCATCGAGCATCACTCCAAGCGGGGTGTGAAAAGGATTCAGCCCAAGGCGCGCGAAATCGTCGCTCAACTGCTGAATGCGGGGCTCGTGACTAATCGCGGGATATGGAAATGCACCGCTGCGGTTCGGCTCGGTGGGATCTTCCCCGCTTTCACCGTGTACATGATAAATGCGTTCAGCTTCGGCGTAGTACGGCTCCAATTCGTCATACGAAATTGGCCAGGCCGGCGAGAGTCCTCCAAAATGTCTTATCTCGCCGAAATCTTCTTCACGAAGCCGGAACAGTGCTGCCCCATAAAATTTTGTATTCCCGCCGACATAATAATTGGTGTGCGGATGTAGTTCAGTGCCATCGACGTTCCGCCAGAGTTCCTTGGTGTTGTAGCGGCCGCGCGCGTTCACCTCGAGCGAGTTCCAATTTTCCTTCTCGCGAATAACAAATGGCCCTCGCTCGAGTAGCAGGATCTTCTTGCCGCTCGGAGCGAGATGGTATGCCAAAGTGCCGCCACCTGCGCCCGAACCGATAATGATGAAATCGTAATCGCTCCCATTGTTCATACCGATTGGTCGCGCCAAGGAAAAAATCCTTACGCGCACCCTAATCGTGGCGCCGATGCGCCGCGAAGAACGCGCTCTCCAACACGACTTGTAAGGAATTGCGCGATGTCGCGACGAATCCGCAAAACACAAAGGAAAACATTATGCCAACGATGCCACCTGAAGCCGCCAATCGTCCCAAACCCAGAGTGCCGTATTCGGAAACTAATTTCATGGATTTGCCGAAGCCGATTGTTCCGAAAACTGAAAATCGCAAGCTACTCAAAGGTCAAAAGGCCATCGTGACCGGCGCCAGTTCAGGAATTGGCAGGTCCATCGCACTTGCTCTCGGACATGCCGGCGCAGCCGTGTGCGTCAATTATGTCGCGGGGGAAGACAAAGCGCAGGCAATGGTCGATGAGCTGCGAGGCCATGGCCATACCGCTTTTTCGTTTCGCGCCGACGTTTCAAATGAAACGGAGGTCGCCACAATGTTTGAGGCCGTGCGCGACGAGTTCGGCACCGTGGACATCTTGGTCAATAACGCCGGCCTACAATCGGACGCGTCTTTCGATCAGATGACTTTGGCCCAATGGAACAAAGTGATTGGTGTGAATCTCACTGGTCAATTTCTCTGCGCGCGCGAAGCGGTTCGCGAATTCAAACGCCGCGGCGTGCGTCCACAAGTCTCGTGTTGTGCTGGAAAGATTATCTGTATCAGCTCAGTCCACGAGGTAATCCCCTGGGCCGGTCACGTTAATTACGCTGCGTCGAAAGGCGGCGTGATGTTGATGATGAAAAGTATCGCCCAGGAAGTCGCTCCCTATCGCATCCGTGTGAACTCAATTGCACCGGGCGCGATCCGCACACCCATTAACATGCAAGCTTGGGACACGCCTGAGCATTATAACGAACTTCTCAAACTGATTCCTTACAAGCGCATCGGCGAACCTGAAGAAATTGGGCGCGCTGCAGTCTGGTTGGCGAGCGACGAGTCCGATTACATCCAAGGTACGACGCTGTTCGTTGATGGCGGCATGACGCTTTATCCGGGATTCGAGACAGGAGGTTAAAAATGCTCACAATCGCAATTTTGTCTGCTCTCGTCATTTTGCTGTTCCGCTTCGATTCCACTGCCCCTGATGAATCCAATTGATCCTAACGCCGAGTGGCTCGAAGCGGACGGTCTCGGCGGATTCGCAAGCGGAACGGTGTCAGGAATGCGCACTCGGCGCTACCACGCGTTGTTGTTAACGGCGACTACCCCGCCGGCTGGACGAATGGTGCTAGTGAACGGTTTCGATGCTTGGGTTGAAACATCTCGTGGGATCTTCGCAATTTCATCACAGCGATACGGACCTGACGTCATTCACCCTGACGGCGCCTCGCGAGTCGAATCGTTTGAGCATGAGCCGTGGCCCCGCTGGCGTTACAAGATCGACGACAAGATCGTCGTCGAGCAGGAGCTGTTCGTTCCGAAGGGCGAATCAGCAGTTTTCATGTCGTGGCGTGTCGTAAACGCGACGGATGAAGTTCCGATTATTTTGCGCGTCCGTCCTTTCTTGTCCGGTCGTGATTTTCATTCAACTCACCATGAGAATAGCGCGTTCAAATTCAGTGCGGAACAAAACGAGGACCGCGTAAGTTTTCAATCTTACGACGGAGTCCCGGCGGTCATTGCCTACTCGAATGGTCTGTACGCACACGACCCGACCTGGTATCGAAATTTCTCGTACTCAGAAGAACTCGCTCGTGGGCTTGATGCTGTTGAAGATCTGGCATCGCCGGGCGTGTTTCAGTTTTCACTTTCTGCAAAACCGGCAGTGCTGATGCTCGCGGCTGAAGGACACGCGATCACCGACATCGAATCCATCGAAGCGCGTCATGCCCAGGTCAGAACGATTGAGCACGCCCGCCGGAACGATTTCTCAACGGCTCTGGAGCGAGACGCGGATGCCTATCTCGTAAAGCGGGGCAAAGGTAAAACTCTTATCGCAGGTTATCCGTGGTTTGGCGATTGGGGACGCGACACTTTCATCGCACTGCGTGGGCTGTGCATTGCAACAGGCCGTCTCGAAGAAGCGCGCGACATCCTGCTGGAATGGGCTGGCACTGTGTCAGAGGGCATGTTGCCTAATCGCTTCCCTGATCAAGGGGAACAGCCTGAGTTTAATTCTGTTGATGCGTCGCTCTGGTACATCATCGCAGTGAACGATTATCTCCTCGCTGCTAAGAAGCAGCCGACGCTGACAGACGACTGTCATACCAAGATTCTGAGCGCGGCGGTCGAAGCGATTCTCGCTGGTTATGATGAGGGCACGCGGTTCGGTATTCGTGCCGATAGTGATGGTTTGCTCTCGGCGGGCGAGCGTGGCCAGCAACTCACGTGGATGGACGCGCGTGTCGATGGACGCGAGATTACGCCGCGTATCGGAAAGCCCGTCGAAATTCAGGCGCTTTGGCTAAACTCACTCGCCGTCGGCGCAAAATTTTCCGCGCGTTGGGAAACACTTTTCGAAAAAGGACGGACAGAATTCGAAAACAAATTCTGGAACGAACATGCGGGATATTTGGCTGATGTGATCGATTGCGATCATCAAACCGGCGTTGTCGATCTTACATTTCGCCCCAACCAAATTTTCGCTGTAGGTGGGCTACCACTCACTCTGTTACCAAAAGAGAAGGCGCGTCGGGTCGTCGATGCTGTGGAGGAGCTTTTGCTTACACCGCTCGGCTTGCGCTCACTCGCGCCGGGGGAAGCTGGATACGCTACTCGCTACGAAGGCGATTCACGGGCCCGAGATTCTGTTTATCATCAGGGCACTGTCTGGCCGTGGTTGATCGGTCCGTTTGTTGAGGCTTGGGTGCGCGTGCACGGCGCAAACGCTGCTGCACGAAAAAAGGCGCGAACACGATTTCTCCCTCCACTGTATGAACATTTAGCTCACGCCGGCCTTGGTCATATCTCAGAAATTTGTGACGCCGAAGCGCCTCACAAGCCGCGAGGTTGTCCATTCCAGGCATGGTCGTTAGGGGAGCTGCTCCGGCTTGAGCGCAGCGTTCTATAAGCAATTGAGATGAGCGAGAAAATCCGCGTTCTCATACTCGGTGGCGGCTTTGGTGGGCTGTATGCAGCCTTGCAGTTCGAAAAGCTTCGAGACCCGCGGTTTGAGGTGACTGTCGTAAATCGGGAGAACTTCTTTCTGTTCACACCGATGCTGCATGAGATCGCGGCGAGCGATCTCGACCTGACTAATATCGTTAATCCTGTTCGCAAAATGATTCGCCACGTGAATTTCTTCTGTGGCGATGTGGAGCATATCGATCTTGCGACGAAGCAGGTGGTCGTTTCGCATGGGTTCGATCGTCACTCGCACACACTCAACTACGATCACCTTGTCCTCGCGTTGGGCTCCGTAACTAATTTCTTTAATCTACCTGGTGTAGCGGAACGCGCGCTCACGATGAAGTCGCTTGGCGATGCGATTCAGCTGCGCAACCGGGTAATCGCCCATTTGGAAGAAGCGGATACAGAATGTGCGGGCGCAGAGCGTCCGGCACTGTTGACTTTCGTTGTGGCCGGCGGTGGATTTGCAGGGGTCGAGACGATCGCAAGCATTAACGATTTTTTGCGTGACGCGCTTCCATTCTATCCAAATCTAAAAGAGGAAATGCTCCGACTTGTACTCGTACATCCCGGCGAGTACATCCTCCCCGAGCTTGGTGAAAAACTCGGTCGTTATGCGGACAAGAGACTTCGCGAGCGCGGAGTGGAAATCCGATCGAACAGCAAAGTAGCAGCAGTGCGTCCCAACGAAATTGAGTTGAGCGGTGGCGAAAAGATTGGCAGCTCAACCCTGATCTGGACTGCAGGTATTTCGCCGAATCCGATCCTTGATAATGTTCCGTGCGAAAAAGAACGTGGGCGAGTCAGAGTCAACGCAAACTTGGAAGTAGAAGGCGTGGATGGCCTCTGGGCGCTGGGTGATTGCGCACTCGTTCCAGATCCAGCGACGGGTAAATATTGTCCGCCAACAGCACAACATGCATCGCGCGAAGGCAAGGTTGTCGCGCGCAATATCATCGCAAGCGTTTACGGAAGGCCGAAAAAGCCGTTCAGCTTTAAGACGCTCGGCGCGCTTGCTGCGATCGGTCGCCGCACAGGTGTCGCACGCATTCTGGGCATAAACTTTTCCGGATTCCTGGCTTGGTTTCTCTGGCGTGGAATTTACTGGAGCAAATTGCCTCGGACGGAAAAGAAGCTGCGCGTCGCTATCGATTGGGCTTTGGATGTTCTCTTCACGAAAGATTTCGTCCAATTCCTCGACCAACGCGCGCTAGCGCACACCCAAACGGAGACAGGGGCGGCGCTGTGGAATCGCGAGCATTTGTGTGTAGCCGACGGCGTTGACGCCGGCAACCTCGCAGCAGCCAGCGTCCAGAATCCGGGGTCGCCGACCCCGGCTACAGCAGCCGTGTAAGGAATCCTCGCTTCTCACGACCAATTGGCATGTCTTCAACTTTAACTGTGGAGCACCAGCGGCTCGAGCATGAAGCGGGGCGGACGAAGAACTGGAAACGCTGGGGACCGTATCTATCGGAACGTCAATGGGCGACGGTTCGCGAAGATTATTCACCCTACGGAAATTGTTGGGATTACTTCCCGCACGATCACGCGAGAAGCCGCGCCTATCGCTGGGGCGAGGACGGCCTTCTAGGTATCTCGGACCGGCAGTGCCGCCTTTGCTTTGCCTTGGCACTTTGGAATGGAAAAGATCCGATCCTAAAGGAGCGACTTTTCGGTCTCACCGGCTCCGAGGGCAATCATGGCGAAGACGTGAAAGAGCTTTACTACTACCTCGACTCGACGCCGACGCATTCGTACATGAAAGCGCTCTACAAGTACCCGCACGCCGAATATCCGTACGCTCGATTGATTGACGAGAATCGCCGACGTGGATTGGGCGCACCAGAGCTCGAACTCATCGATACCGGGGCTTTCAATGACGATCGATACTTCGATGTCTTTGCCGAATATGCGAAGGCCTCCGAGGATGACATTCTAATTCGCCTAACGATTGCCAACCGCGGTCCCGAGAAAGCAACATTGCATCTATTGCCGACCCTTTGGTTTCGCAACACGTGGTCATGGGGGGCAATACCGGAAGAATCCACGAAAAAACCTTCAATCACACTGGAGCTCGATGGCCTTGTGCGTGCACAACATGACCGCCTTGGGAATTATCAGCTCGCCTTTGAGGGAAACGCGAAGCCGCTTTTTACCGAGAATGAAACGAATGCAGCGCGCATTCACAATTACGCAAACGGTCAGTTGTTCGTGAAAGATGCGTTTCATGAATATGTCGTGCATGGGCGAGCCGATGCCGTGAACCCAGAAAACATCGGAACAAAATTTGCTGCGCATCATGTATTGGAGATCGAACCTGGAAAACCAGAGATCGTTAGGTTGAGGTTGTCTGCGACCAACGAATCCGCGCTCGATCCATTTTCTGATTTCGAAGAAGTCTTCGTTCAGCGATTGAAAGAAGCGGACGAATTCTATGACGCGGTGATTCCGTCAGGAAGTGATCACGAAGCTAAAAAAGTATCGCGCCAAGGATATGCTGGGCTGCTTTGGAGCAAACAGTTCTACCACTACTCTATTCGTGAATGGCTGTCGGGTGATCCGGGACAGCCAGCGCCTCCGGCTGAGCGACAGTCCGGTCGAAATCGAGAATGGACCCATCTTTTCAATCGGGATGTGATTTCGATGCCGGATAAGTGGGAGTATCCCTGGTTTGCAGCCTGGGACTTGTCTTTCCACATGATCCCTTTTTCCAAGATCGATCCACATTTTGCAAAGAAACAGCTCCTTCTCTTCCTGAGGGAGTGGTACATGCACCCAAACGGCCAAATTCCCGCTTATGAGTTTGCGTTCGGTGATGTAAACCCGCCAGTGCACGCATGGGCGGCCTGGCGCGTCTATAAGATGACTGGACCCCGGGGGCAGAGGGACACTGCGTTTCTCGAAAGCGTATTTCAGAAGTTGCTGCTCAACTTCACCTGGTGGGTCAATCGCAAGGACGCCGAAGGCAACAACCTTTTCTCCGGTGGTTTTCTCGGACTCGATAACATCGGCGTGTTCGACCGTTCAAAGCCGCTGCCGACCGGAGGATTTCTGCAACAAGCGGACGGCACAGCCTGGATGGGTTTCTACTGTCTCACGATGCTCTCAATGGCACTTGAACTCGCGCAGACCAATCCGGTTTACGAAGACATGGCGTCGAAGTTCTTCGAGCATTTCATCGGTATCACGGATGCGATGAATTCGTTAGGCGGCACCGGCCTGTGGGATGAGGAAGACGGTTTCTACTACGACCAGCTCAAAGTGGATGGGCAAATGATTCCGCTGCGAACACGGTCCTGCGTTGGGTTACTGCCGCTTATCGCGGTTGAGAATCTCGAAACGGAAAAGATTAACAAGCTCCCGGGATTCAAGAAACGCATGGAATGGTTTCTTAATTACCGCAAAGACCTGGCCTCGCTCGTGACCTATTGCGAAGTTTGCCCCTTTACGGGAAACCGGATGCTGGCAATCCCAACTCGGGACCGATTGCGTCGCGCACTTGGGTACATGCTGGATGAAAACGAATTCTTGTCGCCGCACGGAATTCGATCGGTTTCACGCGTCCATAGCGATAAGCCGTATGTCTTTCGCGCGGGGAACGAAGAATTTCGGGTCGATTACGTTCCGGGTGAAGGGAACAGCTATTTGTTTGGCGGCAACTCGAACTGGCGCGGTCCAATTTGGTTCCCGACTAATTTCCTGATCGTCGAAGCACTCGAACGTTACCACCTGTTTTATGGTGATTCTTTCAAAGTGGAGTGCCCGACCGGTTCGGGAAACATGATGACACTGCAGCAAGTCGCTCATGAGCTTGCGCGCCGATTGGGAAGCATCTTTTTGCCTAACGAGAAAGGAGTGCGCCCGTGTCATGGTGATTCTGCAAAATACGCGAGCGACCCACACTGGCGCGATCTCGCATTGTTTTACGAATATTTCCACGGCGAAACCGGCCGCGGCTGCGGCGCGAGTCATCAAACCGGATGGACGGCGCTCGCCGTGAAGCTCCTGGAGAACACGATTGAACACACTGCTCAAAACATACAGATCCCTCACAACGCTGACAGCGACGCGTCCACGGTACGTGGCGCGACTGGCGCAAAGCGCAGACGAAGTGCGTCGCGCCCAGCAGTTGCGGTTTGAGGTTTTCAATCTCGAACTGGGCGAAGGATTGGCCGAGTCCTATGCGACGGGACTTGATGTCGATCCCTTCGACGAATTCTGCGATCACTTGATCGTCGAAGAACTCGCCACGAGCGAGATTGTCGGCACGTATCGATTGCAAACCGGGCAACTGGCGGCGGCGAATCTCGGTTACTATAGCGAGCGGGAATTTGATTTTTCCCCGTACGAACGATTTCGCTGCGAAACGATCGAGCTCGGTCGCGCCTGTGTGCACACCGAGCACCGTAATTTCAATCTTCTACACCTCCTCTGGCGGGGCATCGCACGTTATGCGCTCGAACGTAATGCGCGCTTCCTCATCGGCTGTAGCTCGATCAGCTCGCAAGATCCCGTCGAAGGGCTCGAAGCATACACGGAATTGCAACATCATCTCGTCGAACCAGAGCTTCGCACGCAGCCGCTGCCGGACTTTGCTGTAGCCGGCGGCGATGACGCTGGCAGGCTCGGAGCGCGGCCACATCAACCGAGGCCGGGGTCAACGCCCCCGGCTACAGTAGGTGCTTCATCGCGGCTGTTACGCGCGTACCTGGCAATAGGCGCGAAAATCTGCGGTCCACCCGCGATCGATCGCGAGTTCGGCACGATCGATTTTCTGACACTCCTCGATCTTCACGCGCTGCCTGCAATTGTTCGCGCGCACTTCCTGCGATGAACGCCACCGCGAGCGTCACCCATCTCCCCTCGGCGCCTCATACAGATGCCGCTCAATCCGTAAGCACCGTGCTTCTTGGATGCTGGCGTACATTTGCGCTCGTATTCTTCTCGTTTTGCGCGCTCGTTCAGAACGCAATCAGTATCCCGTTTGTTCGACAGAACCGACGTTTGCATGCGCGTGCAGTATGGCTCCATGGGTGGTGCCGATTTGCGTGTCGCGTTCTCGGAATTTGCGTAACGAGATTTGGCTCGATGCCGTCCTCCGGCCTTTTAGTCAGCAATCACTTGAGTTATCTCGATATCGTTGTTCTAAGCTCGATTCGGCCATGCGTCTTTGTGGCCAAGAGCGATGTGGCCAGTTGGCCGCTGTTCGGTTGGCTTGCACGCGCAGCTGGCGCGATTTTTGTGGATCGGAAGCGCAGAATCTTAAGCGATAAAGCCGTTGATCTCATACGCGCAGCGATTGCTAGCGGCACACCTGTCGTGCTGTTTCCCGAAGGAACAAGTTCGGATGGCTCGACCGTGTTGCCGTTTAAATCGGCGTTGCTGGAATCCGTTGTCCAACTTCGCTGCGCGGTCGGATCGGCATCAGTCGGCTATGCTCTCGATAATGGTTCGGTCGCTGATGAAGTTTGCTACTGGCGGGACATGACGCTTGTACCGCATCTTTTGAATCTTTTGTTCAAGCGCGAGATTCGCGCGAATTACTCGTTTTCGCCGGCACGAGTTAGGGACGGCAACCGCAAAGAGATCGCACGCGAACTGCGTGATGAAATCATCTCGATTCGCCCATGACCGCGTACAGCCAATCTATTCGAGTTATTTATCCCCAGAACGGCGCGCGAATCGCGCTTCGAACGGATGAGAATTGGGACGTTAATGTCGAAGCCGCTAGCCGGAATGGCTGCACGACAGAATTCCAGGTGGAAACAGACCGGCCATACTTTTATTTCAAGCCAGTGCTGCTCGGCGATAACACGGTGATTTGGTCACGCGGCGAAAATTGTCTCGCGATCGCAACGTCGGGAACCCCGCTTGAGGTTCATCCATTCTTTCGCGAAGACACCCAGTGCAGCGTGTGCGAGTTGATGCCGCCGCTCACAAGCCCGTCCGGTGTTGAGCATCGCTTCCGGGTTTTCCTGCCGCCAGGTTATCAGGAGAATACGCTCAAGCGTTACCCGGTGCTGTACATGCACGATGGGCACAATCTTTTCTTAAAGGAAGAAGCGTTCGTTGGAAACACATGGAGAACTGACGAGGTCCTCAACATGCTGGATAAGATGAATGCGATCGAGGAAGTCATCGTCGTCGGAATTCATCCTCACGACCGCATGAACGAGTACACCATGCCCGGATATGAGGATTACGGCCGGTTTCTCGTCGAAAGACTTAAGCCGCTGATCGATGGAAAATATCGCACCCTCAAGGGTCCGACGGATACCGCGGCTATGGGATCTTCGTTAGGCGGTGTTGTTACATTTTATCTTGGTTGGCAATGGCCAGACGTGTTTGGAAAGATCGCGTGCCTATCGAGCACATTTACATATCGCGACAATCTGCTCGACCGCGTTTCGACAGAACCAAAACGAAATCTTCAGATCTACCTCGATAGCGGCTGGCCGGGCGACAACTACGAAGCCACGCGTAGCATGCGAGATCGGCTGATATGGAAAGGATACCGCCCCGGCTCGGAGCTTTTCTACCTGGCTTTTCCGGAAGCCAAGCACGACGAAAATGCATGGGCTACGCGCAGTCCGATTCCTTTCCAGTTCCTTTTCGGAAAGCTTCCGACATTCGGAGAGCCAACTAAACTGAGACCCTGATCAGGGGTGAGGCGTGATGTTGAGCGGCAATCGCAAATGAGTCAAACAGCCGCAGCTACCTTGCACATTTTAGGTAGTGGCTTACGGCTGCAAGCACCCTTGTTTTCTACTCGAGCAAGGTAGGATCCGGCCGTGGCGGTAATTATTCGAGCAGCGCTCCCTAGCGACGCGGAATCAATCGGCAATCTTGCTCGGCAATTTGCTAGCTACCTCAGGGAGCTAGGCGATTTGACCCAGTTCCAGCTAACTACTGACGCGTATCTACGCGATGGCTTTGGGACTCAGCCTGCCTTTGCGGGCTTGGTGGCAGAAGACCAAGCTAAGGTAATTGGCTATTTGCTATACCACTTCGGTTACGATTCGGATCGTGCCGCACGCAACATGCACGTCGTGGACTTGTATGTTGACCCCGCCGCACGCAATCAGGGCGTCGGTAAGGCTCTCATGGCGAGGGCAGCGAACATCGCCCGCGAGACAAGCGCGGAGGAAATGATCTGGTCGGTTTACCAGTCAAACACTATTGCCTCCGCATTCTACGAAAAGCTGGGGGCGCAGCGAATCACTGATGTTTTCTTTATGAAATTGAGCGCGGACAAGATTTAACAACTCGGCGCAAATGTTTGAGATACCACGACTCAGATCAGGCCGGCGCAAGTCCCGCACGCAGAACTGCAGCGATCAGAACTGTCGCGATCGCGGTTTGACTGCGCATTTTTTGCAATTGCTTGCGCGTGCCGTTGAATGCTTGCCGTGTAAGCGCAACTGCGTCACGAGGATCATCGGTTAATCTGGCCGCGAAACTGTACACCGCAGGATAATAACGAGCGACTAAACGATCAAAGTTCAAATTTTTGGTCTTCATAGATCAACTCCTTGCTCATTTAGTCGCTGTGAAAGCCGTTTCCT
>Ga0310811_10010868_pt1 | contig 11778 bp, 12 predicted proteins | sample YCmetagenome_FD_207642 | JGI IMG/M metagenome (GOLD analysis project Ga0310811, IMG submission 207642) | Soil microbial communities from experimental microcosm in Duke University, North Carolina, United States - YC | ecosystem: Engineered > Artificial ecosystem > Soil microcosm > Unclassified ...
ACCTTTCAACAAAAAGGGTGTCGCCGTCACCGACGCGACAACCTTTGCCGGCGATCTCGAATGGGATTCGCTGACCGTGATGGATTTCGTCGCGGCGATCGAGGACGAGTTCGACATCCTCATCACCATGAACATGCAGGCGGAGATCGAAACTGTCGGCCAGCTGGTCGACGCCGTGAACAAGCTCAAGTCATGAGCGACGCCATCGACACCGCCGCCGACGCGCGCACGCCGGCGGAAACCGACGCGCCCAAGGACTTGTTCAGCAAGTTCGATCCCCTGATTCAGGAACGCGAGGCGCTGATGGCGACGGGCGTGCGCGATCCGTTCGCGATCGTCATGGAAAAGGTCACCTCGCCCACGCGCGCGGTGATCAAGGGCAAGGAGACGATCCTGCTCGGTACTTACAATTATATGGGCATGACCTTCGATCCCGATGTGATCCAGGCGGGAAAGGACGCGCTCGACACCTATGGCAGCGGCACGACGGGCAGCCGCGTGCTCAACGGCACCTATCAGGGCCACCGCGAATGCGAGGAGGCCCTAAAGGAATTTTACGGCACCACGGGCGCAATGGTCTTTTCGACCGGCTATCAAGCCAATCTCGGGGTGATTTCGACGCTCGCCGGGCGCGGCGACTACGTTGTCATCGATGCGGACAGCCATGCATCGATCTATGACGGCTGTTTCCTCGGCGATGCAGAAATCGTCCGCTTCCGGCACAACAGCGTCGAAGATCTGGACAAACGTCTCGGCCGCCTCCCTGCCGAAGCGCAGAAGCTCGTCGTTCTCGAAGGCGTCTATTCGATGCTGGGCGATATCGCGCCCTTGCCGGACATGGTCGCGGCCGTACGCAAACATCCCAATTGCATGATCCTGGTGGATGAAGCGCACGGCATGGGATTCTTCGGCGAACATGGCCGCGGCGTGTTCGAGGAGCAGGGTGTTTCGGACGATATCGACTTCGTCGTCGGCACATTCTCCAAGTCGGTCGGCACGGTCGGCGGATTCTGCGTGTCGAACCATCCGAAATTCGAAATCCTGCGCCTCGTTTGCCGTCCCTATGTCTTCACCGCCTCGTTGCCGCCCAGCGTGGTCGCGACCGCCGCGACCTCGATCCGCAAGCTGATGCATGCGGGCAATAAGCGCGCGCATCTTTGGGAGAACAGCCGCGTGCTGCACGGCGGCCTGCGCGAGATGGGCTATACGCTCGGCACCGAAACGCCGCAGTCGGCGATCATCGCGGTCATCCTGACCGATCAGACACAGGCGGTGGCGACGTGGCAGGCGCTGCTCGAACTTGGCGTGTATGTGAACCTGGCACGGCCGCCCGCGACCCCGGCGGGCATGTTCCTGCTGCGCTGCTCGCTGTGCGCCGAACACAGCCGTGAAGAAGTCGACGTCATCGTCGACGCATTCCGCAAGGCGGGGCAGATGAGCGGTGCGCTGAGCGACTGATCGGTGTTAATAACCCTCCGTTAACTATAAGCGGCCAGAGCGGGGCGCGAGGTACGGCGGGTGCAGATCAGGGTAAGTCCACGCTGGCGCATGGGGCTGGCAATCGCCACGGGTGCGATTGCCGCGCTGATCGTCATTGCGCTAATCGCGCTCCTCAATATCTCGATTCGCGAACGCGACGCCGCGATCGCCCGCCAGCAATCGACGTACGAAGTGATGATCCTGGCGCGACAGCTCAACGCCTCGATCAGCGAGTCCGAGGCGGTGCTTGGCCGCTTCGTCATCAGCGGCAAGGAAAAGGGCGCAAATTTCGGACGATTGTATTTCGACCGCTGGCGGCTGGCCGGTGCCGAAATCGAAGCACTCGACCGCGCGATCTATGATCCCCCGACTCAGGACCTGATCAACCGATTGCGCCAAGTGTACGCTGCGCGCGGACAGGAACTCGCGGCGGTCGCACTGCGCACCAATTACGGCCAGAACGCACAGGCTTTGAGCCTGTATTACGATGCCGGCCGCTCGGACAATGTCGTGCGGATTTCACAGCTGCTCGACGCCATCGTTGCCAATGAGCGCCAGCTGCTCGACACCCGGACCGATGCCGCGGCACTGCGCATCGGACGGTCGAATTCGGTCACCACGGCACTGTCACTATTTGGTGGCCTGATCGCGGTCGGCGCGATGCTACTGGCGTGGCGGCTACTCGAGGCGCAGCGCGAACGCGAGGACGAGGAAAGCCGCAGCGCCGAACTCGAGGTCGCGGTGATGGAGCGAACCGCCGAACTACGGCACCAGATGATCGAACGTGAAGCCGCCGAGGAAAAGCTGCGCCAGGCACAAAAGCTGGAGGCGATCGGTCAGTTGACTGGTGGAATCGCTCACGATTTCAACAACATGCTTGCCGTCGTCGTTGGCGGCATCGACGTCGCTCGTCGCCGCTTGCCTCGTGGCAACAACACCGTGCGCGAACCGCTCGACAACGCGATGGAGGGCGCGGAACGCGCCGCCGCGCTGACCCGGCGGCTGCTCGGGTTCGCCCGCGCCGAACCGATGAATTCGCTGCCCACCGATGCCGGCGTGGTCATCGCCGACATGATGCAACTGCTTGACCGGGTGATCGGCGATACGATCCGCGTGAGCATCGAGCGCGCCGATGGACTGTGGCCGGTCATCGTAGACCGGCATCAATTCGAGAACGCGATCCTCAACCTCGCGGTCAATGCGCGCGATGCCATGCCGGGCGGCGGCTCACTGGTGCTGAGCACGGCGAATGTCACGCGCGACATCGGCGACTTCGTGCGTGTCGCCGTCCAGGATACCGGCATCGGCATGCCTCCCGAAATCGTGGCGCGGATTTTCGAACCTTTCTTCACGACCAAGGCGCTCAATCAGGGCACGGGTCTGGGCCTCAGCCAGATCCATGGGTTCATGCAGGCGACCGGCGGGACGATCGAGATCGATTCGCGCGAGGGCGAAGGTACGCTCGTCGCGCTGCTGTTCCCCCGCGGCGACGGGATGATCGAAGCAGCGGGCGGTAGCGAATCGGTGCCGACCGCCAATCCGACATCGCGCCAAATTCTGGTCATCGAGGACGACACGCGCGTCCTGGCCGCGACCGTTGCGGCGCTCGAGGAACTTGGCCACCGGCCGATCCCCTGCGGCGAACCCCGCAATGCACTGGCGACGATCCTGAAGCACAGCGATGCCGATCTGGTCATCAGCGACGTGATGATGCCCGACATGACCGGGCCGGAAATTCGCGCGTGCGCATTGGCCGAACGCCCAGGGCTGCCGTTCCTCTTCGTCACCGGTTTTGCCGAAGAGGAGGCGGTCGACGCGCTGCAGGGTGCTCAGGTATTGCGCAAGCCCTTCACGGTCGCGGCACTGGGCAACGCGATCGAAGCAGCGCTGAACGCTGCGCCTAGCGAACTTGGCCCCGCGCCATCAGCCGCGGCAGCATGACGAGCGCGGCAAGCAGCGGGTGCCGCCGCTGCCACGGGGTGACGGTAACGGGATGCCCCGAATGGCGCGAAATCTTCCAAGCGAGATAATCGATCCCGCCGGCAAAGGTCAGGCTGGCCTTGGCAAGTTTGGCGAGCTGGCGCGCCTTGCTCCAGCGGCGTAGGCGGGGCCATTGACCTGAATGATCGGGCAGTGCGCCAAACGAGGCAGACAGACTGGCGTAGCGTTCCGGATCCGCATCGACGATGCTCCCCGGACGGGCGGCACGCTCGGCGCGTAGTTCGCTGGCATAGGTTGCGGCAAACGCACTGCGCCACGGGTCGTCGCCCGTGCGCGGCGTGACCGACAGCAGCGTGCGGGAAGCCTCAGCAATCGCCGCCAGGATGGGCTCAGCACTGCCCCATACGAGCCGCAAGGGTTGGGCTAGACGCGCGAAGGTCGACGGATCGCGCGCGGCAACACTCGTTTCACGCCGAAGATCGGCGAGGCTGAGCACGGCATATTTGGCGCTCAGATCGTCACGCGCGAACGGAAACACGTTGGGCGGCAACAGCCGATTTACCGTCGCCAGCCAGCGACGGTCATAGGCTCGGCCATAATCCTCAACGATCACGTAGAAATCGAGCATGCCGCTGAGCGTCGCGTCACGGAGGCAGGAGCCGTAGAACAGCACGGCCAGCGTGCCCGGATGTTTCGCCGCAATGTCCGCCGCCATCGCGTTGACGCGCGGATCGACCGGGATCGCCAGCTCGTCGGCGACGAGCCTTTCGAGCGGGGTCACGCCGCGAGGCGCAGGAACGGCATCGGCGCGGTCGAGCGCAAGGTGATCGGCCGCCCGCGTGCGGCGTGAAAAATCTCGCCGTCGAGGATGACGTCGGACGCGTCGCTTTCGATGCGAATCTGATCGCCATGGTCGATGTGTACGCCGGTGAAATGCTGCTTGCCCGCTCGCCCGGTCAGCCCGGCGAAGAAGGCGCGCAACACGGCCATCGCCGACCGGTCGACCGCCATCAGCTTGAGCCCGCGCGCGGACCCATCAGCGCGCGTCCCCACCAGCATCTGTTCGAGCGTGGTGACGATCAGGATCGAAAAGCGCCCCTCGCGCCGGCCATTGCCAAGCGACACCCGCATCGCTTCGGGCGCCTTCGGCAGAAACCGCGCGGTGATGCCGGTCAACACGGTGAAGAACGACGCAAGCGTGGCGAGCACGTGGCTCAGCCCGTTGGGCAGGCCGAGCGGATAGAGATGATTGCGGCAATAAAGCATCGCATCGGCCAGGCCCGCGCCGCCCATGAACATCCCCAACACTGGTGGAGCGTCATTTTCGGAGAGCGCGATAAGTTCGCGCGTCACGACGTGGGGCTCGATGCCGCTGTCCGCCATCGCCACGATGCGGTCGAGCGCTTCGACCGGATCACCACGCCAACCGAGATCGAGCGCAATCAAATTGGTCTTGCCATTGGGCAGCACCGCAACCGGCGGCGGATTATCGCCGAACTGGCGGCCGCGATGCAGGGCGGTCAACGCTGCCTGCACAGTTCCGTCGCCGCCGTTGATGATCAGCACTCGAGGACGGACGCGCGCAATCGAGGCGAGCGCATCGTCGATCTGCCCGACCGCCTCGACCTCGTAGTGAAAGATGTCCGAATGCCGCGCGCAATATTCGCGGATGCGGGGCAAAAAGGCGCGATTGCCCGTCGAAGTGGGATTCGACAGGAGCGCGACCGTCGCCATCGTCAGCCGCGGTACCGCACGGTCACGGGCACGGCCGTAACACCGGCGCCGACATGCACCTGCACAACCTCGTTCGGCGGGCGGCGCTTGAACACGACGTCGAGCAGCGACAGATTCGGATTGCCCGAAACGCCGACGCCATCAGCGGCGCTCGTCTTGCCGTCGCCATTGATGTCCTGGCGCACATCGACGGCGTAAGTCCCGGGTTTCACCGGCAGGCAATATTCGACCGGGCCGGACGCCGGCGGTGCCTTGTAGACCGCAGCGGTCACCGCCCGCTTGTTGAAATATCCGCTAGGGTCGCCGCCAAAGGCGCGCACCCGCACTTCCGCGGTGCGGTTCTTCAGCCCGGAGACCTTGACGAGCAGCGCCGGCCCGTCGCACGCGGCGGCCGGAGCGGCGGTCAGCGCCAAGGCGGCGCAAGCAAGGCTGTGCTTCCATGTCATCCCTCGCTAAATGGGCTGTGTTTGCGGCGAAATGATGGTCGGAAAGGGCCTGGTTCCAACTTGCTGAGCGCCACCGACCGCTACATTGCCCGCCAGATCATCGTGCCGCTGGTGTCATGCCTCGTCGTCGCGGCGATGCTGCTGGTGCTCGACCGCATGCTCCGCCTGTTCGATTTCGTCGCGCAGGAGGGCGGTCCGGTCAGCGTCGTGTGGAAGATGCTGGCGAGCCTGCTGCCCGAATATCTGTCGCTCGGCATTCCCATCGGGCTGCTGATGGGTATCCTGCTGGCGTTCCGCAAACTCGCGCTGTCGACCGAGCTCGACGTGCTGCAGGCGGTCGGTCAGGGCTATCCGCGGTTGCTCAAGGTGCCGTTTATCTACGCCATCGTGCTCGCCATTGTGAACCTGGCGATCGTCGGCTTCATCCAGCCCCGCGCGCGCTATGCCTATGAAGGGCTGCGTTACGAATTGCGCTCGGGCCAATTGGGCGCCTCGATCAAGGTCGGCGAATTCACCCGGCTGGGCAAGAACCTGACGCTGCGGATCGAAAAGAGCGCCAAGGAAGGACGCGAGCTGACCGGCATGTTCGTCAACGTCCGCCGCGCGAATGGCGAGGATGTCGCCGTTACTGCCGAACGCGGCACCTTCCTGTCCACCGACGATCCCGACACGATCATCCTGCGGCTCGAGAATGGGACGCTGGTGCAGGACAACCCCAAGTTCGCCAGCCCGCGCGTGCTGTCCTTCACCGCGCACGATCTGCCGATTGACCTGCCCAAGATTGGCGCGTTTCGCGCGCCGGGCGAACGCGACCGCGAACTGACCCTGCCGCAATTGGTCCGCACCGCGAAGGACGACGCAGCCAACGCGATGAAACGCGACAAGGCGCGCGCCAATTTTCATTTTCGCATGGTCGAGGTGGCGATCATGTTGCTGCTGCCGCTGCTAGGGCTCGCGTTGGCGGTTCCGCCGAAACGCTCGACCTCGGCGCTGGGCGTGTTCCTGTCGATCGTGATGGTCGTCGCCTATCACAAGGTGAACGAATATGCCGAAGGGGTCGGCGGGCTCGGCTATATCAATCCGGTGATCGCGCTGTGGCTGCCCTTTGCCCTGTTTGCGGCACTCATTGTGTGGATGTTTTACATCCTCGCCTTCGTGCCGGGCGGGCAGCCGATCGGCGGGCTCGAACGCGTTTTCGGCAAGCTGGCGGGCGCGATTAGGCGCTGGTTCGGCCGCTGGTCAGGACGGACAGCCGCCAATGCTTGATTTCTTCCCGTCGCGCACGCTCGCCTGGCACATGGCCAAGATGTACCTGGTCCGCTCGATCGCGGTGATGGTCGTGCTGATTATGGTCCTGCAGGTGCTCGACCTGCTGGGCGAATCGGACAACATCCTGAGCGTTCCGGGGAACGGTCAGGCCCAACTGCTGACCTATGTTTCGCTGCGTATCCCACAGCTGATTCAGCGCTTCGCACCGTTCTGTTTCCTGCTTGGCGCGCTCGTGACGCTCGCGACGCTCAACCAGAACAGCGAAGTTATCGCGATGAAGGCGGCCGGGCTTTCCGCGCATCAGGTGCTCGCGCCACTCATCCTTGCCAGTGTCGGCGTCGCCGGGCTGACCTTCGCCTTCAACGAGCGCATCGTGCCGCGCGCGGCGGCGACGCTGAACCGCTGGCAGGCAGTCAATTACGGCAAGCCGCCTTCGGGCAATGAGGGACAGGTCAATGTCTGGGTGCGAGACGAGGACGATCTGATTCACGCCGCGGTGGTCACTGGGCGCGGCAATGCCGTGCGTCTGCAGGATGTGCACATCTACGATCGTCAAGGCGGTCAGCTGCTCCGCACGATCGAGGCGGCGCATGGCCATTACGACAAGGGCGCGCTGATCCTGCACGACACGCGCACCTTCGATGTCGCGTCCGGCAAGGTTATCAAGGCGCCCGATCTGCGCTTCGGCTTCGCGCTGCGCCCTGACCAGTTCACGTTGAGCAATATCGATCCGGCCGGGCTCAGCTTTATGGGCCTGCGCCAGGCGACCAGCGATCTCGAAGCCGCAGGGCGCCCGAGCGTGCCGCAGCGCGCCGCCTTGTGGCACAAGCTCTCGGGGCCCCTCTCGACGATCCTCATGCCCCTGCTCGCCGCGGTTGCCGGCTTCGGCCTTGCCCGTACGGGTCAGCTGTTCGTCCGCGCGGTGATCGGCATGGCGCTCGGTTTTGCCTATTTCGTCGCGGACAATTTCGGCCTCGCGATGGGCAATCTGGGGGCTTACCCAGCTTGGCTCGCAGCGTGGGGCCCGTTCGTCCTGTTCCTGCTGATCGGCGAAGCGGTGCTGATCAGGAGCGAGGAGTAAACGTCTTCCGCGTCAGGTCGCTGACGAGCCCCGGCAGGCCCGCATAGCTCGCCTTGTGGTACGGTGAAGCCGGTTCAACCGCAGCAGTGATGCGGCGGTGTGCCTCGGCAAGATTATGGTACGGCACGCCCGGCAGCAAATGATGCAGCGCGTGATAACGCAGCCCGACCGGCGCCCATAGCGCGGGCAGCAAGGTCGGAGGCGGCACGTTGACCGTGTCGAGATACTGCGCGGTGACAGTCATCGCCTCGCCCTCATTTTCCCACAAATGCGCGACGAGGGTGCGCACCTGGTTGAGCACCATCACCCCCGCAGCCACCGCGAGGAAGATAAGAAACGCGCGCAGCGGGATGGCGCCGGTGGTCACGAGCGCGATCAGGGCGATCGCCCAAATGGTGCAAGCGGCTTCCTGCGCATACCATTGGCGCTTGAGCTCACCGTCGGGCGGGCGGCGGCGAAACAGCGGGTTGATCTGCAGCCCCGAAAATCGCTCGACGATAAGTTGACGTAGCTTGACGTTGAGGAGCGATAGCGGCGTCAGCACACCGAAGCGGATCAGCATCGCCACAGGCGCGAGCGCCGATACGATGACGAACAGCGGCACCGTCCACGGCTTCATCAACGCGAGCGGCAGATATTCCGGGTCTTCGACCGTGCCGTAGCGCGTCTTGTTGTGATGCAGATTGTGAACGCCTTCGTACATGAACGACGGCACCAGCAGCGGCGCGCCGACCAACGCGTTCCAGCCGAAGCGGAACCAGGGGAGGTCGCGGTGCTTGATGTGAGTCAATTCGTGAATGAAGCTTCCCGCGCGGTACAGCGCGAGGATCGCGACCAAACCGCTGACCCAAGCCCATGCGCCCGCCAGCAAAATCGCGCCGGCCAGCGCAGCGTAGCCGAGCACCGCCGAGACGATGAAATCGCCCCAATAGACGGCCGGCTTTACCCCGTTGAGGTCACGCGACAGCTCCGCCGCCGCGCGCAAAAGCGCGACGTCATCGGCGATGCGCGGTCGCGCGCTCGCGGTGTCGGCGCCGGGCCGTTCAAAGGACAGGGCTGTGGCCATGATGTTGCTGTGGCAGAAGATAGTGGCAGCAACATGGCTTTGCCACCCGCGCCGCTCGATGCATAACGGATTGAGTTTGGCCCATTATCGTACGGACTAGGCTGGCCGGATGGTTCATACGTGCCGATCCTGCGCCGATGGGGTCGGAAGCGTTGTGGGTGATTTTGCTCGCCGAGAGCGGGCAGGAAGTGGCGCGTGTCGGCTTGCCGCGCCCCCCAGACCGCGACCAATTGCCATTACGCGAGCTAGCGGCCGAGGGCTTGCGTCATGACGCGGCCGCAATGATCCTGGTGCGCGACGCCGACGATGCGGCGTGCCGCCCCTGCCCCGTCGAGATGACGATGATCGAGACCGCCCGCCGCACGCTCAGCGTGATCGGTCTGCGGCTCTTTGACTACATCCTATGGTACGGCGAGCATTGCGCCAGCCTGCGCGAATCCGGATGGCTCTAGCGGCGCGGGCCTTTGTTCGGCCCGGTAGAACGCGGCGGACGCGGGCCATCGCCACGCGGCGGCCTTGGCCCCCGTGGCGGACCGTCCCCGCGGCCATCATTTCTGGGCGGCCGCCCGGTGTTGTCGCCGCGACGCGGCACAACCTGCCCCTGTGCGGGACGCGGACGCGGCGTATCGGGGCGCGACGGCGCGACCGAATAACCTTCGCGCAAGAGCTTGGTCAGCGCGCCGCGCACGCTTTCGTCGATCGACTGCCGCAACTCGGCGGGCAGATCGGCCGTTGCCGTGTTGGCGTGAATCGCGCCGATATCCCGCAGCAGGTTGTTCGGGAGCCCTTTGGACGCTGTCTTGAGCGCGCCGATCGCGTCGACCACGGCCGACGCGATCACATCACGCATCACTTCATTGGCGGAACGGTTCATGCCCGCGCCATGCGTCGGCCCGCTCTGCGTTGCAAGCGGCGGCGCACCGCACCGATCAAGCCAAAGCCGGCGATCATCATCGCCCAGTTGGCCGGCTCTGGCACGCCGCCAAGGCTCGTGATGCCGATCGAGGCCGGTGCCCTAAAAGCCAGCGACGTTGAGCGAGCCGTCGCGAAAACATTGGGATCACGATAGATCAGAGATTGCCCCGCCGCCGTATGGCTTGCGTCCCAGTTCGCAATCGCCGCGAGTGCGAGCGCATCGGCCGTGCTCAACACATCGCCTCTGCGGGTCAGCGTGCCCAGCTGATTGAAGATATAGGCTCCGGCATAATTGCTGGTCGACGTTACGCTGTTAACCTGTTCGAGCCGTTCCCAAGTCTTGGGGATGGCAAGACGGGCATTCGAATAGAGGCGGTTGCCCGAAACCGTCACACGATTGGCGGCGGAGGCAGTAATGCCGTTGTACATCGTGCCCCATAGCAGATTGTTGGTCACGCTGACCTGGTCGAGCTGCGAGCGGATGCCGTTGCCATTTTGCAGGAAAATGCCCTGCATCTGGCCCGCCTTGCTGCCGATGATCAGGTTGTCGGTCACCGTCAGGTTCAACGTACCGGCACCGCCGTTGAACAGCTGGATGGCGTCGGGATGGTCCGCGCCCTGCGGCCGGAAATCGGAAAAGCGGTTGCGCGCGATCGTCGAGCTCGTGGCGCCGTCGCTGATGATGCCGTCGGTCCGAATACCCGTAAAACCGTTGTCCGAGATGTTCAGACGGCTCGAACCGTCGGTGAGGATCGCGTGGCTGAGTTCGGTGAAGCTGTTCGCGGCGACCGTGACATTCGTGCTTTGCGACAGACGCAGCCCGCGCGGTTCGTTGCTGACGCCGCCGCCCAGCACCCCGCGAAACACCATGCCGCTGAGCCGGATGTCGTGGCTCTGGCTTACGATGGCGGCGTAAACCGTCGGATTTGCCGATCCAGGCGCGGGCGCCGAAGCGATTAGCCGCGTCAACTTCAGATTCGACGAATTGCTCACCCTAATGCTGGTGAACACCGGCATATTCGTCGAATTCGCCGAAACGATATTGATCGCCGACGCTGGGTTGATGTTCTTGAATTCGAACGCACCGTAATTGCCCGGAGCAACCTGGATTGTATCGCCCGCAACCGCGGACTTCACCGCGGCGTCGAGTTGCGCCGCATTGTAAACCGTACGGGTTGCCGCTTGCGCGACGGAAGTCACCGAACACGCTGCAGCGACCGCTGCAACGCTGCAAGAAATTTTCATGAATTGAGTCCCACCCCAACGCGGCGGGGGTCACCGCGTTAATTATGGTTAATAACGCAGGAAGCGGAATGAGTCTTTCGTTTTCAGGTGGTTGAGCGCCTGCAAATCAACGGTTCGGCTCAAGTGAAGCACCATTGATCCGCCAGTCGCAAAGATCGGCGCGGATTCCGCGGCACGGATCGCCGCGCCAACCGAGCGCCCGACCGCGCTCTTCGCCATAGCCCAGAGTCAGACCCCCGGTGTCGCCCAATGGCACACCAACCACGCCGTAAACCGAGCGATAGCCGCCCGTGCCGACAGCCACACCAACCTCACCATGCACACCGCGATCGAGTTGCGGAAGCTCGGGCAGCGCATCGGTCGCCTTGGCCTTGCGCGCCGCCCCCGCTTCGATCGCGGCTTCGGCTTGGCCCGGCGTCAGGCGGATCGTCTCGGCTTGGGCGGCGACGGGCATTACGCAGGCGAGAACGAGGATGAGCTTGTGCATGCCACGGACCTGCGCCGGCCCGGCTGTCCGGCGGATGAACACGTCATCCGCCGGGCTCGCCCACATCACGCCTCGGCGGGGGCTTTCGCCTTGCCGCCCTTCTTGCCCTTTTTGG
>Ga0310811_10010869_pt1 | contig 11778 bp, 19 predicted proteins | sample YCmetagenome_FD_207642 | JGI IMG/M metagenome (GOLD analysis project Ga0310811, IMG submission 207642) | Soil microbial communities from experimental microcosm in Duke University, North Carolina, United States - YC | ecosystem: Engineered > Artificial ecosystem > Soil microcosm > Unclassified ...
AGACTCCTGCTCGATGAGCTCGCCATCGCCGTTGACGTGGATCTGGCAGGCGAGCACGGCGCCGGAGATATTGTTGGCGGCGGCTTCGAGCTTGATGGCGCAGATGACCTTGTCTTTAAGCTTGGCCTCCCACAGCCCGGCGAAGCGTTTCTGCGCCCCGGAATCCTGGCAGCAAGGACAGTCGAGGAGATAACCGCGAGCAGGAAAACGAAGAACGGGAGTTTGCGCATAGTGTCGGCAGTGCAGGTGGAGTGCCAGCTCGGGCGTCGAAAGCAATAGCAGCTTTCCGCCGGGCGGTTGTGGCGATTCCGGGACAGGTGTGAAGTGAACGTAACAAAAAAGCCGCCGGGACTCGAGGGTCCACGGCGGCTGAATCGCGGCGAACCTTGAGCGAATCGTTTTCTCCATTCGAATCGAAACCTTATATAATCCACACATGCAAGCAATACCCTGGAGCACAATTGCGCTCGGCTCGCTGTTGCTCATCTCGGTCTGCTCAAAAGGAGGACAGGAAGTGCAATCTCCGCAACCTGAAAAGTCAAAGCCGCCTGTCAAAATGGAGCAGCACGGGCGTATCCTTGGAATCGGCGGTGTCTTCTTCAAATCCGCTAATCGTGATCAGATGCGCGAATGGTATTCGAAACATCTTGGACTCGCTGACAAAGGCCAAGGCGTGATGCTTCCGTGGCGCGAACACGACGACCCGCAAAAGGAACACGTTACAGTTTGGACTGTTTTTCCCACCTCCACTGACTATTTCGATCCCAGCCACGCACCGTTCATGGTTAACTACATCGTGGACGATCTGGATGCTTTGCTCGACCGCTTAAAGCAAGAGGGAGTAAAGATTGACGCCAAACGAATGAATGAATCCTACGGTCGCTTTGCCTGGATCTATGACCTGGATGGGAATAAGATTGAGCTCTGGCAGCCGGCGTCCGCGAAGCCCTAGGGGCCTTCCACTGCCCTTACCCAATCGGTTTTCGGTAGTGGTTCAGTTCAAACTGAACCACTACCCGGTTTTCTGTAGCTACGGTCCCGTAGTCGTAGAATGGCCGGAAATGCTTTGCGCCTGGTTATCTCAATATCCGCATCGGCCGATTCCGCCCGATCAGTAGGCAGCGTTTACGATTCCGCCGCTCCCGGCGTGGTCAACGTGCTGCCTCTCGGAACCTCTCATTGAAACTCTGGACGTGTGCCAGCTCGGGCGTCGAGAGTAAATAACAGCTTCCCGCCGGCCGGTTGTAGCGATACCGGGACAGGTGTGAAGGAATTGAACGTGACAAAAAAGCCGCCGGGACTGGAGGTCCACGGCGGCTGCGGTTGTGAATTCTGAGGCCGGGCGCTACTTTTCTTCGTCGCCCTGTTCGTCTTCCAGTTCGCGCCCTTCGCGCTGCGCTTTGAGGCGTTCTTCTTTCCGCTTGGCGCGTTCCGCGGCGCGCTTCACCAGTTCGGAGCCGACCAGTTCGATCATGGCCTGTTCGGCGCCGTCGCCTTTGCGAAAGCCGAGGCGGACGATGCGAGTGTAGCCGCCCGAGCGCTGGCCGAAGCGCGTGCCCAGTGTATCGAACAGCTTCTTCACCGATGTGGGTGTCTCGAGAAACGCCGCGGCCTGGCGGCGCGTGTGGAGCGTATCGCGCTTGGCGAGCGTGATCATGCGGTCAACAAGCGGCTTGATGGCTTTGGCCTTGGGCACGGTGGTGATGACGCGCTCCTGCTCGATGACGCTCGTCACCAGGCCCTTGAGCAGGGAATTGCGGGAGCCCACGTCCCGCTTCAGCTTGTATCCGCCTCGTCTATGTCTCATGGGTTCCTACTCGCCGGGCTGCTCTTGCGGTTGATCGGGCTCATACAGGGCTTCATCCTCAGGCAGGATTTCCGGCACCGACCCGGGCGCGGGCGCTGGAGGAGCAACCAGGCGGCCCTGGGCGTCGACTTTCATGCCGAGCGAAAGCCCCATATTGCCGAGGATTTCCTTGATCTCGTTGAGCGACTTGCGGCCGAAGTTCTTGGTGCGCAGCATCTCCGCTTCGGTCTTTTGCACCAGCTCGCCGATGGTCTGAATGTTGGCGTTCTTGAGGCAGTTGTAGGAGCGCACGCTGAGCTCGAGCTCTTCGACCGAGCGGTTTAACTGCTCGCCCATCTTATCGAGCGAGCGCTCGGTGGTCTCCTCGGCGGCCTCGGGCAGCTCTTCGAAATTGATGAAGATGGCCATGTGGTCCTTGAGGAGCTTGGCGGCGTAGCCGATGGCGTCCTGCGGCGAGACCGCGCCGTTGGTCCAGACTTCGAGTGTTAGCTTGTCGTAATCCGTCATCTGGCCGAGGCGCGCGGCTTCCACCGTGAAGTTCACTTTGCGCACCGGGGAGTGGACGGAATCGATGGGAATGTAGCCGAGCGCGAGGTCCTCGTCGAAATTCTTGTCGGCGCTGACGTAGCCGCGGCCGGTCTTGAGGCGCATCTCGATATTCAGCTTGCCGCCTTCGCCGACGGTGGCGATGAGGACGTTGCGGTCAAGCACTTCGACGTCCTGGTCGGTCTGGATCTGGCCGCTGAAGACTTCGCCGGGCTGATCGACGCTCAGGCGCACGGTTTTGATGCCTTCGCCCATGATCTTGAAGGGAATCTGCTTGAGGTTGAGGATGATGTCGGTGGCGTCCTCAATCACGCCGGGAATGGGGCTGAACTCGTGCTCCACACCCTCGATGCGGACGGCCGTAATGGCCGCGCCCTCGATGGAGCTGAGCAGCACGCGCCGGAGGCCGTTGCCGATGGTGGTGCCGAAGCCCCGCTGGAAAGGTTGCGCCGTGAACATGCCGTACCGGTCGGTAAGCGTTTCGGTATTGGCGACAAGTCGTTTTGGTTTCTGAAAGCCTTTGAACATAGTTTTTGAAGACCTCTTTCACCACAGAGACGCTGGGGGGGGGCGGAGGAGACTGGTGAAACTCCGCATCCCTATGCGCCTCTGCGGCGCAAATTCACTACTTCGAGTACAACTCCACAATGAGCTGCTCGTTGATTGGGATCTGCACGAGCTCATTGCGCTTGGGCAGCCCCGTAATTTTGCCGCGCAGGTTATCGCGGTCGACTTCCATCCAGCCGGGCGAGGGCGCGTGCGCGGTGGCATCGCGGGCCGCCAGGATGGTGGGATTCTCGCGGCTGGACTCGCGCACCGCCACTTCGTCGCCAATTTTCACCTGGAACGACGGGATGTTGACTTTGCGCCCGTTGACCTGGATGTGGCCGTGGCGCACCACCTGGCGCGCCTGGGCCCGGCTGGTTCCGAGACCCATACGGTAGATGACATTGTCGAGCCGGCGCTCGAGTCCGATGAAAAGGTTCTCGCCGGTGATTCCCTTCTGGTGCGCGGCCTTTTCGAACCCGTTGCGAAACTGAGTTTCCAGCAGCCCGTACACGCGGCGCAGTTTCTGCTTTTCGCGGAGTTGCAGGCCGTAGCCCACGAGCTTGGCCTTGCGGTCTTTCCCGTGCTGGCCGGGAATGAAGTTGCGCTTTTCGATGGCGCACTTCTCGCTGTGGCAGCGCTCGCCTTTCAAGAATAGCTTCATGCCCTCGCGCCGGCAGAGCCGGCAAACGGGGCCTCGATAACGTGCCAATCAAACCTCCTTAGATCCTTGTCACGTGCAGTTTACGATCCGGAAATCCGGACCTTCTTCCTGCTTCACTACAAACTGCCTTTAAACCCTTCTCTTCTTCGGCGGCCGGCACCCGTTGTGCGGGATCGGCGTGGCGTCCTTGATGTTGCGGACTTCCAGGCCGGCCGTCGAAAGCGCGCGCACGGCGGACTCGCGGCCCGATCCCGGACCGCTGACGCGCACTTCCACGGTTCGCATGCCGCTTTCCATGGCCTTGTTGGCCGCGGTCATCGCGGCCTGCTGCGCGGCGAACGGGGTGCCCTTGCGCGACCCGCGAAACAGGAGCGAGCCGGCGCTCGACCACGAAATGGTGTTGCCCTCCTGGTCGGCAATGGTCACGATGGTGTTATTGAACGTCGCCTGGATGTGCACGATGCCCGAGTGGACGACGCGCTTCTCCTTCTTCTTGAAGGTTTTCTTCTTTGCTTTTGCTGCCGGTTTGGCCTGCGGAGCTTTCGCCATAATTTTATGTCTTGGACGCCGCTTTCTTCTTATTGGCAATGGTGCCGCGGCGCGGGCCTTTGCGGGTGCGCGCGTTGGTATGAGTCCGCTGGCCGCGCACCGGGAGACTGCGGCGGTGGCGCATGCCGCGGTACGATCCCATCTCGATGTGGCGCTTGATGTTCATCGAGATCTCTTTGCGCAGATCGCCTTCCACGGCGCCTTCTTCTTCGAGGATGGTACGGACGCGATTGATCTCGTCTTCCGTCAGGTCGCCGACCTTTTTGTCGAACTCGATCCCCGCGCGATGGAGCAGGGAACGAGACCGGCTGCGGCCAATGCCGTAGATGTAAGTCAAACCAATTTCGGCTCTCTTCTTGGGCGGCAGATCGACGCCCGCTAAACGTGCCATAACTCTCTCCTATCCCTGGCGCTGCTTATGTTTCGGGTTGGGGCAAATGACCCGCACCACGCCGTTACGATGGATCACTTTGCACTTATCGCAGATCTTTTTAACCGATGCTCGCACTTTCATAATTTCTTTAATATCCTGCCGCGCGTCGCATCCGCGGGCGCCAGCTCAATCTCCACTTTGTCGCCCGGCAGCAGCCGCACGAAATTCCGTTCCGCCATACCGGCCGCATGGGCCAGTACCTGGCGGCCCTTGCCCAGATCGACGCGATAAACCAACTGCGGTAACTCCGCCACCACCCGCCCCTGGCACCGGGAACCTGGCACCTACGGCCTTGTCAGGACCCACGGCCCATTCGACGTCACGGCCACGCAATGCTCGAAGTGCGCCGAGTTCGACCCGTCCTTGGTCACCGCGGTCCACTTATCGCCCAGCACCTGGGCGTCCGGCTTGCCGGCATTCACCATGGGCTCGATGGCCAGCACCATGCCTTCCTTCAGGCGTGGATTCTCATTCTTGCGGTCCACGTAATTCGGAATCTGCGGCTCTTCGTGAAGCTGCGTTCCGATGCCATGTCCCACATACTCGCGCACCACCGAATACCCGTTCGAAACTACATGGCGCTCGACCGTGCCGCACACATCAAACAATCGGTTGCCCTGGCGCGCCTGCTGGATCGCCAGTTCGAGCGACTCTTCGGTCACTTTTAACAGCCGCCTGGTCTCGTCGCCCAATTCGCCCACGCCCACCGTAATCGCCGAATCCCCGTAATAGCCGTCCAACTGCACGCCGGTGTCGATCGAAACGATATCGCCCTTCTTCAAAATCCGCTTGGGCGACGGAATGCCGTGCACGATCTCGCTATTGACCGATGTGCAGAGAACGTATTTATACCGCTCGCCCGCCGCCGGAACAAAATAGCCCTTAAACGCCGGCCGCGCGCCCGCATCGTCCATCATGCGCTGCGCCGCGACCTCCAGATCATAAGTGCTGACGCCTTCCCCGACCATGTCGCCCAGCTTCTGCAGGATCTGGTACACCAGAAGTCCACTGCGCCGCATTTTGTCCAGCTCCGCGGCCGTCTTGCGAATGATCATGATTCCCGAATCAGTTCCTCGATCTTCCCGAACACCGCCTGCGGGTTGTCGTGGCTGGCATCTATCTCGTACAACCGGTTGCCCGTTTCCCGGAAAAAATCGATCAGCGGCCGGGTCTGCTTCTCATATTCATCCAACCGCTCGCGGATCACTTCTTCGCGGTCGTCATCCCGAACTATCAGCTTCGCGCCCTCTAAATCACACACACCCGGTACCTTGGGCGGTTTGGACGTTACGTTGTACAAGGTGCCGCACACAGGACACTGTCTGCGTCCGGTCAGGCGAGCAATAATTACATTGTAATCGACTACGAGATGAATCACCACTGCCTGCACTCCCCGGGGACTCAAGATCCCACACAGCACCTCGGCCTGAGCCCGGGTCCGCGGGTAGCCGTCCAGGATAAAACCGTTGGCCGCATCGGGCTGTGCCAGCCGCTCTTCGACCAGCTGGTTCACGACGTAATCCTTGACCAGGATGCCCGCCTTCATCTTGGCCTCCACCTTAGTGCCGACCGCGTTGCCCCGGCGCACATGTTCACGCAGCATGTCGCCGGTCGAAATCTGCGGAATGCCCAGCGCTTTCGCCAGCAGCTTCGACTGCGTCCCCTTTCCCGAGCCGGGTGACCCGAAAAGGATCAGGGCTAACGGGGCTTGAGATTTGGGATTTGGGATCTGGCTGCTGTTCATCGCCGCCGGCACTCCGCCGTTTATAACCTGAATCTTACGGGCCAAATCCTAAGTCCTGAATCCCATGATCCTAGAAGGTGCTTCTCCGCCCGCGAATACGGCCCGCGCGCGGCGTAAAGCCTTCATAGTGGCGCATGATCAACTGCGCCTCGATCTGGTTGACGGTATCCATGGCCACGCCGACAACGATGAGCAGCGAGGTGCCGCCGAAATAAAATTGCACGTTCAGGCCGTCCAGCAGGAACCTGGGAAAGTATGTGTCGATCCAGTTGCCGACCAGGGGCAGGTGCTGCAAGTGGATGCCCGAGATCATGATGTCGGGTATCAGGCACAGGATCGATAGATAAATACCGCCAACCACCGTGATCTTGGTCAGGATGGTGTTCATGTACTCGGCGGTATTGCGGCCCGGGCGGATGCCAGGGATGAAGCCGCCATACTTGCGCATGTTGTCGGCGGCCTCGTTCGGATTAAAGATGATGGATACGTAGAAGAAACAGAAAAAGATAATGCCCAGCACGAAGAAGACCACGTAAAGCGGCTCGCCGTGTTGAATAGTGAACAGCATGCCGCTCAACCATTTACTGTTCTGGACCGCCGGAAGCTGGCGCAGCGTCTGCGGAAAGGCCAGTATGGAGGACGCGAAAATAACCGGAATCACGCCGCCGGCGTTGACCTTGAGCGGCATATGCGTCGACTGGCCGCCCATGACGCGGCGGCCGACCACCCGCTTGGCATACTGCACCGGAATGCGGCGCTCCCCGCGTTCCACAAGCACGATGAACGCCACCACGGCGACCATCATGATCAAAATCACGCCCAACTGAAGGGGGCTCCATTCCCTGGTCTTGAAGACGTTGGTATAAATATTGCCGACGGCTGCCGGCAGGCCCACGACGATGCCGGCGAAAATGATGAGCGACATGCCGTTGCCGATGCCGCGGTCCGTGATCTGCTCGCCCAGCCACATGATAAAAGCCGTGCCGGTGGTGAGCGAAATAATGGTCATCAAGACGAACCCGAAGCCCGGATTGATGACGATATTCCCCTGCATCTGCTGGAGGCCTTCGGCGATACCGAATGACTGCGCCAGAGCCAGGAAGACCGTGAGGTAGCGCGTCCACTGGGTGATCTTGCGCCGGCCCAGCTCGCCTTCCTTCTGCAGCTTTTCGAGCGTGGGAACTACCACGGTGAGCAGCTGGAGAATAATGGAAGCCGTGATGTAGGGCATGATGCCCAGCGCGAAGATCGTCAGCCGCCGGATGTTGCCGCCGGCGAACAGATCGAAGAAGCCGAAGATGGTTCCCTGATTGCGCGAGAAGAAATCAGACCAGCGCTGCAGGTTGATGCCCGGCGTGGGGATATGCCCGCCCAGACGGTAAACCGCCAGCAGCGCCAGCGTAAACAGCACGCGCTTGCGCAGATCCGGGATCCGGAAAATGTTCCCAACGGCTTCGAAGAATCTCATGATCTTGCCTCGGCCGCGCTATTGCTGAGGGGCTGCCGCTCCGATGACCGTGGCTTCGCCGCCAGCCTTCTGAATTTTGTCGAGCGCGGAGCGCGAAAAAAAGTGCGCCTCCACCCGGATCTTGCGAGTCAGTTCGCCCGAGCCCAGGATTTTGACGCCATCGCGCGATTTCCGCACCACCCCCAGTTCGACCAGACGATCCGGCGTAAATGCATCGCCATCCAGCTTGTCCAGCCGTCCCAGATTTACCACAGCATACTGCTTCTTGAAAATGTTGGTAAAACCGCGTTTGGGCAGACGGCGGTGCAGCGGCATCTGGCCGCCTTCAAAGCCGCGCATCAGGCTGTAGCCCGTGCCGGCGCGCTGGCCCTTACTGCCGCGCGTGGCTGTCTTGCCGCGCCCCGACCCCATGCCGCGCCCGATCCGCTTCCTGGCGTGCTTCTGCCCCGCCGGAGGTTTCAAGTTGCTGAGATTCATTGATTACTCCTCGACCAGCGCCACCAGATGCGGGATCTTCTTCACCATGCCGCGAAATCCCGGCGTGTCGGGCCGCTCGACCACCTGGTTGATTTTACGCAGACCCAGCCCGCGCACAATTTTCTTGTGTTTCTCGGGCGTGCAAATGGGGCTGTGCACCAGCCTGATTTTGATTTTGCCTTCCATTACATTTTCTCCACGGCAATGCCGCGCATGTCGGCAACGGCGCTCTTGTCGCGCAACTGCTCGAGGGCGTTGATGGTGGCCTTCACTACGTTATGCGGGTTGTGCGAGCCGATCGACTTGGTCAGCACATTGGGAATCCCGCAGGCCTGCACCACGGCGCGCACCGGACCGCCGGCAATGACGCCGGTTCCTTCAGGCGCCGGTTTGAGCAGAACCAGCCCGGCCCCGAACCGGCCGAGCACCTGATGGGGAATGGTGGTCTCGAGCAAATGGATCTTGCGCAGATTCTTCTTTGCCGCTTCAATTCCCTTGCGGATGGCCGAGGGTACTTCCTTGGCTTTGCCGACGCCGAAGCCCACGACTTTGGCGGAAGAATCGCCCACCACTACCAGCGCTGAAAAGCTCAGGTTCTTGCCGCCCTTCACGACTTTCGTGACGCGGTTGATCGATACCACCTGCTCTTTCAGGTTGAGCGACTGCGGGTCGATCCGTTTTACTACCGTGGAAGCCATTCGCTAAAACTCCAGTCCCGCTTCACGCGCGGCATCGGCCAGCGCCTTAATGCGCCCGTGGTAAATGTAACCGCCGCGATCGAACACCACCCGCTTGATGCCTTTTTCCTTGGCGCGGTTGGCGATGGCCTGGCCAATGAGCTTTGCGCCGGCAAGATTACCGCCGCTGGCCTTGGCTGGCGGGCCCGCCTTTTTGGCGGTTTTCTTTTCCTTTTCGCCCTTTTCGCCCTTTTCGCCTTTGGCGGGTTTGGCGGCGGGCGCTTCGGCAGGGGCGGCGGGCGCTGTGGGCGCCGCGCCGCGCAACAATTCTTCCGAGGACGCGGCCGCCACCAGCGTCTGGCCCTTCGTATCGTCGATAATCTGCGCGTAGATGTGCGACAAACTGCGGAATACCGCCAGGCGCGGACGCTCGCCGGTGCCCCGTACCTTGTGCCGGATGCGCTTGTGGATGCGCCACCGGATTTCGTTCTTATTCGTTCGCTGGATCATGCTGTCTTGCCACCTGCGCCGGTCTTGCCGACCTTCTTCCGCAGCACTTCGCCCGTGTAGCGGATGCCCTTGTTCTTATACGGATCCGGTTTGCGCAACGCCCGAATGTTGGCCGCCACCTGGCCCAGCAGCTGCTTGTCGTAAGCGGTGAGCACCAGGTGCGTCTGCTTGTCGATCTTCAGATCGACCCCGTCGGGCAGCAGAACCTCGATGGGGTGCGAGTAGCCCAGGGTGAACGTGGCGATGCGGCCCTTGACGTCGGCACGATAACCGATGCCCACGATATCGAGCTCCTTGGTGAAGCCCGTGGCGACGCCGTTGATGGCGTTCGCGGCGAGCGCCCGCGTGAGCCCATGCAATGCGGCCTGCTGGTCGCTTTGGCGCGCCAGCTCGATATTTCCATTGTTCTGTTTGATCTTGATGCCGGGCGGGATCGGCACGCGGAGCTTGCCCTTGGGCCCTTCCACCTGCAGGTCGTCGCCGATATCGACCTTCACGCCTTTCGGCAGCGGGATCGGTTTGTTTCCAACTCTAGACATAAATCACCAGATCTGGCAGAGAACCTCTCCGCCGACGCCTTCCCGGTGCGCCGTCCGGCCGGTCATGACGCCGCGCGGCGTTGTGAGAATGTTGATGCCGAGGCCGCCCTGCACGCGTGGAATATCATCACGGCCTACGTAGACGCGGCATCCGGGCCGCGAGACGCGCTCGATGCGGGTGATCACTGGCGCGTTGGCCGCCGAGTACTTCAAGTAGATCTTGATGACTCGCTTCACGCCTTCCTCGGCCACCTTAAAATTGACGATGTAGCCCTCCTCTTTGAGGATGCGCGCAATTTCCGCCTTAAGCCGGGACGCGGGCACATCCACTTTGGGGTGCCGCGACGCCATGGCGTTGCGCACACGGGTCAGCATATCGGCAATGGGATCGCTGGTCATTCGCCCTCCTACCAACTGGCCTTGATTACGCCAGGAATCTCACCGTTCAGCGCGAGCTGCCGGAAACACAACCGGCACACGCCGAACTTGCGGAGAAAGGCGCGCGCGCGCCCACACCGCCAGCATCGGTTGCGATGCCGGACCTTGACCTTGGGCGTCTTCTTGTCCGCGGCTCTATCGCGGGCCATGGCCATGACTGACTTAGTGTGTTTTGCTTTTCTGGCGGTGGTTGCCATTCGTCTCGCTTCTCCTTGCCGGGTCACTGCCGGAACGGCATGCCCATGGCCTTCAGCAGCGCCTGGCCTTCGGCATCGGTCCGGGCCGTGGTGGTGATCGAAATATTCATGCCCTTGGTCTTTTCGACCTTGGCGTAATCGATTTCCGGAAAGATCAACTGGTCCCGGATGCCCAGCGTATAATTGCCGCGGCCGTCGAAGGACTTGGTCGAGACGCCCCGGAAATCGCGGACGCGGGGCAGCGCCACGTTCACCAGCCGGTCGAAAAATTCATACATCCGGTCGCCGCGCAGCGTCACCATGCAGCCGATCGACATCCCCTCGCGCAGCTTGAACGCGGCGATCGACTTGCGCGCCTTGGTCACTACCGGCTTCTGGCCGGCGATCTGGGCCAGCTCATTGACCGCGCCATCCATGAGCTTGGCGTTTTGCGTGGCCTCGCCCATGCCGATGTTGACCGAGATCTTGTCCAGCTTGGGCACGGCCATGACGTTCTTGTAGCCGAATTCCTTGCTGAGAGCCGGAACGACCGTTTTCGTGTAGTGTTGCTTTAATCGTGCTGCCATATGTCAAACCCAAGGCAAAAGACAAGAAACGGCGGAGCCATCCACCCTTCTATCTGTTGTCTTTTGCACTTTGCCTTTTGTCTTCATTTCTTGTCCAACGCCTGCCCGCACTTCCGGCAGACCCGCGTGCGCCGTTGTTTGCCGCCCGGCAGGGTTTCGATGTGGTGCGCGATGCGCACCGGCCCGCACTGGGCGCACAAAATCATAAGGTTCGACACGGCGATGGGGCTTTCGCGCTCGGCGATGCCGCCCTTGATCTGCTTGGCGGGATTCGGCCGGGTGTGGCGCTTGATCATGGAGATGTGCTCGACCAGCGCCTTGTTGGTGCCCTGATCCACGCTTAGGACACGCCCGCTCTTGCCTTTGTCGCGGCCCGCGATGACACGGACCTGGTCATTTTTCTTGAGTTGAATGCGCACCGGCTCGGCCGGTTTGCGCCGCGCGAGGCCCATCAGATCACCTCCGGCGCGAGAGATACGATTTTCATAAACTTCTTGTCGCGCAGTTCGCGCGCCACCGGGCCGAAGACGCGAGTGCCCACCGGATCGTTGGTTTCGGTGATGAGCACGGCGGCATTGGAATCGAACCGGATATAGGTGCCGTCCTTGCGGCGGGTT
>Ga0310811_10010870_pt1 | contig 11777 bp, 10 predicted proteins | sample YCmetagenome_FD_207642 | JGI IMG/M metagenome (GOLD analysis project Ga0310811, IMG submission 207642) | Soil microbial communities from experimental microcosm in Duke University, North Carolina, United States - YC | ecosystem: Engineered > Artificial ecosystem > Soil microcosm > Unclassified ...
GCCTTTCTCGCGGGGTGCATCAACTTCGGACGGATTCACGAAGTAATCGAGCGAACGCTCGAGGTACACCGGCGCGAACCAGCCGCCGACGTCGAGACTGTGCGCGCGGCCGACCGCTGGGCCCGCCGGCAGGCTCATGACTTGTTGAGGTAACCGTGTTGATCACACTACTCGCGCTGGCCGTCGTTCTCGGCGTGCTCATCTTCGTCCACGAGGCCGGGCACTTCCTGGCGGCGAAGTGGGCCGGGATCTACGTGCATCGCTTCTCGCTCGGACTGGGGTCTCCGATCCGGCGGCTCACCTTCCGCCGCGGCGAAACTGAGTACTCGGTGTCGTGGCTGCCGTTGGGTGGGTACGTCAAGATGGCCAGCCGGGAGGAAGACGCGGCCGCGGCATTGCTCGAGGGTGGTGCGGCGGCTGCGGTTCCTCCCGATCGCGTGTTCGAGGCAAAGCCGGTGTGGAAGCGGATGATCGTGATCATCGCCGGCGTGACAATGAATCTGATCTTCGCCTGGGCGGTGTACACCTATGTTGCGGCCCGACACGGGCGGTCGATTGATCCAACCACGACGGTCGGGCTGGTCCTGAGCGACAGCCTGACCGGTGCCATGGCCCCGCTCGCCACGCTCAAGCCAGGCGACCGGATCGTGCGGGTGGATGGTCAAATTGTCTCGTCGTGGGACGATGTGGTCCATCACCTGCTCTCGGGGAAGAACAGCGCCGGGGTCACGATCGAGCTCGCCGATGGCCGACAGGTGAAGCTGAACCTCCACCCGGCGGCCATTGAAGATCGGGCTCGCGCAGCGAGCGCCGTCCTCCCGTATCGCGGGGCGGTCGTGGATCTGGCGGTCGGTGGTCGGCCGGCTGCCCGTGCCGGTGTCGAGCCGGGCGATTCGATCGTCGCGGTCAACGGGCGGCAGGTGTCCCAGCGTTACGACGTGCTGGCCATCATGGATACCAGCGCGGGCAAACCGGTGACGATGACAGTGGTGCGGGGCGGGCGTCGGCTCGACCTCTCGATGACGGCGGCGTCCGAGCCGGGGATCACCCTCGACGGGAAGCAGGGCCAGGTGGGACGCATCGGGATCCGGTTCCGCGATCCCGAGGTGACTGAGCCCTACACCCTGTTCGGTGCCGTTCGCGCCGGCACGGACGCCACCCTGAACTCGATGACGTTCATCGTGCGGACGGTGCAAGGGTTGCTGACCCGGCGGGTCTCGGCCTCGAACGTCGGAGGACCCATCCTCATCGCTCAGCAGGCCGGCGAGTTTGCCCGGCTGGGCCTCGATCCGTTCCTGGAGTTCATGGCCCTGATCTCGGTGAACCTGGCGGTGCTCAACCTGCTGCCTGTCCCGGTACTCGATGGCGGCCAGTTGGTCATGCTTCTGGCCGAAGCGGTCATTCGGAAGCCGGTTCCGGTTGCTCTGCGCGAACGCCTGACGATGGTGGGCCTCGTGGTGGTCGTCCTGCTCATGGTGCTGGCGTTCTCGAACGACATCCGGAGGTTGTTGGGAGGCTGAAAAAGGGAGCGAGCGAGCCGGTTCTGGTGCGGTGACAGGCCTCGGGCGCTGCAGTTCGCTGGGGTTGGAAGGCAGGGTCGCGTATCCGCGACCCCGTCTTCTTCGATCCTGCTCACTGACGCTCCCGTCGGCATTCCACCGCACCAGAACCGGCTCCCCCGTTCCTTTTTCAGCCCCTGTAGGTTATTTTGCCGAGCTAACATAGAACCGATACGCCGAATCGTCCGAGGACTTCCGCAGCATGCCTTTCGACAAGCAGACCGTGGTCGCCAAGCACCGCCGGCACGACGCCGATACCGGCTCGACCAGGGTCCAGGTCGCGCTCCTCACGGAGCGGATCAACTCGCTCACCGACCACTTCCGCACCCACTCCAAGGACCACCATGGCCGTCGGGGGCTGCTAAAGATGGTCGGAACGCGTCGCCGGCTCCTTCAGTATCTCAAGCGCAGCGATCTGCCAACGTATCGCGCGCTGATCGAGGAGCTCGGTCTCCGTCACTAAGGCCTGTGGGTCCGCGAGGGCGCCCCGAACGAGCACAGCGGGGCGCCCTCGCTGCATTGGTGTGCTCTGAACCGGAATGACACGTGACCGTACAACGGATCGAACAGGATTTCGCCGGGCGCCGGCTGATCATCGAAACCGGCCGGCTGGCGAAGCAGGCCGCGGGCTCCGCAGTGGTACAGTTCGGCGATACGATGGTACTGGCCGCCATCACCGTTTCCCCCACCATCTCTTCCCTGCCGTTCTTCCCTCTGACCGTCGAATACCGCGAGAAGACCTACGCTGCCGGGAAGATTCCCGGCGGGTTCCTCAAGCGCGAAGGCCGGCCGTCGGATAAGGAGATCCTTGCCAGCCGGCTGATCGACCGGGGGATTCGGCCCCTGTTTCCCGAGGGCTTTAAGAACGAGGTCCAGGTTTTCGTCACCGTGCTGTCCGCCGACCAGGAAAACGATGCGGACATTGTCGGTGCGGTAGCCGCGTCGGTGGCACTGAGTGTTTCGACCGTACCTTGGAACGGTCCGCTCGCCGCAGTCAGGGTCGGCCGAGTCGAAGGGAAGTGGATTCTCAATCCGACCTTCCAGCAGCTCGAGTATTCCTCCATCGATCTGGTGGTGAGCGGGTCCACCGATGCCATTTACATGGTGGAGGGTGGCTCACTCGAGATCTCGGAAGCGGAGATGCTGGAGGCGCTCAAGGTCGCGCAGAAGGGAATCAAGGACCTGATCGCGCTCGAGCGGAAAGTGATCGACGCCGAGCCTAGGCCCAAGATCGCCTGGGAAAAGCCGGTCCCTCCGGCGGAGCTGGTGGCGCGGGTCCGCGCGGCCGCGGAGGCGTCCATGGCCACGGCGATCAACGCCCGGGACAAGGCTGCTCGAGCGAACAACGTCAAGGAGCTGCGCCAGTCGGCCCTGCTCCAGCTCGCCGCCGAGTTCCCCGACAACGCCAAGGACATCGCGGCCGAGCTCGACGACATCGAGTACCGGGCGATGCGGGCCCAGGTGCTGGAGAAGAGCGAGCGGGTGGACGGGCGAGACCTCGATACCATCCGTCCGATCTCGATCGACACTGGGCTGCTGCCGCGGGCGCACGGCTCCGCGCTCTTCCAGCGGGGCGAGACTCAGGCGCTCGCGTCGGTCACCCTGGGCACGTCCGATGATGAACAGCGGATCGACAGCATCGACGTGCTGGGCGAGACCACCAAGTCGTTCATGCTGCACTACAACTTCCCGCCGTACTCGACCGGCGAAGTCAAGATGATTCGCGGTACCAGTCGCCGCGAGATTGGCCACGGGGCACTCGCGGAGCGGGCGCTTCAGCCGCTGCTCCCCCACTACGAGGAGTTCCCCTACACGCTGCGGGTGGTGTCGGAGGTACTTGAGTCGAACGGGTCGTCCTCGATGGCGACGGTGTGCTCCGGATCGCTTGCGCTCATGGATGCGGGCGTGCCCATGAAGGCGCCGTGCGCCGGTGTCGCGATGGGCCTGGTGAAAGAGGGCGACAAAGTCGCGGTGCTGACCGACATCCTGGGATCCGAAGACGCCCTGGGTGACATGGACTTCAAGGTCGCAGGGACCAGCAACGGTATTACCTCGATCCAGATGGACATCAAGATCGAGGGCCTCACGGTTGACATCATGAAGGAAGCCCTCGAGCGCGCCCGCAAAGGCCGCCTCCACATTCTGAAAGAAATGGAAAGGGTGCTGCCCAAGCCGCGGACTCAGCTGTCGAAGTACGCGCCGCGTATCATCACGATCCAGATCAAGCCGGAGAAGATCGGCGATGTGATCGGGCCGAAGGGCAAGACGATCCGGGGTATTCAGGATGCCACCGGCGCCAAGATCAACGTGGACGACACCGGTCTCATTACCATTGCAGCCGTGGGCGGCGATGCCGGCGAGAAGGCCCGAGAGATGGTGGCTGCGATCGTGGCGGAGCCTGAGGTCGGCAAGGTCTACGAGGGCCCGGTCAAGAGTACGACACCGTTCGGGGCCTTCGTCGAGATCATCCCCGGGGTCGAGGGGTTGCTGCACATCAGCGAGCTGCAGCACGGGCGGACCGAGAAGACCGAGGATGTGGTCAAGAAGGGCGACATCGTGCAGGTCAAGCTGCTCGAGGTGGACGAGCGGGGCCGCATGAAGCTCTCCCGGAAGGCACTCCTGCCCAAGGACTAAGTCAGTGGAAACCGTTCTTTTGGACACGGGCCTCCGGCGCACGGATCTGGCGTCGGGGCTCGTGGTGCTGTCCGAATCCATGCCCGGCGTGCGTTCGGTGGCGACGGGAATCTTCGTCCGCACGGCCAGCGCCCACGAGCGGCGCGCCAAGATGGGCGTGTCCCACCTGCTCGAGCATATGGTCTTCAAGGGCACCGAGCGGCGCTCGGCGAGACAGATCGCCCTCGAGCTCGAGGTCCGGGGCGGGGGACTCGATGCTTTTACCGGACGGGACTACACCAGCTTTCAGGCGCACGTGCTCGACGAGGACCTCCCCCTCGCGGTCGATATTCTCACCGACCTAGTGCGCCGGCCAACGCTCGATGAGCGGGACCTGGTGCCCGAGCGCAACGTCATCCTCGAGGAAATCAACGGCGTGCTCGACACGCCGGACGATCTGGTGCACGAGCTGCACGCGGCCACGCTCTGGCCCACCCACCCTTATGGGTACTCCATTCTCGGTACGCCGGAGACCGTCAACGCCCTGGGCACGAGCGATCTACGCGAGGCTCATCGCGGATACTATCCTGCCAATTGTGTGGTGGCCGCCGCGGGCAACGTGGATCATGATCGCCTGCTGGAGGGGCTCGGACGGGAGGGATGGCTCAACGACGCCCCCGCCCAGCCGCCACGCCAACCGGTGCCGCGGCGCGAGTCGTGCCGAGGTGCGCGACTCCTCGCAAACGCACATCGTCTTCGGAACCGACACGTTTCCGGTGCGCGACCCACGCCGCTTTGCGCTCGGGATTCTGGTGAACGCGTTTGGTGGCGGCATGTCGAGCCGCCTGTTCCAGCGCGTCAGGGAGGAGTTAGGCCTCGCCTACGCGATCTTTGCTTTCAAGCAGTTTTTTCAGAGCACCGGCCAGCTCGGTGTCTACGTCGGAACCCAGCCGGCCACGGCCGACCAGGCGATCGAGGCGATCCGGCAGGAGTACGACCGCCTCGCACGGCAGGGCCTGCCCCCGGCGGAGCTCGATGACGGCAAGCGGCAACTCAAGGGCCAGGTCGTGCTGTCGCTCGAGAGTCCCGGGGCCCGGATGCATCGGCTTGCCGGGTTCGTGCTCCACAACGACACCTACCGCACGCTGAGCGACATGCTCGCGGAGATCGACGCGGTTACCCAGGAGCAAACCGCGGCCATCGCGGCCGAGTTCTTCCCCGCCGAGCGGCAGACCATCGTACGTCTGGGACCAGATGAAAAGAGCGTGAACGGTAAGCGGTAAATGGTGAACGGGGGGTTCCGATTTCAGACGGGATCCCCCGTTCACCGTTCCAGCTGTTCAAGCTCGAGACTCATCCAAAGGACTCCTATGAGAATCGGCGTCCCGAAAGAGATCAAGACCAACGAGAACCGCGTGGCGCTGGTGCCGGCCGGTGCCGAAGCGCTCGTGGCGCAAGGCCACAGCGTCTTTCTCGAACGGGGGGCGGGCGAGGGCAGCGGGTTCGAAGACGGCGCCTACCAGGCGGCCGGCGCAACCGTGCTACCTACCGCTGATGAGGTCTGGGGCCGGGCCGAGCTGATCATGAAGGTGAAGGAGCCGATCGAGGTCGAGTGGCCCCGGATGCGCAAGGGTCAAGTGTTGTACACCTATTTCCATTTTGCCGCGGACGAACGCCTGACCCGGGCGGTCATCGCATCCGAGGCCATTGCCGTGGCGTACGAGACGGTACAGCTGCCCAGCGGCGAGCTGCCTCTTCTTACGCCGATGTCCGAGGTTGCGGGCCGAATGGCGGTGCAGGCCGGCGCTAAGTATCTAGAGAAGGTCTACGGGGGCCGAGGGATTCTTCTCGGCGGCGTGCCTGGCGTCGCGCCGGCCGAAGTCATGATCTTGGGAGGTGGGACGGTCGGAATCAACGCGGCCAAGATGGCCGCCGGCCTGGGCGCGCACGTCACTATCCTCGACATTTCGCTCGACCGGCTGCGTTACCTGGACGATGTCCTCCCCGCCAACTGCGATACCTGGTACTCCAACCGCCACAATATTCTCGAGGCCGCGTCCAGGGCCGATCTCGTCGTCGGCGCCGTTCTGCTACCAGGCGCGCGCGCACCCCATCTGCTCCGCCGGGAGGATCTCAAGCTCATGAAGCAGGGGGCCGTCATCGTGGACGTGGCGGTGGACCAGGGCGGATGCGTCGAGACCATCAAGCCGACTACGCATGAGAATCCCACGTATTTCGTGGACGGGATCCTTCACTACGGGGTAGCCAACATGCCGGGCGGCGTGCCGCGCACCTCTACGCTTGCGCTGACCAACGCGACGCTCCAGGGCGCGCTTCGCTTGGCAAAGCACGGGTGGCAGGAGGCCTGTCGCCGCGACGAGGCGCTACGCAAAGGGCTCAACGTCGTGGCCGGCAAGGTGGTGTATCCCGGCGTCGCCGAGGCGTTCAAGCTACCGCTGGTCGATGTCGCCGCCGTCCTCTGACGGCCCAGTGCCCCCCGGCCCTAGGCCGGTGCCCATCCTGATCGCCCGGCTTCCGCACGGCGAGGGACTGCCGCTCCCTGCCACAGCCACCGCGGGCGCAGCCGGATACGACGTGGCGAGCGCCGAGGACGGCTCGCTCGCGCCACTCGAGCGGCGGCTGTTCCGAACCGGGTTCAGCATTGCCGTCCCGGATGGTTTCGAGTGCCAGATCCGCCCTCGCTCGGGATTGGCGTTGCGCCACGGGATCACGCTCCCCAACACGCCTGCCACCATCGACAGCGACTATCGCGGCGAGCTCATGGTCGCCCTGGTCAATCTGGGTACTGAGCCGTTTGCGGTCACTCGAGGGATGCGGATTGCCCAGATGGTAATTGCCCGGGTGGAGCGTGCCAACTTCACCGAGGTTGCCGAGCTGCCGAAAACCGAGCGGGGGGTTGGCGGATTCGGGAGCACGGGTGTGGGTCGGGAGCCGGCGGGAACCGACGGGAGCAGGCGGGAGTAGACCGGAACTGCCTTCTGCCCACTCCCGACAAACCGGTGTCTCTCTTACCTTTCGCGCCATGCGGCTGACGGCCATTCGATGAAGCTTCCGTCTCTGAACCTGGCGTCCTTTCTTCCCGCGAACGAGATCGCGGTGGATCTCGGTACGGCCAACACGCTGGTGTATGTCAAAGGCGAGGGCATCGTCTTGAACGAGCCCTCCGTGGTGGCGATCGAGCGGGCCAGCGGCAAGATCAAGGGCATCGGTCTCGAGGCCAAGCGGATGCTGGGGCGAACCCCCGATGGCATCCTCGCGGTGCGTCCGCTCAAAGACGGCGTCATCGCCGACTTCGACGTCACCGAGAAGATGCTTCGGTACTTCCTGAAGACCATCATCGACAAGCACGTTTTTCGCGTAAAGCCGAAGGTGATCGTGTGCGTTCCCTCGGGAATCACCGAGGTGGAGCGGCGCGCGGTGCGCGATTCCGCGCAAACTGCAGGGGCGAAGCAGGTCATGATGGTGGCGGAGCCCATGGCCGCCGCGATCGGGGTGGGCCTCCCCGTGGAAACCCCGACCGGCAACATGGTCATCGATATCGGGGGCGGGACGACAGAGATCGCCGTCATCGCGCTGTCCGGCATCGTCTCCGATACGTCCATCCGTACCGGCGGCGACGAGCTCGATCAGGCCATCGTCCAGTTCATGCGCAAGAACTACAACCTGCTGGTCGGCGAGCCGACGGCGGAGGCGATCAAGATCAAGATCGGCTCTGCGGCCCCGGTAGGTGAAGAACGGGAGATGGAAGTGAAAGGGCGCGACCTCGTCTCGGGCATTCCCAAGACGGTCCGTGTCCACTCGTCGGAGATCCGGGAAGCCGTGCAGGAGCCCATCCAGCAGATCGTCGATGCCGTGCGGCGTGCGCTGGAGATCACACCCCCGGAGCTGGCCAGCGACATCGTGGATCGTGGCATCGTCATGACCGGCGGCGGCGCCCTGATCCGGGGACTCGACATTCTACTCGCCCAGGAAACCGGCTTGCCGGTTCACGTGGATGAGGATCCGCTCACCTGCGTCGTGCGCGGCACGGGTCGTATCCTCGACGACTTCGAGAAATACCGTAGCGTGCTTTCCTTCTAGGGATGTTCCCCGCGTCAGACAGAGGCTTCAGTCGGCGGGACACCGCGATGTTCATCGGCTGCGTCATCCTTGCGGTAGCGGCGCTTTTTTCGCCCGAGCGGATTACCGGTAGCCTGGCCAGCGGTCTCCGCCAGACGATTCTCGTCCCCCTTGTGTGGCTCCAGGAAGAGGCCGAGCTCGGCCGCAGCAGTCGAGCCCGGCTCCAGACACTTATGGCCGAGCGCGACTCGGCCGCCTACGCCGCGCAGGTACTCCCATCGCTCAGCGCCGAGAACGAGCGGCTCCGTAACCTCCTGGGCCTGAGTCATCGGCTCCGGACTCCCTACGTCGCGGCCGAGGTACTCCATCAGGCACAGGTCACCGACTCCCGCATGCTGTTGCTGAACGTGGGAACCGCCCAGGGTGTGAGCGGATTCGACCCGATCGTCGCACCGGAAGGGCTGATCGGTGTGATCTGGAACGCGAGCCGGAACACGAGCGTGGCCATGACCTGGTCCCACCCCGAATTCCGGGTCAGCGCATTCACGGCAAACGGAAGCGCGTTCGGAATCGTCGCCGCATCGCCCAACAGCGCCGGGACTGATGCCTACCTCGAGTTTCGAGGCGTGCCTTACCGCGACTCGGTGGTCCCCGGAACCGTCGTGCTCTCCTCCGGCCTAGGTGGTGTCTACCCCAAGGGTATTCCCATCGGAAAGGTGGTTGGCGTGATCCGGGAAGAGGCGGGCTGGGCTCGCGTGTATCGGGTGCGGCCCGCAGCGAACCCCGGATCCACCGCCCATGTCCTGGTGCTCACCGGGCGACGGGTGTTGTCGGTGGCTGAAGCGTACCCTTCCGATACTTTGGAGCCGGCGGCACCGTCGGATTCCGCGGCTGAGCCGCGACCCCCCGCGCTTCCGATCTCTCCCGGCAATCCGCCGGCGTCGGTGCCGGGCCGCGCAAGAGCCGATTCCACGGTGAAGCTAAAACCCAAGCCCAAACGAGCACCGCCGGACTCGGCCCGTCCTACGCCAGCGCCGGCGGCACGCCCTGCGCCGGCGCCCGCGGCCCGTCCCACGACCCCGCCGGCCCCCCCGCCGGCTCCGGTGCGCCCGGATTCTACGCGGTGAACGGCTCGCGGACTGCCCGGCTGCACCTGGCCATCGTCTTTGCGGCCCTCGTGCTGCTTCATTTCTATGTGCGACCCCGGCTGTTCGACACCCGCCTGGCTCCGGATTTCCTGCTCTTTGGTCTGATCGTATTCGCGATGCGGAGTGGTCCCGGGGCTGGTGCGTTGGCGGGATTTCTGGTGGGCCTCGCCACCGACGCGCTCTCGCCGGCCCGGTTCGGCGCTGCCATACTCGCGGATACCATTGTGGGATACGCCGCGGCTTGGGGGCGGGCGGTCTTCTTTGCCGACAATGTGCTAGTGAACGCGGGCTTCGTCGCTGTAGGGTTGTGGTTGCGGGACCTCATCCTCCTGATTGCGAGCGGGACCCCGCAGGGACAGCTCCTGATCGAGCTCGGCGTCTATAGTCCTCTTCAGGCGATCATAACTGCGGGAGCGGGGGCGCTTGTGCTGCTCGCCTTCCGCCAGTGGTTCGCCGTGAGGCTGGAAGGATGACCGGCTCGGATTCGTATCGACTAGGTGAACGGGCGCGGGCCGCTCGGTGGATCATCGTCGGCGCCTTCCTGGTGCTGCTGGGAGCGTTCTTCCGTACCCAGATCATTCAGCACGAGAAGTTCCAGCTCAAAGCCGAGACCAACCGGCTGCGCCCCATTCCGCTCACGGCCCCCCGCGGCACTATTTACGACCGGCATGGCGAAATCATCGCCGAAAACGTCCCCGGCTATTCCGTCAAGCTGCTCGCCCCGTCCGCAGACTCCCTCAAGGCGGTGCTTACCCGCGTGCGGGAGGTCGTTCCGCTCGACAGCGCCGCAATCGCCGAGGTGTTGCGTCGGTTCCAGACCGCCCGGTATCAGCCTGTGGTCGTCTTCGGCGACGCCACGTTCGAGACGGTGTCGAGACTGGAGGAGCATCGGGTAGCCCTGCCGGGCCTGGTTATTCAGGCCGAGCCGAAACGGCTCTATCCGGCGCGGAGTGCCGTCGCGCACCTGGTGGGATACGTGGGGGAAGTGACCGACGCCGATCTCGAGAGCGACCGATATGAAGGACTCGAGCCCGGCGCGATCGTGGGCAAGGCCGGCCTCGAACAGGAATACGACGATAGCCTTCGCGGCACCGTCGGGGTTCGGTATATCGAGGTCAACGCCCGTGGACGGCTGGTGCGGGAAGAAGCGTCATCGGCGTCGTTGCCTCCTACGCCCGGACGGCCGATCGAAACCACCATCGATCTCGATCTGCAACGGTTTATCGATAGCATCTGGCCTGCCGGCGTTCGCGGCGCGATGGTCGCGATGACTCCCTCGGGTGAGGTCCGAGCCCTCTACTCCGCGCCTTCCTTCGATCCAAACGCGTTCGTGGGCGGAATCACCCCGCAACTCTGGCGCGCGCTCAACACGGATGAAGCGCACCCACTGCTCAATCGAGCGCTGCAGGCGCGCTATCCGCCAGCCTCGCCGTTCAAGCTGGCCATCGCCGCAATGGCGCTCAAACGGGGCCTGATCGGACTCGACAGCCACATGCCTGTCCCCTGCCGGGGCGGGCTGCGCATGGGCAACCGGGTGTTCCGCTGCTGGAAGAAAGAGGGGCATGGATCGCTCGATCTGATCGGAGCGATCGCTGCGAGCTGTGACGTGTACTTCTACCAGGTAGGCCTTCGGCTCGGGCTGGACGCCATTATCGAAGACGGCGTGCTCATGGGATTCAAGGACAAGGCCGGAATCGATCTACGCAACGAGATCAATCCCATTTACCCGTCGTCCACCGCCTATTTCGACCGGCTCTACGGGGCAAAACGCTGGAGCCCTGCGGCGACCACGCTCAACTTCTCGATCGGACAGGGCGAGAACACCCAAACGCTGATCAACATGGTCCACTTCTACGCCGGGCTGGCCGGTAGCGGCGAGGAAGTGAGCCCGTTCCTGGTCCGCCCGCGTAGCGATGCCAAAGGGCGACCGCTCGGGCTCGGGACGGACGTGCTCGAGGGGCTGCGGCACGCGCTCATCGCGGTGGTTGAAAGGGGCACGGCGGCAGCCTCCCGCCATGAAGACCTGCAGGTCGCCGGGAAGACCGGGACCGCTCAGAACCCCCACGGCAAGGACCACGGCTGGTTCATCGGCTTTGCTCCGGCGGACAAGCCCGAGCTCGTGGTCGGGGGGATCATGGAGTTTGCGGAACACGGGACTGTGGTTGCGCCGTATGTCGTCGCGGCGCTTCGACGCTACGTTCTGGGCCCTGATACCTCCGCCAAGGCTGCGGTGAAGCTCCGCGTGATCGTGCCCGACGACAGCGCTCCCCGGGCCCTAGAGCTCGATCCGGACTCCGCGGCGGTTCAGGCGGCCGCCGAGTCGCTCCGAACTGAAGGCGAGAAGCCGAGGCCATGAGACTCGCCGCCGTCGATCGCC
>Ga0310811_10010871_pt1 | contig 11777 bp, 11 predicted proteins | sample YCmetagenome_FD_207642 | JGI IMG/M metagenome (GOLD analysis project Ga0310811, IMG submission 207642) | Soil microbial communities from experimental microcosm in Duke University, North Carolina, United States - YC | ecosystem: Engineered > Artificial ecosystem > Soil microcosm > Unclassified ...
CTGCGCTGGACCGGCTTCATTCAACTCGTCGTCTTTTTCGCCATCCTGCTGGCCGGCTACATCTATATATGGCGCAAAGGCGTGCTCGACTGGGGACATCACAGGTTCTGACGCGATGGTGGGGGCCTATCCCCCGACTGATATGGCTGATTTCGAGATTCCGGTTCTGACGACGACGGTCGAGAAAATGGTCCAGTGGGCCAGGCGATCTTCTATCTGGCCCGTGACCTTCGGTCTCGCCTGCTGCGCGATCGAAATGATGGCGATGAGCGCGTCGCGCTACGACATCGCCCGGTTCGGCGCAGAAGTGTTCCGCGGGTCGCCGCGCCAGTCCGACCTGATGATCGTGGCCGGCCGCCTGTCGCGGAAGATGGCGCCCGTGCTCCGCCGCATCTACGACCAGATGCCCGAGCCGAAGTACGTCATCTCCATGGGAGCGTGCGCGTCGGTCGGCGGCGTGTTCGACAATTACGCCATCGTGCAGGGTGTCGATCAAATCGTTCCGGTCGACGTGTTCGTGCCGGGCTGTCCGCCGCGGCCCGAATCGCTCATTTACGGCATCGTCCAGCTTCAGCGGAAGATCGACCAGCAGCGCCTTAGCGAACTGTCGAGCGAGGAATCGCAGCGCGTGAGGCTGGCGTAGCGCGATGGACGGCCAGGCGATTGTCGATCTGCTGAAGGGCGGCTATCCGGAAGGCGCGATCGAAATCGCGCCGAGCGGCGACGGCATGCCGTCCGTCTATGTCGCGCGCGAGCATCTACAGGCCGTCTGCCGGGATCTTCGCGACCGTCCCGAGCTGCGATTCGCATTTGCCGCGGACGTCACCGCCGTCGACTTCATGCCGCGGGAACCGCGCTACGAGGTGGTGTACCACGTGGCCAGCCTGGGCCTGGCCGGTTTCGGCGACGCGCCGAATCGGCTTCGCATCAAGGTTCGCGTGCCCGGCAACGATCCACGCATACCGACGACGACGACGGTGTGGCCGGCGATGAACTGGGCCGAGCGCGAACTCTGGGACATGTTCGGCGTCCACGTCGAAGGCCACCCGGACATGCGGCGCATCCTCATGCCGGACGACTGGGAGGGTTATCCGGGGCGCAAGGACTATCCCGTCCAAATCAAAAAGCCGTACAAAGTATTCGAGCCGCTGCAGCTCACGCAGGAAGAGTTCGTCGAGAACGTGCAGGCGACGCGCGATCGCGCGCGGCAGGAGTAGCCCCGCGTGACCGACGACGCGCGCCTGGCGGATGCGGCGTGCGCGGCCGCAATCGCGCTGCACGAACGCGTCCGGCAGGACCTCGGGCCGACACTCGCGGCGGCAGCCGCCATGCGCGATGCGCTGGCCGCGGGACGAAAGGTGCTGGTGTTCGGCAACGGTGGGAGCGCGTCCGACGCGCAGCACTTTGCGGCGGAGCTGGTCGGGCGTTTCCAGCGCGAACGCCGCGCGATGGCCGCGGTCGCGTTGACAACGGATACGAGCATCCTCACCGCGCTGGCGAACGATTATTCGTTCGAGGTGGTGTTTACGCGTCAGGTGGAAGCGCTGGGGCAACCGGGCGACGTCGCGCTGGGGATCACCACGAGCGGCGGGTCGCCGAACGTGATTGCTGCGCTGCGGACCGCCCGCGCGCAGCAGATGAGGACGATCGCGTTGACGGGCCGCGACGGCGGAGGTGCCGGAGCGGCCGCCGACATTCACGTGAACGTGCCGGCCCAAAGCACCGCACGCGTGCAGGAAGTGCATCGGACGCTCATGCACATCATGTGCGAACTGATTGAGAACGGAGCCAGCAGCCGGTAACCCGGTTGCAGCATCCAGTCAGGCTGGGAATGGGCAGCCGGAGCTGGAAACTGATCTTGTTATGCCTGAATTACGCAGCGAAACGATGACCGTCAACATGGGGCCGCAGCACCCCAGCACGCACGGCGTGCTGCGCCTCATCCTGGAACTCTCGGGCGAGACCGTCATCAGCGCGGACGCGACCATCGGGTTCCTGCACACCGGCATCGAAAAGACTGCCGAGCAGAAGAAATGGCAGCAGGTGATTCCGCTCGTCGAGCGGATGGACTACCTCGGTGCGCAGTCGAACTCGCTGGCATTCGCGCTGGCGGTCGAGCGCCTGATGGGTGTCGAGGACCGGATGCCGCAGCGGGTCAAGGACATCCGTGTCCTCCTCGCCGAACTCCAGCGTATTTCGAGCCACCTCGTCTCACTCGGTACCCACGCGCTGGAGATCGGCGCGGTCTCGGTGATGATGTACTGCTTCCGGGAACGGGAACTCATCCTCAACCTGAACGAAATGATTGCCGGCTTCCGGATGTTCCCCAGCTACATCCGGATCGGCGGCCTGCGTGAGGATCTGCCGCCCGGGTTTCACGCGGCGGTCGACGCATTTCTCGACCGGTTCCCCTCCAAGATCGACGAGTACGAGGCGCTGCTGACCAGGAACCAGATCTGGATCAAGCGCACGCGTGACGTCGGCGTGATGTCGCGCGAGGATACGGTTGCCTACGGCCTGGTCGGACCTATCCTGCGTGCGGTCGGCGTCGGCTATGACGTGCGGAAGGCGCTTCCCTACAGCGGATACGAGACGTACGATTTCGACGTGCCGGTCCAGCAGAACGGCGACGTCTACGACCGGTACCTCGTCCGCGTGGAAGAGATGCGGCAGAGCGTGCGCATTGCCAAGCAGGCGATCGCACGCATCACGCCCCGCGGGCAGTACGACATCGAGGATTACCGCATCGTCCCGCCGCCGAAGGACAAGGTCTATTCGGAGATGGAAGCGCTCATTCAGCACTTCCTGATCTACTCGCAGGGCTTCACGGTGCCGCCGGGCGACGCCTATGTGCCTGTCGAGGGGCCGCGCGGCGAGCACGGCTTCTACATCTACTCGGACGGGTCGAACCGCCCGTATCGCGTCAAGCTGCGGGCGCCGAGCTTCTACGCCTGCCAGGCCGTGCCCAAGATGATCGAGGGCGGCATGATCGCGGACGTGATCGCGGTGATCGGCTCGACCGACGTGGTCATGGGAGACACGGATCGATGAGTTTCCATCCCCTGATGCCATACGGCGAGGGCTGGCACAAATCCGAGCGGCAGTTCGTGGACGAGGGACAACCGTTCGTCTTCACGCCGGAGCGGGCCGCGGCGCTCGAGGAGATCTGCAGCAAGTATCCGCCCGAGCAGCGAAAGTCGGCCGTGCTGGCCGCGCTGTATCTCGTCCAGGAGCAGCAGGGATACCTGACGGGGAGCGGGATGCGGCACGTAGCCGAGTTCCTGCGCATCACGCCCGCCGAAGTCGAAGACGTCGCCACTTACTACGTGATGTTCTACAAGGCGCCGGTCGGCAAATACGTGCTGCAGGTGTGCCGGACGCTGTCGTGCGCGCTCGCGGGCGCCGAGCGCGTCGTCGAGTCGCTCAGCGGGAAGCTGGGGATTGGTGTCGGCGAAACGGACGCGTCGGGGATGTTCACGCTGCTCGAGTTCGAATGCCTCGGCGCGTGCGATCGGGCCCCGGTCGTCATGGTGAACAACGAGCACTGGCACGAACAGGCGACACCCGAGAACTGCTCGAAGCTGGTGGACGACCTCAAGGCCCGCAGCACCGCGGCCCTGTCCGGTTGTCACCTGCACGTGGAGCGCTGAACGCAAATGGACCCGATTCTCACGCGATACGTGAAAGAGCCGAACGGCTACACCCTCGACTTTTATGTGAAACACGAGGGCTACCAGGCGCTGAAGAAGGCCCTGTCGATGCCGCCGGCCGACGTCATCGAAACCGTGAAGGCGTCAGGTCTGCGCGGACGTGGCGGCGCCGGCTTCCCGACGGGTATGAAATGGCAGTTCGTCGACAAGAAGAGCGAGCCACGGTACATCGCGTGTAACGCCGACGAGAGCGAGCCCGGTACGTTCAAGGATCACGTGCTGATGGAGCGCAATCCTCACCTGCTGTTCGAGGGCTGCCTCATTGGCTGCTGGGCCATCGGCGCGAAGGTCGCCTACATCTATATCCGCGGCGAGTTCTATCACGTGCAGCGCGTGCTCGAAGCGGAGCTCGCCAAGGCGTACGCACAGGGCTACGCCGGGAAGAACGTGATGGGCTCCGGCTGGGACTGCGACATCGTCATTCATCGCGGGGCCGGCGCCTACGAAGCGGGCGAGGAGACGGCGCTGATCGAGTCGCTCGAAGGCAAGCGGGCGCAGCCGCGCATCAAGCCGCCGTTTCCCGCCGTCGAAGGGCTCTACAACAAACCGACGGCCGTCAACAACGTCGAAACGCTCTGCAACCTGCCGTCGATCATCACGAACGGCGCGGAATGGTTCGCTTCGATGGGGCCCGAAAAAAACGGCGGACCGAAGCTGTACTGCGTGAGCGGGCACGTCAAGCGGCCTGGCGTGTACGAAGCGTCGATGAACACGACGCTGAAGGAAATCATTTTCGGCATGGCCGGCGGCATTCGGGACGGACATCAATTGAAGGCCGTCATCCCCGGCGGTTCGTCCGTCCCAATCCTGCTGCCCGATCAACTCGATATCCCCGCGAGCTTCGATGCCGTGCAGAAGGCCGGCTCGATGCTCGGGTCGGCGGGCATCATCGTGATGGACGAGACCACCTGCATGGTGTGGGCGGCGCAGAATCTGATGCACTTCTACATGCACGAGTCGTGCGGCAAGTGCACGCCGTGCCGCGAGGGCGGCGACTGGCTCTACAAGATTCTGTCGAAGATCGAGCGCGGAGAAGGGGAGATGCGCGACCTGGATCTCCTGACGAGCATCTCGAACAACATCGCCGGCAAGACGCTGTGCGCGTTCGGCGATGCGGAAGCGACGCCGCCGCTGACCACGCTGAAGCATTTCCGGGCGGAGTACGAGGCGCACATCCGTGAAGGCCGCTGCACCGTTCCGGCCGACTGGCGCGCGCGCGGCGCGGTGGCGGTGCACTGATGCCGGCGTTCATCAATCCAACCGTTGTCGCACACCTGGTGCTCATCTTCGTCGTCATGAACATGCTGGTGCTGTCATCAGCGTTCATGGTGTGGATGGAGCGCAAGGTGTGCGCCTACATCCAGGACCGCGTCGGTCCCAATCGCGTCGGGTACGAAGGCGCGCTGCAGCCGTTCGCAGACGTGCTGAAGCTGCTCTTCAAGGAAGAGCTGAGGCCGAAGGCGGCCGACGCGTTTCTCTTCGCGATCGCGCCGATCCTGTCCACCGTTGCGGCGCTCGCTGCGTTCTCGGTCGTGCCGTTCGGCACCGAGACGACGCTGTTCGGCCTCCTGAGCGAGCCGCTGCGCCTCGAGGTGGCGGACGTCAACGTCGCCGTCCTCGTGATCTTCGCGATCACGTCGATGGGCGTCTACGGGATCGTGCTGGCAGGCTGGAGCTCGAACAGCAAGTACTCGCTGCTCGGCGGCCTCCGGTCGTCGGCGCAGATGATCAGCTACGAACTGTCGTACGGGCTCGCGCTGGCGTCAGTCGTGATGCTCGCGGGGTCGCTGTCGCTGCGCGAAATCGTCATGAACCAGTCGGGCTACTGGTTCCATGTGATCCCCAAGTGGTACCTCTTCCTGCAGCCGCTCGGCTTCTTGATTTACCTGACGGCTGGCGTGGCGGAAACGAACCGAGCGCCGTTCGATTTCCCGGAAGCGGAGCAGGAGCTCGTTGCCGGCTATCACACCGAATACAGCAGCATGAGTTTCGGCCTGTTCTTCCTGGCCGAATACGTGAACATGGTCACCGTCTCCGCCGTGGCGACGAGCCTGTATCTCGGTGGATGGCTCGGCCCGCTGCTGCCCGACTGGCTGGCGTGGGTCTGGTTCATGGTCAAGGTTCTCGCGATCCTGTTCTTCTATGTCTGGATGCGATGGACGCTGCCGCGGTATCGGTACGATCAGCTGATGGAGTTCGGGTGGAAGTGGCTTCTCCCGGCGGCGGTCCTGAACCTGGTCGCGACCGCGGCCCTCGTGATCTGGCTGGGCTGAACGTATGGATCTGAATTCCATCGGGTTCTTCGTCTTCGGCGCGGTCGCAGTCCTCGCATCGCTCGGCGTCATCGGGCAGCGCAACCCGATGCACAGCGTGATGCTGCTCATCGTGTCGTTCGGCGCGCTGGCGGGGCTCTACATCCTGCTGGATGCGCCGTTCTCGGCGGTGACGCAGATCATCATTTATGCCGGCGCAATCATGGTCCTCTTCCTGTTCGTCGTCATGCTGCTGAACGCGCATACCGAGGCCGACTCGGTGCCGGCGATCCTCGGGCCGCGGGGAATGCAGATCGGCGCGCTGCTCTCGATCCTGCTCGCGGGGGAGATCGTCTGGGGCCTGTCGCGGCTGGGACTCACGTGGTTCGGCAACGATCCGGCGACGATCGCCAACATCAGCTCGGTCTCACGCATCGGCCTCGCCATTTTCACGACGCACGCGTTCGCGTTCGAAGTCACGTCGATTCTCATCCTGGTGTCGATGGTCGGCGCCGTCGTCATCGCGCGGAGGGGGCACTAAGGTGATTTCGCTGAACCACTACCTCGTGCTGTCGGGCGTGCTCTTCGCGATCGGCACGGCGGGGGTCTTCCTGCGGCGCAACCTGATCACCATCCTGCTGTCGATCGAGATCATGTTGAACGCCGTCAACCTGACGTTCGTCGCGGTCGGCCGATACCTCGGCACGGTGGACGGCCAGGTCATCACGTTCTTCGTAATGACCGTCGCTGCCGCGGAAGCGGCGGTCGGCCTCGCCCTCGTGATTGCGCTCTTCCGGCATCGCGAGACGCTCAGTCCCGACGCGTTTACGCTGCTCAAGTGGTAGGGGCAGGACACTGACATGCTGCTGCTGATCCCGCTCCTGCCGCTTGCCGGCTTTCTGATCAACACGCTGCTCGGCCGGCGGCTTCCGAAGACGGTCTCCGGGGGTGTCGCATGCCTCGCGATGATCGGCGCATTCGCCGTCTCCGTGATGGCGTCGCTCGGCGCCAGCGCGAGCGCGACGCACGCGATCCAGCAGACGGTGTTCCGCTGGATTCCGTCGGGTGACTTCCAGATTCCGTTCGCGCTGCGCGTCGACCCGCTGTCGACGCTGATGATCCTCGTCGTGACGGGCATCGGCTCGCTGATCCACATCTACTCGACCGCCTACATGCACGAGGAGACGGACAGCGAATACGCGCGGTACTTCTCGTACCTGAACCTCTTCGCCGCGTTCATGCTGATCCTCGTACTCGGGGCGAACTTCCCGGTGATGTTCGTCGGGTGGGAGGGCGTCGGCCTCTGCTCGTACCTGCTGATCGGCTTTTGGTTCAAGAAGAAGTCCGCGGGCGACGCCGGCAAGAAGGCGTTCATCGTGAACCGAGTCGGCGATTTCGGCTTCATCCTCGGGATGCTGCTGATCTTCGTGACGTTTGGCTCGCTCGATTTCCAGGAAGTGGCGTCGCGGGTCGCGGGCGTTGCCGTCGAGCACTCGATGGGGACGATTACCATCGCCACGCTGCTGCTGTTCCTCGGCGCGACCGGCAAGTCTGCGCAGATTCCGCTGTATGTCTGGCTGCCCGACGCGATGGAAGGGCCGACGCCGGTATCCGCGCTCATCCACGCCGCGACGATGGTGACTGCCGGCGTCTACATGATCGGACGCAACGCCGTGCTCTTCCAGCACGCGCCGATGACGCTCGCCGTTGTCGCGGGAATCGGGACCGCGACGGCGTTGATGGCCGGCACGATAGGGCTCGTGCAGAACGACATCAAGCGCGTGCTCGCGTATTCGACCGTCTCGCAGCTTGGCTACATGTTCCTGGCGATGGGCGTCGGTGCCTACGCCGCGGGCATCTTTCATCTTTATACGCACGCCTTCTTCAAAGCCCTCCTGTTCCTCGGGTCCGGCGCGGTCATCCACGCGCTCGCAGGCGAGCAGGACATGCGCAACATGGGCGGGCTTCGGCAGGCGCTCCCGATTACGTTCTGGACCTTCCTCGCGGGGACGGTCGCGATCGCCGGTATTCCGCCTCTGGCCGGTTTCTTCAGCAAGGACGAGATCCTCTTCAACGCGTACTCGAAGGGGCATGAGCTGCTGTGGGCCATCGGCGTCCTGACGGCGCTGCTGACGGCGACCTACATGTTCCGGCTCCTGTTCCTCACGTTCTTTGGCGAACGGCGCCACGAGGCCCCGGCAGCGCCGGCGCATCCCGAAGAGGAAGAGCCCGCCGCGCAGCACGGCGCGCACCGCGCACCGAGCACCGCGCACGATGCACCCGCGCACGGCGCACTGGGCACCGCGCACGACGCACTGAGCACCGCGCACGACGCACTGAGCACCGCGCACGACGCACTGAGCACCGCGCACGGCGCACCGAGCACCGCGCACGGCTCTCATTTACACGACGCCCCGCCCGCGATGGCCTTCGCGCTCGTGGTGCTCGCGATCGGGTCCGTTTTCGCGGGCTTCGTCGGGATTCCCGCGGCAATGGGCGGTTCCAACCGCATCGAACACTTCCTCGAGCCGTCGTTCGAAGCGCATGCGACGGCCGTGGGTGAGTTCGGCCCGGCTGTCGAGACGCAGGCTGCCGCCCCGAACGAAGGCGCACCAGGCGCGCACGGCGAAGGTTCAGAGGATCACGACACCGAATGGATGTTGATGGGCGTATCGGTCGGCGCCGCAGCTGCCGGCATCGTGATCGCCTTCTATTTCTGGTATCGCAACCGCGGGGCCGCAGACCGGATGGCGCGGACCCTGTCGCCAATCTACACGCTGCTGCTCAACAAGTACTACGTGGACGAACTGTACGACGCGACGATCGTCCATCCGATCGAAAACGGGTCGACCGTCGCCTTGTGGCGCGGAGTCGACGTGGGGCTCATCGACGGCGCCGTGAACGGCGTGGGCGCGCTCGTGCGGGGCACCAGCTCCGGACTGCGCAGGCTGCAGACGGGTTCGATCCGCACGTATGCGGCTTCGCTCTTTGCCGGAGCCGTGTTGATTCTCGGCTGGTATCTGCTTCGATAACGCATTCATGCTGCTGACGACAATCGTTTTCGTCCCGCTCATCGGCGCGGTCCTGGTGCTGCTGGCGGCCGGCCGAGGGGATCGACCGGAGCGCGAGCCGATGGTGCGCTATCTCGCGCTGGCGGTCTCGCTCGTCGAGTTCGTGCTGACGCTGTGGCTCTGGAACAGGTTCGACGCCGGCTCCTCGGGCTTCCAGTTCGTCGAGCAGCATGCCTGGCTGCCGCAGTTCGGCATCTCGTACCATCTCGGGCTCGACGGGATCAGCCTGTTCCTCGTCGTACTCACCGCCTTCCTGACTCCGCTCGCGCTGCTGACGTCGTGGCAGTCGATCCACAAGAACCAGAAGCTGTTCTCGTTCTTCCTGCTGGCGCTCGAGACGGCGATGCTCGGCGTGTTCGTGTCGCTCGATCTCTTCCTGTTTTACATCTTCTGGGATGCCGTGCTCATCCCGATGTACTTCCTGATCGGTATCTGGGGCTACGACCGCCGGATCTACGCCGCGGTGAAGTTCATCCTCTACACGATGGTCGGCAGCATCCTGATGCTGATCGCGATCATCGGCCTGGCCTATGCGCACGCGTCGACCGCCGGCACGCCCAGCTTCGACATCCTCGATCTGTACGGCACGGTGCTGCCCTGGGGTCTCGAAAAGTGGTTCTTCCTGGCGTTCACGCTCGCGTTCGTCATCAAGGTGCCGCTCTTCCCGTTCCACACGTGGCTGCCCGACGCGCACGTCGAAGCGCCGACGGCGGGCTCCGTGATTCTGGCCGGCGTCATGCTGAAGATGGGGACGTACGGGTTGCTGCGCTTCTCGTTCCCGCTGTTCCCCAATGCGGCCCACGTATTCGCCCCCTGGATCGCGATCCTCGCGGTCATCGGCATCGTCTACGGCGCGCTCGTCGCGATGGTGCAGCCGGATCTCAAGAAACTGGTGGCGTACTCGAGCGTCAGCCACCTCGGCTTCGTCGTGCTCGGGCTGTGCGCGATGAACGTCAACGGCGTCGAAGGCTCTGTCTACCAGATGCTCAACCACGGCGTGAGCACGGGCGGCCTCTTCATGATCGTCGGCATGCTGTCGGACCGGCGGCACACGCGTCTCATCGCGGAGTTCGGCGGCCTCAAGGGCGTCACGCCGATGCTCGTCCGCATGTTCCTGCTGGTGACGCTCTCGTCGGTCGCCCTGCCCGGCATGAACGGGTTCATCGGCGAATTCCTGATCCTGCTCGGTGCGTTCCGCGCCAACCCGGCGCTGGCGTCGGTCGCCGCAACCGGCGTCATCCTCTCGGCGGTCTACATGCTGTGGATGTTCCAGCGCGTGAACTACGGGACGGTGACGAACGAAAAGAACCGGACACTGCCTGACTTGAGCGCGCGCGAGTGGGCGTTGATGGTGCCGACTGTCGCGCTGGCGATCTTCATGGGCATTCTTCCCGGTGTGTTCCTGCGTCCCATGGAGCCCGCGGTCGTGAAGATCCTCGACGCCATGCACGGGACGACGCCAACGGCCGCGGAACTCCGTCAGCCACCGTCAGTCCCCGCTGCGAGGGATCACCGATGAATGCCATGGCCGCGACCATCCCGATGGTCATTGTCGTCCTCTCCGCCATCGCGGCGATGCTGGCGGAAGCATTCCGTCACCAGGACGAGCGGATGCCGATTGCAGGCCTCGGCTTGATCGGCCTCGTCGGCGCCCTCGTGGCGTCCTGCTTCCTCTGGAACACCGACGCCACGAGCTTCGGCGTCGTCCGCGCCGACAACTTCGCCCTGTTCATCAACATCATCCTCTGCATCATCGGCATCTTGACGATGGTGTTTTCGAACGACGTGGTCGAGCGCGAGGACCTGCCTCCGGGCGAGTACTACGCGCTGACGCTGTTCGGCATCAGCGGGATGATGCTGATGGCGTCCGCCACGGACCTGCTCGTGATTTTCCTCGCGCTGGAAGTGCTGTCCCTGTCGGTCTACGTGCTGACGGCGTTGCGGCGCGCCAGCCTCGCCGGCGCGGAAGCCGCATTCAAGTACTTCCTGCTCGGCGCGTTCTCCAGCGCGTTCTTCCTGTACGGCATCGCATTCGCCTTCACGATCGCGGGTTCCACGCGCCTGGACGCCGTGGCAACAGCCGTGGCGTCAGGCCCGAGCACGACGCTCGCGCTGCTCGCCGTCGGCCTCCTCGCGGTCGGGTTTGCGTTCAAGGTGTCGGCGGTCCCGTTCCACATGTGGACGCCGGACGCGTATGAGGGCGCGCCGACGATTGTCACGGCATTCATGTCGACCGGCGTCAAGGCGGCCGCCTTCGGCGCCTTCGTCCGCGTGTTCCTCTCGACGCTGGAGCCGCTGCAGGCGCAGTGGATTCCGGTGCTCTCGGTGATTGCCGCCGCCACGATGATCGTCGGCACCGTCGTCGGCGTGCTGCAGACCAACGTCAAGCGGATGCTCGCGTATTCGAGCATCGCGCACGCGGGGTATTTGATCATTGGCATCGTGGCGGCGAACTCCGCCGGCAAAGCCGCGGTGCTGTTCTACCTCCTGGCGTACGCCGTCGCCAACCTGGGCGCGCTCGGGATCGTGGCCCTCCTCGGCACGGCGGAGCATCCGCACGATCAGCTGCGCGACTTCGCCGGCCTGTGGAAGACGCGGCCGGGACTCGCAGGCCTGATGACGGTGTTCCTCCTGTCGCTCGGAGGTTTCCCGCCCACCGCGGGATTCATCGGGAAGTGGTACATCTTCAGCGCGGCCGTCCAGGAAGGCCACTACTCGCTCGCGATCATCGGCGTGCTGTCGAG
>Ga0310811_10010872_pt1 | contig 11777 bp, 9 predicted proteins | sample YCmetagenome_FD_207642 | JGI IMG/M metagenome (GOLD analysis project Ga0310811, IMG submission 207642) | Soil microbial communities from experimental microcosm in Duke University, North Carolina, United States - YC | ecosystem: Engineered > Artificial ecosystem > Soil microcosm > Unclassified ...
GCCCGTCCCCCTCGACTACGACGTGAAACGCCCCGTCGACGTCGAGCCGCTCACGCCCGCCGATCGCCACGGTGTCGTGGTCCGGCAAATCACGTACGAGCAGCTCGATGGCACGCGCAACGCGGCAACGCTGGTCCTGCCGGCGGCGAACTCGACGGCCCCGCACCCCGCGATCCTGTATCTGCACTGGTACGAGCCGCCGAAACCCAGCTCGAACCGGACGGAGTTCCTGCCGGAGGCGGTCGAACTGGCGTCGCTCGGGACCGCTTCATTACTCGTCGATACGCCGTGGCGCGCCGAGGGCTGGTTCGCGGCGCGGGACAGCAGCCGCGACTACGACTTCTCGGTACAGCAGGCGAAGGAGGTCCGCCGAGCGCTGGACGTCCTCCTCTCGCAGGCCGCGATCGACCCGGCCCGTGTGGCGATTGTGGGTCATGACTTCGGCGCGATGTACGGTGCGCTCGCCGCCGCGGCAGATCGACGCGTCACGCATCTGGTCTACATGGCCGGCAGCGGATCCATGGGCGGATGGTTCCTCTTCGAGCCCAAGCGCGAAGGCAACGACCGCGAGGCGTTCCTCGCAAAGCTCCGGCCGCTCGATCCCGAGCTCGCGCTGGCGCGTTTCTCGCCGCGCCCGGCACTGCTGCAGTTCGGCACGAAGGATCGGTTCGTGAGCAACCAGGACGCGAAAGCGCAGGCCGAGGCCGTGAAAGGGGCCGGGACCGTGAAGATGTACGAAGGCGCCGAGCACGAACTCACCTACACGGCCGCCCGCGATCGGATCGCGTGGCTGAAGGAGCAGTTCCGGCTGCAGTAGCATGGTGCCGTGCCCGCATTCGCCACGCCGTTTACACCGCGCACGCTCTCGTTCCTGCGCTCGCTGAAGCGCCACAACGACCGCGAGTGGTTCCGCGCGCGCAAGGACGACTACGAGCGTCACGTGCGTGCGCCCATGATTGCCGTCGTCGAACAGCTGGCTTCGGACTTCCGCGCGTTCGCGCCGGAACTGATCGCAGCGCCGAAGCAATCGCTTTTCAGGATTTATCGCGATACGCGATTCAGTGCCGACAAACGGCCGCTCAAGACGCACGCCGCGGCGTCGTTTCCGACGCGCGGGCTGCCGCGCCATCAGGGCGCCGGCCTCTACTTTGAGATCGCGCCCGACGGCGTGTGGATCGGTGGCGGCATGTGGGCTCCGGAACCGCCGATCCTCTTGCGCGTGCGCGAGCACGTCGCGGAGACATGGCCCGAGCTGCAGAGGACCGTCGACAGGATCGCGTTTCGACGCCGATTCGGCGCGCTGGGCGGAGACACCCTCACCCGGGTTCCGCGCGGCTTCCCTCGCGATCACCCGGCGGCTGATTACCTGAAACACTATCGCTTCGTCGCCGGACGTGAGTTTCCCGCGGCCTTTGCGCACGACAGGGCTTTCTATCCAACGCTGGTCGATTCGTTCAAGGCATTGATGCCGCTCGTCCGGTTCCTCAACGAACCGCTGCTCGAGGATACGCGGAACGGTTCGCAGCGCCGATGAAGCGCTTTCCGGATCCGCTCGTCCTGCTGACCGCCTGCATCCTGATCGCCGCGGCGCTCAGCTGGATCGTGCCTGCTGGCCAGTTCGATCGCCGGACCGATGCCGCCACCGGACGCCAGGTCGTGGTCGCGGGAACGTATCACCACGTCGAGGCGCATCCGCTCGGCGTATTCGATGCGCTGCTGGCGGTCCCCCGCGGCCTCATCGATGCGGCACCCGTCGTGTTCTTCGTGTTTCTCATCGGCGGCGCGCTGACGGTCGTCGATGAAACCGGCGCGCTCCGCCATGGTGCCGAATACCTCGTCACGGCACTGGGCACACGTTCCGCGCTCGTCATCCCGATCGTGTCCCTTGCGTTCGCAACGGCCGGCGCGCTGGAGAATATGGGGGAGGAGGTCATCGCGCTCGTGCCGGTCCTGCTGCTCGTCACGCGGCGGCTGGGGTACGACGCGATTACCGCCGTCGCGATCAGCATCGGTGCCTCCGCCGTGGGCGCCGCGTTCAGCCCCGTCAATCCGTTCCAGGCGCAGATCGCCCAGAAAGTCGCCGGGGTGGCGCTGCTGTCGGCCGCGCCGTATCGGATGCTGATGCTTGCCGTCGCGCTCGGCGTCTGGATCGCGGGCACGTGGATGCACGCCCGCCGTACCAGGCGCGACCCCGACCCGACCACGGTCGTCGCGCGCACCATGGATCGCCGTCACGCCATCGTGCTCCTCATCGTCGTCGGCACGTTTGCGGCGTTCGTGTACGGCGTCATCCGGCTCGGATGGGACTTCGATCAAATGGCCGCGCTGTTTTTCGGAATGGGGGTCGTCGCCGGCCTGGCCGGCGGCCTCGGCACGAGGGGCACCGCAGAGGGGTTCGTGAAAGGATTTGCGTCGATCGCCTATGCGGCGATGCTCATCGGATTCGCGCGCGGCATCTTCGTCGCGATGAACGAAGGCCGCATCGTCGACACGATCGTCCGCGCGCTCGTCGTTCCGCTCGAGCACCTTCCTGTCGCGTTGTGCGCGGTCGGCATGATGGCCGCCCAGGCGCTCATCCACGTACCCGTGCCAAGCGTCAGCGGCCAGGCGGTGCTGACGATGCCGTTGATGGTGCCGGTGTCGGATCTCCTGGGGCTTTCGCGACAGGTGACCGTGCTCGCGTATCAAGGCGGCGCGGGGCTGACCGAACTCGTTACGCCGACCAACGGCGCGATGGTGGCGGTCGCGGCTGCCGCGGGCCTCGGATTCGGCGAGTGGCTGTCCTTCGCGCTGCGAATGTTCGGCGTGCTGTTCGTGATCACAGCGGCCTTCGTCGCCGCCGCCGCGATGCTCCATCTCGGCTAGTCCCGATTCGCCACTCCATTTACCGACATCCCTCACAATTGTCGCGTCGGGACTGCGACTTATCCGCGGCGAATGGCGGTCGGGACCTCCGATTATCGCGGCCCGGGCGGTAGGTGTTCGACGAAATACCGGGCGATCAGTTGATAAATGTGGACCGTCGTACCCGGCCCTTCGGCGATCGCGTGGGTACGATTCGGGTACACCATCAGGTCGAACGGCCTGCCGAGTTCGACCAGCCGGTTCACGAGCCGCTCGGTTCCCTGATAGTGCACGTTATCGTCGCCGGAACCGTGCACGATCAGCAGGCTTCCCCGAAGGCCTTCGGCGAAGTTGATCGCCGAACCCCGGTGATACCCTTCCGCGTTCTCCTGCGGCACGCCCATGTACCGTTCTTGATAAATCGTGTCGTACAGCCGCTGATCCGGAACCGGAGCGACGGCGACACCGGCCTTGTAGACGTCGGGAAACCGGAACATGGCATTCAGCGTATTCGTGCCGCCGCCGCTCCATCCCCAGATGCCGACGCGATCGGGATCCACGAACGGATGCGCCGCAGCGAGAGCGCGAATCGCGGCAGCCTGCTCCTTCGATGAGAGATCGCCCACCGCTCCGTACACGACCTTCCGCCATGCCGCGCCTTTGGGCGCGGGCGTACCGCGGTTGTCGAAGCTGACGACAATGTAGCCGGCGTCGGCGAGCGCGCGATGGAACAACGTACGGCCGCCTCCCCAGCTGTCAGTCACCGTCTGTGAAGCCGGTTCACCATAGACGTGCACGATCACCGGATATTTCCGCGATGGGTCGAATGCGCGTGGCTTCATCATCCAGCCGTCCAGTGTGACGCCGTTACCGACGTCCACCTTCAGGAATTCCACTGGCGGGCTGATGATGCCCGCAAGCGTCTTCTCCAGTGGCCCGACGTCCGTGATCCCGCGCTTCACCTGATGATCCGGAAGCGAAACGAGGTCCATCGAGCTCGGCCGATCGAACCGGGAGTACGTATGGAACGCGAGCTTAGCGCCGGGCGCCAGGGTGTAGCCATGCGTGCCGGGCTCGTCCTGCGGCGTGACGCGAACAGGCACGCTGCCGCCGTCCAGCGACGCACGATACAAGTACTTCTGGGTCGCGTTCGACGGCGACGCCAGGAAATAGGCGACGCGCGCCTGCTCATCGATTCCGACAAGCGAAATTACGTCGGCATCAAACCGGGTCAGCAACACCGGATTGCCGCCGCCCTTGCCGGCCTTGTACACGTGCCGCCACCCATCGCGCTCGCTGAGCCAGAGGAACGAACGTCCGCCATCGAACCAGATCGTGCTGTCCTGCGCATCGACCCACGCGTGCCCTTCCGCGGGCGACGGTGCACCGTCACGCAAGGCCACGGTCACTGCGCCGGTCGCGACATCGGCGATCAGATAATCGTCTTCGCTCTGCAACCGGTTGAGCTGCTGCATCGCGATGGTATTCGCATCGATCCATTCGAGGCTGGCGAGGTACTTCTCGCGCGGGTCGCCGGGTGTCTGCATCCACGTCGTCGCGCCACCGTCCGCCGCTACGACTCCGATCCGGACTCGCGAGTTCTTCGTCCCCGGCTTCGGATAGGCGAAGGTCTTCGTGACCGGATATAACGTGTCGGTGTCATCAATCAGCGTGAAGTCGCCAACCCCGCTCGTATCGAACTGCCAGTAGGCGATCCGCCGGCTGTCGGGACTCCACCGGAACGCCGACCTGATATTCAGCTCCTCCTCGTTCACCCAATCGGACGTGCCGTTGACGATCGTTCCCTTGTCGCCACCCACAGCCGGAGACCACGCGGCGCCGGCAGGCAGTGGCGTGCCGTCCGTCGTCAATTGCACAATCGAGCCGCCGTCCGCGCTCTCCGCATAAAGATTGTTGCCGCGGACGTAAGCGACGCGCGTGCCGTCCGGAGAAAAAGCGGCAAACATCAGCGACGCTTCAGGCGCGTCGCCCCCAAGCTCTCTGATCGCGCCGCTGCGCGTGTCGAGCACCCAGTAGTCGCCGCGCGTGTTCTGCCGCCATACCTTTCGCGTGTTCGTGAAGATCAGCAGCCGACGGCCGTCGGACGACCACTCGTAATCCTCGATGTCGAGCGGGCGCTCGGCGCCTTTCGGCACGAGCTGTTCGGGCCGAACGGTCACCGTCCGCGCGCCGGTCATCGCGTCATAGCGCGCGATCTCGGTGCCGCTGCCGTTTCGCTCGACGATCGCGTAGGCGGTGCCGTCGGGCAGCCAGCGCGCGGGTCCGAAGCGTGGCGGATCGTAAGCATGGTCCTTGAAAATGTGGTCGATCCGCGCGCGCAGCGCCGCCGCGGGATCGGCGCGCTGCGCCGCCAGGCCTGAAACAGAAAGGAGAAGGAACGTGAGTACGAGCGTGCGGCGACTATGCATGCGGGCGAGATTATCAGCCGGGATGGAAGAATGAGAAATGGGGCGGACGACATACGGCCGCCACCCCACCTCTTAGACGCACTGACGCCCCAGAACCCGCCGACGAAGCCGGTCGCTAGTACCGGTAGTGCTCCGCCTTGTAGGGCCCCTCCACGGGCACCCCGATGTAAGCCGCCTGCTCCGGCGTGAGCTTCGTCAGTTTCACGCCGAGGTGGTCGAGGTGCAGCCTGGCTACCTCTTCATCGAGATGCTTCGGGAGGATGTAGACCTTCTTCTCGTACTTCGCGTTGTGCTGGTGCAGCTCGAGCTGCGCGATCACCTGGTTCGTGAACGACGCCGACATCACGAAGCTCGGATGGCCGGTGGCGCATCCGAGGTTGAGCAGCCGGCCTTCCGCCAGGATCAGCACGCTGTGACCGTCCGGAAAACGGAATTCGTCGTACTGCGGCTTGATGTTGATCCGCTCGATGTTGCGCTTCTTGAGCCCGGCCATGTCCACTTCGTTGTCGAAATGGCCGATGTTGCCGACGATCGCGTTGTGCTTCATGCGCGCCATGTGATCGACGGTGATCACGTTGACGTTGCCCGTCGCGGTCACGAAGATGTCCGCCGTTTCGATGACGTCGGCAATCGGCTTGACTTCGTAGCCCTCCATCGCGGCCTGCAGCGCGCAGATCGGATCGATCTCGGCAACGATCACGCGGCAGCCCTGTCCGCGCAGCGCCTGGGCGCAGCCCTTCCCCACTTCGCCGTATCCTGCGATGACTGCGACCTTGCCGCCCATCATGACGTCGGTCGCTCGGTTCAACCCGTCGATGAGCGAGTGGCGGCAGCCGTAGATGTTGTCGAACTTGCTCTTGGTCACCGAGTCGTTGACGTTGATGGCGGGGAACAGCAGCGTGCCCGCTTTCATCATTTCGTACAGACGATGCACGCCGGTCGTCGTCTCCTCGGAGACGCCGCGAATCCCGGCGGCCACCTTCGTCCAGCGCCCCTTGTTGTCCGCAAGCTCCTTGCGCAGGAGGTCGAGGATGACGCCCCATTCCTCCGGCTCGCGCTCGGCGTCGAACGCCGGCACTTTGCCGGCCTTCTCGAACTCGACGCCCTTGTGCAGAAGCAGCGTCGCGTCACCGCCATCGTCGACGATCTGTGAAGGGCCGCTGCCGTCGGGCCACATCAGCGCTTCGCTCGTGCACCACCAGTACTCCTCCAGCGTTTCTCCCTTCCATGCGAAGACCGGCGTGCCCCGCGGATTCTCGGCGGTGCCGCCTGTCTCGGGCCTGCCGACGACCACTGCCGCCGCGGCGTGGTCCTGGGTCGAAAAGATGTTGCAGGAAACCCAGCGCACGTCCGCACCGAGTGCCGTCAGCGTTTCGATCAGCACCGCGGTCTGCACGGTCATGTGCAAACTGCCCATGACCTTTGCACCCGCGAGCGGCTGCTGCGCGCCGTAGCGCGAGCGGAGCGCCATCAAGCCCGGCATCTCGTGCTCGGCCAGGCGGATCTCCTTGCGGCCCAACTCCGCGAGCGTCAGGTCCTTGACCTTGTAGGGTACGCGGCCGGCCTTCGTGGCGGCCTCGAATGGGTGCGCGTCAACAACTGTCGCCATGATGATCTCCTTCAACGATTACATGCGAACGGCCGACGCCACGAACAGCGCCGGGCCCCTGGCTTCCGGATCGGCCGGCAGCGGAACGAATCGAATCCCCGAGTACCCCGCCGCGCCGAGCAGACGCGCCATCTGCGGCTCGGAGAACCCGAGCCAGACGTGGCCCATCTGCTGTTTATACTCCTCGTGCTCGTGCGGCAGCATGTCGCAGACGACGAGGCGTCCGCCCGGCCGCAGGACGCGTGCGCTTTCCGCCAGCGCCGACGCCGGATCCGGTACGTGATGCAGCACCAGCATCATGAGCGCTGCGTCGAGTTCCCCGTCTTCGATGGGCAGCTGCTCGAGCGCGCCGCGGCGGACCTCGACGTTCGGTGATTCCTTGAGGCGGCGGCGTGCGCTCTGCAGCATTTCTCCACTGCGGTCGACGGCGATGACGCGGGCAACGAAGGGCGCGAGTGCCTCGGACGTCTGGCCGGTGCCGCACCCGAGGTCGCCCACCGCCCACTGCGGATCGACCAGCGCCGGGAGGGCGCGCAATGCAGACGTTCGTCCGAAGAGCTCCTCGCGCAGCCGATCCCACTGCCCCGACGCCGATGCGAAAAACTCTTCGGACTTCGACTGCCGCCGCGTCAGCACACCCTTGAGTCTTCGCGCATCCTGATCGGCGGCCGGCGCCGATGCGACCTGATCGCGGAGCAGCGCCCAGAGGCGGCGGGTGGCCGCGTCGCGGTCCTCCAGCGCGAGCGTGTAGTACCGGCTCGTCCCGTCGCGCCTCGACGTCACCCACTCGGCGTCCGCCAGCGTTTTCAGGTGGCGGCTGACAGTTGACTGCGGCAGCTGCAGCACGGTGCACAGTTCGCCGACAGTCACCTCATGCCGCTCGAGCACGAGCAGCATACGGCTGCGTGTCGGGTCGGCAAGCACCGACAGATCGTCGAAAATCGGCGTCGCGATCATTGTATTCGTATATCCGGATAAAAGGATACATCGACCCGCCCACGCAGTCAAGCCAGCCTTGGATTCAGCCGCTGAAGCGAAGCCGGTTACCGGCTGCCGTCCCTTCGCAATACCCGTCCCGGCAGTGCGCCGGTAAATTTCCCGCCGTCGCGGACGATGACACCGTTGACGATCACCGTCGGCACCCCGGTCGCCAGGCGTTGCGGGTCGGTATACGTTGCCTCGTCCGCAATCGTGGCGGGATCGAAAATCGCTACGTCGGCGAAGGCGCCTGGGCGAACAACGCCCCGGTCCCTTATCCCGAACACCGCCGCGGGAAGGCTCGTCATCGATCGAATTGCGAACTCGAGGCTGACGACCTTCCGTTCGCGCACATACACGGCGAGCCGCCGGGCGAATGCGCCGTAGTCTCGCGGATGCGGATGGCCCGCACCCACCGGAACCAACGCACCGTCGCTCGACGCCATCGTGTACGGCGCGCGCATGATCGCCTCGATGTCGGCCTCCGACATGTTGAACGACACGATCGACGCATCGCCGCCGTTGATGATGTCGATCGCGGCCTGCACCGGAGAAACCTGGCGGGCCGCCGCGATATCGGCGAGCGTCTTGCCGTCGATCGACGGGTCGCGACGGCAGAACGCAATCATGATCGACGCGGGTCCGCCGCGGCGGCGGAGATTGTCTGTCACCGCAGGCTCGGTTGGCTGGATGCCATTTGGAGCCAGGGCCGCCCGGAGCGACGTCGACGATGCTTCGTACGGATACTGATCCGCGAAGACCTCCACGCCTCGTGACCGCGCATCGTCGATATCTTTCAACAGAGAGGCCGATTTCCCCCAGTTGTCTCTGCCGAGCGCTTTCATGTGGGTGACGATGCCGCGGACGCCCGCCTCTTCGGCGATGCGGATGACTTCTTTCACCGCCGCTTCGACGCCTATGCCGTAATCGGCTTCGTCGCGAATGTGGCTCGTGTAGACGCCGCCGAACGGCGCCACCGCCCGCGCAAGCGCAATGACCTCCTCCGTCTTTGCGAAGCTGCCCGGAACGTAAAAGAGCCCCGACGATAGTCCGAACGCGCCGTCGCGCAGCGCCTGGGTCACGAGCGCGGTCATTCGATCCAATTCTGCCGGTGTCGGTGCGCGGTTCGCCTGCCCCATCACGGCGGCACGGACGGACCCATGGCCGATGAGCGGCGCGACGTTGAGTCCGATACCGCCGCGTTCGAACATCGCGCGCTGTTCAGCAAGATTTACCGGTCCGCCGCCATCGGGGTTGATCGCAACTGTCGTGACGCCCTGCGCGACGATTGGCTGCGCTTCACGCAATGCCGGATTTCCAAGGCCCTCTCCGGCATGTGAGTGCACGTCGATGAATCCCGGCGCGACGACGAGATCGTGCGCGTCGACGATGCGCCCGGCGGCCGCCCCCTCGAGCCGGCCCATCGCGGCGATGCGGTCTCCGGTTATCCCGATGTCAGTTCGGATCCACGGGTTGCCGCTGCCATCCATGACGCGCCCGTTCCGAATGAGGATGTCGAAAGAAACCGGTTGAGGTTGAGCAAACCCGAGCGCAGTAAAAGCAAACGCGACAGCGGCGAGGCGTCGAACCATCCGCTCAATATATGACGTGACGCCCTCAGGCACAGCTTGTGCAGCCGTCCGCGCCCCAGGAGGACTCATGCCCGACGGTTCCAGGAACTTGATGATCGAACGAAGCCAGCCGAGCGTCTGGGACAGACCCGCGGCGACGGTTTCGCGCTACTACGACGAACAGCAGCTCGCGGCCGCGGCCGGCGGCGCCGTGCTGGCCATACTTGGACTTCGGCGCGGCGGGATCTCCGGCGGACTCCTTGCCGCGGCCGGCGGCACGCTTGCCGCCCGCGCCGCGATGGGACGGCACGACATCGTCAAGCTGCGGGGCTGGCTCGATCGCATGCAGCAGAGGGCTGGCGACGTGGTCCATGAGGCATCCGACGAGTCGTTTCCGGCAAGCGACTCTCCCGCGTGGACGCCGACCGCCGGAACGGCACGGAGGTAGGAATGGTTGTGGAAATCGATATGGCGGGCGACACGATCGACACACGTGTGGCCGCAACGCGCAATTTGAGCGAGTTCGAGCGTTGGGCGTCGTTGGCGGCTGGCACCGGCCTCGCGGCGTACGGCTTCACGCGCCTGAAGAACCGGGGCTGGCTCTATGCGGCCCTGGGCGGATATCTGCTGCGTCGCGGCGTCACCGCGCATTGCGACGTTTACGAAGCGCTCGGTGTCAATACCTTCGGCGGCGTGACGGACACTCGCGCAGCGCTCGGCGGGGCGCGCGGGACGCACGTGCTCGAAAGCGTGACGATCAATCGACCCATCGAGGAGCTGTACCGCTTCTGGCGCAATCTCGAGAACCTGCCCCGCTTCATGCGGCACCTTGAATCGGTCGAACGGGTCACGGACACGATCTCCCGCTGGAAGGTACAAGGCCCGGCAGGCACGGCCGTCGAATGGGAAGCCGAAATCAATAATGAGGTCCCCAACAAAGTGATCGGCTGGCGTTCGCTCGAGAACGCCGACGTCGTCAGCGCCGGATCCGTGAATTTCGACGATGCGGGGCGCGGACGCGGCACGCGGGTCACCGTTCACTTGCAGTACAGCCCGCCGGGCGGCAAGGCGGGCGCATCGATCGCGCGGATCTTCGGGAAGGATGCGGAAACGGAGATTCGTGAGGATCTGCGTCGCTTCAAGCAGCTCGTCGAGACCGGCGAGGTGCCGACGACCGAGGGGCAGCCGCGCGGCTGACGCCGCGCGCGAGTGCAGATCGCAGACGGTAGAGGGCCAGCTGATTGGACCTACAGTTCATTGTTCGCGACAGCGGCCTTGTCGGTGAGCGCGGTGACGATCCGCGGCGCCCAGCGTGATTCGGACTCGCGCCCGCGCTGGACGCGATCGCCGCCGGCCCCCGAAGGACCCGGCAGGAGGCGATCCACCAGCATCATGGCGCGCGCGACGAGACCGGGCAGCACGACATTCACGGCGGCGGCTGCCTTGGCCTGCGGCGTGATGGTCAGCTCCGGATCGCCGTGGCGCGCCGCCTCGAGAATCTTCCGCGCGGCGCGTTCAGCCGAAATGGTGACGCCAGGAATCGAACTCGAAATTTTGAACCACGCGTATTCCGATTCGTGACGTCCTTTGAACGTCGCGTTTCTCGGCGATCCGGTTCGCATGAGTCCGGGCGCGACCGTCGTCACGCGGATGCCGTAGCGCTCGAGTTCGGCTCTCGCCCCGTCGGACAGTCCGACGAGCGCGAACTTGCTCGCGCTATACGGCGTCAGGTGCGGCACGGCGATCTTGCCGCCGATCGACGCGATGTTCACGATCCGACCGAACGTCCGATGCTGCATGATCGGCACGACCTCGAGCATCAGATGCAGCGGACCCCAGAAGTGGGTGGCCATCGCGTTCTCGAAGTCGTCGTGATCCATGTGATCGAAGGGTCCGACCTGGATGACGCCGGCGTTGTTCACCAGGACGTCCACCGCGTGCCAGCGGTCCATGACCTGATCGATCGCCGCGCGCACGTCGGCGCGCCGCCTGATGTCGCAGCGGATCGTGACGACTTCCCCGCCGCGCGGCTCGAGATCCTGCCGCGCACGCTCCAGTTCGTTGACGTCCCGGGCCAGCACCGCCACCTTCGCGCCTTCGGCTGCGAACAGGCGCGCCATCACGAGGCCGAGCCCGCGAGAGCCGCCGGTGATGACGACGACGCGCCCGTCGAACGAGATCGCGTGGCGCGACCGCGCGAGGCGGTAGGCGGCCAGCATGGCACCGGCGCCGAGCGCCACCCCAGTGGCAAATCGCTGTTGATTCGTCATGATGCCTTCTCCAGGAGGCTTCGCAGGGTCACGGCGTCACGCGGCGCGTGTCCACCGACGTCGTTGTTGAAATACG
>Ga0310811_10010873_pt1 | contig 11776 bp, 11 predicted proteins | sample YCmetagenome_FD_207642 | JGI IMG/M metagenome (GOLD analysis project Ga0310811, IMG submission 207642) | Soil microbial communities from experimental microcosm in Duke University, North Carolina, United States - YC | ecosystem: Engineered > Artificial ecosystem > Soil microcosm > Unclassified ...
TGTCGTTGCGCAACAGCGCGACCACGATCTCGGGCGAATTGCGGAACGGCACGATCTGCACGTCGATGCCGGCCGCGGTCTTCAGGAGTTCGGCGCCGAGGTTTTGCGTGCCGCCGACATTCACCGTGCCGACGTTGAGCTTGCCCGGCGCCGCCTTTGCGGCCGCGACGAAGTCGGCGAGCGTCTTGTAGGGCGACGTCGCGTTAACGGCGAAGACGAGATCGAACGTGCCGAGAGTCGAGATCATGTCGAACTCGTTGACCGGATCGAACGGCAGCTTGTTGAAGATCGCGGCGCTGATCGCGGTGCCGTTGGTGACGAGGCCGAGCGTGTAGCCGTCAGCGGGCGCAGACAGCACCGCCTTCGCGGCGGCGATGCCGCCCGCGCCCGGCATGTTCTCGATCACGAAACGCTGGCCGAGGCGTTCGCCGAGCTTGTTCGCGATGAGGCGTGTGGAGACGTCCGCGACTCCGCCTGCGCCGAAGGGGAGCACGATCTTCACCGGGCGGTCCGGCCAGGTCTGCGCATTGGCCGGCAGCGCCGTGAGCGCCGCAATGAGCACGGCCGCAGCCCGCAGCATAGTCCGCCTCATGGCCCCTCTCCCGGTTCTGTTCTTTCCCGTCCGGGATTACCCGACCGGGAGGATGCGGTCACCATTTCGCGAACGACGCGCGTGGTTTTCTCCCACTGAAATGATTTCGGCAGTAAGCCCCGCCGGGGTACGATAGGGGTCCCTCTATCGCGTCGTCCGCCCATGGAAATGCATCAGGTGCGCTATTTCCTCGCCCTCTGCGAGGAACTCAACTTCACCCGCGCCGCCGAGCGCTGCCATGTGGCGCAGCCGTCCCTGACCCGCGCGATCAAGCAGCTCGAGGAGGAGATGGGGGGTGCGCTGTTTCACCGCGAGCGCGCCAACACGCATCTCTCTGAACTCGGCCGCACGCTCAAGCCGTACCTGGAGCAGGTCTATCGCCGCGCTGAAGAGGCAAAACGCGAGGCACAGGAGTTCGTCCGCCTGCAGAGGACGCCGCTGCGGCTCGGTCTGATGTGCACCATCGCGCCCACCCTGCTGCTCGATCTGGTCGCAGCGGTGCGCATGCGCCACCCCGGCATCGAACTGCAGATCATCGACGAGGCGGCACCTGCATTGCAGGAGCGCCTGATCTCGGGCTCGCTCGACGTGGCAGTCTACGCGCTGCCATCACTCGCCGACGACGAGCGGCTGCATCACATGCCGCTCTACCGCGAGCAGTTCCAGATCGTGATCGAGCCGGGACACCGGCTTGCCATGCTCGACGCAATCCGCGTCAAGGATCTCGACGGTGAGCACTACCTCGCACGGGTCAACTGCGAGATGGGGCCTGCCGCGGATGCGATCTTCGATGCGCAGGGCGTCGGCGGCGCAACCGTCTATCAAAGCGAGCGCGACGACTGGATTCTGGCGATGGTGGCGGCAGGCCTCGGCTACGCGTTCATGCCGGCGCTGTCGGTTGAACATCCGGGGGTCGTGGCGCGCGCGCTGATCGATCCGGAAATCTGGCGCGAGGTCGCGCTGGTGACGGTGCGCGGACGTCCGCATTCGGCCGGAGTCGGTGCGTTGGTGCAGGAGGCAATGCGGGTGCGCTGGATCGGCAAGCCCGCGCTCGCGGTGGAGCGGGAGAACGCGGCTCCCATCCCGTCCTAGGGTCGGGCGGGCGCGCGATGCCCTCGCGCTATCGATCCGATGCAAACTTGGCATTTCGCAATTTGGCGTGGCCATTGTCTGCTCGCTGACGCAATCCACCTCCCCGCTGCGCAAAACAGTGCGCCGAGCGCGTCCGGACTACCGCTCGCTGCCGGATGGTAACGCGATAGCACCGCGCTATCGACACAATAAAAACTCGGTATTTCCGTGCGCGCCTCGATCGGTGTTCCCTCCCCATCACCGTTCCGCCCCCGGGACGACCAATTGGCCCCCACAGAGGAGTGACACATGTCTTTCACCAAAACCGCAGTTGCGGCCGCCGCGATGTCGCTGTCCATGCTCACCTGTGCGCTGGCGCAAGGCGCAGGCGGCGGTCTCGAGGCGTGGGACATCCGCGATCGCAGCGCTTACATCGTCATGATGGACGGCAAGATGATGCGCATGACACTTGGCGCCAACGGCACGACGCTGCTGATGAAGCATGCGCGCAAGGTGCCGCACGGAACCGTATTCATGATGAGCGGCGGCCAGCTCTACATGATCAACGCGGCGAAGATGTTCGACCGCGCTGGCATGCCGTCGTTCGGCGGCGGCTGAGCGCCTCTCACCAACTCCGCTTGAGTCACCCTCTCCCCAAGGGGAGAGGGTGCAACAACCAACGCCACGCTCGTAGATAAGAAATTTACTTCTTCGGCTCCCACCGATAGGCCTTCGCGCACGCGCCGCCCATCAGCATGGCGCGTTCCGAATCGCTCAAGCGCTTCGTCTCCAAAAACGGCTTCACGCCTTGCTCATAGTTCACGACCGCGAAGGCGCGGGTCCAGTCCGTTCCCCAGAGGCAGCGCTCGAAACCCCAGGCATCGAAGATACGCTGCAGCGGATCCCAGATGTCGTTGTAGGGATACGGCTCCTTCGAGAGCGTGCAGGCGCCGCTCACCTTGATGACGCAGTTCTTGCGCTTGGCAAGCTCCAGCACCTTCGGCAGGTCGGCCCACGGCTTCTCCGGCGCGGGCGGCGTGCGCGGCTGCAGGATGCCGAGATGATCGATGATAAAGCGCGTGTCGGGGTGGCGATCGATCAGCTTCGTGCCGTTGTCGAGGTTCGCCCAGCACAACAGGTTCACCGGCAGGTCATTTTTCGCGGCGGCGCGCGTGATCCGATCGAGCCCCGGATCGTCGGGCGCGCGCGTTGAATTTTCCGGAATCATGATGCGGACGCCGACCGCGCCCGGGGTCTTCTTCCAGTCGGCGATGACGTCGGCCACGCTTGGATCGTCCGGATCGACCGGCTTGACGATGGCCATGCGCCCGGGATGCGCCTGCTGCACCTCCTTCGCGTAGCTCGCGTCGTAGCGGTACATCGAGAACGACGAGATGAAGATCGCGCCGTCGACGCCGACTTTGTCCATCGCCGCGACCATTTCGTCGCCGGTGACATGCGGCGGCCAGTTCGGCACGGTCGCCCACGGGCGCTTCGGCGTGTTCGCCTCATAGGCATGGACCTGGGAGTCGATGATCATCGTGGCGTTTCCTGTTGTTTGTGCGAGGCGAGTCTTGGAGGGGTCGAGAGCGGGAGTCTAGGGGGTCAAACGCATCCTGGCTTCCAGCATAGTGCAGACTTCAATAAGCTTGCCGATCCTGCTGGTGCAAATTGGAGGAACGCATGCCGCTGTCCCGACGCACGATCCTGCGTCTGAGTGCGGGCGCAAGCGCGCTTCCGCTGGCAACGAAGGCATTCGCCGCGCAGAGCTCGAGCACGCTGGCTGTCTCGGCGGTGTCGGGCAATCCTGTGCTTGCGCGCCGGCTCGCCGATTATGCTCTGGGCTTGCGCTATGAAGATCTCGATGCGGCGACCGTCGAGCGGGTCAAGGTCCACCTGATCGACGCGCTCGGCTGCGGCATTGGCGCCCTGGAGGAAAAGGCGGTTCGCATTTGCCGCGACATCGTGCTTCCGGTCCCCGGGCCGTCCACCATCATCGGCACCAATCACCGCACGACGCCGGACTTCGCCGCCTTCGCCAATGGCGCGGCGATCCGCTTTCTCGATTTCAACGACACCTATGTGGGCAAATTCGCCATTCACCCGAGCGACAACATCGCGCCCTGCCTCGCGGTCGCGGAAGCCGAGCGCGCAACCGCGCACGAGCTGATCACCGCGATCGCCCTCGCCTACGAGGTGAATTGCCGGCTCACCGATGCGATGGACATTTCGACACGCGGCTGGGACCCACCGGTGTTCGGGCTTCCGGCCGTGGCGCTCGCGGCCGGGCGGCTGATGAAGCTGACGCCGGAGCAGCTCACGCACGCGATCGGGCTTGCCATCAACGATCACATCCCGCTCGCCCTGACGCGCACAGGCGACCTGTCGGAATGGAAAGGGATCGCGGTTGCCGAAGCGGGGCGCAATGCGGTGTTCGCGACGCGGCTCGCGCGCGCCGGACTGACCGGCCCGGCGCCGATCTTTGAGGGAAAGTCCGGCGTCTTCGACCAGGTCAGCGGCGCAGCGACCGTCGACGTCGGCAGCTTTGGCGGACGCGACAAGCCGTTTCGGATTCATCAGTGCAGCCTCAAGGCCTATCCCGCCGTCATCTACACCCAGACCGCCATTGTGGCAGCGCTCGAGGTAGCCAGGGAGGCGGGTTCGCTCGAGCGCATCACGGCGATCGATATCGCGACAACGAAACGGGGCTTTCAGCGCACCGGCAGCGAGCCCGAGAAGTGGGACCCGAAAACACGAGAGACCGCCGACCACAGCCTTGCCTACATCACCGCGCGGGCGATGTTCGACGGCGACATTACGAATGCCAGCTTCGCGGAGGAGAAATTCCGCGATCCCGCGGTTCTCGCCTTCATGCGGAAGATCAAGGTGGCCGAGGATCCGGCGCTCAACGGCCGCAAGGGCGGAGCGGTGCCGACGCGTGTGACCGCAACACTCTCGGACGGGCAGCGGATCGCGCGCGAGGTCGACCACGCTCCGGGCTTTGCGGCGCGGCCGATGAACCGAAGCGAGGTCGAGCACAAATTCCGCGGGAATGTCGGGGAGCGGTGGCCCAAGGCGCGCACGGACGCAAACCTGCAGGCGCTCTGGGCGATCGATCAGACAAATGACCTTGCTTCACTCATGGGCAGTTTCGCCGTGTCCTGATGCGGAATCAGGCCAGCAAACAGACGACGACTGAGTGAAGTTTGGTGCCCAGGAGAGGACTCGAACCTCCACGGCTCTCACCGCTAGTACCTGAAACTAGTGCGTCTACCAATTCCGCCACCTGGGCATCAGGCGCGGCAAGACATATGGCCGGGCGTTTCGGCTTGTCAACGCTTGAGGCGAGGGCCTTTCCCGCCTAGAAGGCGGTCACCTCCCTTCGGCCCAAAGGCGCTTCCCATGACCGAAATTCCCACCGAAACGCTGATCACGGTGTTCGGCGGCTCGGGATTCCTCGGCCGCCATGTGGTGCGCGCGCTCGCGCGCGAAGGCTACCGCATCCGCAACGCGGTGCGCCGGCCCGATCTTGCCGGCCACCTGCAGCCGATGGGCCGCGTCGGGCAGATCCATTCGGTGCAGGCGAACCTGCGCTATCCGGCCTCGGTCGAGTCGGCTGTGCGCGACGCCGATGTGGTCATCAATCTCGTCGGCATCCTGTTCGAGCGCGGCAAGCAGCGCTTCGAGGCGGTGCAGGCGGAAGGCGCGGGGCATGTCGGGCGGGCCGCGGCCAGCGTCGGCGCGCGCATGGTCCATGTCTCGGCGCTCGGCGCGGATGCTGACTCTTCCGCGCTCTACGCGCGCACCAAGGCGGCCGGTGAGGCGGCGGTCCTGGACGCGGCACCCGCGGCGACGATCTTCCGCCCTTCGATCCTGTTCGGGCCGGAGGACGATTTCTTCAATCGCTTCGGCGCAATGGCACGGATGTCGCCTGCGCTGCCGCTGGTCGGCGACGGGCATACGAAATTCCAGCCGGTGTTCGTCGGCGACGTCGCGCAGGCGATTACCAAGGCCGTCGGCGGCTGGGCGAAGGGCGGCACGACCTACGAGCTCGGCGGGCCGAAGGTCCGGAGCTTCAAGGAGCTGATGGAGTACGTGCTCGCGGTGACCGAGCGGCGCAGGTTGCTCGTGCCGCTTCCGTTCGGGGTCGCCAGGTTGCAGGCCTTCTTCCTGCAGTTCCTGCCGACGCCGCTGCTCACCCCGGATCAGGTCGAGCTGTTGCGCAGCGATAACATCGTGTCGGAGGTTGCGGTCAGCGAGGGCCGCACCTTGCGGGCGCTCGGCATCGAGCCGGCCGCGATGGAAGCGATCGTACCGGGCTACCTCTGGCGCTTCCGCAAGACCGGACAGTTCCGCGCTCAGGGGGCCTAGCGCGCGCTACTTGAACAACCCCAGCGCCACCAGGCCGACGGCGCCCACGATGATGCGCCACCAGCCGAACAGCGAAAAACCGTGGCTCGACACGTAGTCGAGAAACGTCTTCACCACGATCCACGCCGAGATGAACGACACCACGAATCCGATCGCCACCAGCAGCGGACTCGCAGCGCTGATCTGGTGCCAGCTCTTGTAAAGCTCGTAGGCGAAGGCGCCGGCCATCGTCGGCATCGCAAGGTAGAAGGAGAACTCGGCCGCCGAGCGCTTGTCGGCGCCGAGCAGCATCGCTGACACGATGGTCGCGCCGGAGCGCGACACGCCGGGGATCATCGCAAGGCACTGGCAGATCCCGATCCACAGATAGGTCGGCAGCGGGAATTTCGTCGCATCGTGGTAGCGCGGCCGCAGTGTCAGCCGGTCGATCCAGAGCAACACGGCGCCACCTATGATCAGCGAGATGCAGACGATCCACACGTTGAACAGCACGCCCTTGATGAAGCCGTGCAGCGCGGCACCGATCACAGCGGCGGGAAGGAAGGCGATCAAGAGGCCAATCACGAAGCGCCGGTCGTCCGCATTCGTGAACATGCCGAAGGCGATCTTCCACAGCCGTGCGAAGTAGATCGACAGCAGCGCGAGGATCGCGCCGAACTGAATCAGCACGTTGAAGCTATCCCAGAAAGCCTGCTTGTCGGGTTCCGGGCCGAAGAAATGATCGACCAGCAGCAGATGGCCGGTGGACGAGACGGGCAGAAATTCGGTCAGGCCCTCGACCACGCCGAGAAGGATCGCCTTGATGACGTCGAACATGAGCGGGCCCCGCGCGCGATTCGTCCGATGCCGTTTGTGACGCAGGGCTGGTCAAGGGGCAACCGAAAAGGTCGCAGGCGCAAGAACCTCATGGTGAGGAGCATCGCGCAGCGATGCGTCTCGAACCATGGCCCGGACCATGCGGCCATCCTTCGAGACGCGCTCCCTTCGGTCGCGCTCTTCAGGATGAGGTTTGAATTGCGCGGGTGTGTTATCAAGCGCCGTCCCGGGCGGCGAATCATCAGAGATGATCACCCTCTTCCATCATCCGTTCTGTCCGCATTCGCGCTTCGTGCGCCTCGCGCTCGCCGAGTTCGGCATCAAGCCGCGCGTCGTCGAGGAGCGGGTCTGGGAGCGGCGCGAGGAGTTTCTGGCGCTCAATCCCGAAGCCACGACTCCGGTGCTGATCGAGGAAGGCCGCCCCGCGGTGCCGGGCGCCGCGATCATCGCGGAGTATCTCGACGAGACGCACGGCCCTGACGCCGGCGAGCGCCGCCTGCTGCCGTCCGACCCGTTCGCACGCGTCGAGGTGCGGCGGCTGATGCGCTGGTTCCATGAGAAAATGTTTTCCGAGGTGTCGACCTTTCTGGTCACCGAACGTATCTACAAGCAGACGATGCGCACCGAGCAGGGCGGCGGACCGCCCGACACGAGCGCGATCCGTGCGGCGCGCCACAACATCCGCTATCATCTCGCCTATATCGGCTGGCTCGCGCGCCAGCGCACATGGCTCGCAGGCGAGCGGATGAGCTATGCGGATCTGGCGGCGGCCGCGCATCTGTCGGTCGCGGATTACCTGGGCGATGTGCCGTGGAACGAGGACGAGGCAGCAAGAACCTGGTACGCGCGCGTGAAGTCGCGCCCGTCGTTCCGTTCGCTGCTCGCCGAGACCGTGCCGGGCATTCCGGCGTCGGCGACCTACGCGAATCTCGACTTCTGACCGGCGAGGCGCTACGGCAAGCGCTTGACGCGCAGGCGCGCGCGCAGGGCTTTGATGTCGTCGGCGTGACGCGGCCCGATGCGCTCGGCGAGGCCAAGGCGTACTTCGCGCGCTTCATCGCCGAAGGCCAGCACGGCGACATGGACTGGCTCGCGACGACGGCAGAACGCCGCACGGATCCGTACGCGCTGTGGCCCGATGCCCGCTCCGTCATCATGCTGGGCCTGAACTACGGTCCGGACCGCGACCCGCTGGCGATTCTTTCGGCGCGCGACCGCGGCGCGATCTCGGTCTACGCGCAGGGCGACGACTATCATGAGATCCTCAAGGCGAAGCTCAAGGCGATAGCGCGCTGGCTGGTGGTGAAAGCGGGCGGTGACGTGAAGGTGTTCGTCGACACCGCGGCCGTGATGGAAAAGCCGCTCGCGGCGGCCGCCGGTCTTGGCTGGCAGGGCAAGCACACTAACCTGGTGTCGCGCCAACATGGCTCGTGGCTGTTTCTCGGCGCGATCTTCACGACCCTGGATTTGCCGCCGGAGGCCGCCGAGATCGACCACTGCGGTTCGTGTCAGGCCTGCCTCGATGTGTGCCCGACCAACGCGTTCCCGGCGCCTTATCGACTCGATGCGCGGCGCTGCATCTCGTACCTGACCATCGAGCACAAGGGGCCGATCCCGCGCGAGCTGCGTCCGCTGATGGGCAACCGCATCTACGGCTGCGACGATTGCCTCGCCGTGTGCCCATGGAACAAGTTCGCGCAAGCAGGCCGGGAGGCGAAGCTCGCGGCGCGGCCGGCGCTGAGCGCACCGAATCTCGCTGATCTTGCGCGGCTCGATGACGCGGCGTTCCGCGCGCTGTTCTCTAAGTCGCCGGTCAAACGCACCGGGCGAGATCGTTTCGTGCGCAACGTGCTCATCGCGATCGGAAACTCAGGCGACGTCACGCTCGCGGAGCAAGCGGAGCAATTGCTCGACGACGCTTCACCACTGGTACGCGGCGCTGCGGTCTGGGCGCTCGGCCGGCTCGATCCGCGGCGGCTTGCTTCACTCGCGGAGAAGCGCGCGAGCGAAAGCGATGCTGCGGTGCGCGAAGAGTGGGCCTCAGCGTAGATGGCGACGCTCTTTTGCTTCGGGCTCGGCTACTCGGCCTCACATTACATCCACGAGTTCGGCGCATGCTTCGACCGCATCGCCGGTACCGTGACGACGCGCGAGAAGGCCGCCGCCATCGCCGCAGCAGGCATCGGCGGACACAAGGTCGAGGCCTTCGTGTTCGATGGCACGGACGCGCCGGCGGAGGTCACGGCTGCGCTGATGGACGCGGCGGCCTTGCTGATCTCGGTGCCACCGGATGAGAACGGCGATCCCGTGCTCCGGCATTGCGCGGGCGCGATCACAGGTGCGCCGCAACTTCAATCCATCGTCTATCTCTCGACCGTCGGCGTCTATGGCGATCACGGCGGCGCATGGGTCGACGAAACGACATCGCCCTCTCCCATCTCCGAGCGCAGCCGCGCGCGGCTCGCCGCCGAGCAGGAGTGGCAAGCGCTTGGGAGCCGCGCCGGCAAGCCGGTTGCGACCTTGAGACTCTCTGGGATTTACGGGCCCGGGCAGAACGCGCTGCTCCAAGTCGCGCGCGGCAGTGCGAAGCGGATCGACAAGCCGGGCCAGGTGTTCAACCGCATTCACGTCGAGGACATCGCGCAGGCGATCGATGCCGCCTTCACGCGTCGCGCAGACGGCATCTTCAATGTCACCGACGATGAACCGACCCCGCAGGGCGTGCCCGTCACGTTCGCGGCGGAATTGCTTGGCCTGGCGTCACCCCTGGAAATTCCGTTCGACGAGGCTGCCAAAACCATGTCGCCGATGGCGCTCTCGTTCTACGCGGAGAGCAAACGCGTGCGGAACGAAAAGCTCAAGCGCGCACTTGGCGTGCGGTTACGCTATCCGAGCTATCGCGAGGGATTGCGCGCGCTCCATGCGAGCGGCGACGGATCAGAAGCGCGATGAGTATTGCTCGACGCGCGCGGGTCGCACGACGATGACCGGCTTGCTGCTGCCGGCTGAGGGCACCGTGTACACCGAATAGACGCGGCGGAATTCATCGCTGCGCGGCCGCCGGCTGTCTGTGCGCCGCATGACTTTTTTCACCACAGGCGCAACCGGCTTCGCCTTGGGCGCATCGGCTTCGGGCGCGACGCGCGGGCCGCGCAACACGCCATCGCTGGTGATCAGTTGCGGGCCCTTCCCGCTGGCTACGCTGCCGTCATCGTCGCGCGGCGCCATGACGAGGCGCACGGAGCGCGGAGCCGCACCGCCCTTGTCGCCTTTGCGTGCAATGCAGCGGTTGTCGATATAGGGCCAAGTTTGCTGCTCGCACGAGGGCTTCTTGATGGCCTTCGCCGGCGTGATCTGGTCGGCGGCCGCAGCCGGAACCGCTGCAGTGGGCGTCGCCGGCAACGCCGCGATCACAGCAGCGGTCTCCTTGGCGACAGGGGTAGACGCGGGTGTGGTCACATAGGCCGCGAGCGCGCCGGTTCCCGCGGCCAGACCCACGACGACCGGAAACGCGACGAGCTTCAACGGAATTGCCGCCAGATCGAATGTGAGCGCCATGCGCCCCTCCCCGCTTTTGCGTGGGCGATTGCCCCGCGCGGAGAGAACGCGATGAACCTAGGTCAGTTCCTGTCTGGACATGATGTCGTCCGAAAACCGGTATCCAGTTTTCGGGATCGTGCAGTGGAACTCAGCCGTGCGGCGCGAACAGCTTCTGGAAAATGGTGCGGCGGCGCGGCACTCCAGGCGTGACCGGCTCTGCCTTGGGCGGCGGGCCAAAGCAGCCGCGATAGCGGATCACGCCCCAGATCAGCGGATTCCACGCGCGCCAGGCCTTCTCAGCCTCGGGCCGCATGTAACCGCGCACGACCTCCGGTGCCTCGCCAAACGCCTCGGGCATCACCTTTGACAGTTCCGGATCGGCGAGGATGTCCCATTTGGAATCCCCGCCCATCAGGCGCGACCCGATCGAATAGACGACCCGGGAAATGCGCGTCTCGCGCATCGGGAACGAGCACATCACGCAGGGTTCGACATTGGTGTAGAGCGTGCAGCCCGACAAATCCTTGGTGCCGAGCGCCTTCTGCGCCATCCCGATCGCCACGATCTCGGCATGCCGCGTGACGTCGCCGTCGCGCGCGACCCGGTTAAGAGTCTCGACCACGACCTTGCCGTCCTTCGCGATCACGCACGCAAAGGGAAACTCGCCCACCTCTTTTGCCGTTTTCGACAGCTCGATGCAGCGCGCCATCATGGCCGCATCGAATGCTTCGGTCGTCGTCGTCCGATCCACCACGCTCATGACTCTTTTCGGCTTGTTGGGGCTTATTGCCCAATGGGAAGGAATGCTGTTCTAACCCGCTTCCGGCGGAGGTACAACTTTGCTGTCGCGCATGGCCCGCCATCCCGTTGCGCATTAACGGAGTTCCGCGCCCGCACGACGTTGAGTTAACCAACAACCACCCAAATCGTTCGGGGAGCGCAGGCCTAGAACTCACTGACGGCCTTGATCAGCCGCTCGAGGTCCTCCGGCCGCGACAGGCGATGGTCGCCGTCTTTCACCAGCGTGAGCACGACATCGTCCTGTGCGAGGCGCGAGGTGAGTTCGACAGCGTGATTCCAGGGCACGTCCGGATCCTGCACGCCCTGGAGAATGCGGACCGGGCAGCCGGTCTCGATCATGCCGCCAAGCAGAAGGTGGTTGCGGCCCTCCTCGATGAGTCGGCGCGTGATCGGATAGGGCTCGCCGTACTCGGACGGGCGCGCCCACACGCCCTTCTCCTGGATTTCCTTCCTCACCTTCGCGGGAAGGTTCCGCCACATCAGCACTTCGGTGAAATCGACGGCCGGCGCGATCAGCACGAGGCCGGCGGCCGAGGCCGCGGCGGGCTCCTTGCGCCGCCGCAACTCGCGCAGCAGCAAAAGCGC
>Ga0310811_10010874_pt1 | contig 11775 bp, 13 predicted proteins | sample YCmetagenome_FD_207642 | JGI IMG/M metagenome (GOLD analysis project Ga0310811, IMG submission 207642) | Soil microbial communities from experimental microcosm in Duke University, North Carolina, United States - YC | ecosystem: Engineered > Artificial ecosystem > Soil microcosm > Unclassified ...
GCAGTGATTCCGTCGCTCGATTACTCGATGTTTGCGCGCATGACTCACGCGTTCGAAGAGCAATTGACAGCGGCTGGCTACAGTGTGTTCGTGGTAACCACGGGGTTTGACAATCGGAACATGCTTGATGCCGTCAAGCGAATCGTCGAACGCGGTGCGGAGGCATTGTTGCTCGTTGGCAAGATGGAAGACCCCAAACTGAAGGAATATCTCACCGAAAAGCAGATCCCCTGCGTGACGACATACTCGTTCAACGATGATGACGTAGTGCCGTCGATTGGGTTCGACAACTTCGCTGCGACGAAACAAGCAGTCGAGTTTCTGATCCGACTGGGTCATCGTCAGATGGCAATGATTGCGGGCCCTCTTCAAGGGAACGACCGACAACAAGCCCGAGTAACCGGCTTTGAGAAAACGATGCAAACGCACGGACTTGGCGACGGAATCCATGTCATCGAGAAGAGCTACGGCTCGGCGATGCATCAAGGCGCGGATGCGATGCGACAAATTCATCATGAGCTTCCTGACGTCACGGCAGTCGTCTGCAACGCCGATGTCTTCGCACTCAGTGCAATAGCTGAATGCCGGCGGCTTGGTCTGCGCGTGCCGGAAGATATGTCGGTAGTTGGCTTCGATGACGATGACTATACGACCATTTTTTCGCCCGCCTTGACCACTATCGCTGTTCCTGCTGTAGAGATGGGACGTCTTGCGGCGCGATCGCTGATCGGAGCTCTGACGCAAGGACGAAAAGTGATGCCGGCGCGTCTCGATACCCAACTGATTGTCCGGGATTCCACGAGTGTGCCTCGCGTCTCCGTGTCTGGCACGGCTCCTAATGTCGTCGCATGATGGTAAGGCTATATCATCGGGGGAACGGCCGATGCGGTGAAAAGGCGCCCATTCGCTGATTGGGCGCAAGTGACGGACGGATCAGCAGGGGCCCCTCTCCCATACTTGCTGAGATGCGTTCGTCACCCCAAGCTCTGATAGCCTCACGTCGGGGCCGGGCGCGTCACACCGGCTACTCACGCAGCGGACGACATTGGGATCTGGAATCTCCTCAATCCAGATACCCGCATCGCCCATAGAGGCTGAATTCGCGACCGCCGACGCCACCGCAGCCGCCTGCCCGGTTCCGCACCGAAAGGTGCTCACTGCGAGACGACTCGCTTGAGCGTCGCGCAGCACGCTCATCACACCGGCGTCGGCGAAGGGCCTCAATATTGTGATCCGCTGCCCCGTAATACAGGCCGCCGCAGCTGGCAGGAATTTATGGGTCCAGTCATCGATCGTCGCTAGGGCGGCTCGTTTCACGGTTCGGTCGGCCAGCGATTCATACTCCCACAGATGGAAGAAAGTCATCTCGCGCCCTGGCACTACCCAGTTTCCCAGCAAGCGCCCGAACGCCTCGCCTCGAATCGGCATGGCCAGGTCGCGAAACAGTTTGAAGTACCTCTCTGCGACTGATTGCTCGATCGTGTATTCGCGCAGCTCGTGGATCATATCTGCTGAGCCTTCTCTTTAACGAGCGGTGTAGCCACCATCGACTGTAAAGAAACCACCGGTAGCGAACGACGACTCGTCAGAGGCCAGGAACAGTGCCATCGTGGCGATCTCATGTGGAGTGCCCATCCGGTTGACTGGCGCACGCGCCTTCAGTCCGTTCACGAAGCCTTCTGGGTCCGGCACCTCTTTGAGCATCTTCTCGTAGTAGCTGGACCAGATCACACCTGGCGCGATGCTGTTGACCCGGATGTTCTTCTCCGCATGATCAAGAGCCATCGAACGGGTAAGGGAAGCGACGCCGCCTTTTGCTGCCACATAGGCGGCACGATCGGGGATACCGCAGACCGCCGCGGTCGACGAGATGTTAACTACCGCGCCTCCGCCACGTTTCTCAAGCTCGGGGATTCCGTACTTGGAGACAAGATACACGCCTTTCAGATTTACATCGATCACCTTGTCCCAATCGTCTTCCTCTGTATTGACGACGCTGCCGCGGATTCCGAATCCCGCGTTGTTGACAAGGATGTCGAGGCCGCCGAACTTGCCTACGGTCGCGGCAATCAAGTGCTTGATCTGCTCAGCAACAGTGACATCCACCCCCACTGCCAATGCGTTTGCGCCCAACGCGCTGGCGACCGTTTGCGCCTGGTCAACATTGCGGTCGGCGACAACAACTTTTGCACCTTCCTTGATGAACAGTTCTGCGGTAGCTGCACCGATCCCAGATGCTGCACCGGTCACGACGGCTACTTTTCCTTCGAGTCTCATTTCTTTCTCACCAATATCAGATTGAATGTTCAAGGCGACGGATGACTGCATCTTCGATGCTCATTGCGGCGAGCCACGAAGTCCGCGGGTTATCCGGTAGTGGATTGTTCTCGAGGCGAATCAATAAGCGGCCGAAAGCGCCGGTTGCCTCAACTTCATGCACGTTCTTCTCGATGCTCGGATCGGCCATCATCGTGACCGTCGTTTTGTCAAAGCCGACACCCGCCAGGGCTACTGCTGCTGTGACGTTGGCGTTCTTCGGAAAGAGCCTTGCCGACTCGCCGGCCGTGCCTTCGAAAATCACGGTGGGTTTGTCGATCGCCCGAAGGTCGAACTGGTCTTCGGCCGGAGACCCCTCCCATGCACGAGGCGGTTTGCGCCCGATGTATCGAACCGCCTCAAGACCGCCCATGCGCGCGGCGTGCAGTGCGTCGATGCCTCCGATGGCGCCGGATACCAACGTCAGGTGCGAGCAGCCAGCCTTCATTGCGCGATTGATCTTTTCGAACAGGGGCGCAGACGACAGCGCTCCGATGGAAACGAGGATGGCGTCAACCCCATGCTCGAGAAGCGGAACGACCGTTTCGTCGACGGCCGCGTGCCCCGCGCACTCGACGGCAAGGGTTGGATGCCATGAAAGTAGCGAGGGAAGGTCACGGAACACTTCAATCCCGAACGACTGTGCCGCAACCGGCGCCGCTTCGTGAGCGGGCACAACGCAGGAAAGCTGCTGAGGATTGAGGCCCCGTTCCTGCAACTTTGCCAAAACGCGTTTGCCCATGGCGCCCATGCCGATAATTGCGACTCGTTCATTCGCAGCGACGGCTGCACCGCCAGAGCCGGGTGCGAACGAGTGTCCGTCGGGTTCTGAAATAGCCATGTGTCATTTGTCCAAAAATGCGCCAACCCGAGATGCGAACGCTTCTGGATTGACCTGTGGGAAGAAATGACCGCCGTCGGCCTCGGCAAGGATCGCGTTCCTGATGCGCCGCGCCAGATCTTCCGAGTGATGGAACGGCACGATGAAGTCATCCCGCGCTCCGACGACGAGCGTATCGATGTCAAGTGCCGTGAGCGCGTCGGACCGTTCGTAGCTCAGGAGCATGTCGATTCGACTCACCACGGTCTGAACGTCGAACTCGTCATCACCGTCGAATCGCAAGGGGGATACCTGCGCGATATGTTGTTCGTACCACTGCGCGTCGTAACCGCCGAGTCGCGAGAGCGCCGAATAGGCACGGGTGCCTAGTCCCTGCAACATGAGGCGTCGCAGGTCGAACAGATCTCTGAAGCGTCGGTCCGGCTTTGCCCAGCCACCACTCAGGACGATCTTGCGACAGCGGTCCCGATGATCCAGGGCGAGCGTCTGCGCCACGAGACTGCCTGTCGAGTGACCGAGCACATGCGTCTGAACCACGTTCTCCTCGTCCAGCACATCGAGCGCGGCTTGCGCGATCAGCGTAATGCGCTGCTCCGCGTCTTTTGTGCTTCGGCCGACGCCCGGATGATCGAATGCGATGACGCGGTAGCGGTTCGCAAGCAATGCTGCAACGGGCCGCCAGAAAGAGCCGTGACCGGCAAGTCCGGCGATGCACAGCAGCGCATCGCCGCTGCCCACCACTTCGTAATGTATGCCCGACCTCGTGCGCCCGTCCATCATTCCTGCCTCTCGCTCGGCTGAGTGAAGACGGTTCGAGCCTCGATTTGTGCGGCGTCCGCGGGGCGCGCGAACGGCTCGGGCGCAGCTTCGCCCGGCGTGCGTGCGCGGCCGATATCGCGGAAGAACGTCTCGAGCCCAGAGGGCAAGAAGAACCAAACCCAATGAAGATCCGAGTCACCATCGTTGATGAACGTGTGCGTGCGCAGCTTGCCGATAAAGAGGGTCATTCCCGGCTCGAGGCGATACTCCTCGCCGTCCAGTTCCGCCTTGCCATTACCTGAGATGAAGTGCAACACCTCTTCATTGTCCGTGTGGGAATGCAAGCGAACCCTACCGCCCGGCGGCAAGGTTTGCGTGCCGGCCGAGAAAGGGCGATCCATCGGTACCAGATGCGGCGCAACGTGGACGGAAGCATAGCCATTCGCGGGTTGCGGCTGCCAGTAGCTTTCCTCCTTGCTGGAGTGGACCAGCAAAAACTTGCCGTCTTTTCGCACCGCTTCCGCTGCAGCTTGCTTATCTTGTTCAACCGGGTTGTCACTCACCTTGACCTCCGCTGAGAATGAAATCTGTGCTGTTTAAAAAGCCGTGCGATGGAAAACGTTTACGAGGGAAGACGTACATGACCTCGTGCGAAGCTGGAAATAAAACGCGCGTAAGAATGCTGATTCGAAATTGCCGCTGTGCTACGGCCGCGACGCTCCTAGTCCTACTTCCTTGTCTTCCACAGATCGCTTAACGTATAGCCTGTTGGGAAGGGATCCGATGCATCGAGGACGTACTGATGGAAGCCCGTAATCCAGGCACCACCGGTAATGGCCGGTCGTATGCCCGGCTTGCCGCCAACCGTCAGTGTTTCGACGATTTCACCGGTGTACTCAGTGCCGATGATTGATTTGTGAAGGAAACGCTCGCCTTGCTGAATCAAACCGCGAGCATGAAGAACTGCAAGCCGTGCACTCGTCCCTGTGCCACATGGCGAACGATCCAGCCGGCCGGGTGAAACGATTACGCCGTTCTTCGAACAGAGGCCATTTGGCCCGCGCTCAAGCGGACCAGCAAAAAGCGTCTGATTGATCGTGTGGATTTTCGGATTCTCGGGATGGACTGCCGGAAGCTGCTCCGCTGCCGCCGCCTTGATGGCTTCGCCGACCTCAACCATCTCCGCCGCTTCGTCAGGTTCGACAGAAAAGCCGACTGTCGCCGCGTCGACCAGCACGTAGATCATTCCTCCGTAGGCGACGTCGACAGTCAGCGTCCCGATTCCCGGCACTTCGACCTGCTGGTCTAACCCGAACACAAAGCATGGTACGTTCGAAAAGCGAACGTTGATGCACTTGCCGTCACGACATTCCGCCCGAACCTTGACGAGACCACCGGGTGCTTCCAATGTCAGGTCGGTGTACGGCTCCAGCATCGGTAGCATTCCGGTTTCCAACAGCGCTGTGACTGTGCAGATGGTGTTGCTTCCGGACATCGGCACATAAAACTCGGACTCCATAATCACGAACCCGGCGTCTGCCTGCGGGTCGCAAGGCGGGAGCACGAGATTGATGCATTGAGTCACGGAGCCGCGCGGCTCCTGCAGCAAAAACTTGCGCAGGTCGTCGGCTTGGGTCTCCAGGTAGCGCATCTTTTCGAACATCGTGTTGCCCGGAACATCGAGCACGCCCCCTGTAATCACGTCGTTGCGTTCGCCGGCCGTGTGTACGCCAACCACGTTGACCATCCGCTTCATCTTCATTGCTGTGCTCCCATATTTTGTACACGTGGCTCAGTGCCGCCGATTCAAATCGTAATTGCCGAAATCAATCGCTCTTAAAACCGCTGAAGCACTCTTCGTTCGATCGATCCCACGCATCGTGTCAACGGATAGGCCACGACAAAGTAAATGATGGCTGTCGTTGTCAGCACCTCGACCGGACGCGCACTTGTGTTTGCGATGTTCTGACCGACGAACATCAGATCCGCCATGCCCAGTGCGGAGACCAACGCACTTTCCTTGAACAGGCTGACAATGTTCGAGAGCAGCGTGGGCATTGAGCGAACAAAGGTGAGCGGCAAGATGATGTAGGTCACGCGCGCCATGCGATTCAATCCCAAGGCCACGCAAGCATCCAGTTCCTCTTTCTTGATGGAGCCCAGCGATGCACGGAACGTTTCACAAGTGATTGCGCCCATATACAGACTGAGGGCCGTGAACGATGCAACTGTCACGCTGATGTTGATGTGAAGCAAAAGCGGCAGGCAGAAGAAAAACCAGAAGAGCTGAACCAGCAGCGGCGTTCCGCGGAACAGCTCAACGTACCCCGTCGTGATTGCACGCGCATAGGCCGGACCATACGTTCGCAAAAGGCTTGCTACAAATCCCAGAGCAATACCTGCAGCCGCCGAAGCCAGCGTCAACTTTGCGGTAAGAGCAAGTCCCTCAAGCAATGGCTGCACATATCCCAGCAAAAAGGCGAAATTGAAGTTCATGATCAGTCACGCCGCCAAGTAGTTGAAGAAACGCTTGCGCTCAATCACACGCAACACCTGCGCCACGGCTACCGACACCAGCAGATACACAATACCGATGGTCGTGAACACTTCGAGCGGTCGGTATGTCTCGGACGCAATCTGCTTGCCCGTGTACATAAGCTCCTGAATGGCCACCACCGACAGCAAGGAAGTCTGCTGCAATGCCGAGATGCCATTGGTCACCAGAACAGGCAATGCAATGCGAAAGGCGTGCGGAAGAACAATCAGCGTCGTGCGCTGAAACGGCGAAAAACCGAGCGCGACGCCCGCATCATGCTGCTCGCGTGGAACCGATTGAATCCCAGCCCGGTAAGCCTCGGCATTGAACGCGGTCAGGTTCAGCGAGATAGCAAGAATCCCCATTGTGACCGGCGTCAGGAACACATTGAAGATGATTGGTACGCAGTAAAAGAACCAGACCACTTGAACCAGGGCCGGCGTACAGCGGAAGAACTCGATGAAAGCCGAGACCGGAAAGCGAACAAGCCGCGATTTACTCTGAGAGAGCATTCCGACGACGAAACCCGCCACGACACCGATTACATTTGCGCACACCGCGATCACGAGCGTAATCGCAAGTCCCTGCCAAAGAGGATCTAACGCCGAAGATATCGCCGAAAAATTCATCGAATAGTTCACAACCCTCTCCTAGCTCACATGCAGGACGTTATTCAAAAACTCTTTCGTCCGCGCCTGCCTGGGGTTCTTGAACATCTCATCAGGCGTGCCCGATTCTATGACCACGCCGTCTGCACAGAACACAATACGCGACGCGACCTTCTTTGCGAACCACATGTCGTGAGTCACCATGACCATCGGCATTCCCTGTGAGGCGAGTTCGAGAATCACTGTCTCAACTTCCGCCACGAGCTCGGGGTCGAGCGCGGAGGTCACTTCATCGAACAGCATGAGTTGCGGGTCCAGCATCAGGGCCCGAGCAATCGCAACACGTTGTTTCTGCCCGCCCGAGAGCTGCGCGGGGTATGCGCGGGCCTTGCTCCCGAGCCCCAGGCGATCGAGCAGCAAGGTCGCTCGTTTCTCCGCCGAGCCTCGCGCCTCGCCTTTGACCTTGCACGGCGCGAGCGTGAGGTTGCGCAGGACGTCGAGATGGGGAAAGAGCGTGTAGTGCTGGAAGACCATACCGATTTGCTTGCGGATGGCGAGATCCATACGCGTGCGTTTGGTCTTCTCGTCGAACGACAGGTACGGTTTGCCATTGAATTCGACAGCGCCGCCTTCAATCGTTTCCAGCCCCATCAGCACGCGCAACAACGTGCTCTTCCCGCCACCGCTCGGTCCGATCACGACCAGACGATCGTCGCGCTGCATGTCAATGTCGAGCCCCTTCAGGACCTTCACCATCGGTCCGTAATGCTTGGACAGGCCCCGGATGCGCACCAACGGTTGCGCGCCTCGCTGGAAAGATGATTGGGTAGCATCTTTCCCGCCCTGCGATGCGGCTGCGTCAGCATCTCGCATGAGTGGGCGGTCAACTCTCATGACATTTTCCATTTCGTTGCTCATCGTCTGGCTGGAGGCATGGAGAATTTCGGTTACTGGTTCACGGACTGCGCCGCTTGCTTCACTGCAGCGTCCACACTGGTCTTGATGAAGCCCGACTTCGTTTGCTGTTCGATGAACTGGTTTAGCACCTTGAGATCGGCATCCGTGTAGGTCTTGTTCAGACCGAAAGCGACGTCCTGAAGATTGAAGGGAGGTTGCACATGGTAGATTTCGGCCCAATCCGGGTGTGCCGCCTGAAAGATCAGATTCGCATCGGATTGATCAGCGAGAAAATTGGCGCGATGGGAAATAAGTGCAAGACGGGTACTGTCCGCGTCGGGCAAACGAAGGATCTGCGCCTGTTTCAAGGCCGGACTGATTGCCTTGTCATCAGTCGTGCCTTGCACCACTGCGATCACCAGACCAGGCTTGTCAATATCGGCGACCGATCTGATCTGCTTCGGCACCTTTGGGTCCGTGCGGTTGTAGACAAAGTTCGTTTCGTTGCGTACGACGGCCGTTGAGAAGCTGATGACCTGCTCACGGACAGGCGTGCGGTTGATAGCCATCGCCAAATCCCACTTGTCCGTCTGGAGACCCGCAATCATGCTGTCCCAGGTCGTATCGACGAACTTCACTTTCACCTTCAGCACATCCTCACCGAACTTACGGCACAGGTCACTAAACGCACCGGTGTAGGCTCCCGTTTTCGGATCGCGAACGACGAACGGGGGCGCGAGCGCGGCGCCACAACGTAACTCGCCGGCCTTGCGCACGGATTCGAAAGCCGATGAATCGGCAGCGTGAGCCGGAGCGATCACGCTGCCTGTGCTGACAGCAACACAGGCGACGGCGAAGAACGACTTGAACAACGAGCGAAGCGTTTTCGCGATCGCGGCCCGATGAACGGCCGTGATGTGGGTGGTCTTCATGATGGTCATAGATTCCGTTAAATGTGGAAGTGCGGACATTTGCGTTTCTCCCTTCGACGATCCAGACGCTCTATCAGTCCAGCCGCCTTCTCCAACGTTCAAGGTACTTTCGACAAGCTTGGTAATCGTTTACGCGCGCATTCAACCAAATGGCCGTCCTCACGAACCACTCTTCGCCAATGCGCACCTCCTGTGGGGGAAAGCAGTGCCTCTGAGTGCGTAGAATCATGCTAGTTGAAAAAAAAATGTGCGTAAAGCTTTACATAGCCGTCCTAGTATTCTCCCTAGGCATGACCTTCCGACAAGGCTTGAATGTATGGAAATCGATTACAGCGTCGATCTGGAAGGTACAGTCGATTGTTTGCTTTGAAAGGAACTGCGGGGCCTTGCGGGACAACGCGGCCTCCATGTCCTAATGGCCTGCGCCATTCGCCTCGACTCGATGGCGACGGCCCTGCTACCTTTCTAGCCCGACGCCCCTTGATCCAGTGCGCCTCCGGATTGGCCCTCGCCGAGCACCGAACTCCGTAAGAGGTCTTTGGTCCGCTGTTCTCGTGGGTTGACGAATATTTGCAAAGGGTCGGCGCCGTCGTCCGCTCCAACTTCCACAGCCAGGTCTGCAAGCGCGATGCGCAGCGCGAACTTGTAGGTTGCGTGAAGTCGCCTTCTGCAAAGAGCCGCTGAAGCTTGGCGAGGAAGGCCAGTTGTGCCTCGGCTGACGGCGGTGGTACTGTCGAGCTCGCTGGCGCTTCCTCCAATAGTCGGCCTTTTCCGGGATGACCCACCGCACGCCGCCTCGCGGGTCTGGCAGGTTGCCCTTGAAGCGGGTATCAGGTGGATGTGCAGGTGCGGCACGGTCTGTCCGGCGGCAGAACCGTCGTTGATGCCGATGTTGAAGCCGTCGGGCAGGAACTCGGCCTCAGCTGCTACCTTGGCTTAGTCGAGCAGCGCCAGGAGCGCGGTGCGCTCCTCACTGCAGACCTTGAAGAAGGACCCGACGTGGCGCTTGAGAATAACGAGGCTGTGGCCCGGGGACACAGGAGCCGTCTCGAATCCAGACGGCGTGCTCGTTCTGCCCAGCGATGCGTGAGTCGGGCAGCGAGCAGAAGCGACAAGGCGCAAGCGTCATTTGAGTGGTCGGAAACGTAGTCTCGGGCGTCATAGATGATGAGGCGACTGGAGTTCAGCGCCGTCTGTCGAACCTGGCGAAGATCACCGAAAGAATAAGCTCCAAATGCGCCTTGGATTGTCGACGATCTAGGTGACGATCTCGAACGCCCGGGACACGTCGCGCCCCCGCGCTTGCCGCGCGTCCCTGCCCGGTCAAACCCGAGGCAGGCATGCACCCGACTCCCAGCTTCCCGCCCTTGACCCGCGACCGTAGCCGATAGCGGGCAGGCATCAAGGGGCGAGGGACCGCGTTGCCCGCACCCCTCCCTCGCCTGTTTCCTTGACACCCACCCGCTATCGGCTCCCCAAGTCGCACGGGCGGGAACCCGGAAGCCTGGCGGCAGCAAAGCCAACCCCGAGTTCCACCGGGAAGTGTCCAGCCACAACGGCACAGCACATCCCGCCGCCCGGTTCAGGTCCTCAATCTTGACTGTGGAGACTGCCATGCTACTCGCTTCCTCTTTCCGTTACGACTGCCCTATGCTGCGCGCTGACTCGCCCCTGTCAGACGATCAGATCCGCCGCGTCGCCCCGTCCATCTTCGCGGACTGCAAGCACGAGAGCCGTTCGGAACGCTACACCTACATTCCCACCATCGACGTGCTGCGCGGCCTGCGCAACGAAGGCTTTCAGCCGTTCATCATTTGTCAGACCCGCGTGCGCGATCAGGGCAGGCGCGAATTTACAAAGCACATGCTCCGGCTGCGCCATTCCGAGCAGATCACGGGCGAGGAAGCCGATGAAATCGTGCTGCTGAACTCGCACGACGGCACCAGCAGCTATCAGATGCTCGCGGGGGCGTTCCGGTTTGTCTGCCAGAACGGCATGGTGGCTGGCGACAATGTTGCCGATATCCGCGTCCCCCACAAAGGCAATGTCGTCCAGAACGTGATCAATGGCGCATTCGATGTGCTCGACGGCTTCGACCTGATCCGTGAGCAGAAGGACGGTATGCGCGACGTGGCACTGGATCGCGACGAACAGCATGCGTTCGCACGCTCCGCGCTCGCGCTGCGCTACGCCCCGACCGATACCGGGGCCCCCGCGCCTGTCACCGAAAGCCAGTTCCTCGCTCCACGCCGTTTCGAGGATCGACGTGATGACCTCTGGACGGTCTTTAACCGCGTGCAGGAAAACCTCACCAAGGGTGGACTGCACGGACGCTCGCGCACCGGGCGCTCCATGTCTACGCGGCCCATCACCGGCATCGACCAGAACGTGAAGCTCAACCGCGCCCTCTGGATGCTCGCGGACGCGATGCGCCAGATGAAGACGTAGGCACGAAGCTGGCAAACGTATCACCAAAGTTACTCGCGCTGCTGCGCGAGGGTGCGATCACGCTCGACCAGCTTGCCGCGCTCGCTCTCGCGGATGACCACGAGACGCAGGAGCATATCTGGTTCGATGCGAACGAGTGGCAGCGCCAGCCCAACTATCTGCGGCAGGCCATCACCCGCGCGGAAATCGACGCAAGCCGCAGTCGTCTCGTCCGCTTTGTCGGCTTTGACGCCTATGAGGCTGCTGGCGGGTATGTGCGCCGCGACCTTTTTAGCGACGACCAGAACGCGGGATACATCGCGGATGCGGAACTAGTGTAGTGAGTTACAAATTCATTGAATTATTTTCGTCGCGTACTAAAGTGCTATGTGTGGCACGGATACGAGGAGCGGCGATGAGCGGACGGCCCAAACGGGAACTCGTGCTGAGCGAATCGGA
>Ga0310811_10010876_pt1 | contig 11775 bp, 12 predicted proteins | sample YCmetagenome_FD_207642 | JGI IMG/M metagenome (GOLD analysis project Ga0310811, IMG submission 207642) | Soil microbial communities from experimental microcosm in Duke University, North Carolina, United States - YC | ecosystem: Engineered > Artificial ecosystem > Soil microcosm > Unclassified ...
GCGGGAGCCACAGGCGGACAATAACGCCTGATGAAACTCGGAGTCATACCGTTTCAGCACCTCAAGCCCGCGCTTGTCGCCTCCCAACGTCCGTTTCTCCAACGTCGACAGCTTGTGGTGCGCCGCGACAACGCGTCCTTCCCAATCCATGTCACCGAGCGCAAATGAGCGCTGCAAGGCGTGGCATTCGAGCAGAAGCCGCAGGTTCGCGAGCTCCTTAAAGTTGTCGACCGATACCGGCGCGACTTCGAACCCGCGCGCGCTCTCGGCAATGACGAGGCCTTCCGACGTCAGGCGATTCAACAGCTCTCGCAGCGTGCTGACGCTGACGCCGTACGCATCCTTGAGCGCTTCGAGCCGGAGCTTCCGCGAGGGGATCAGGCGGCCGAAGATGATGTCGTTGCGCAAACGGCGGTAGACCTTTTCGCCCGCCGTCTCGACCTGGACGTTTACGGCACCCAACGCACTACCCCTCAGATGATCCTTCAATCATATGATGATCGCAGTTTTGACTATTGAGAGGGGTCAGGCAAGGGCCAATAAACCAGGCAACGACAACACTCTGGAGGAACCCCATGACCAGCCTCACGCGCCGTTCCATGGTCGCCGGTGGCGCCAGCATTTTTGCGCTCGCCGCCGCCAGGAGCGCCGCCGCACAGAACAAGCAAAAGCTCCGCTTCAGCAGCGCCTTTACCGAGACCGACCTGCGCGCCGAGGCCTACAAGTCGTTCGCCGCTGCGATCAAGGACGATTTCGAATTCGAGCCCTACTGGGGCAATACGCTCTTCAAGCAAGGCACCGAGCTGGTCGCGCTTCAGCGCGACAATCTCGACCTGTGCAATCTCGCGCCGGCAGATATCTCCAAGCAGATTCCGGCCTGGTCGCTGCTCACGTCGGCATTCCTGTTCCGCGACGCCGATCACATGAAGAAGACATTCAAGAGCGACGTCGGCAAAGAGTTCATCAAGATGGCCAAGGATCAGCTTGGCATCCAGATCATCACGCCGGTCTATTTCGGGTCGCGCAGCATCAACCTCAAGCCCGACAAGCAAATCAAGACACCGGCCGACATGGCGGGCATCAAACTGCGGATGCCGCCCGGCGAGTTCTGGCAGTTCCTCGGCGAGTCGCTGGGTGCCAACCCGACTCCCGTTGCCTATGCCGAACTCTACACCGCGCTGCAGAGCGGCACGGTCGACGGCCAGGACAATCCGGTCGTCGCCAGCAAGCTCATGAAATTCGACGAGGTGACGACGCAGTTCGTGCTCACCAAGCACGTCATCGCGTACGATGTCATGTCAATCCGCTCGAAGATATGGGACGCGATGAAGCCGGAACAGCAGGCGAAGTTCCAGGCCGCTGCCGACAAAATGTCGGACGAAAACATCAAGCGGTTCGACGCGCAGGAGGTTGAGGCCCTCGAGTACTTCAAGAAGGAAGGCAAGAAGGTCTATCTGCCGGACGTCGCTGCGTTCCGCAGCTTTGCGCAGAAGAAGTACGTCGACAAATACGGCAAGGACTGGCCGAAGGGCGCTATCGAGAAGATCAACGCCATCCAGTAACCAGAAGACGGCGTGCATTTCTCCCAAATACGTGGCCGGTTGCGGCTGACGCAGCCGGCCGCGGTTAACGTGCTCGACGGATTCCTGCGATGACAAAAAAAACGAACCTGAGCGAAGCTGTGCGTTTGCTGCGGCACGCGGCCGAGGTCTTCTGCGGGCTGCTGCTGGTGCTGATGTTTCTGTGCTTCATGGTGCAGATCATCTCTCGCTACGTTTTCAACTATCCATTTGGCTGGACCGATGAAGCGAGCGTCTTCTTCTGGGTTTGGGGGACGTTGTGGGGGGCGGCTTTCGTCATCCGCGAAAGAAACGAGATCCGCTTTGACATTTTCTACAGTTCGTTGAGCGAAAAAACGCGCGCGCGAGCGGCCGTCATTACGGGCATTTGCTGCATCGCTCTGTTCGCGGTTTCGCTGCCGGCCACCTATTCGTATGTCAGATTTCTGAAAGTCGAAAGAGCAGCCTATCTCCCCATCCGACTCGACTATCTGTATTCCATCTACGTCATCTTCGTCGTTGCCGCGATCGTGCGCTACACGCTGGTCGTTTACAAAGCGCTCCGCGGTGCACCTCCCGACATCCAGATAGGCGGCGGATCGACGCTGTGAATTTCCTCAGTCCGTTTTCCCTTTCGATCTACGCCATCGTTGCATTGGCACTGTTCGGGCTACCGATCGGCTACTCGATGATCGCGGCCACGATCCTGTACCTCCTGTTGATGGGACTGGATCTGTCCACCGCCGGCGAGCAGATCATGAATGGCATGCTGAACAGCTACGTGCTGCTCGCGGTGCCCTTGTTCCTGTTCTCGGCCGAGCTGATGAACCTGAGCAGGATGACGGATCATTTGCTCGACTTCTGCAACATGCTGGTCGGCCGATTGAGAGGAGGCCTCGGGCACATCAACGTCGTGCAGAGCATCATCTTCTCGGGCATGTCGGGCTCGGCGATCGCCGACCTTGCCGGGACCGGCAAGGTCCAGATCGAAATGATGACGAAGAACGATCGTTATCCGGTGAGTTACGCCGCCGCGATTACCGCTGCGTCGGCAGTGATCGGTCCGATTATTCCACCTTCGATCCCGATGGTCGTCTTTGCGCTGATCTCCGACACCTCCGTCGGATATCTCTTCCTGGGCGGTGTCATCCCGGGACTGATCATGGCCGCAGGGCAAATGGCCGTGAACACGTACATGGCGCACAAACACGACTTCCCGGTGGAAAAACCCATCCCGGTCCGCGAGTGGCCCGCCATCACCTGGCGTGCTTTCCCCGCGCTGATGATGCCGATCGTGCTGCTGTGGGGCATCTACGGCGGCGTGATGACGCCGACCGAGGCGGCTGCGGTCGCGGCGGCTTACGCCTACATCGTCGGAATTCTCTGGTATCGCAATTTCGGTTTTCGCCAGACCTACGGCGCCGTGATTGACAGCGCCCGGGCGACCGCATCGATCGGCATGCTGATCGCCAGCGCACTGGCCTTCAACTATGTCGTGACCGTCGAGCAGATTCCGGAAGTCGTGAAATCGCTGATGGCAGGCTACGAACTGTCAGCCAACGTGTTTCTATTCTGGGTCAACATCATTCTGTTGGTGCTTGGCTGCGTGCTTGAAGGCACGACGATCATTCTGGTGATCCTGCCGATTTTCATCCCGACCGCCAAGGCATTGGGTATCGATCTCGTGCACTTCGGCGTTGTCACGATATTCAACATCATGATCGGGCTCGTCCTGCCGCCTCACGGACTCCTGCTGTTCATCGCCCAGGCGATCTCGGGCGCGTCTCTGCGTCACATTATTCGCGACATGATGCCTTTCGTTTATTCGATGATCGTCGCGCTGTTCATCATCACCTACTTCCCTGAGACGGTGCTCTGGCTGCCGCGGCTGATGGGCTACAAGGGCTGACCTGACGACATGAAACCGATCTATATTCTCAACGGACCCAACCTGAACCGCCTCGGCAAACGCGAGCCGGAAATCTACGGCAAGGCGACCCTGGCCGATGTCGAGCGCTATTGCCGCGAGGCGGCAGGCAGCCACCCGGTCGAATTCCGGCAATCGAACAGCGAGGCCGAAATCATTGGCTGGATCCATGAGGCGATCGACAGCGCGGCCGGCATCGTCATCAATCCGGCCGCCTTCACCTTCACTTCACTGGCGATCCTCGACGCCCTGAAGATGTTCGAAGGCCCGATCATCGAGCTGCACATCACGAATATTCACAGGCGCGAGCCGTACTACCATCACTCATATGTTTCGAAGATCGCGACAGCGGTAATCGCAGGCCTTGGTGCCGAGGGCTACCGCGCGGCGACCGCGTCGTTGCTCAAACTCATCAAATAAAGATGCGTCTGCCAAAGCTAAACAAATAATGCCGAAGCGATGCAGGTGGCCACACCTGCCCTGCCGATTGAGGAGTCGTGGCGAGGCTGCGGCGAAACGCCAAGGCAAGCCGGCTCGCCGGGATCGTGACTCCACGCCAAATATTTGTATACTAAATTAAGTGGCGGGTTGTGTGCCCGCGAACGAATTCCGGTTCGCTCAGCACCGCTTGAAGCGCTGGGTTGCCACGACAGTCGCGAGCTTTCGCTAATATCCAACACGAGCGCCAGGAGCGCAAAAAATGGCTAGTCAGCATGTCGTAACCCGAGTTGCATTGGTCGGGTCGGTACTGGGTCTCTTTTGGAGTCAAAGCGCCGTTGCCGCGGACAGCGTAACCTTCATCACCGACTTCGGCTTCAACGGGCGCCACGCCTATTATTACGTTGCACTCGAGAAGGGCTATTATGAAGCCGCCGGCCTCGACGTGAAGATCGTGCGCGGCCAGGGATCGAGCGATGCGGTCAAGCAGGTCGCTTCCGGCACAGCGCAGCTCGGCTTTGCCGACACATCTGCCGCCATATTTGCCAGGGCCAATGACGGCATTCCGATAAAGCTCGTCTCGGTGATCTACGCCAAGCCGCCGCACGCCATCTACGTGCTGAAAGATTCCGGGATCACAAAGCCGAAGGACCTTGAAGGCAAGAGCGTCGCCGACACAGCCTTCAGCGCCGTGCCGAAAATGTTCGGCGCCTACGCCAAGGCTGCCGGCATCGACGCTTCCAAGGTGACCTGGGTGGTCGCCGGCAGCGACGCCCTGCCCGGCATGCTCTCGCTCGGCCGCGCCGACGGCATCGGCCAGTACACAGTCGGCGAACCGCTCCTCAAGAAGGCAGCCGCGCCGAAGGACGTCGTCGCGCTCGCCTATTCGGATGTCGGCCTCGACTATTACGGCTCCGGCATCGTCGTGACGGAAAGCACGCTGAAATCCAACCCGGACATGGTGAAGCGATTCGTCGCGGCGACGCTGCGCGGCCTGAAGGATGCCATCGCCAACCCGACGGAAGCGGGCGCGATCATGCACAAGCATCACCGCCAGGTGGATGAAGGCGTGGCCCGCGACGAGACCATAAAAGTCGGCCAGTTGGCGACTGTTGCGGGCGCGCCGCTCGGCGCCATTGAGGAGGGGCGCCTGCAGCGCACCATCGACGTGATTGCGGGCGCCTACACGCTCAAGAACAGCGTCAAGGCGGCAGACGTCTACGCTCCGGGCTTTGTGCCGAAGTAATCCGGGATCGCAGAGACAGCAAAACGGCGGCTGCCCGATCGGGCGGCCGCCGTTTTCGTTTCGGCCCTTGATCGATAAAGCGCAGGCGGTCTACCCGGCCGCGCTTTGCGCACTTGCTTTATCGGCGATTTGCCGGGAGGCCAGAATTTTTCCACGCCAATGCCCGCCCGCGGTCGTCGGCTCGTAGCGAGGCGGGTGATCAGCGCTCATGCAACTTTCGATGCAGCTCACGTCGGTGTCGTAATTTGGCACGAAGAAGTAGGCAATCGACATACGATCCGTATTGCGCCGGACTTCTTCCGGCGGATTGATCACGCGGTGAATGGTCGAGACCCAGCGATCGTTCGTCCAGCGCATCAGAAGGTCGCCGATATTGATGATATAGCCGCCCTCCACCATCGGCACATCGGCCCAGTCGCCGCCGCGCCGCAGCACCTGCAGGCCTCCGGGGGCGTTCTCGCCCCGCAGGATGGTGAAGGCTCCGTAATCCGAATGCGAGCCGGCCCTCAGCTGATTTTTCTCGGGGGCGTTCTGCTGCGCCGGATAGTAGTTGATGCGCATGTTGGTGACGTGACGATCGCTGCGCTTGACGAAATAATTTTCCTCGAGGTCGAGCGCGAGCGCAAAGACACGCATCAGCCGTGTCGAGAGTCCTTCCATGGCGTGCCAATAGTCGGTCACCGCCTCGCGAAAATCGGCCATGTCGTCGGGCCACAGGTTCGGATGGAAGTGGATCGGACCGTAGCCCTCGCGCCAATAAGGACCATCGCCGATTTCGGGCGGACCGAAGCCGAGGCTTTCCATCAGATCGGGAGGCGTGACATTGCCCAGGGTCCGGGCCAGGCTCTGGCTGGCAACGCCGTTATAGCCACGGCTGATGCCGGGCCCCGGACGCTTGATGCGCTGCTTCTCATCGGCCGGACGGGCAAAGAACGAACGCGCGACCTTGAACGTGCGCTCGATCGTTTCCTCCGGGACGCCGTGTCCGGTGATCACCAGAAACCCGACGCGCTCGCACGCGTCCCGCACCTTGTCGACGATCGCGGCGCGCGTCTCCTTGTCTCCGGAGGTGAACTTCGAGATGTCGATGACCGGCACTTCCGCGTCGGCATCGGCGACGCGATCACGATCCGGCGTGAAGTCTCCCGGGATTTTTTCACTCACCACCGCCTCCACCTGCACGCGCTCAACGAGCGCCCCAACGCGGCCGGCATCGGGCTCGCTCGGTGTCCGGGCCGCACAATTTTGTATACCAAAATCTGCCCCACTCCAATGCCGACGACAACCCGGCCGGTCACTTTCGCCAGCCGGGGGACGGTCAGCGGACGCTTTTTCTCAATCGATAATAAAAGGCTGGTCGATGGGGAATTTGTCGGACAGCAGGCGCGGCTTACCCTGCTCGATCACGATCAGGTCCTGGATGTGCCAATGCAGCCGCTGCGGCTCGATCGCGAGAATCATGCCGTCTTCCAGCACGGTCTCGCCGCCCTTGCGCAGCACCGGCTCCTGCTGATGGAACCAGGCACCCATGCTGTGGCCAACCAGCGAGGCCGGATATTCGATGCCGTGCTTCCTGAACTCATCGACGACGAATTGATAGATATCGCCCGCGGTGCGGCCCGCCGTGCAGCGCTCGATCGCGCGGCGGTGGATATCCAGCGTTAAGGCGTAGCCCTTTTGCTGGTCCGCGCTCGGCTTGCCCAGAATGGCGAGACGAGACTGATGCCCGGCATAGCCCTTGAAGTAGGCGACGTAATCGTTGCGGACGAAATCTCCCTTTTTGAACGTCACGTCGCTTTCGCCGCCGTACATGATTGGATTGGAGCTCGAGTTGAGGATGCCGTGGACCCAACCGAACTTGTGCCGCAGGCAGCTTTCGACAATGCGGGCATGAACTTCGCGCTCACTCTCGCCGGGACGGATGGTCGGGAATACCTCCAACAAAACGTCATCCAGCATGTCGGCGGCTTGCTTCTGCAATCTGATCTCGCCGGCCGTCTTGACCCAGCGCACTTCATCCATCATGCGCGAGCAATTGATCATCTGCAGCTTCGGCAGTACGCCTTGAATTTCCTCCCAGTGCGCCATGCTCAAGCCGTCCTTCTCGAAACCGACGCGCGCGGCGCCGAGCCCGAGATCGGCGAGGACGTTTGCCACGCGCGTGTAAAGCGATTCGATGTAGGCCTTGTAGACCACGGTCTTGCCGACCCATGAGTCGCGCGCGACGAGCTTCTCGGCGAAGGAATCGAGCACCACGACCGGCTCGCCCTTGCGCGGCCAGACCAACATGAAGCCGCGGACCGTGCTGCTGATATCGAGGTGCCGCGCCAGCGTTCCCGGCAAGGCGATGCCGGCCAGATAGGTGAAATTCGCTCCGGTGCGGACGGCGACGGCATCGAGGCCGTTGGCGTCCATGTAGCGCTCGAGACGGGGCGCATTGGCAATGATGTCACGGCCGGACTGCGCCATCGGACGAAGCTCCCTGTCTGGAAATTTACGGCGCGCACTCAGCGCATGTAACGGACTTCCAGCGTCGTGACGCCCTCATCGGTCCGGTACGGTCCGTGCTTCATGCCGGGAGGACGACAGGCATACATGCCTTTCTTGAAGAACATGTCGCCGTCCCACTGACTACCCTCGACGATGTAGACCTCCTCCCAGAAATCATGGACGAAGGTTTCCGTGCTGCGGCAGCCGGGGTCGACCTTCAGCATCCGGGTCACGAACATCTTGTCCGGATCTTCGGTGAGAATCTTCTGGTAGTGACCGGGAGGCGCGCCGGGAACGGGCACCCATGGAATCGTATCGACCGGGAAGAACTCCAGTTCTGGCTTCGGCATTGCTCTCTCTCCTTCACGCACGCACGTGGATTGGGGAATGGCGAAAACTCAGGTTTTTTGCTTCTGCAACTGCAACCGCATCGCCAGCGCGCGGCGGACATGCCGGCGCGCCAGCATCTCGGCACGCTTTGCCTCGCCGTCACGGATGGCCTGGATGATCTGCAGATGCTCGCGCCGCGCCAGCGGAATGCTGCCCGGCAGCACGAACGTCGAATGGCGCAGCAGGCCGAGCGTATCGACGATCGTGGTGAGCGACTGCAACAGATACTGATTGTGAGCGGCGCGGTAGATGACCTGGTGCAGCTTGGCGTTGATCACAACCAGCTTGGCGGGGTCGTCGCGCTCCGCGGCCTCGGTCGCGGCAATACCGAACAGCGAGCGCACTTCCGCCGCCGTGGCATTCTTGGCGGCCAGCGCCGCCGCGGTGCCTTCCAGCGTCTCGCGCACCGCATAGAGATCGACGAGTTGCTTTGCCGTGAGGTCGGCGACCATGACGCCATTCCACGGACCGTTCGTCAGCAGCCCTTCGGAGATGATGCGGTGGAAAGCCTCGCGCACCGGCGTTCGGCTGATTTTCAGCCACCGCGCCACTTCGATTTCGCGGATATGCGGACCCGGAGGAATGCGGCCGGCGCGAATGGCATCGCGCAACGCGCGGTAGGCGAAAGCGCCGAGCGATTCATGCGCGCTCTGCACCGGCGGCTCGGCCGAGAAAAGATCGATAACGGGAATGTTTTGGACCTCGTCTTTGATGCCCCGCATAGTTGAAATCTTCCGATGCTAGTTCCTGGGCGCCCAAGGAACCACGAGTCGTTCGGTGAATTCGACTGCATAGTACAGGACGATACTCATGATGGTCAGCAACAATAGCGCACCGAATGCGAGCGGCGTGCGCGATTGCGAGGTCGAAATCAGGATAAGATAGCCGAGCCCTTCGTCCGAGCCGACAAACTCGCCAATCACGCCGCCGATGACGGCAAAGGTGATTGCGATTTTGAGGCCGACGAAAATATGCGGGATCGCGGTCGGGAATCTGATCTTGATGAAGGTTTGCGTCGAGGTCGCCGACAGCGAACGGATCAGATCGATGAGCGCCGGCGGCACCGACGACAATCCCGACGCGGTGGCGACCACGATCGGAAAGAAGCAGACCAGGAAAACCACCAGAATTTTGGGCAGGGCGCCAAAGCCGATCCACAGCACCAGCAGCGGCGCAATCGCGACCTTCGGCGTCGACTGCAGCGCCAGCAGGATTGGATAGATCGTATTTTGCAGGAAAGGCGAATAGACCACGGCTACCGCCAACGGAATGCTGACGACGATCGACAGCGCGAACCCGACCAACACCTCGTAGAGTGTCACCATGGAATGCCAGGTCAGCTCGCCGCGCCACTCGATCATGGAGTCGACGATGGCGCTGGGCGCCGGCAGCAGCCAGCTCGGGATACCGCTCCACCGGGCCAGGAATTCCCACAGCGCGACCAGGGCCAGCAACGTCAGCGTCGGCCCGACGATCGCAGCGACCATCGATCTGCGCGGATCCAGGTCTTCAACCTCGTCGGACAGTTTTGACGACTCGCTGGTCATGCGGCGACCGTTCCGCCGTGATAGATCACGGACCTTATTTCATCCGAATAGCCTTTGAATTCCGGCGTGAATTCCATGTCGAGGGTGCGCGGGCGCGGCAGGTCGACTTTTACGATTTTCGCGATCCGGCCGGGCCGCGGCGACATGGCGACCACGCGATCGGCCAGGAGAATCGCCTCAACTATATTGTGAGTGACGAAGATCACCGTTTTCTTGTGGGTGTCCCAGATACGCAGCAACTCGAAGCCAAGCTCCTCGCGCGTCATGGCGTCGAGCGCCGCAAAGGGCTCGTCCATCAACAGCACCGACGGATCGTGAATCAGCGCACGGCTGAGCGCGACCCGCTGCTGCATGCCTCCGGACAGTTCGCGCGGGTAACTGGATTCGAATCCCTTGAGCCCGACCAGCTTCAGCAGCTCCATGGCGCGCGGCCGGCTGGCGGCGATATCGAGTCCCAGAATTTCGGCTGGCAGAAGCACGTTGTCGAGCGCGGTGCGCCACGGCAGCAGCACCGGCTCCTGAAAAACGATGCCGACATCGCGCGTCGGCTGCAGCAGTGTCTTGCCGTCATAGTGCAAGGTGCCGCGCGAAGGACGGATGAGCGCACCAATGATCTTCAGCAATGTCGACTTGCCGCAGCCGGATGGGCCGACCAACGTGATGAATTCGTTCTGCACAATGTCGAGATTGACGTCTTCGAGCGCGGAGACATGGCCGCTACGCGAACGATAGATCTTGCTGAGGTTCTCAATCTTGATTTTCAACATTCTGGATTTCACATGGCCGCGTATGCACGCTGACGCGCCCTGTTGTTGTGCTTTATTGATTGCGAAGCGTGCACCGACATCCCCCACTGCAGCAAACAGCATCGAGCCGGTCGGTGCCATTGAATTCCGAGTAATTTAGTATACAAATTATCGGCCTGCCAACAAGCGCAAGCGGTTCGATACAGATCGGCGCAGGCACAGCGCTGGGTCGAGCGAAGGCGCCAAGGGCCGACGTGATCGCATAATCCAAGTGGAGGAAAACTTGCTTCCTGTAAAAATGAAGGCGTCGATCTTCGAGACGTACGGCGGCCCCGAGGTTCTCCACTACACCGACGTCCCTGTTCCACAGCCACGGCGCGGCGAGGCGCTCGTCAAGGTGCACGCGGTCGGCCTCAATGGCTACGACCTGATGGCGCGGGCCGGGCGTTACAAGCCGAACAAAGGCAAGTTTCCTCACATTCTTGGCGGCGACTTCGGCGGCGAACTGGTCGCGTTGGGACCCGAGACGAGCTGCGATTTTGCGCTCGGCACGCGCGTCACCAGCTGGTGGATACTGCCCTGCAAGCGCTGCGAACAATGCATGGCCGGCCATCATAACCGTTGCGCGCGCGACTACCGCTACCTCGGCGCACACGAACACGGCGCTTACGCGGAATATGTCAGGCTACCCGCCGATCACCTGATCGCGCTGCCGCCGAACGTCAGTTATGAATCGGCGGCCGCCTTTCCCAACGCCTTCGGCACCGCCTGGCACATGCTGATCGATCGCGGCCGTTTGCAGGCGGGCGAGACCGTGCTGATCAATTCGGCGAGCTCGGGCGTCAGCATGGCGGCGATCCAGATCTGCAAGCTCGCCGGCGCTTACGTCTATACGACATCGAGCGCCGACTGGAAGCTGGAAAAGGCCAAGGAACTCCACGCCGACGAGGTCATCAACTACAACGAAGTTGATTTCGTCGACGAGATCATGAAGCGCACCGACAAGCGCGGCGTCGACCTGGTCGTTGAGCATGTCGGCGGCGATTTCCTCGACAAATCGATCCGCTGCCTGACCCGTGGCGGACGCGTCGTCACCGTCGGCGGCACCAAGGCTTACGAATGCACCATCGCGGTGAACTATATTTTCCACAAGGAGCTGCAGATCATCGGCTCGAACAGCGCCACCAAGCATGACCTCGAGGTGATGATGCCGCTGCTCGACAACGGCAAGCTCAAGACTGTGATCGACCGCGTGTTTCCGCTGAGCGAAGCCGCCGAGGCGCATCATTACCTCGCATCGGCCAAACAGTTCGGCAAGGTCATCTTGCGGGTGGACCACTGACAACCGCGCCAGCAGCAATGTCGCCAACTCCGACAGGTTTGGACACCGCGGCCATGATCGCGGCGGCGCGGCGGCGCGGCGATACGGCTT
>Ga0310811_10010877_pt1 | contig 11774 bp, 7 predicted proteins | sample YCmetagenome_FD_207642 | JGI IMG/M metagenome (GOLD analysis project Ga0310811, IMG submission 207642) | Soil microbial communities from experimental microcosm in Duke University, North Carolina, United States - YC | ecosystem: Engineered > Artificial ecosystem > Soil microcosm > Unclassified ...
TGTTCAGAGACGTCGCACCGAAGGGAAAGGTAAAGGCGGTTCGACAATCGCGTCGGCTCCGCCGCGAGATGACGTTGCCAGAAATTCTGCTTTGGCAAGAGTTGAGAAAGCGGCCCGGCGGCCTGAAATTTCGACGGCAGCGCCCGACGGGGGAAAAGCTTAGTCTCGACTTCTATTGCAGTGATGCGCGGCTGGCGATCGAGGTTGATGGCGAAGTGCATGGCCTTGGAGACCGGCCGCAACGCGATGCTCGTCGAGATGCTTGGCTCGCATCGGCCGGTATCGCGACATTGCGAATAGCGGCGACAGACATACTCAGAGATATTGAGGGCGTTGTCGGCCATATTGTCGCGACTGCACGTGCGCGGTTGCCCCTCCACCACCCGGCGGCGCCGGGCGGTCCCCCTCCCCGAGACACGCTCGGGGAGGAATGAGGGGGGATCGCCAGCCGTTATCACATCCGGAACACGCCGAAGCGCGGCGTTTCAGGGATCGGCGCGTTGAGACACGCAGCAAACGCCAGGCCAAGCACATCACGGGTCTGCGCCGGATCGATGATCCCGTCGTCCCACAAACGCGCGGTGGCGTGCCAGGGGTTGCCTTGCGCCTCGTAATCGTCGCGGATCGGCTGCTTGAAGGCTTCGGCCTCCTCGGGCGTCCATTTTGCTGCGTCGCGATGGACCGTTGCCAGCACGCTCGCCGCCTGTTCACCGCCCATCACGCTGATCCGGCTGTTGGGCCAGGTGAACAGGAAGCGCGGTGAGTAAGCGCGGCCGGCCATGCCGTAATTGCCGGCGCCGAAGCTGCCGCCGATCAGAACGGTAATCTTGGGCACGCTCGCAGTGGCGACCGCGGTCACCAATTTGGCGCCATGTTTGGCGATGCCTTCGGCTTCGTACTTGCCGCCGACCATGAAGCCCGAAATGTTCTGGAGGAACAGCAAGGGAATGCGGCGCTGGCAGGCGAGCTCGATGAAATGCGCGCCCTTGACCGCGCTTTCCGAGAACAGCACGCCATTGTTCGCCAGGATCGCGACCGGCATGCCCCAGATATACGCGAAGCCGCACACCAGGCTGCTGCCGTAGAGTGCCTTGAACTCCTGGAATTCCGAGCCGTCGACCAGCCGAGCGATGATCTCGTGCACGTCATAGGGCGCGCGGACGTCCTGCGGGATGATGCCGTAGAGGTCGCTGGCATCGAACCTGGGCGGCCGTGGCTCGCGCAGCTCGATGTCCGGCTTGGCATCGGGCTGGAGCGTCGAGACGATGTCGCGGACGATGGTCAGCGCGTGCTCGTCATTCTCGGCGAGATGATCGACGACGCCCGATTTGCGGGCATGCAGGTCGCCGCCGCCGAGATCCTCGGCGCTGATCACTTCGCCGGTCGCGGCCTGGACGAGGGGAGGGCCGGCGAGGAAGATCGTGCCCTGGTTGCGAACGATCACGCTCTCGTCGGACATCGCCGGCACATAAGCGCCGCCCGCGGTGCAGCTGCCCATCACGCAGGCGATCTGGGGGATGCCCTTGGCCGACATATTGGCCTGGTTGAAGAAGATCCGCCCGAAATGATCGCGGTCGGGGAATACCTCGGCCTGGTGCGGCAGATTGGCGCCGCCCGAATCGACCAGATAGATGCACGGCAGACGGTTCTGCTCGGCAATCTCCTGCGCGCGGAGATGCTTCTTCACCGTCATCGGATAATACGTGCCGCCCTTCACCGTGGCGTCGTTGCACACGATCATCGCCTGGCGACCCGACACGCGGCCGATGCCGGCGATCATCCCCGCACCGGGTACCTCTCCGCCGTACAGATCGCAGGCGGCGAGCTGACCGATCTCGAGGAACGGCGAGCCGGGATCGAGCAGGCGTTCGACACGATCTCGCGGCAGCAATTTGCCGCGCGCCGTGTGGCGCTCGCGGCTCTTCTCATTGCCGCCCAGAGCGGCCGTCGCGACGTCGGCGCGTAACCGGTCGACCAGCGCGCGATTGTGCGCAGCATTGGCGCGGAACTGGTCGCTATCGGGAGAAAGGCGAGTGTCGAGAACGGGTGCGCTCATACCGCCTGCCTAGCCTTGCCGATTGCTGTTGGGAAGCCACGTGGGCCCCTAGCGCGGCAAACTGTGTTGGTGTAGCCAGCGAGTCATACACCAGATAAAAGAGGGTTCCCGATGAAGCGCTCAATTCTCGCCGCCATGCTGCTCGCCACCACCGCAGGCGGAGCCGCCATGTGGCAGGCTCCCGCGATCGCCCAGGCGGTAATGGGGACTAAATCGGGCGTCGACCAAGCGCTGATCGACCATAGCGTCAAGCCGGGCGACGACTTCAACGCCTATGCCAATGGCGTGTGGCTGAAGACCGCCGAAATCCCCGCCGACCGCTCGTCGATCGGCGTCGGGCTCGATGTGTTCAAGGTCGCGGAAGCGCGCAATGCGGACATCATCAAGGGTGCCGCGGCATCGAAGGCGAAGCCGGGCAGCGACCTGCGCCGCATCGCCGATTATTACGACGCCTATAACAATAGCGCCGCGATCGAGGCGCGGGGCACCGCTCCGCTGAAGCCGATCGTGGCGCCGATCGCCGCGCTCAAGACCAAGGCGCAATTGTCGGCAATGCTCGGCGCCAACATGCGGGCCGATACCGACCCGTTCAACAATAACAATTATGCCTCGACCGACAATCTGTTCGGCCTGTTCGTCGGGCAGGACCTCAACAAGCCGACGATCAACGCGCCCTATCTCATGCAGGGCGGCGTCGGCATGCCGGACCGCGATTATTACCTGTCGGACAAGAAGGAGATGGCCGAGCTCCGCGACGGGTATAAGGACTATCTGGAAAAGGTCTTCACGCTTGCCGGGATGAGCGACCCCAAGGCGCGCGCCGGCCGCGTGTTCGCGCTCGAGACCAAGATCGCCCAGGCGCAGACCGACATCGTGACCGCGCAGGACGCGCACAAGGGCGACAATCCCTGGACCCGCGCCGATTTCGCCAAGAAGGCGCCGGGCATCGATTGGAACGCCTATTGGACCGCGGCGGGCCTGCCGAAGCAGCAGAATTTCATCGTCTGGAATCCCGAGACGACGACCAAGCTCGCCAGCCTTGTCGCCAGCGAGCCGATGCAGTCCTGGCAGGACTGGCTCGCCTTCCACCGCATCAACGAGGTCGCGACCGCACTGCCCAGGGCATTCGACGACGCCAAGTTCGACTTTTTCGGCAAGCAGATGACCGGCACGCCGGCGCAGCAGCCGCGCGACAAGCGCTCGATCGGCGCGGTCAACGGTGCTTTGGGCTATGAGGTCGGCAAGATCTACGCCGGCAAATATTTCCCGGCATCGTCCAAGGCGGCGATCCAGACGATGGTCAAGAATATCGTCGCGGCGTTCGACAAGCGCATTGCCGCGCTCGACTGGATGGCGCCGGCGACCAAGGCGGAAGCCCGCAAGAAGCTGTCGGTATTGAAGGTCGGCGTCGGCTATCCGGACGTCTGGCCGATGCGCCCTTATTATGAGGTCAGCGCGACCGATCCGGCCGGCAATCTGCTGCGCGCGAAGCTCGCCAATTACCGCTATCAGATCGGCAAGCTGGGCAAGACGCCCGATCGTGGCGAATGGTGGATGACGCCGCAGACAGTCAATGCGGTCAATCTGCCGCTGCAGAACGCGCTCAATTTCCCGGCGGCGATCCTCAACACGCCCTATTTCGATCCGACCTTCGATCCAGCCGCCAATTACGGCGCGATAGGCGCGGTGATCGGGCATGAGATCAGCCACTCGTTCGACAATCTCGGATCGGACTTCGACTCGACCGGGCGCCTGCACAATTGGTGGACCAAGACCGACCTCGCGCGATTCGAGGCATCGGGCAAGGCGCTGATCGACCAGTATAACAAGTACGAAGTGCTGCCGGGCCTCTATGCCAATGGCCAACAGGAACTTGGCGAGAACATCGCCGACACCGCCGGCCTAACCGCGTCGTACGAAGCCTATCATGCGTCGCTGGGTGGAAAGCCGGCGCCGGTGATCGACGGGCTGACGGGGGATCAGCGCTTCTTCCTCGCCTTCGCGCAGAGCTGGCGGACCAAGATGCGCGACCGCGCCATGCGCGCGCGGATCGCGACCGACGTCCATGCGCTGGCACCGTTGCGCGTTGAAACGGTACGCAACCTCGACGCCTGGTACGATGCTTTCGGGATCAAGCCGGGCGACAAGCGCTATCTGGCGCCGGGCGACCGCGTCCACGTCTGGTAAGGCGCGTGACGCCGGACGATCGCACGCCCGTCATCGTCGGATGCGGCGAGGCGGTCGATCGTCCGGCGGCGCTCAGCCACGCACTGGATCCGATCGGGCTGATGACGCTCGCCGCGCGGCGAGCGGAGGACGATGCCGGCAGTGGCTTGCTCCACCGGATCGACCGGCTCGATGTCGTCAACCTGGTAAGCTGGCGCTACGCCGACCCGCCCGCCGAGCTCGCGGCGCGGCTGGGGATCGCGCCACGGTCGCTCAGCTATGCCGCGATCGGCGGCGAGACGCCGACCAAATTGGTTCACGAAGCCGCGCTGGCGATCGCCCGGGGCGAAGCAAAGGTCGCGCTGGTCGCGGGTGCCGAAGCTCAACATAGCGCCGCGCGGGCGCAGAAGGAGGGTGTGGAACTTCCCTGGCCTCCGTTCGCGCACGACGCGCCGGGGCGGATCGAACGCGCGACCTATCTCCATCCGCTGGCGGTCGCGCTCGGCGCGTCGATGCCGGTTAACGTCTATCCGTTCTACGACATGGCGAGCGCGCATGCCTGGGGGCAGACGCCGACCGAAGCGCAAGCGGAGTCGGCAGAACTTTGGGCACGCTATTCTGCGATCTCGGCCGATAATCCGTCGAGTTGGCTGAACAGGCGCTACTCGGCTGAAGACATCGCCCGCGTCACTCCCGACAACCGCCTGATCGCTTGGCCCTATAGCAAGCTGATGGTCGCCAACCCGATGGTCAATCAGGGCGCGGCGGTAATCGTCACCAGCCTGGCCATCGCCCGCGAGGCCGGGATCGATCCGGCGGCGATGATTCATCTGGTCGGCGGCGCTGCGGCGGACGAGCCTCGCGATTACCTTGCGCGCGACGGCTATGCCGGGAGCGCCGCACAAGATGCCGTGCTGACGCGCGCGCTCGAGTTGAACGAAGGTCGCGGGTTCGATGCGGTCGAGCTCTACAGCTGCTTTCCCTGCGTTCCCAAGATGGCGCGGCGGACGCTCGGCTTGGGCGCGGATGTCGTGCCGACCGTGACGGGCGGGCTGACCTTCTTCGGCGCGCCGCTCAACGACTATATGCTCCACGCCGTCGCGGCGATGGTGCGGCGGCTGCGCTCCAATGCTGGGACCGGATTGCTCTACGGACAGGGCGAGTTCGTAACCAAGCACCACGCGTTGGTGCTGAGTTCCGCGCGGTCTGATCGTGTGCTCGATGAGGACTATTCGGTTGCCGGCGACGCGGAGAGGCGGCGAGGGGCTGTGCCGCCGACGGTTTTGCCTACCGACGGTCCCGCGACGCTCGAAACGGCGACAATCCTCTATCGCCGCGACGGCACGGTGGATCACGGCATCGTTATCCTGCGAACCGAGGACGGCGCGCGGACGATGGCGGCAGTGGCGCCCGACGATGACGCGACGCTGGCGGCGATCATCGATCGAGATCGCTATCCGATAGGGCGCAAAGGCGCGATCACCGCCGGGGAAATGCCGCGATGGGCAATTTGCCGGAACGCCGGTCATTAATCGAAGCCCGGGAACTGGGAGACCGCGATCAGCGGCTTCCGGCGGTTACCCTATACATGCGCCCTAGCGCGTTGCTTCGAGGACCAGCGATGCGGTGGCCTTTGCACTCGCCACGACGCCCGGAATTCCGGCTCCGGGATGGGTGCCGGCGCCTACGAAATACAGATTGGAGAAGTGGTCGTCCCGATTGTGACCGCGAAAATACGCGCTTTGCGTCAACAGCGGCTCCAGGCTGAAAGCGTTGCCGAGATGGGCGGCGAGGTCATGCTGGAAATCCATCGGCGTGTAATGGAATACGGTTTCGAGGCGAGCATCGAGGTCCGGGATGAGCATGTCGCGTATCCTCCCCAATATCGTTTCGCGGTAGCGCGCGCCGAAGCTCTCCCAGTCGGGATCAGCCTTTGCGAGATTGGGCACAGGCGCCAGCGCGTAGAACGTCGAGCAGCCCGGCGGAGCAAGCGATGCGTCGGTCGCGCTTGGATGATGCAGGTAGAGCGCCGGGTCGTCCGCGACCTTGCCATGTTTGTAGATGTCGTCGAGCAGAGGCCCATAGCGGTCGGAAAACAGGATGCTGTGGTGCGCAATGCCGGGAAAGTTTCCGCGCAGGCCGAAATGCACGACGAACAAGCTGGGGGAAAAGCTTCGACGAGACAGCCGTTGTACCTTCCTCGCCGCATAGCGACTGCCTTTCACCAGGCGATAGCTTTGCAAAAGGTCGCCGTTTGAGGCGACGATGTCTGCCCGCAAGGACTTTCCACTTCGCGTCGAAACCCCGGTGACGGCTCGCCCCTCGAATTCGATCTGCTCGACCGGATCGGACAGCAAGAGCTTGCCGCCCAGGCGTTCGAACAGTCGCACCATTGCGTCCACCAGCGCATTCGTTCCGCCGCGGGCGAACCAAACGCCCCCTCGCTTCTCCAGGCTGTGGATGAGCGCATAGATGCTGCTGGTCTTCATTGGGTTGCCGCCGACCAGAAGCGTATGGAACGAGAAGGCCTGGCGAAGCCGGTCGTTGCGGATATTGGCACTGACCGCCGCATAGACCGACCGCCACGCCCGGCGACGCGCCAGGGCAGGCGTGGCGCGCACCATGTCGAGCAAGCTGAGGAAGGGGCGCGCCGCGAGTTCGACGTAGCCGGCTTGGTAGACCTTGTCGGCATAGCGCATGAAGCGCTGATATCCTTCCACATCGGCGGGTTCGAACCGCGCGATCTCCGCTCGGAGCTGGGCGTCGTCGTTCGAATAGTCGAACGTTGCTCCGTCGCTCCAGTGCAGCCGATAGAAAGGGAGGATCGGCAGCAATTCGACGTCGTGCGCCATCTCGCTCCCGGACAATGCCCAAAGCTCCCGCAGGCAATCCGGGTCGGTGATGACGGTGGGACCGGCGTCGAAGACGTAACCGTCGCGGCGCCATGCATAGGCCCGGCCGCCGGGCCGGTCTCGCGCCTCCACGATCGTCGTCGCTATGCCGGCGCTTTGCAGACGAATTGCGAGCGCGAGTCCTCCGAAACCGGCGCCGAGGATGATGGCTGTTTTCATGTGATGCTTTCGAGGGAAGATGCGCAAGGCGCTATACTTGTGGGAAAAAATGTTGTCCTAGTGCATCCGGCTAACTGCGAACTCGGCGATTTGGCGCAGCGGCTCCGCTCGAGGACCGAAGGGGGCCAGATGATCCTGACAGGCTGCCGCCAAGCTCCTCGACCGTTCATGCGCGCCCTCGAGGCCCAAGGCCTCTATCGCGGTTATGCGACCGGAACGCCGGTCCTTCCTGGTACGCTTTCCCATTGCCTCGGCATTTCCAATCCGGTCGAGAATGTCGTCGCGGATCTGGAACGCCAGGCCGAGCTGCTCGGAAAAGCGGATCAGGCGCTGACGTTCTTCCGTCGAGCAATCGGCGAGCAATGCTGCGGCCTCGACACAGAAATTAAGGAGCACTCCTGTCTTCAGACCTTCGCACTGCTCGACGTCATCGGGCGAGGGATCGTCCGGGGGATTGAGATCCATCATCTGGCCTAGCGCCAGCCCGTCTTTCCCGACTGTCCTGGCGAGCGAGTTGACCAGGCGCGCGCGGATTGCGCCATCGGGGTGGGCGCGCTCGTCGGAAAGCATCTCGAACGCCAAGGCGAGAAGGGCGTCTCCGGCGAGCACGGCGGTGGCTTCGTCAAACTGACGATGCAGGCTCGGCCTGCCGCGACGAAGATCGTCGTCGTCCATGCACGGCAAGTCGTCATGAACCAGCGATTGGGCATGCAAGCATTCGATGGCGCTCGCCACCCATATCGCGCGACGATAATCGGCGTCGAGCATTTCCGCCGCCAATACGGTCAGCGATGCGCGCAGCCTTTTCCCGCCGCCCAGCACCGCGTAGCGCATTGCTTCGATCAGGCGGGTATGCCGTCCTGCTTTGGCGGCCAGGGTGCGGTCGAGACATCGTTCGACATCGAGACGCACGGTTTCCATCCGGTCCGCGAGCGGAAGGTCATCGGAAGGCGCGATCGCGACGGGCGGGAATTTCGTAGCCTCCTCGCGGCCTTCGCTTTCCTCGATCACGAAACCGAGCGACACAAGGCGGTCGCAAACGGCCCGGACCTGTTCAGGGGGCGTCGAGGCCGCAGCGGTAAGGGCGACCACGCTGGCTTCGGAGATTTGCCGGATATCCAGGGCGTCCGGACCGTTGACGAGATGCACGGTGCGACAGCCGGCGGCGCGAGCCGCGTCGGCGAGCCGCCGTGCGTTCGATGACAGGTCGTCGCCGACCACGACGACTTGATCCGCCGCGGAAGCGAGCCGTCCGATAGCTTCCTGCCGGTTGGTCGTGGCGAAGCAGATATCGCTCGATGGCGGCGCCGCGACGTCCAGGAATCGCCGCTTTATGGTGGCAATAATCTCGGCGGCCTCGCCGACGGAAAAGGTGGTCTGGACGCAAAGCGTGACCGCCGTGTTGGCGGTCAGGGGAAGCGCGTCGAGATCGGCGATGGAGCCGACCACCGAAATGGCGCCCGCTGGCACTTGGCCGACAGTTGCCAGGATTTGCGGATGGCCCTGCTGACCGATCAGCAGGATATGGCGGCCGGTCCGATAATAGTCGACGACTTGCGCATGGACCCTGGCCACAATCGGGCAGGTCGTGTCCACGGTCGTCAATTTTCGTTGTCTCGCCGCGCGGTGGATAACGGGAGAAACGCCATGCGCAGATAGAATGACGACCGCGCCCTCCGGCACCTCGTCCAGTTCAGCGACGAACTTCGCGCCCAACGCCTCGAGACGGTCGACGACCGCCTGGTTGTGAACGATATGACGCCGCACGAAAACCGGCGCTCCGTAATAGTCTATGGCGCCTTCCACGGCGGTAATGGCGCGCTCGACGCCGGCGCAAAATCCTCGTGGGTTCGCCAGGATCAGTCGCTTGTGCACCGGCGCGGCGCTCCCGGATGTCGGCGGCGCCATGCGTGTTCGTCTCCTGCTTCTTGTTGGCTCGAGCTAATCCACCTACGAGCGACCTCCACGATCATCCCAGCCGAGCAGGCGAGCAACATGTACTTTGGGGCAATCGAGCCGGTTAGAAGCCTGCCTCAACGGCCATTCGGATCGCGTCCGCACTGGAGTCGACTTTCAGCGCTTTGAGCAACGCCGCCCGGTGCATCTTGACGGTACGCTCGCTCAATCCGAGACGGTGCGCGATCTCCTTGTTGCGCTTCCCGGAGGCCATCAACTGCAGGATCTCGCGCTGACGGCCGCTCAGCGAGGAGACTTGCTGCGCGGCAGCGGTTTGCCGATTCCCCGTAGAGAGGGGAAAGCCCTCCGGAATTTCCGTCTGTGATCCGAGGAAATATTCGATCTTGCCGGTAAGGTCGAATATGGGCGCCACCATCACAGAGTTGCGAAAAGAAGAGCCATCTCTGCGGTAATTGAGCACCTCGGCGAGCGTCCGACGGCCCTCCCTTATTCCCTGCCGCAATACTTCGCTCCCCTCCGGATCGGTATCGCTCCCCCTGAGGAATCGGCAATTGCGGCCGAGTATCTCTGCGCGCGAATACCCGGTAAGAGACAGAAACGCGTCATTGCAGGCCACGATCGGATTGTCCGTCAATCGTGGATTGGTAATGACAGCCGCCGTGGCGCTCGCGTCGATCATCTCGCGGAACAGCATTGCCACGGTTTAGCGCCTGCCGTCGACTTGACCAAGTTCCGGCGAGGGGAAGTTCCGTCAGCTATTTGAGCGTCGGCATGAGAGTGATTCCGCGCGCACGCGCCGAAGCGGACCTTCCTTTCCTCAATGCGCATCCCGCGGTGGCGCTGCACCGACACGCGGCGGTCGGCAGAACGGGACCATCACGAGTGCCGCGAGGAACAGGTATGCCATCAGGCGGAACACGTCGTCGAATGCCAACGTCAGTGCCTCGCGTCCGACGATCCGGCTCATCAGCCCTTGGGCCATCAGCAGCGCTTGCGAAGGATCCGGCGTGACGGCGCCCAGTTCGCGCGCCAGCGCCGCTGCCGTGTCGTTCGCGGCCTTCGCCGATTGCCCCAATGCCTCGCTCAGCCGCAGCGCATGGAGCCGTGTATTATCGGCCAGCCAGGTGTTGACGAGGGCAATGCCCACCGCGCCGCCGGCGTTGCGCATCAGGTTGAACAGGCTGGAGGCGTAGCGCAATTCCGGTCCCTCGAAATTGCCGAGCGCGAGGCCGACTGAGGGCACGATGCACAGCATCACCGCGAAGCTGCGCACCACTTGCGGCCAGAACAACGCGGCAAAGCCCCAATCGGGAGTCATCGCCGAGAACAGCCATAAGCCGAGCGTGAAGAGCGCCAGGCCGACAGTTATGACGATCCGCTGGTCGACACGCTGCGAGAGGCTGGCGGCGATCGGCACGCCGAGCAATTGCGCGCAGCCGGCGATGACGACCGTGCTGCCGATTTCCGACGCATTGTATCCGCGCACTCGGCCGAGGAAGAGGGGGATAAGGTAGGTGCCCGCATAGAGTCCGAAACCGATCACCAGGTTGAATGCGCAGGCGAAGACGAAGGTCGGCTTACGGAATGGCGTCAACTTGACGATCGGCCCAGTCGATCGGAATGACCTTTCGAGGAACAGCACGAACGCCACGATGGACAGCCACGCGCCGAGCTGGATGCGGATGTCGGTGAACCACTCGTTCTTAGGTCCTTCCTCCAGCACATATTCCAGGCCGGCCAGCGCCACCGCCATCGCAGCGAGGTGGACCCAGTCGATCCGCCTGAGCATGGCGAGGTTAGGCGTATCGACGCGGATCAGCACGAGCGTCAGCGCCGTCACCAATACGCCCGGCGCGACGTTGATGAAGAACACCCAGCGCCAGCCCATAGCATCAGTGATCCAGCCGCCGACGGTCGGGCCCAAGGTCGGCGCGAGTACCGACACCATGCCGAGAATCGCGGGGATCATCGCGCGCTGCTTTCCGGAGAACAGGACATAGCCGGTCGCGAAGACGGTGGGGATCATCGCACCGCCGACAAAGCCTTGGATCGCGCGCGACACGATCATCGATTCGATGTTCCAGGCCAGTCCGCAAGCCATGCTCGACAGCGTGAACAGCCCGGCCGAAAGCGCGAACAGCCAGCGCGTCGACAAAGCCTGGGCAAGAAACGCCGAGAAGGGGATCATCACCAATTCGGCCATCAGATAGGCAGTCTGCACCCAACTGATCTCGTCTGGCCCGGCGGATAATCCGGCCTGAACTTCGTTGAGCGAGGCGGCAACGATCTGGATGTCGATCAACGCCATGAACTGGCCGAACGCCATCACGCCGAAGATCAGATATTTCTGGCGATTGGTCAGGCGAGAGGGATCGAACGGTGCAGCCGGAGCGCGCGCCGATCCCTGGGGGGAGAGTGGTATCGACGCCAATATACTTGCCTCCGGCTGCGTTTATATTATATGCGTCATATAAAGGAGGCGTTCAAGTGCGCTATTCGAACGAGCACAAGGCAGAGACACGCCGACGGGTGTTGAAGGAAGCCGCGCAAGAGATCCGCGCGAA
>Ga0310811_10010878_pt1 | contig 11774 bp, 9 predicted proteins | sample YCmetagenome_FD_207642 | JGI IMG/M metagenome (GOLD analysis project Ga0310811, IMG submission 207642) | Soil microbial communities from experimental microcosm in Duke University, North Carolina, United States - YC | ecosystem: Engineered > Artificial ecosystem > Soil microcosm > Unclassified ...
ACGCGAAAGCCGAGGGTCATCCCCAGTCCTTCGAATCGGGCGCGACGCGACGCATGGCTCGCAGGAACGTGAATGCGTGGGGCGTGTGGCGTGCGGCGTCGATATTCGACGTGTCTGCGCCGCACGCTGCACGCCGCACGTCAGATTGTAATCCTTCAACCCTTTCGGCGATCACATTCACGGTCCCGTCGTCCTTTGCCAATTTGCCGCTGACCAGCACGAACGGCTCGCCGCGGATTGCCGCTCGGTAACGATCGTAGACGTCGGTTCGCACGATTACGTTCGTCATCCCCGTCTCGTCTTCCACGAGCATGAAGACGGTACCCTTCGCAGTCTCCGGCCGCTGGCGGGCAACGACGAGTCCCGCCACCTGACACCGGACACCGGCCTTCAGGCTTACCAGGTCGCGATTGAGCACGAGCCCCTGAGGTAAAGCATTACGTACCAACGACAAAGGATGCGCGCTCGCAGAGAAGCCGAGCGTGGCGTATTCGGCGAGCAGGCGCTCGTGGGGGGCCAGGCCGCCGAACGCGAGCCGCTCGTGGGGGTGATCGAGCGCCAGCTCGAGCTGGCGGCGGCCGCGTCCGTCGCCGGAGCGCGACGCCTGGGGCGGCAGCTGGAGTCCGACTTGCCACAGCAATTCGCGACGCGTGAGGCCGAACGAGTCGCAGCCGCCGACCCACATCAGCGCTTCGATGGCGGTGCGCTTCAAGCTGGGAGGCGCGCGGCGAATGAAGTCGCCGACGCTTCTGAATGGGCCGTTGTTTTTTCGTTCTTCGGCTGTGGCCGTCGCGGTTGCTTCGCTCCAGTGTCGCACGAAGCCAAGTCCAATGCGCACTGCTCCCCGCTCCCCGCTCCCTGGTCCCTCTACCGTGCACCAGACATCGCTCACGTTGATATCCGGCAGTCGCATCTCGATCCCGTTCCGCATGGCGTCGCGGCCGAGCGCGTCGATCGAGTAGAAGCCCATCGGCTGATTATTGAAGAGCGCGACGTAGTACTCGACAGGGTGATAATGCCGGAGCCACGCCGACTGATAGGCGAGCAGTCCGAAGGCGGCGGCATGTGACTTGGGAAATCCGAACTCGCTGAAGGCGATCACCTGCCCGAAGACTTTCTCCGCCGTCGCTTCGGGAACGCCGCGAGCGAGCGCGCCCTGGCGGAATTCTTCCCAGAAGCCGCCGATCAGGTCGTGCGAGCGGCGGCGGCTCATCGCGCGGCGCAGCGCTTCTGACTGGCCGCTCGTGAATCCGGCGAGCGCCTGGCAGACCTGCAGCACCTGATCTTGATAGAGAATCACGCCGAGTGTTTCGGTCAGACAGTCGCGCAGCAGGGGATGATCGACCGGCGGCTCGTACGGCTGGCCAGCGGCATGGGCGCGGCGCTGCTCTTCACGGCGGCGCACGTACGGGTTGACCGCGCCGCCGACGATCGGTCCCGGTCGCACGATGGCGACTTCGACGGCGAGATCTTCGAGATTGCGCGGGCGGCTGCGACGAATCATCTGGATCTGCGCGCGGCTCTCGATCTGAAACAGACCGATCGTATCGCCGGCACAGATGCGATCGTAAATCGCCGGATCCTCGAAGTCGATGCGGGACAGATCGGGCGGCGTGCCGGTGCGCCGCGCGATCAGCTCGACGCATTCTTCCACGAGCGACAACATGCCGAGCGCGAGGAAATCGATTTTGATGAATCGGGCGTCGTCGCAGGAATCTTTGTCCCACTGGCACATGACTCGGTCCTCCATCGCCGCGCGCTCGAGTGGCACGATCTCGACGAGCGGTCGAGACGAGATGATCATGCCGCCGGGGTGCTGCGACACGTGGCGCGGCAGGCCGCGGATCTCATGCGCCAGCCGGCACAGATCCTTCCAGAGCGGCGCGTCTTTGCGGCCGGCGAATCCCGGCAGGAGCTCCATCTCGTCCGGCAGCTCGTCTGCACGACCGTCCGCCAGCTTCGCGACCAGCTCGATTTCCCCGAGCGGCAGGTCGAGCGCTTTGCCGATTTCCCTCACTGCCGACCGCAGCCGATACGTCGGAAACGAGCAGACGAGCCCGACGTACTCGGCGCCGTAGCGCGTGTAGACGCGGCGGATGAGCTCCTCGCGAATCTCGCGCGGGAAATCGAGATCGATGTCGGGTACCGAAGCGAGCGTCTCGTTCAGAAAGCGGCCGAGGAAGAGCTTGTTGGCGATCGGATCGATGTGCGACAGGCCGAGGAGATAGCAGACGATCGACGAGACCGACGAGCCGCGCCCGCGACCGGGGAGGAGATCGCCCAGGGCGCGGCGAGAGCCTTTGCGAATCTCGGCGGCGACTTCGCGGGCGAGATCGAAGAGATCGTGATAGACGAGGAAGAAGCCGCTGAGCTTGTGATGCTCGATGAGCTTCAACTCTTCCGCGAGCCGGCGCACGGCCTGCGTGCGATATACCGACCCGTCGGGGTAGCGGTCGTCGAGCCGGGCACGACACAGCTCGGCCAAAGCGACCGGCGCGGGCGCCCGATCGGCGCCGCGAAAATCGGGGAAGGTGTACCCGAGGTCGCTCGTGATGTCGAAGCCTCGGCAGCGCTGCGCGATGGCCAGGGAAGTAGCGACAGCATCCGGACAGTCCTGAAACAGCGACACGACTTCGTCCAGTGGCCGCAGGTAAAACTCGCTGTTGGAATACCGGACGCGATGCGAGCCGTCCAACGTGGTCCGATAGCGGATAGCCACCATGACGTCATGGAGGCGATGCAGGGCGCGGGTGTGGTAATGAACGTTGCCAGACGCCAAGACGCCAAGCTTCAAGTCAACCGCCACGTCTATGAGTGCACGGCTCAGTGCCATGTCTCCTCGGACTCGATTTCGCTGGATCTCAACGACAAACCGGTCGCGGCCGAACATCGATTTGCACCGATCGGCGAGCGTGCGCGCGGCGCTCACACCTTCGTACTCGAGCGCACGGGGCAAGAAGCCGTCGCGGCGCGATCCCGAAAGAATGATCAGCCCGTCCTGCCGCTCCGCGATCGCGTCGAGCGGCAGCCGGGGATCAAGACGCTCGGCGCCGAGGTGTGTGGCGGTAATCAGGCGGCAGAGGTTGGCGTAACCCGCGGGGGATTCGGCGAGCAGCACGACATGGCTGCCGTTCGTGAGTGTGATTTCCGCGCCGGTGATGGCCTGGAGCCCGAGTGGTTTGGCGACATTCGCGAACTCGAGGGAGCCGTACACGCCGTTGCGATCGGTGAGCGCGAGGGCGGGATAGCCGAGGCGGTGCGCTTCGGCGAGCAGCTCGTCGGGGGCCGAGGCGCCGTCGAGAAATGAATAGGCGGAATGGCAATGCAGCTCGGCGTACACGGCTGAGCGGTTGAGCGGTTCGTCGGTTAGGGTTGCTGCATAAACCAACTACCCGAGATCAAGTCATTGAAAAGCACAACTCGTCTTCCTCCTTCGAGCATCACTTCGTAGTACACACGTGAAATTGTTTGACGCCACCATTCATCGTCGATGCGCCATGTCTCGTTGACGGACTCGATTTGTCCACCCGCCAAACCGCCTAACCGCTCAACCGCTCTTGGTAAACCGGTTGCGTCAATCTCCACCGTGACGGCGCGCGGCTCATTTACGGCTCGTAGTCGATCAGTGCGTAGCGGCGTTCGGGAAGGCGTGACCATGGCTGCACCTCGATGATGTGATACAAGACCGCTCGCTTGACGCGCAGGCGGATTTCACGCGCGGCACTGCGGAGCGCGCGCTGTTGTCCCGCGCGCGCGGCCGCCTGCGCATCGCGCGCGAACAGCTGCAGCTCGGTAGTGCCGGGAGCGAATCCCGTGAACTCGAGCACGAGGCACTCGACCCCGCCGGTCGGTGGCGATTGCTCCAAGCGTGTCCGAAGCGGCGCGGCGATGCGTGCGGCGTCGGCGGTCGGCTCCTTGAGCAAATGCGCGGTGAGCCATGAGCCGCCACCTTCGAGCTCCGCGCGCACGCGCAGCGCGTGCACGCGCCAGCCGATGCGACGGGGATGGTTGAGCGCGCGGGCAATCAATTGATCGAGCGAGTGCGCGAGCAGCTCGCGCTCCCCGACCGGCGTGAAAAACGTGAGTGCGGCCGTGATCGGCTCGGGAGCGATCCTCCCTTCGACCGGCTCCACGACGCGCGCGGCGGCGAGCTGCCACAACCGCCGGCCCGGCGCGCCGAACTGCGCGGTGATCGCCGCTTCCGGCAATGCCGCGAGCGCGCCCAGGGTGCGGATGCCGAGCTGGCGAAGCCGGCGATAGATGCCGGCGTCGAGCGGTAAGACCGCGATGGGTTGAGAAGCGAGAAAATTCCGTTCTTCTCCGGCAGCAACGACGATCGCTTCGCCTGGCCTACTGCGGCTCGCGGCCACCCACGCGGTGAACTTGCCGACCCCTACACCCAGTCGGAACGTTGGAATGTTGGAATGTTGGACTGTACTTCCCGCTTCGCTCATTCCAACATTCCAACTTTCCAACGTTCTCCTTATGGCTTCGACGATCTTTTCCGGCGTGCCGTAAATCCCCTTCAGGCCATCAATCCCCACATACGCCAGCCCGAGCTCTGCAGCCTCCACGACGGGACTTACTTCAGTAAGCACCGAAAGCAGCCGGGCATATCGCTCGTCGTAATGGACCGGATCGGGCTCGACGAGTCGCAGCGTGGGGCACAGACCGATCGCCTGGCTGACCGTCATGCCCGGTTTCACTCCCGCGCGGCGCGCGAGTGGCGAGACCTGCCAAAGCTTCTTCGTCGTGTCGGGAGCGAGCAGCGCCGAGGGATAAGCGGCCAATCCATCCTGGCGCGCCTCTTCACAACGCAGTGCGAAGAGGGGAATCCAGACGCAGGCGGCGAACGAGCTCGAGAGACGTTGCGACATTGACAAAGCCCAAAGGGACCCGAATATATCCCGAAGTCTGTTGACCTCGCAAGCGCATCAGGGAGGTTAGACTTTGAGCATGACACAGGCGGATCTCTTTGGCCCTGAAGCACTTCCGGCTCCAACCCAGGAGCTCGTCGACCTCGCCCGGCAGATCCCGCCCTCCATCAGATTCGGCACGTCAACCTGGACCTACGACGGCTGGTTCGGCGACGTCTACCAGCGGCGCTACCGCGGCCCGCAGCCGGCGAAGCGGCTCGAGGAATACGCGCGCTATCCGCTGTTCCGGACCGTCGGCATCGACAGCGCCTTCTACGATCCGCCGTCGGAAGCGGAGCTGCGTTCCTATGCCGAGGCGCTGCCGCCCGGTTACCCGTGCATCAGCAAAGTGTGGGATCGCATCACCGCAAAGCGGCTCGGGCAAGACGCGCCGCAGCCCGGACTCGCTGGGATGCGTAACTCCGATTTCCTCAACGCCAGCCTTTTCAAAGAGGCCGTCCTCGGCCCGTACGAACGCGTATTCCGTGATCATGCAGGCGCGTTCGTCTTTGAATTTCAGGCGATGCGCGGCAAGGATCTCCCCGACCCGCTCCAATGGGCCGATCAGCTGGACACGTTTTTCAGAGAGCTGCCGACGGGCTTTCGCTACGCCGTCGAGCTGCGCAATGCCGAGCTGCTGACCGGGCTGCACGGCGAGGTGCTCAAGCGCCACGGCGTGGCGCACGTGTTCAATTCGTGGACCGAAATGCCGCCGATCGGTGAGCAGGTCGGCTTGGGCTGGACGTTTTCGGCCGACTTCACGGTCGCGCGCGCGCTGCTGCGGCCGGGGCGGCGCTACTCGGATGCCGTCAAGCAGTTCCAGCCGTACGATCGCGTGCAGGAGCCTCAGCCCGCCTTACGAAGCGATCTCTTGCAGCTGGTGCGCGAAGCACTCCGGCGCCGCATCGAGGCGTTCATTCTTGCGAACAACCGGGCGGAGGGGAACGCGCCGGGGACGATTCGCGCCGTGGCGCGGATGTGGCACGAAGGTGACGCGGAGGGCGCGGGCGAGGGTAGGTAAACGGAAGTTTCCCTTAGCGAGGAGACCTATGCGCCCTGTCCTGTTCGTTCTGCTGTGTTGCGCGCTCGCGTGCGAGGAACCGCGCATCAAAGTCGTGCCCGTGACAGTGCAGTGGATGGATTGGCCCGCCGAAGTGAATGCAGGACAGACCTTCCGCGCTCGTCTTATCGTGTCGGGGATTTGCGCTGCCGATCCCCGGTTCCATCCCGGGTCGACCGCCGACCTTTCGGCGGTGACGTTCGCGCCGTACTTCGTGACCGACGATCGGCCGATCGCGTGCGCTGACGTCCGCGCCAGCGATGTGCTCGTCGTGATCGGCATCGACACGGCAGGACTCGCTCCAGCGCTCGCTGCCAGCGTGGCGCGCACGTACGAAATGCGCGGCGCGACGTGGGCCTACACGTACGCCCCGAACGCCCTCACGCCAAGTCTGCCCGTTCGCCTGTTTGGAAGCATCACCGTTCGTCCAAGCGGTGCGGATTCATCGCGCCGCAATGGGGCGGGCACCGTGTACCTGCTGCGTGATTCGGCTGGATGCGCGCGCGTCCGGCCGATCGCTGCCTGGAAGGCGGATACGGCGCTCGCGCTCGACGATCAGGCGGACACGGTGAATCTCAGCGGTGCGTTCGTGCGCGGTTACATCTACGACACGGACGTGCCGGTATGCGGGAAGACGCGCCTGTTTCATCTCGTCGCGCGAGAATGAGGATGCGTGCGCTCTATTATCTCCCGCTTTGCGCGGCGCTTATCGGCTGTGAGTCTGATGTCAGCATCGCGCCCGTGACGCTGCAGTGGATGGAATGGCCCGCCGAAGTTCTCGCCGCGAGGCCGTTTCCTGTGCGTCTGATCGTCATTCCGGTGGCGGTCTGCCAGCGCCGCGTGTTTCGCGCGGGGATTTCCGCGGATCAGTCAGCCGTCACGGTTGCGCCGTACTATCTCGTCGAGGGTGGGCCAACGGTCTGCCCGCCCGTCATGGGGGGAGGGGGGCCGTTCCTCCCGGAGCCGTTCTTCGTGCTCGATACGATGACGACAGCACCCGGACTGTCGACTACGTACGCGCGGACGTTCGACATTCGCGGCGCTGCCGACGTAAGCGCCGCGGGCGCTCCCGTTGCCAATGATCTCCCGCAGCGCACGTTCGGGGCGGTGACGGTCCGTCTCTCCAATCCCGATACGACGCGGCGCAACGCTGCCGGCGTCGCCATCCTCGTGCGCGACACGTTGGGATGCGCGCTCGTGCAGCCGTTCGGGTTCTACATCCCCGACGCCGCTTACATGCTGGAAGACCAAAAGGACACAGCCGGAGTGAACTACGGGTTCGTACGTGGCTATCTGCACGACGCGCCGGCTCCCGTGTGCGGGCGCACGCGCGTCTTCCACGTCGTCTCGCGGAACTAGGGCAGGCTGCCGCGCAGCTCGAGCTCGCCCTGCACGGCCAGGCGAGCGCGCTGGTAACGATCGATCATTCCCGTGTGATTCTCGAAACCGTGCTTCATGCGCAGCTTCTCGATGCGGCGCGATAGTGCCTTGGCGTACTCGCGCGGCGCGGCTCCGTGCTTGGCGTACGCGCGCTGGTAGCGGGGCAGGAGCGCGGGAAAGTGCTCTGCAAGCACCATGTAGAAACGGTCGCGGACGGCGGCGTAGAGTCGTAACGCACCGGCGTGCACGAACCGCGCGCCCGCGCCCTTCGCGGCCGCGAACAACGCGTCGAGATGCGCGACGTCGTCGGTAATGCCCGGCAGCACCGGCGCAACGATCAGCCCGGCGTTGATTCCCGCATCCACCAGTTTCTTGAGCGCCCGGAGCCGAGCATTCGGGACGGGCGAGCGCGCCTCGAGCTTGCGCGCGAGCGCCGCGTCGTGCGTGATGAGCGAAACGTGGATCTGGAGCTCGTTCCGCTCCTGTAACCGGGCGAGCAGATCGCGGTCGCGCGCGATGAGCGGACTCTTCGTGATGATGCCGAACGAGAGACCCTCACAGCGCGCCAGTCGCTGGAGCACGGCGCGCGTGATGCGGAAGCGCCGCTCCGCGGGTTGATAGGGATCGGTCGCGGTGCCGATGACGATGCATTGTCCCAGCGGCACGCGCTTCAGATCGGCCTCGAGCGCGCCGACGACCTGCTCCTTGACGAAGATTCGCCGCTCGAACGCTTCCCAACCGTGCGCGCCGCGATAATCCGCGAACTCGCCGTCGGTCAGCTTGCCCGCGTCATGCGCGCGCTCGACGACGTAGCGATGGGTGTAGCGCGCATAGCAGTAGCTGCAGCCGAACTCACAGCCGACGTACGGATTGAGCGACCAGTAGTCCATGCCGGTCGCGGATGGCGGGTTGAGGACGCGCTTGGCGGGCAACGACACGAACCGCGTGCCGCGGAGGCGCTCGTCGAGGACTTGGGCGGTTAAGCGGTTGGGCGGTTTGGCGGTTTGACCTAACGGCAGTTCCAGCGCTCTTCCATCCGCCGAACCGCTTAACCGCACAACCGGCCGGTCAGCCACACCGCGCCCAGCCGCACTGCTGGCACACCAGGCAGCCCGATTGCGGGGCGAGCTTCGCGCCGCAGTCAGGGCACGGCAAAGGCTTGGGAGAGGCGGATTCCCGGGGTTTCTTTACAACCATGCACCCCGAATATAACCCGAAACCCTAGGTGGCGGCCAGCCGTCTCCAGGCAAAGTAGACCGGCACGCCCAGCAGCACGAGGATCAGGCCGAGAAAGGCGTAGGTACGGGTGGCACCCTGTACCAGCAGATCGACCGCGATCAACCCTGTGAGCAGGACGTACAGCGCGGGCAGGACGGGATAGCCCGGTGCTTTCACCGGCCGGGGCAAGTCGGGCCGCTTCCGCCGCAGCCGGAAGATGCCGATCGCCGTGACGGCGTAGAACACGACGGCGGCAAAGATCACGAAGTTGAGCAGCTGGCCATAGGTGCCGGACAAACAGAGCACGCAGGTCCAGATCGCCTGAGCAATCAGCGCGAGCGATGGCGTCTTGAACGTCGGGTGCAGCGTGCCCGCCGACTTGAAGAACAAGTTGTCGCACGCCATCGCGTAATAGACGCGCGCCCCCGACAGAATCAGGCCGTTGTTGCATCCAAACGTGGAAATCATGATCGCAAAGGCCATAATGTAGAGACCCGGCGCGCCCAGGATCGCCTGCAGCGCCGCAGTGCCAACGCGATCCTGCGGCGCGTGCGCGATGGCGTCGTTCGGCAGCACGAGCAGATATGCGACGTTCGCGAGCACGTACAGCGTGGTCACGGTGATGACGCCGGCGCCCATCGCGAACGGCAGATCCTTTTCGGGATTCTTGAGCTCGGCACCGGCGAATCCCACGTTGTTCCACGCGTCCATGGAGAACAGCGAGCCGACCATCGCGCCGCCGACCACCGGAAGAATCGCGAGCGTCAGCCCGCCGCCGGCCCAGAAGTTCGCTCCGAAGTTCGCGGCGATCGCGTCCACGTTGCGGCCGATCGCGATGCCGAGCAGGATGAGCGCCGCCAGGGCCGCGGTCTTGATCGCCGTCAGCGTGGTCTGAATGAATGCCGCGGTCTTCACCCCGCGCACATTGATCCAGGTCAGCAAGACGATCGACGCGATAGCGAACACGCGTTGTGGCGAGAATCCGACCGCGACGTCGCCGATGGGCTGCGGAAAGTGCACCGTCGTGCCGAGGAACACGTCGGGCTTGAGCCATGCGAAACCGGGCAGCACTGACGTGAAGCGCGCGAACGCGACCGCCACGGCGGCGATCGTCCCGGTTTGGATCACGACGAACAGCGTCCAGCCGTACAGGTAGCCGAACAGCGGCGAGATCGCCTCGCGCAGGTAGACGTAGTTGCCGCCGGCCCTTGGGTACATCGCCGCCAGCTCGCCGTACGACAGGGCGCCGAGCAGCGTCACGACACCGGACAGGATCCAGGTGGTGAGCAGCAAGCCGGGCGAATGCACCTGCCGCAGGATGTCGGCGGAGACGATGAAGATGCCGGAACCGATCATCGATCCGACGACGAGCGCGGTGGCGTCCAGCCGCGAGATGGCCCGGACGAACTCGACCCGCGGCGATTGCACGGGGGTAGAAGTCATCAGCTAACCTAGTTACCAATCCCAGCGGCCGCTATCTTCCGGCGGCCCATAATTCCCCCGGAGATACCGTGCGTCTCCTGCCGCGAGAAGAAGAGTTCTTCAACCTGTTCACCGAAGTCGCCAATCGCAACAAGGAAGCCGTCGAGCATCTCCGCAAACTGTTCGAAGCGCCTCCGGACCGTCGCACGCCGTACGTCGAAGCCCTGAAGCGTCTCGAGCACGAGGCCGACCAGGTCACGCACGAGGTAGTGAATCGGCTCGACCGCACGTTCATCACGCCGCTCGACCGCGAGGACATCCACCAGCTCGCCTCCGACCTCGACGACGTAATGGACGCGATGGACGGCACCGCGCGGCGCGCGCAAATCTTCGGGCTCGGCGCATCGCCTCCCGGGGTGCTGCGCATCACGGAAGTGCTGCAGCGCATGATGAGCGTGCTGGCGGAGGCGGTGAGCCGGCTGAAAAAAGGCGACGACGTGATGAAGTACTGCATCGAGGCCAAGCAGCTGGAGGAGGAGGGCGACGCGATCTACCACGAGTCGCTCGGCCAACTGTTCGCGAAAGAGCGCGACGCCATCGAGCTGATCAAGTGGAAAGAGATCTACGACAATCTGGAACGGACGCTGGACCAGGCTGAGGACGTCGCCAACGTGGTCGAGTCCATTACGATCAAGCACGCCTGATGCCCGGCTCGATCTGGTTCGTGCTGGCGATCATTCTCGTCGCCCTGGCGTTCGATTTCATCAACGGCTTCCACGACGCGGCGAACTCGATCGCCACCGTCGTGTCGACGCGCGTGCTATCGCCGACGGCCGCGGTCATCTGGGCCGGCGTCTTCAACTTCATCGCGTTCTTCGTGTTCGGGACTGCGGTGGCCAAGACCATGGGCAAAGGCCTCGTCGATCTCGCGGTCGTCGATGCCACGGTCGTGCTCGCGGGATTGATCGGGGCGATTGCCTGGAATCTGATCACGTGGTACGCCGGACTGCCGTCGTCGTCGTCACACGCGCTGATGGGCGGCTACGCCGGCGCGGCCGTCGCCAAGGCGGGGACGCATGCCCTGATCGGCAGCGGCTGGGTCAAGCCGCTGTCGTTCATCGTGCTTTCGCCGGTAATCGGCATGGCGGTCTCGTTCACCATCATCGTTGGGCTGTCGTGGGCGCTGCGCCGGTCGTTGCCACGCAAAATCGACCGCACGTTCCGGCTCTTGCAGCTGGTATCGGCCGCCGGCATGTCGCTCAGTCACGGCAGCAACGACTCGCAGAAGACGATGGGCATCATCGTCGGATTGCTGGTCGCCGAGAACGCGCTGTTTCGGCAGCATTTCCCGATGCTGTATCTGAGCAACGCCGACGTCATTCCCACGTGGGTGGCGCTGGCGGCCTATGCGGCCATCGGCGCGGGCACGATGGCCGGCGGATGGCGGATCGTGAAAACGATGGGTCAACGCTTGACGAAGCTCACGCCGTTCGGCGGCTTCGCCGCGGAAACCGGAGCGGCGCTCACGATCGGCTTCGCGTCGCACTTCGGGATTCCGGTCAGCACGACGCATACGATCACGGGTGCGATCGCCGGCGTGGGTGCGGCGCAGCGCTTCTCAGCGGTGCGGTGGGGATTGGCGGGACGAATCGTGTGGGCGTGGCTGCTGACGATCCCGGCGTCCGCGGGCATCGCCATGCTCACCTACGTCTTCCTGCACGCGGTGCTCTAAATCAGTCGAGCTTGAGCGTCAACACCCGGCGCTCGGTCATTTCCTC
>Ga0310811_10010879_pt1 | contig 11774 bp, 6 predicted proteins | sample YCmetagenome_FD_207642 | JGI IMG/M metagenome (GOLD analysis project Ga0310811, IMG submission 207642) | Soil microbial communities from experimental microcosm in Duke University, North Carolina, United States - YC | ecosystem: Engineered > Artificial ecosystem > Soil microcosm > Unclassified ...
CCTGCATGATCTCGCCGATACGGGCATGGCCGGGGTAGGAGGTGTCAAAGGAAAGCTCGTCGGCGATCCAGATGCCGATGACGAGGGCGACGGCCATGCCGGTGGAGAGGCCGAAGATGTTGATGAAACTATAGCCGCGGTTCTTGCGGAGCTGGCGGAGAGCGAGGCGCCAATAATTTTTTAGCATAGTTATTCGGTTCGAAGACTTTTGATGGGATTTCGGAGCGCGACTTTTAGGGATTGGAAGGTGACGGTGGCGAGGGTGATCAACAGCATGCCGGCGCCGGCGGCGACGAAGATCCATACGGAGAGATCAGTGTGGATGTTATAATTCTGAAGCCATTGGTCCATGATGTAATAGGCGAGGGGCATGGCGATGAGCATGGACAGGGCGACGAGCTTTAGGAAGTCGGCGGATAGCAGGCCCCAGAGATTGAGGACGCGGGCGCCGAGCACTTTGCGGACGCCGATCTCTTTGGTGCGTTGTTCGGCGACGAAGGAGGCGAGACCGAAGAGGCCGAGACAGGAGATGAGGATGGCCAGGGCGGAGAACACCGTAGCGAGATTGCCGATGCGGGCCTCGGTATTGAATTTCTTTTGATACTCGTCGTCCAGGAACGAATAGATAAAGGGACTGGCAGGGTTGTATTGTTTGAAGACAGGTTCTATCGCGGCAAGGGCCGTGCGCACCGGCACACCGGGTTTCAGGCGGATGGTGAAGACGGAATGGCCTCCGTCACCCAGGAAGATCGCGGGCTGCACCGGGAAATAAGGACTATTGCTGATCATGTCCTTTGTCACGCCGATGATCGTATAGCTCCTTCCCCAATGTTTGATCGTCATGCCGATCGGATCTTTTACCCCGATGATGCGGGCGCCCGTTTCGTTGACGATAGCGGCTGTACTGTCGGAAATATGATCCCGGGAGAAATCGCGGCCTTTGACAAGGGTCCAGCCGATGGTCGGCCCGAAATCCGCATTTACGTCGAGATCGCGAAAGGTCATGTTTGCGGCTTCCTCGCTCATCCCTTCCCATTGGAGCTGATTGTTCCGGTAGAAAGCGTTCAGGTCCGCCGAGGAGTTGCTGATATTGTCCACCGCACCCGTGTTGAGAAGCGACTTGCGAAGGGCCTCAAAATGGATGTCCAACTCGTGTGTATTATCGGGCACGGTGATCAGACCGGCCTGCATATACCCGATGGGTTGATCCTTTGCATACTGGATCTGGCGGAAGACGACGATGGTGCCGATGATCAGGGCCAGCGAGATGGAGAACTGGGCCACGACGAGGACCTTCCGTGGGGTGCTGGCGGCTTTACCGGCCTTGAACGCGCCTTTCAGCACCTTCACCGGTCGGAAGCCGGAGAGATAGAAAGCCGGGTAGCTGCCGGCCAGCAGACCGGTGAGCAGGGTACAGGTCAGTGCGATGATCCAGAAGACCGGGGTTGTCCAGGGGAAGGTCATGGTCTTACCGGCGAGCTGATTGAACAGGGGCAGGGTCAGGGCGGCCAGGGCAATGGCGAGGACAAAGGAGAGCGCGGCAAGCAGGACGGATTCCCCGAGGAACTGGGCGATGAGATGGCCGCGCAACGAGCCGACCGTCTTGCGGATGCCCACTTCCTTCGCGCGTTTTTCGCTGCGGGCCGTGGCCAGGTTCATGAAATTGATGCAGGCCAGCAACAGGACGAAGACCCCGATGATCCCGATCATTCTGACATAGACGATACGGCCCTCGCCGATGGCGTTGCCGTCGTCGAAGTGCAGGTAAAGGCTTTGGAAGGGAAGCACCTTGTAGTTTTCGTAGGCAAAGGTGACATAGGGGCTGCAGATGTTTTTGATGCGGACGGTGGCCTGTTCCGCGGTGACATTGCCGGCGAGCTTTGCGTATATGCGGCAATCATGGTCGTCGAAGCTGTTTATATTCCTGACCCAGCTGGTCTCCTCATTGGCCATCGAGATAAAGAAGTCAAAGTCCTTTAAGCTGCTGTTCGCGGGTTGATTGGCATAGACGCCGCCGACGGTGAAGGGGCGGCGATTTTCATATTGAAAGATCTTGCCGACGGCGTTTTCGGTGCCAAAGAGCGCAATGGCGGTCGATCGGGATACAAGGGCGGTGTTTGGGTCGCGCATGGATTCGGCGGTGCCGCTGAGGAAATGGTAGCCGAAAATAAGCGGGAACGTATACTCGGCCGAGGTGCCTGATTGGGAGATGCTTTTGTCGCCGTTGACCAGGAGATGTTGGCCGGGCCAAAGGGTCATCGCCGTTTGGGCGAATACGTCATGATATCCTTTTTGCAGCCAGGGGTTGAGGGCCGGGGACAGGGTAGTGCCGATATACCTGGGCGGGGTCTTCTCGCCGCTCTGGCCTTTTGGCCATTGATTTTGTAGGATCTGCACGATGCGGTCGCCCTGGGGATACCCCTGGTCGATGGAAAGCTCGTCGGCCGCCCAGATGCCGATGACGAGGGCGATCGCCATGCCGGTGGCGAGACCGAAGATGTTGACAAAGGAGTAGCCGCGGTTCCTGCGCAGCTGGCGGATGGCGAGAAGGAAGAAATTTTTTAGCATGGTTATTCCGTTCTGAGTGATTTTATGGGATTGGCGAATGCGGCTTTCAGGGATTGAAAGCTGACGGTAACAAGGGTTAGCAGCAGGATGCCGGCGCCGGCGGCGACGAAGATCCAGCCGGTGAGGGCAGTGTGGAGGGTATAGTTCTGGAGCCATCTATTCATGGCATAGTAGGCGAGGGGCATGGCGATGAGCATGGACAGGGCGACGAGCTTTATAAAGTCGCCGGAGAGCAGGGCCCAGAGATTGAGGACGCCGGCGCCGAGGACCTTGCGGACGCCGATCTCTTTGGTGCGTTGTTCGGCGACGAAGGAGGCGAGGCCGAAGAGGCCGAGACAGGAGATGAGGACGGCGAGGCCCGCGAAGACGGTGGCCAGGGAGCCGATCCGGGTCTCGGTAACGAATTTCTGCGCGTACTCTTCGTCGTTGAAGGTGTAGTTGAAGGGGCTGGCGGGATTGAAGCGACGAAAGAGCGGTTCAATTGCCGAGAGGGCCGTTCGGATGGGCGTCCCCGGCTTCAGCCGGATGGTGATAAAATTCGTATGGCCGTCACCGAGGAAGATGCTGGGTTCCATTGCTTCGTAGGGAGAATTGGTGAGGAGATTGGCGGCCACGCCGATGACCTGGTACGGTTTTCCGAAGAGGGTGACCCGCATGCCGACGGGGTCTTTCAGACCGGCCCTTTGTACTGCCGCCGCGTTGAGAATAGCGGAGTTGCTGTCGGTGGTGAAATCCCGGGAGAAGTCGCGGCCCTGAAGGATCTGCCAGCCGATCGTGGCGCCGAATTCGGGCGTAACGTTGACATTGTGGTAGCTGACCTGCCGTTGTTCCTCGGTTTGTCCTTCCCAACGGAGATCGTTGCCGTTGTCGAATTGGGTAGTGGGTTGGGAACTGCGGGCCATGTCGGTGATGACGCCGGTGTTGAACAGGGCGGTGCGCAGCGCGTCGTAGTGGTCGGCGAGATCGGGGGTGTTGATGGGCACCGTGATCAGTCCATCGCGGTTGTATCCTATGGGACGGTCTTTTGCAAATTCTATCTGCCGGTAAACCACGATGGTGCATATGATGAGTGACAGTGAAACGGAGAACTGGGTAACGACGAGGATCTTGCGCGGAAGGCTTGCTCCGCGCCCCGCTTTGACGAACTTCGCCCAGAGCGTCGTCCCTCGCTCTGGGCTCGTTCCGAACCTTGCGGTTCCCCTCAGCACTTTAACGGGCCGGAAGGACGAGAGATAGAAGGCCGGGTAGCTGCCGGCGACGAGGCCGGTGAGGCCGGTAAAGGCGATGGCGCATGCCCAGAAGGGAAGGCTGTTCCAGGGGAAGGACATTTCTTTTGCCGAGAGATCGTTGAAGAAGGGCAGACAGAGCGCGGCGATGACGATGGCGCCTGCGAAAGCGAGGATCGCGGTGAGGAGGGATTCGCCGAGGAACTGGCCAATCAGTTGATAGCGGCGGGATCCGATGGTTTTACGGATGCCGACTTCCTTTGCGCGTTGTTCGCTACGGGCCGTGGAGAGGTTCATGAAGTTGATGCAGGCGAGCAGGAGCACGAAGGCGCCGATGATGGCGAAGAGCCAGACGAACTGGATGCGGCCGCCGCTGGGGGCGCCCTCTTTGAACTCGCCGTGGAGGTGGAGGCGATCGAAGGGATAGACCATGAATTCCTGATGGCTCAAATGGCCGGGGGACGGCATCAGCGTTTTGATCCGTTGGGTAGCCTGGTCTGCCGTCGTGTTGCCGGCCAGTTGTACATACATTTTTCCGCTATGGTCCTGCCAGTCGGTATTGGCGTTGAGATAGCTGTTGTTGGGATGGTCCCAGGGAAGCAGGAACTGAACCACATGAAAACTGCTGTTGAAAGGGAGATCATCGAAGACCCCGCCGACGGCGAAAGGCGTTTTGTTATCCAGCTTTACGATCTTCCCGATGGGGTTGGCCAACCCGAAGAGGGCCCGGGCCGTGCTACGGCCCAACAGGATGTTGGAGGGGTCGTTCAGGCTGGCGGCCGTGCCGGCCAGCATGTGAAGCGAGAAGATGTCGGCGAAGCTGGCCTGCGCCCATGGGCCTTGTTTGGAAACGCTTTGATTCCCATCCTTGTCACTGGTGCCTATGAGATGCCAGTAGGGGGGAGAGATCATCGCCGTCTTTGTGAACACGTCGTCGTAGCCTTTCCGGAGCGTGGGACCCAGGACGGTGGAGATGAACGAGTTGACATGGACCCAGGGATGTCCTGCCTGGCCTTTTGTTCTGTCGGCGGCTTCCTGCCGGAGCATCACCTGGGCGATGCGGGCATGGTGGGTGTGATAGTGATCAAAGCTGAACTCGTCGGCGATCCAGAGGCCGATGAGGAGGGTGATGGCGAGGCCGGCCGACAAACCGGCGATGTTGATAAAGGCGTAGCCGCGGTTGCGACGGAGATTGCGCCAGGCGTACAAAAGATAAGATCTGAGCATGGTATTGTGTGGTTGTCCTTGTCAAGGACAAGGGCAGCCGGAAATTGTTGCATTATTCGGATCGTAAACTTTTCACCGGGTTCGTCAGCGCGGCCTTAAGGGACTGGTAGCTCACCGTTGCGAGGGTGATCACGATGAGGCCTGCGCCGGCGGCGGCGAAGATCCACCAGCTGAGGGCGGCGCGATAGTAGTAGGCCTGTATCCATTCGTTCATCCCATAGTACGCGAGCGGTACGGCGATGAGGATGGACAGGGCGGTGAGCTTGAGGAAATCTTTTGACAACAGACCCCAGAGGTTGAAGACGCCTGCGCCGAGGACCTTGCGAACGCCGATCTCTTTTGTGCGTTGTTCGGCGACGAAGGCGGCGAGCCCGAAGAGGCCGAGACAGGAGATGAAGATGGCCAGGCCGGTGAAGACGGCGGCGAGGTTGCCGATGCGTTCTTCGCCTACGAACTTTTCGGCGTAGGCCTGGTCGACGAAATGATAGATAAAGGGGCTGGTGGGGTTGTATTTTGAAAAGACGGGGGCCATCTGCGAGAGAGCGGTGTGGGCGTTGGCGCCGGGTTTGATGCGGACGATCATTTCGCCGGTGTAGCCGCCGCCGACGAAAACCGCGTTGTCGACGCTGTCATAGGCGCTGTTGACGACCATGTCGGCGCAGACGCCGACGACGGTATAGGGTTTGCCGAAGAGTTTCACGACCTGCCCGATGGGGTCTTTGAAGCCGATGGATCTGACGGCTTTTTCATTGAGGATCGCGGCGTTGCTGTCGGTGGCGAAATCGCGGGACATATCGCGGCCGCGGGTGATCGTCCAGCCGATGGTTTGGCCGTAGTCGGGTGTGATATTGACATTGTTGAAGCTGATGGTATTTTGATCGGGGCGTTTGCCGGTCCAGTCGAGACCGTTGCCGTTGTTGAAGGCGGTGGGGGTCATGTTCGAGGCGGCGACATTGGCGACAAGACCTTTTTGGAGGAGCTCGGTGCGGAGCGCTTCGTAATGATCGTTGATGTCGGGGGTGTTCATGTCCACCGTAAAGAGCCCTTCGCGGTTGTAACCGACGGGCCGGTCCTTTGTGTACAGGATCTGGCGGAAGACGATGGTCGTGCCGATGATGAGGGTCAGGGAGACGGTGAACTGGAGGACGACGAGGACTTGCCGGGGCAGAGAGCCTTTTTTGCCGGTTTTGAACGTGCCTTTAAGGACCTGTATGGGCAGGAAGGCGGAGAGATAGAAGGCAGGATAGGAGCCGGCGATGAGCCCGGTCAGGAGCGTGAAGGTGAAGATGGCGATGAAGAAGAGCGGGCTTGTCCAGGGGATGGACATTTCTTTGGCTGCGACCCCATTGAAGAAGGGCAGCGATGTCATCACGAGGAGCAGGGCGAAGAACAGGGAGATGACGGCGAGGAGGACCGATTCGCTGAGGAATTGAGTGATCAATTGGGTTCTTAGCGAGCCGATGGTTTTGCGGATGCCGACCTCTTTTGCGCGGCTTTCGCTACGGGCGGTGGAGAGGTTCATGAAATTAATGCAGGCGAGGAGCAGGACGAAGGCGCCGATAATGCCGAAGAGCCAGACCATGGTGATGCGGCCACCGTCGGGTTTGTTCATCGTGAAATTATTATAGAGCCAGGCCTTGTCGAGGGGATAGATAAAGGCTTCTTCGTGATAATCCTTAAAATAGGGCGTGGGTAGGGCTTTTATGCGGGCGGTGGCCTGTTCGGCGGTGACGCCGGGGGCCAGCTCGACATAGAGCGTACTGTTATGATCTTGCCAGTTGGTGTTGTCCCGGCGGTAGGCATTGGCGTTGTTGTCCCAGGGAAGGACGGCCTGGAGACCATGGAAGCTGGTGTTCCGCGGGAGATCGGTGTAGGTGCCGCCGACGCGATAGGTCAGGGAGTTGTCCATCTTGATGGTCTTGCCGAGCGGGTCTTCGTTTCCAAAGAGGGCGGTGGCAAGCGATTGGGCGATGAGGACCGTAGAGGGGTCCTTTGTGGCGCCGGCGTTGCCGTTCAGCATCCGGAAGCCGAACATAACGGGGAGATCGGCCTGGGCGGTGAGGGCGATGCCGCTGACGGTCTTGCCGCGATAGTTGAACAGATGGCTGCCGCTGGTCCAATCGGCCGCCGCCACTCGGGTGAAAAGGTCTTTATATTGGGTGGCGTAGACTTTGGCAAGGGGCGGCATGATGGTGGTGCCGGTGAAGAACTCGGACTTTTTGGTGGCGTTGTTGAGGTGCATGTGAAGCATGCTTTGCGCGACGCGGCGGTGGTTGGGCGCGTAATGATCGAAGGAGAGCTCATCGGCGATCCAGAGGCCAATGACCAGGGCGATGGCCATGCCGATGGAGAGGCCGGCGATGTTGATGGCGGTGTAGCCCCGGTTTTTGCGAAGATGGCGGACGGCGAGGAGGAAATAGTTCTTGAGCATTCGGCGTGGCTTTTCTTTGGGTTTCGGCCGCGAAGATGGTGCCGGAGTAACACGGAGTTGGGAGACAATCAGTTAAAGGGTGCCGGCGGGTTGAGGGTGTGCGGTTATGATACAGGGATTGACCGGTGTTGGGCGAATTTGTTTTTATACTCCTGCGGGGTGACGCCGGCTACTTTCTTGAAGATGTTGCGAAAGGCTTTTGGGTCGGCATAGCCTACCGAGTACATGATCTCGTTGACGTTCTTGCGGGTGGATTCGAGGCTGCGTTTGGCGGCTTCGATCTTTACGCGCTGGATATAGTCGACGGGAGAGAGCTGCGTTGCCCGTTTGAAGCGGCGCGTGAAATTGATCCGGTGCATGGCGCAACGGCCGGCCAGGTCTTCTACGGTTAGTTTTTCTTCCACGTTGGCCTCGATGTATTCCTGTATTTCGCGGATCGCGTCGTCCTTGTGGCTTTTCAGGCCTTCGAAAAGGATGAAGGGGGATTGGGAAGACCGGTCGATATCGATTTGCAGCACCTTGGCGCAGTACAGCGCTGTGGGGCGACCGTTGTATTTCTCGATAAGATAGAGGATGAGGTTGAGGCCCGAGGAGGCGCCGCCGGCGGTGTATACGCCGTCCTTGTCGGTGATGATCCTGTCGGTGCGGAGATCGAGGTCGGGAAAGCGTTCGCGGAAGACCGTTTCCGCCGCCCAGTGGGTACTGCAGGATTTGCCTTTCAGCAGACCGGTGGCGGCCAGCAGGAAGGTGCCGGTACAGAGGCTGGCCACCTCGGCTCCCTCTTTATACTGGCGGACCACCCAATCGAGGACTTCCCGGCTGTTCCGGATCGCGAAATCATTGGGAGTATCGAAAGAGGGGAGGATGATACAGTCCGGTTTTTTGATGCTATGGATATCGGCGATGGCGTTGAGGGAGAAGCTGGCGTTTTGTAATTTTTGTTCCAGCGCGACGCCGGCGATGTGAATGGAATAATACGGCGGCAGGCCGCGGTTGGTGTAGAATTCGTTGGCTTTTTCAAACACCTCGATGGCCGTGAACAGGCAGCTTGGCTTTAGAAGACCGTCTGCCAGGAGGAAAACCACTTGTTTCATGCGTCCAAGGTAAGGGGTTCCGATTGCACAAACAACCCCTGAACTTGTTAATTGTACACCCCTTCGGGGTGGGGATTTGGCGATAGCTTTGGGGTTAAATCGATAAAAATATGGGAAAGATCATTTGTCTGATCAATGAGACGGTTGACGGATTTGTAGATAGCCAGTACGTTATAGCGGATGACGAGTTTCACGAATTTGTACACGGGATACTGGATGAGTCTGCGGCGGTGGGCTTTGGCCGTTCGACGTTCGAACTTTTTCAGGGTGTCTGGCCGCCCATGCTGGAGAAACCGGGTGTGTCGGAGGCTCAGGTCCGCATGGCGCGGAGGTTGGGGAACATCGACAAGATCGCCTTTTCGACGACGTTAATGCAGGTGAACTGGGCCAACTCGCGGATCGCCGGTCAGGCGGATGCCGACTTGATCGGGCGGTACCGGCAGGAGGGAGCGAAGGGCTTGTTGACCATCGGCAGTCCGGGGTTGGTGGCATCGCTGACGGCGATGGGTGTTGTTGACGAGTATTATTTTCCGATCCAGCCGGTGATTGCCGGTGGGGGGCAGGTGCGGTTGTTTGATAGTTTGCGGTTGGACGCGAGGCAGCGGTTGGAATTTTTGGGTTCGGCGCGGCTGGGGTCGGGAGTGAATATTTTGCATTATGGGACGGCGAGGGCCTGATGAGGTGAACGATTGCCAGCCTGGGTTGTTGTTATGGGAAACTGCTAAAACTGGAACCGCTGGAAGCGGTTCGGCCGAAGGCCAGACATTAGCCATTTGCGCGAATAGGGCTAATTTTGACCAAAGACCTATTAGCGCACATATATATCATGCTGATCCACTACAAGATAAAGGCGAACCCGCGGGACCCGTGGATGGATGTGTTCGAGGATACGATCGGCTTTAAGGCCGGGTACCGGAACCTGCAGGTGCCGGCGTCGATCGGGGAGGGGCGGCTCGTATCGATGGACATTTCGGACGGGTTTCATGTCAATTTTCAATCCTACCAGCTGAACGCGCCGTTGCAGGTGATCAAGCAGGCGACGGAGGAGTTGTTCGAGAGCGTCTACATCGTTTTTTATGAGCTGGCGGTGCCGCATACGGCCTATATCCAGGGCACGGAGGTGGTGTATGACCAGGGGGTGAATGTGTATACGCAGCCGATCAATGCGGTACTGGAATTCCCTGCGCACACACAGCGGGACGTGGTTTGTATGCGGATCGACCGGCGGCGGTTGGCGGATTGGTTGGCGGGGGATACGACGGCCGACGTGTTTCCGGAGGAGTTGTTGCGGCAGGAGGGGGCCTTCTTCCTGCATGAGACCCTGACGCCGGTAATGCGGGCGTTGCTGGTCGAACTCCGCAACCCGCCCGCGGCGAAGAACCTGCAGCGGCTGTTCTACCAGGTGCGGGCGCAGCAACTGGTGTACCTGCTGATGGAACAATTGAACAAGCGGACGGGGGCGCCGGCGCGGAGTCCCAATCCCGAGGAGATCGCGAAGGTGTTCAAGGCGCGGCATCTGCTGACCGAGGACCTGGCTACGCCGCCGACCCTGGCGGCGCTTGCGCGGGCGGTGTTGATGAGTGAGTCACAGCTGAAGACCTCCTTTCGGGAGGTTTTTGGGGTGAGTGTTTACCAATATTTTCAGCAGGCGCGATTGGAGAAGGCGCGGGAGCTGCTGGCGGAGAGTGGGCGGACGGTGAAGGAGGTGGGGTATGAGCTGGGGTTTACGAATATTGGGCATTTTTCGAGGTTGTTTGAGCGGACCTACAAGGTTAAGCCCAAAAGGTGGCAGTTGGGACAGGCATAGAGTTACCGGATTCGACAGTTTTTTTGGCCGGATGGACAATTTATAGTCGAAGTATCTTTTTTCCTTTGCCAAACGATCGGCTTGCGCAAACAAAAGGGAAAAAGTTATGGAGACTGGCTTTAGAAAATGGATCATCACCATCACGGTGATTATTTCGGCTATCATTGAACTCATCGACACGACGATCGTGAATGTGTCGATCAACACCATGAGCGGCAATCTCGCCGCTTCGCTGGAGGATACGGCCTGGGTGATCACCTCTTATGCGATCGCCAATGTCATCGTGATCCCGATGACGAGCTTCCTGGCGGAGAAGATCGGGCGGAAGCAGTATTATATCGGCAGTATCATTCTTTTTACGGTTACCTCGGCGATGTGCGGGCTCTCTTCCAATCTTTGGGAGCTGGTGGCGTTCCGGTTCCTGCAGGGGCTGGGCGGCGGGGCCTTGCTCTCGACCTCGCAGGCCATTCTCTTCGAGACTTTTCCGCCGAAGGATCGGGCGATGGCGAGCGGCATCTTTGCGTTGGGGGTCATCATTGGTCCGTCGATCGGGCCGGTGATGGGGGGCTACATCGTAGACAATGCGTCCTGGCCGTGGATCTTCTTTGTCAATGTACCTATCGGGCTCCTTGCGACGATCCTGTGCGTGCGGTATCTGCGCCCATCGAAGCCATCACGGGATGGGAAACCGATCGATTGGGCCGGGATCGGGTTGCTGGCCGTTGGGGTTGGCGCATTGCAGGTGGTGCTGGAGCGGGGGGAGACGGATGACTGGTTTGCGGCGAACTATATTGTGGTGTTGACGGTACTCTCGGCGCTTTCGCTTACTTTCTTTGTCTGGTGGCAGCTGCGGGCGCCGTTCCCGGTGGTCAATCTTCGCGTATTGCGGAGCGTTACCCTTTCGATCTCGGCGTTGATGACCTTTGTGTTGGGTTTTGGGCTTTTCAGCGCGATCTATGTCTTCCCGCTGCTGGCGCAACGCATCCTTGGCTATACGGCCTTTCAAACCGGGCTGATGATCATGCCGGGGGTGTTGATGGGGGCGGCGATCTCGCCGTTTTTGGGAAAGCTGATGCAGAAGGGCGTGCGGCCGCAGTGGTTGGTCATGCTGGGGTTTGGATTCACGGCGCTGTTTACCTGGCAGCTCTCGCATTCGAGCCTGGAGTCGGGTTCCCCGCAGTTTTGGTGGCCGCTGGTGTATCGGGCGTTGGGGGCGGCCTTGCTGATCGTTCCGTTGACGGCGCTCGCGGTGTCGGAGCTGCAACCCAAGGATATCCCGCAGGGTGCGGCTTTGAATAATATGATGCGGCAGATGGGCGGGTCGTTTGGGATCGCGCTGATCAATACCTATGTTGCGCACCGCGTGGCGTATAACCGGACGAGCCTGGTAGCGCATCTCACGAGCTATGATTGGCCGACGC